>Ga0265327_10004011_pt1 | contig 13403 bp, 8 predicted proteins | sample 41621metaG_FD_202089 | JGI IMG/M metagenome (GOLD analysis project Ga0265327, IMG submission 202089) | Rhizosphere microbial communities from Carex aquatilis grown in University of Washington, Seatle, WA, United States - 4-16-21 metaG | ecosystem: Host-associated > Plants > Roots > Rhizosphere >... | reverse complement strand
TGCTATAACGCAATCTGGCAAGACCCAAAGCCTTCTGCAAAGCGGTTACCCGAGTGCTGTCGGCTACCTGTATTTCCCTTGCCGCTTGTTGCGCCGAAAGCGCATCCTGCACTTCACGGAAGGCATTAGCGATTGCCTGGCGGTACTGAGCGATCGCCTGATCTTCGATTGCCTGGGCTTCCTTCACCGAAGCTCCGATACGTTTTCCATCAAATATCGGCTGCGTAAGTCCTGCCGCAAAACTGAATATGCGCGCCGGTCCTAAAAACAAATCACCCAATGACTGGCTTTCACCACCAAAGAAACCCGTCAGCGTAATAGATGGATAATAAGCGGCACGTGCCACTGCAACACGGCCATTGGCGGCTTCCAGTCTTTGCTCTGCTTCACGCAGGTCAGGTCGGCGCAACAGCAGTTCCGATGGCAAGCCGGCAGGTACTACATTGTCGGGTGTCACCGCATTATTTGCGGTAGCTATGGTACTTTCCACGATGAGTTTTGGTGAGCGACCGAGCAATACCGTCAAGGCATTGTTCTGCTGCACGCGCTGATTCTTGAGTGCAGGGATCTCTGCCTGGACAGCGGCCAGATCAGCTTCCAATTGCCTTACTTCAAATTCTGACGAGATACCGGCATCCAGTCTCATTTGCTGCAATTTCAGCGAATCCCTGCGTGTTTCTTCTGTGCGCTGGGCGACGACGATCTGCTTGTCCAACGCCTGAATCGCGAAATAACCCTGAACCAGTTGCGCCGTCAGCGTATTCCTCACCGTGTCCTGTGCGGACTGGGAAGCCAACAGATCCGCCCGGGCCGCTTCCGTGGCACGACTGTACTTGCCCCACAAGTCTAGCTCATAGGAAACATTGAGCTTGGCATCCCATTGCCTGGTGCGTCTGGGTAATATAAAGGCATCCGCTTGTGAATTTTGATTATACTGAGGCCCGAAAGAAGCATATGCCGTGGGGTCCTGGTCGGCACTCGCCAATGTCACCTGCGCACGAGCTTGCTCTATTCTGGCGGCAGCCAGTGCGATGTCATGATTGTGTTCCAAACCTTCTGCCACCAGTGCATTCAAGGTGTCATCGTGATACAGCTTCCACCATTCGGTATCGCTCGCTGCCACGGCATTCTGCGGCAGCGCTGGCCAAGCTTGCGGCGTCTCCACTTGCGGCTTGGAGAAAGGCATGATGTCCATCAGGTTGGCACAACCACTCAACAACAGAAGGGAAAAACCAACCCCGCCTAACCTGAATGCGGTTAATGCTTTTTTATTCTTAATGCTCATTCGTGTCTCCTACTGCTGCTTTACTCTCAGGTATATGGTGTGGTTTGTGATCCAGCCATTTGAAAAACAGCGGCACAAAGAAGATCGCCAGGAAAGTCGCTCCCAACATGCCGCCCATGACGCCGGTACCTACCGATTGCCGCGCACCAGCACCAGCCCCGGTTGAAAATACCAGCGGCACCACACCTAGAATGAATGCCATGGAGGTCATCAGAATGGGGCGGAAGCGCAATCTGGCCGCTTCAACCACCGCGTCAACCACACTCAAACCATCTTCCTTTTGCTTCATGATGGCGAATTCCACGATCAGAATGGCGTTTTTAGCCGCCAAGCCCAGCAAAGTCACCAGACCGATCTGGAAGTACACATCATTGGCCAGCGGAGCCGTAGGCATACCCGGCAATATGCCGAACACCAGATTACGTATCCAGACGATACTCAGCGCGCCGAACACGCCAAAAGGCAGTGCCAGCAATACCGAGAATGGTAGCAACCAGCTCTCATACAATGCCGCCAGAATAAAGAACATCATAATGGCAGCCAGCACCAATGCGATGTTGGAAGCGCCGCCGGTACGTTTCTCCTGGAACGCACTGCCGCTCCACTCATAGGTGAAATCAGAAGGCAGGACTTGCTTCATCAGCTTTTCAACTTCTGCAATCGCCTGGCCGGAGCTCACGCCCGGTGCCGCATTACCCAGAATCTTCACTGAAGGCAGGTTGTTAAAACGCGTCAGTGTATCCGGGCCGGTGCTGTATTCCACTTTGGCGAATGCCGACAACGGCACCATCTGATTATTGGCAGCCTTCACATACATCGCCAGCACGTCTTCAGGTTTACGACGATATTCCTGATCCGCCGACATCAGCACTTCCCAGGTACGTCCCAGCTTGTTGAAATCGTTCACGTACAGCGTTCCCATGGTCGCCGACAAGGTGTTGAAGGCATCCTGCAAATTCACGCCCAGCGAAGCGGCACGCTCTCTGTCCACATTGATATACAACTGCGGTGTGTTATAGCGCCACAAGGTTTGCACAAATGCAAAGGTATGATCCTGAGCTGCCTTGGCAAGGAATTGCTGGGTCACTTCGCTTAAACGCTTGGCACCCCCATCCCCCTTGTTCTGAATATTGACTTCAAAACCGCCCGAGTTACCAAGACCGAAAATAGCAGGCGGATTGAAAGCCAGCACCAGTGCCTCTTTGATACCTGCAGTCTTGCCGAAGAACTCACCGACCAGCGCCTGAGTGTTCATCTTGCGTTGATCCCACGGCACTTGAGGCACGAAGATGGTAGCAGCACTGTTCTTGAAAGAGCCGCCCAAAAAGTCCATACCGGTAAAGGCCACGGAGAATTGATTGGCAGGATTGGACAAGATTGCTTGCGTTACTTTGCCCACCACCTTGTCGGTGCGTTCCAGGCTGGCACCATCAGGTAGGAATACAGCACTGATGTAATAGCCTTGATCTTCATCCGGCACTAGCGAGGTGGGCGTAAATTTCCACAACAGGACCACTGCGGCAATCATCACGGTAAACAACACCAGACCAACAGCGGTGCGTTTGATTAGCCAGCTCACACCGCCGGTATAGTGTTTTGTGACCGAGGCAAAGAACTTGTTGAACCATCTATAGAATGCGTTCACATTTTCATGATGTTCGGGTTTCAGGATGATGGCGCACAACGCTGGTGTCAACGTCAGAGCAACCAGCGCCGAAATCACCACGGAGATGGAGATAGTAATGGCGAATTGCCGATATAGTTCTCCGGCTAACCCGCCCATGAATGCGATCGGCACGAACACCGAGACCAACACCAACATGATGGCGATGATAGGGCTGGTGACCTCGCGCATGGCTTCAATCGCAGCATCACGCGGCGATAAGTTTTGATCACGCATCAGACGCTCGGCGTTTTCCAGCACCACGATGGCATCGTCCACAACGATACCGATGGAAAGCACCATGCCGAACAGCGTCAGCGTATTGATGGAATATCCCAATATATGCAACCCGGCAAAAGTACCGATCAGCGATACCGGTACTGCCAATGTAGGAATCAATGTCGCACGCAGGTTTTGTAAGAACAGCAGCACTACCAGGAATACCAGCACCATGGCTTCGAACAGAGTCTTCACTACTTCATGGATAGACACTTTGACGAATCTTGTGGTGTCGTATACCACTGCGCGTTCCAACCCCGGCGGGAAAGACTCAGCAAGTTCGGCTACGGTCTTGTTGACTTCTTCAGCCACGCCCAGCGCATTGGCGCCAGGTTGCAGGAATACCCCCATCAGGGTGGAATTCTTACCGCTGACGCGACCTCTGAAATCATAGTCCTTGGAACCAAGTTCCACTCTCGCCACATCGCCCAGGCGTACGATGCCGCCTTTGTTGTCGGCACGGACGATGATCTGCTCGAACTGTTTGGGATCGCTCAATCTACCCTGGGCGGAAATGGTATACACCAGCTCCTGCCCATTGTCGGTTGGCGGCTGGCCGACTTTGCCCGGCGCGAACTGGGCATTCTGGCTTTGTATGGCAGCAACCACCTCATTTACCGACAGCCCCAGATGAGTCAAACGCTCTGGCTTGAGCCAGATGCGCATGGCGTAATCCTTGGCACCGAATATCTGCACATTGGTAGTACCCGGAATGCGCTTAATGCGGTCTAAAACATTCAGCGTGACGTAATTACTGGTGAAAATATCGTTGTAACGACCATCCGGTGAATAGAACGCGATCACCTGCAGGAATGAGGATGAGCCTTTCTCCACCGTCACTCCCTGGCGCCGCACTTCCTCCGGTAAGCGAGCCTCGGCTTGCTTGACGCGGTTATTGACGTTGAGTGCTGCCTGATCCGCATCGGCACCAATATTGAAAGTGATCTGAATTTCCACCACACCGTTGGAGGCAGAAGTAGAACTCATGTACATCATATCTTCCACACCGGTGATCTGCGACTCAAGCGGCGAAGCCACAGTCTGTTCCAGAACCTCGGCAGATGCGCCGGGATAAACCGCACGTACCGTCACCACCGGTGGCGCTATCTCAGGATATTGCGCGATCGGCAAGGTGCGCATCGATGCCAGACCGGCAATAACGATGAAGATGGATAGAACCGCCGCAAAAATCGGGCGTTTGATAAAGAAATTTGAAAACATTATTTTCGCCGCCTTACTTAATTTGCAACAGGCGCGTTAGCAGCCTTATCAGGAGTGGATGTGAGGGTTTCGGTGACATTCACTGGAGCACCCGGACCGATTTTGGCCACGCCATCCACGATCACCTTATCGCCCGCTTGCAAGCCTTTGTTGATCACCCATTGCTCGCCCGTCCAGTCTCCCACTTCGACGGGTCGGCTCTCAACCTGACTCTTGGCGTTTACTACGTAGACAAATTTACCCTGTGGCCCTTCCAGCACGGCACGTTGTGCCACCAGCAATGCGTTCAGTCGTTTGCCACCACTCAATTTCACGCGTACGAACTGGCCTGGACGCAGAATGCCATTTGGGTTTGGCAACGCAGCACGCACCTCGCTGGTCCCGGTTGAAGGGTTCAGCCGGATATCGGCGAAATTCACCTTTCCGCTATAGGGATAGACCGATCCATCGGCCAGCTTCACTGAGACATCGAAACGACCATCCTTGGGTAACTGCAGCTCTCCCGCCTGAACATCATGGTTTAACCGTAACTGGTCGTTATCCGACACGCTCGCGATCGCGTAAATGGGGCTGGTTTGGGTGACCGTAGTTAACAGGATGTCCGGGCCCGAGATCAGGGCGCCCTCTGTCACCTGGATACGTCCGGTAACTCCGGAGATCGGTGCGGCAACGCGGGTATAACTGAGATTCAATCTGGCATCGGTGACCCGTGCGTCGGCAGATTTCACGTCAGCCGCGGAAATCTGTTCGGCAGAGGCAGCATCGTCATAATCTTTTTGCGAAATCGCTTTCGCTTCAATCAACGGCTTAAGTCTGGCGACATCACGCATCGCCTGTGCATGTTTAGCTTCCGCACTCGCCATATCGGCTTCGGCTCGTGCCAGCGCAGCCTGATAAGGCGCGGGGTCTATGGTGAATAATGACTGCCCTTCACGCACCACGGCACCTTCCACATAGTTCCGGCTTAACAGCACGCCAGTGACACGAGCGCGTACTTCGGCATCACGCACTCCTGATATCTGTCCGGTATATTCCATATCCACAGGCACTGTTTGTGCCGTTACTGCTTGCACCGACACCTGCGCCGGAGGCATTTGCATACCACCTTGAGCATTGCTCCCTTTGCAGGCGGATAATGCAACGCTTAATAAAACCGCCGTCAAAATAGCTGCCAGTGGCTTGGTTAGATTGTTTGGGTTTATGGTCGAGGCAACACGCATATTCAAATCCTTAATCGGCTTAAAATTGGTTAACTACAAATAGTTGCTACAAATGGATCATTGCGGCTTTATATCAAACCATGTTAATGTTACATACATTCATGCATGTATGTAAAGTGAATTTTAATCTATTTACTTAATGATTTTTATTCAAATACTTAAGCTAAAAATATTTATTTAGCACTTAAAATTAGCACCAAAATATGGCCCGACGAACTAAAGAAGATGCAGAAATCACCCGCAATCTATTATTGAATGCCGCTGAAACCGTATTCAATGAAAAAGGCGTGGCGCGCACTTCACTTGCCGATATCGCTCAAGTAGCTGGTGTCACCAGAGGTGCCATCTACTGGCATTTCAAGAATAAGGCCGACTTGTTCCACGCCATGCTGGAACGGGTGAAAATGCCAATCGATGAGATGATAGACCAGCTTAACGCGAAGCAGAGTGCGACGCCTCTCATCTACCTGAAGGCCGGCGCGGTGACCGTATTAAAACACATAGCCGCCGATGCCCAGACCCGCCGCGTGTTCGATATCGTCAATCATAAATGCGAACTGGTAGACGACATGGCAATTGCCCGAACCAGACAACTGGAAAGCCGGGCGGGCTGTCTTGAGTATATCGAACAAAGCGTCCAGGCTGCGATAGACCAGCACAGCCTGCCTACGACAGTTAACGCACGAATCGCCGCGATCGGCCTGCATGCTTTGATAGATGGGCTGATCTGCAGCTGGATACTGGACCCCGACTCTTTCTCGCTAGGCAAAGAGGCAGACCAACTCATTCAAATCTACATCACAGGGTTAAGCAATCCTAATTAAGCAATCGCTGAACCACTCCTCATAGCCACGCACTGACTGGAACTTTGGCATAATAGCGCCACCTGCAATACCAACTACAGTTAATTTTAAATGACAAAGATTTTTGCCTATGATTCAACCCTGCGTGACGGCGCCCAGGCCCAAGGAATCTCGTTCTCGGTCGAGGACAAGATCAAGATCGTAGAAAAGCTGGACGAACTGGGCATCAGTTATATCGAAGCCGGGAATCCGGGTTCCAACCCCAAGGATCTGGAGTTCTTTGCCCGTGTCGGCGAACTGAATTTAAAAAACGCGAAGATCATCGCTTTTGGCAGTACGCGCAAAGTGGGCATCACCGCCGAGGCCGATAACAATCTGAAATCACTGTTACGCGCCAACACTGCCGCCGTCGCCATTTTCGGCAAGTGCTGGGATTACCAGGTCACCGACATCCTGCGCACCACGCTGCAAGAGAATCTGAACATGATCGCGGATACCATCCGTTATCTGAAAGCACAGGGCAAAGAAGTGGTGTTCGATGCTGAGCATTTTTACGATGGCTTCCAGGCAAACCCGGAATATGCCATGCAAACCCTTAGCGCTGCAGCAGAAGCAGGTGCGGATTGTCTGTGCCTGTGCGATACCAATGGCGGTACCTTTCCGGCTGATATTTTCAGCATCACGCAAAAAGTCGCCGCCGCCTTTAAAGTGCAAATCGGTATCCATTGTCACAATGATAGCGAAATGGCCGTCGCCAACTCGATGATGGCAGTGCAGGCTGGTGCAACGCAGGTACAAGGCACTATCAACGGCATCGGCGAGCGTTGCGGAAATGCCAATCTATGCTCCATCATCCCTAATCTTCAGCTCAAAATGGGGTTGCAGTGCCTGCCGCAAGACAGGTTACAACACCTGACTTCAGTCGCCCGCTTTGTCAGTGAAGTTGCCAATATGACGCATAACGAAAAGGCGCCTTACGTGGGCAACGATGCGTTTTCACACAAAGGCGGCATGCATATAGACGCAGTAAGCAAGAACCCGGTTTCCTATGAACATATCGACCCGCAAGCGGTAGGCAATAGCCGTCATATTCTGGTATCGGAAGTCGCCGGCCGTAGCGCGCTACTGGGCAAGATTAATGCCATAGACCCCAAATTGCATAAGGATTCGGCTGAGACCAAGCAGATACTGGAGCGCATCAAAGCGCTGGAGCACGATGGCTATCAGTTCGAGAATGCCGAAAGCTCTTTCGATCTGCTGGTGCGCAAGATGCTCGGTAAATACCAGCCGTTTTTCAATCTGAAAGAATACAAGGTCGTGGTGCACGAACCTTCGCGGAATGAGATCAATTCCAGCGCCACCCTTCTTATCGTGGTTGGCGATCAGGAAGAGGCAGCCACAGCCGAAGGCGACGGTCCGGTGAACGCGCTGGATAAAGCAATGCGCAAAGCGCTGGAGCGCTTCTACCCCGCCATCAAGGAGATCAAGCTGACCGACTATAAAGTCAGGGTACTGGATTCCGACCAGGCTTCAGCCGCCAAAGTACGCGTGCTGATCGAATCTACTGACCATACTGAAAACTGGACCACGGTAGGTGTATCCACTGACATCATTGAAGCTTCATGGCTTGCACTGGTAGATTCGATTGAATATAAGCTGATGCGCGATCAGCAACGCTAAAGTCGTTGTCTAAATCGCCTTTAGCTATCCTGCACCAGGCTTAAGCAACACAAGTTTTAGTTGATCCTGCTCCACCGGCCGCAAAGTAACCTGCTGAAAATTAATCAGGCCGAGCTTGGGATGATTAAACGTGCGCTGTCCGCCCTGCCGTTCCAGCACATCATGCTGTTGCCAGAATCTGGCGAATTCGGGGCTGGATTGCTCCAGTTCCGTCACTAACTGCTGCACTCCCGGCTCATCAAGGCGGCTGCGGCAATCCGCACGGAATTCTGCCGTTAGACGACGCGCGCGCACTTCCCAGTTATCCACGAAACGTTGCGCCTCTGGCTGTTGAAAAACGAAACGCAGCAGATTTGGCGGCAGCGCGCCCTTCAACTGCTTGCGGTCCAGCCAGCCGACAAACAAGGCACTCGCGGCATCGTTCCATGCCAAAACATCCCAATAACGTCCCATGATATAGGCAGGAATATGAATGTCGGCTAGCATTGCCACCAGCGCTTCGGGGACGGAGTCTTCGTCGGTATGTGAAGCTTTTGGGTCGCGCCTGCCGGCGATATCGAACAGGTAATCGCGTTCCGAGCGCGACAGCTTCATCACTTGCGCCAGTCGATCCAATGCCTCGGCTGAAACATTCACCTCACGACCCTGCTCTATCCATGTGTACCAGGTTGGGCTGATACCGGCTAATTGTGCGACTTCTTCACGGCGCAAGCCTTGAGTACGGCGCCGGCTGCCTAGCGGAAAACCGAACTCTTCAGGTGCGCTACGTTGGCGAAGTACCTGTAAAAACTCGCCCAATTCCTTGCGTCTGGTATCCATACACTCCATATAGAGTATTAGTGTTGATACTAGTATAACAACTATTCTTGTTACGGTATTAAAAAGCGCATATGCTGCACTCATATTTTAAGAAGCCGTCTAAAAATGTAGCGAGAAAGCTCATATGCAAGGCGTACGGAGCGCAGCAACCGGAATGTACGTGTTTGTACATGAGGATTGCGAGCACCGCACAACGTAGCAGATGACTTTCGCAGTAATTTTTATTTAGGAGGAATCATGGCTGGCAAAACTTTATACGATAAATTATGGGAAGCGCACGTTGTGCGCGAGGAAGCAGATGGTACCTGTCTGCTCTACATCGACCGCCATCTGGTGCATGAAGTCACCAGCGCACAAGCCTATGAAGGCATGCGCATGGCGGGCCGCAAGCAATGGCGCAAAGGTTCCGTAGTCGCCAACCCTGACCACAATACGCCCACCAAGGATTGGGACAAAGGCATTGAAGACCCGATCTCGCGTTTGCAGGTGGAAACGCTTGATAGCAACATCAAGGAATTCGGTGCTTTGGTCTATTTCCCGTTCAAAAACGCGAATCAAGGCATCATCCACGTCATCGGCCCGGAGAACGGTACGACCTTGCCCGGCATGACCGTGGTATGCGGAGACAGCCATACCTCTACCCACGGTGCTTTCGGCGCTTTCGCGCACGGCATCGGCACCTCGGAAGTGGAGCATGTGTTAGCCACGCAAACCCTGGTGGCAAAAAAAGCCAAGAACATGCTGGTCAGAATCGAAGGTCAATTGGGCTTGGGCGTGACCGCCAAGGACGTGGCATTAGCCGTGATCGGCCGTATCGGTACCGCTGGCGGTACCGGTTACACCATAGAATACGCAGGTTCGGTGATCCGCAGTCTTTCCATGGAAGGCCGCATGACCGTGTGCAACCTGGCGATCGAAGCCGGTGCACGCTCCGGCATGATAGCGCCTGACGAAAAAACCTCTGCCTATCTCAAAGGCAAGGCGCATGCACCTAAAGGCGCAGACTGGGATGCAGCAGTAGCGTACTGGAAAACTTTGCGCTCGGACGACGACGCGGTATTTGACGTGGTGGTAGAGATGCGCGGCGAAGACATCGCACCGCAAGTCACTTGGGGTACATCGCCGGAACAGGTGTTGCCGATAGGCTCGCGCGTACCTGACCCGGCCAAGGAAAGCGACCCTACCAAGCGCACCAGTATCGAGAATGCGCTCAAATATATGGGATTGACTGCCAATACGCCGATAGACGAGATCATGCTGGACAAGATATTCATCGGCTCCTGTACCAATTCACGCATCGAAGATCTGCGCGCAGCCGCCACCGTGCTTAAAGGCAAAAAGAAAGCCAGCAATATCACGTTGGCACTGGTGGTTCCGGGTTCAGGCATCGTTAAGCGTCAAGCCGAGGAAGAAGGCCTGGACAAGATATTCACCGATGCCGGTTTTGAATGGCGTGAGCCGGGCTGCTCCATGTGCCTTGCCATGAACGCCGATAAATTGTCTCCAGGCGAGCGTTGCGCTTCCACCTCCAACCGTAATTTCGAAGGTCGTCAGGGTCAGGGTGGACGTACTCACCTGGTGAGTCCGCAAATGGCCGCCGCCGCCGCGATTGCCGGCCATTTCGTTGACATTCGCACGCAATAGGAGAATACAAACATGAAAGCTTTTACCAGGATAGACGGGTTGGTATGTCCATTAGACCGTGCCAATGTGGATACCGACGCCATCATCCCCAAGCAGTTTTTGAAATCCATCAAGCGCTCCGGCTTTGGCCCTTACCTGTTCGACGAATGGCGCTACACCGACCACGGTGAGCCGGGCATGGACTGCAGCACGCGCCCACTGAATACATCTTTTGTGATGAATCAGCCGCGCTACAAAGGCGCGCAGATATTACTGGCCAAAGAGAATTTCGGCTGTGGTTCCAGCCGCGAGCATGCGCCCTGGGCGATAGAAGACTATGGTTTCCATGTCATCATCGCGCCATCGTTCGCCGATATCTTCTATGGCAACTGCTATAAGAACGGCATTCTGCCCATCGTGGCCAGTAGCGAGATCGTGGATCAACTGTTCGCCGAATGTGCCGCCAGCGAAGGCTATCACCTCAAGGTGGATCTGGAGTCGCAGACGGTCACCATGCCATCGGGCGCATCGTTCAAATTCGACATCACGCCGCATCGTAAGCATTGCCTGATCAATGGTCTGGACGAGATAGGCCTGACCTTGCAGCATGCCGACGAGATCCGGGCTTTTGAGTCCAAGCACAAGGCAGCACAGCCCTGGTTATTTGCATAATGTGCTTGGATAGTTGGTAGTTAATAGTGGATAGTCGTTAGTTAACGACGCAACCCAACTACCAACTAACGACTAACGACTAACGACTAAAAACTAATAACGGAGAGTAAATAATGAAGATCGCAGTTCTGCCAGGTGATGGCATAGGCCCGGAAATCATTGCACAAGCCATGCGCGTGCTGGAAGTGTTGCGTAGCGAAGGTTTAAAGATGGAGTTTGAGGAAGCGCCACTGGGCGGTGCAGGCTACGATGCCTACGGTGCGCCCTACCCTGAATTCACCCAGAATATATGCCGCGCCGCCGATGCGGTGTTGTTGGGTGCAGTCGGTGGCCCGCAATACGACACACTGGATAGGCCACTACGCCCGGAACGCGGCCTGCTGGGCATACGCAAGGATCTGGGCCTGTTCGCCAACCTGCGTCCGGCCGTGCTATTCCCGGAACTGGCGAATGCTTCCACATTAAAACCTGAAGTCGTGGCAGGGCTGGATATCATGATCGTGCGCGAACTCACCGGCGACATCTACTTTGGCCAGCCACGCGGTATGCGCGTCAACGACAAAGGCGAGCGCGAAGCGCTGAACACCATGATCTACACTGAATCCGAAGTGCGCCGTATCGCGCACGTGGCGTTCGCTATCGCCATGAAGAGGCAAAAGAAGTTGTGCTCGGTGGACAAGGCCAATGTGCTGGAAACCACTGAATTCTGGAAAGAGATCGTGATCGATGTGGCCAAAGAATATCCACAAGTGCAACTCACGCACATGTACGTGGATAACGCCGCCATGCAACTGATCCGCAACCCCAAGCAATTCGATGTGATTGTCACCGGCAATATCTTTGGCGACATTCTGTCCGACGAAGCCTCCATGCTCACCGGCTCCATCGGCATGCTGGCCTCAGCTTCGCTCAATGAGACCAAAAAAGGTTTGTATGAGCCTGCGCACGGTTCAGCACCGGACATCGCCGGCAAGAACCTGGCGAACCCGTTGGCGACTATCCTCTCCGCCGCCATGATGCTGCGCTATACCTTCAACAATGAAGCGGCAGCAGCGCGTATAGAAGGTGCAGTGAAGAAAGTGCTGGCAGCAAGTTATCGCACCGGTGATATCTTTGAAGCGGGGATGAAGAAAGTATCCTGCTCAGAGATGGGCGACCAAGTCGTAGCAGCCATGTAAATACCACAGCGGCTTTAACCTGTAAAAAAGGCTGCTCACGCAGCCTTTTTTATTGCCTCCAAATCCCGATGCTTATTGTTCGTCGATTTCCATCTCGTGCCCACGACGACGCGCACGCACCCCTTCCGCCAGAGTATCGAGTAGTTTCACGCTGTCCTCCCAGCCCAGGCAGGCATCGGTGATGGATTTGCCGTATTCCAGCGGACAACCCGGCGTATGATCCTGACGGCCTTCGAACAGGTGCGACTCCACCATCAACCCCATGATGCGGTCATCGCCTTGCGCAAGCTGCCCCGCTACATCGCGCGCGACTTCCATCTGCAACTGATATTGCTTGCGGCTATTGGCATGACTGCAGTCGATCATGATCTTGGGTGCCAGACCTGCGCCTGCCAAACCTTTGCATGCGGCTTCCACGCTGACGGCATCGTAGTTCGGTATCTTGCCGCCGCGCAGGATGATGTGGCAGTCTTCATTACCGGCAGTGGAAATGATGGCGGAATGCCCGGCCTTGGTTACTGACAGGAAATGGTGCGGGCTGGCAGCAGCCTTGATGGCATCTATCGCCACCCGGATATTGCCGTCGGTACCGTTCTTGAACCCTACCGGACAGGATAGCCCCGAAGCCAGTTCACGGTGTATCTGCGATTCGGTGGTACGCGCGCCGATAGCGCCCCAGCTCACCAGATCCGCCGTGTATTGCGGGGTGATGGTATCAAGGAATTCGATACCGGCAGGCATGCCCAGCTCATTCACATCCAGCAGGAAACGCCTGGCCAGTTTCAGCCCTTCGTTGATCTTGAAACTGCCATCCAGATATGGATCGTTGATCAGCCCTTTCCAGCCTACGGTGGTTCGCGGTTTTTCAAAGTACACGCGCATCACAATCAGCAGTTCGTCTTTGAGGCGATCACGCTCGACCACCAGACGTTTGGCGTATTCCAGCCCGGCCTTGGTGTC
>Ga0265327_10004010_pt1 | contig 13405 bp, 19 predicted proteins | sample 41621metaG_FD_202089 | JGI IMG/M metagenome (GOLD analysis project Ga0265327, IMG submission 202089) | Rhizosphere microbial communities from Carex aquatilis grown in University of Washington, Seatle, WA, United States - 4-16-21 metaG | ecosystem: Host-associated > Plants > Roots > Rhizosphere... | reverse complement strand
CTTGGGGAAACCCAGCATGTTTTTGCCGCCCCCGCAATTTTAATCGCGAGATTTTATGTGACCAATCCTTTTGAATATTTGCCGCGCGGGCATTACGGCCTGATAGCCGCCGATCCGCCCTGGGCTTTCTTGACCCGGTCCGCCAAAGGGAAGGGTCGGTCGCCGGAGCAGCACTACGGCTGCATGAGCCTGGACGATATCAAGGCCCTCCCCGTCGCCGATCTCGCCGCGAAGGATTGCTGCCTTCTCCTCTGGATCACAGATCCCCTTCTTGAATTAGGCTTTGACGTTATTAAAGCATGGGGTTTCACCTTCAAAACAGTGGGCTTCTACTGGGCCAAGACGAATGCCGACGGCACGCCTTTTTGCGGGATGGGATACTACACCCGTGCTAACCCCGAACAGTGCCTGCTGGCCACGAGGGGCAATCCCAAGCGCCTTTCCAAGTCCGTCCGCCGATTGATCATATCTCCTCGGCGCGAGCATTCCCGCAAGCCGGATGAATTCTTCACGCGCGCCGAGCAACTTATGCCCGGCCCCTACCTGGAATTGTTTTCCAGGCAGTACCGAATCGGCTGGACGACATGGGGGAACCAAGAGGGGAAATTTGGGCAAGCTGCATAAAAATTAAGCAGCGGGGCGCCGCAAATAGGCGCGTAATGTTTCCGACAAAATAAATATCTCGAAACTGCAAAAAAAGGCGAAATTATGATTGACGTAGGTCAAAATTGCTCATAGGGATTATTACCTAGGGCTAGAAACGCTAGACTAGGAAGGGTGAGAACAGATGGTGAAATTATCACGGTTCAACTCGCCTTGGTTTCCCATGTTAACTTATTGTAAATAATTAGGATTTCAGCACAATGACAATGGTACGAATTGAAGCAATCCAAGTAACCAGGGCCGCCTACGAGACCCTGGAGGCCGCCGCTAAGACGAGAGGTCTTAGTCCACGCGATCTAACCGAGGGGGTCATGCAGATCCTCGGTGAGGACGCGGTCCTGCTACGCAATGTCATCGACGATGACTTGGACGATGCCGGGGCGCAAGTATGACTCAGCTTTTCGTTGACCTTGACGGGGTCCTGGCGGACTTCGACCACGGCTTCGAGAACCTATTTGGTCATCGTCCGGCGTATCGAGACGGTCCTGAATTCGGCCCCGATAAGTGGCATAAAATTCAAGAAGCCGGCGCGTTCTTCCGGAACTTGCGGCCTATGCTAGACCATCGTGAGTTGTGGGACGGGGTCGCACATCTCGACCCCATAATCCTTACCGGTGTTCCACATTCCGTCCCTGACGTATTCGTGCAAAAGCGCGGCTGGGTCGACGAGCATATCGGCGCGCACGTTCACGTCGTAGGATGCCTGTCCAAGGACAAGTGCAAGCACGCGAATCCCGGCGATATCCTGATTGATGATTGGGAACGCTACCGCCATCTCTGGGAAGGTATGGGCGGCCGGTGGATCACGCATCGGAGCGCGCGGGAATCGCTCGATCGGCTGTCGGAAATTATCGCGTGAGTTTTCAGAACCGGGTCAGCCCCGCCGCACTCATGGCGGCTTCACAACCGCTGCGGGCGTTCGACCCGAAGTCGCCCGTCTACCATTGCGATTTCGAGACGAAGTCCGCTTGCGACATTAAGTCAGCGGGCGCGCGGCGCTACGCCGAAGACCCATCGACCGAAGTCATATGCCTTTCCTACCAACTCGGTGATGGCCCTGTTTTACGCTGGCGCCCAGGGCAGCCCGAGCCGCAAGACCTGCTCGATCATCTAGCCAAGGGTGGCACGCTCGGGGCTCACAACTCCTCCTTCGAACGCTTCTGCTTCAACATCGTTTTGCCGCGACAATGCCCCGACATCGATTGGCCGGTGATCTCGGTTGAGCAGTGCGACTGCACGATGATTCGCGGCCTCGCGCTGTCCTTCCCTGCCAGCCTTGATCAGCTCGGCGAGGTGCTTCGCCTCAAGATCCAGAAAGACAAGGCCGGCGCTGCTTTGATGAAGCAGATGTGCAAGCCTCGCAAGGCGAGGAAAGGGGAGGACAAGGAAGCTACCCTTTGGATCGATGACGACGCTTCAATGCTGCGTCTGCAAGAATACTGCGATATCGACGTCCTGACGGAAAATGCTGCCGGTAAAAAACTGCTCCCCCTTTCCCCCTATGAACGCAAGCTTTGGCACCTAACCGAGCGCATGAATGACCGGGGCGTTCGCCTCGATCTGCGGTCAGCACGCAAGCTTATGGCGATCGCCAAGATCGTTATTGCCGACGGCGACGCCAGGATGGCTGTCGTTACCAAAGGAGCCGTCACGGCCTGCACCCAAGCGACCGCGCTCGCTGAATGGATCCGCTCGCACGGCATCCCATGTGAATCGGTCGGCAAGGATGAAATCGATGACGTTCTCAAGAACGCGCGGTGGTGCGGCCTTGACGACGTCATTGAGGCGATAGAACTCCGCCGGGAATTCGCGAAGGCTTCCACATCCAAGATCAAAACCATGTTCGCGTGCGTGTGCTCTGATGGCCGCGCGCACGATCAGATCCAGTATCATGGCGCTTCCACGGGCCGCGACGCTGGCCGGTTAATCCAGCTCCAGAATTTGCCGCGCGTCGACGAAGAGAAGGATCTTCCCCTCGTCAAGAAGGTCTTCGAGGTTCTTGACGAATGCGGCACTGACATCGTCCTCATGGCGAAGCGCATCGCCGACGAGGTTGGAAAAGTCCTTCCTCTGATCTCGAAGTGCCTACGCGGGCTCTTGATCGCCAGCGAAGGCCACAGGTTCGTCGGCGGGGATTTGAGCAACATCGAAGGGCGCGGTGCCGCGTGGTTATGCGACGCCAAGGAAAAGTTGGAGATGTTTCGCAAGGTCGACGCGGGATTGCTTCCAGACCCCTACAAGGTGGCCTACGCCGGAACCTTCAATGTCGATATCGAAAGTGTCACGGATGCGCAGCGCCAGGTCGGTAAGGTCGAAGAACTCGCTTTCGGATACCAGGGCGCTATTGGGGCGTTCCTGAACTTCGCCAGCGAGAAGCTGCTTGCGACGATCGCGGATCTTGTCAAGGCGGCCGTCGAGGATAGCGTTTGGCAGGCGGCCTGGGCGCGATATGAGAAACGAAAAGACCGGTTCGACCTGACACAGGGGCAGTGGACCGCGATCCGGGTGATCGTGGATGGATGGCGGGCGTCAGAGCTGAACGCCCCAATCGTGCAAGGATGGTACGATCTCCAGGATGCCGCCATAGAGGCCGTAGAGAACCCTGGGGTGCCCGTCCCGGTCTTCGGCGGTAAGGTCGTCTACAAATTCCAGAACTCCTTCCTATGGTGCCGCCTGCCTTCTGGGAGGGTCATCGCGTACTTCAATCCTGCCGTCGCCATGCGCTTCGAGGAATCCGTCGTCTGCGAAGACGGGGCAATGCGGGATGTGGAAGAAGTCCCCTCCGAAGAATTGGCCCGGCTCCTGACGGCCGGCGCCGAAATCGTCCAGAAGCGCGGCAAGAAGATCGTCGAGTTCGAGGGATACCGCCTGCGCAAGAAAGGCGGCCAAAAGGAGTGGGTCGAGCGGCGCAAGCGTGGGCCGGGCGAAATGCCGAACCTATCCCTGTACGGCGGTCTCCAGCTCGAAAATATCGATCAGGGCATGTGCGCCGACATCATGCACGAAGGGTGCATCCGGTCTGCGGAGGCAGGATTTTTCTTGGTCATGAAGATCCATGACGAGCAATTGACCGAGGCCCCATTAGATCGTCCTGATCTAAACGCCGAGCTGCTAACCAAGTGTATGATTGATAAGATCCGCTGGCTTCCAGGGTTCCCGTTGGCCGCTAAATGCTTCGAAGACGTGAGGTATTGATGTAAAGCCCCCTTCCCATTTTCGGGGAACCATGTCATAGATGACGGTTCCTATTAGGCGCAGCAACTCATTTTTGAAAGGTCTCACCATGCCCCGATCCTACGGAGAGCCTTGCTACGCCAACGGGCCGAGCGACTAAGTGGGCACTTTATCGGCCGCATTGTCTCTTGCCGAGAAGGGGTTTCGCGTCTTTCCCGTCGTCGAGAACGGGAAGGTCCCCGCGATCGACAATTGGACCTTTCTCGCCTCCTCCGACCCCGATCGGGTTCGCAGTCTGTGGACGAGTGCCCTCGAAGGGTACGAAGAAAACTATAACATCGGCATCCTGACAGGGCACGACGGGCTTATCGTCCTGGACGTTGACGTCAGGGAAGGAAAGCACGGCCTAGATTCGCTGGCCGGGCTCCACATAACTCCAACAACCTTGATAGCGGAAACTCCAAGCGGAGGATTCCATTACTTTTTCAGTGGTTTGCCATGCGCGAACGCGGTTGAGCTGCTGGGGTCTGGTAGTGGTATCGACATCCGGTCCCACAATGGATATGTGGTAGGCGCTGGCAGTGAGATCGACGGGAAAAGATATTCGTTCGTCAACGATTCCGAGATCGAGATGGTCCCGGACGTTCTCGCGAGCCTCCTTAAACCACCCGGCACGCGCACCCGAGGCAGCACCGACGAAATCTCCGACGATTCTGAGGCAGCCCTCGCGGAGGCCACGCACTATCTGAAATACAACGCTCCCGTCGCTGTTAAAGGGCAAGGAGGCAACTCGACGGCCTACCGGGTAGCGGCGAAGCTGACGCGCGATCTAGGGCTGTCAGAGGACGCAACCACCGCGCTCATGCTGGAGCATTGGAATGATCGCTGCATCCCGCCGGCATGGACCGAGCGCAAGCTGGGCGCAATCGTCGATCATGCGAACCATTATGGCAAGGGAGAGAAGGGGTCGGCGATGGCCGACGACCTTCTGGGCGACCTCGACCTTGAGGCCCTTGCGAGTGTCACCGAGGACGCGCCCGAGCAAGCCCCCGCGAAGGCCGCCAAACCCCTAAAAGCTGCCTTCGGTAACATCATCCCCGACGACGAACTTCTGGCGCGGCAGTGGATTTACTCGCCGATCTTGATGCGTAGGGAGATCACCCAGCTCACAGCGGCCGGCGCCGGCGGCAAGGGCAGCCTCGTGCTGGCGCTCGCGATCCATGGCGCGCTCGGCTTGCCATTCATGGGCCACAAGCTTCCAGATGGGGCTTTTAGGAGCATCATCTATGACGCGGAGGACGATCGGCACGAGCAGAGCCGCCGCTTCAAAGCGATATGCCGGAAGTACGAGCTGGATGAGCACGAGGCGGCCAAGAGGGTGATGCTCCTGGGGACCGAGGATATCCGTTTAAAGCTGACGACAGATGAGAAGGGAGCACGAAACGAGAAGCATATCGACGAAATGGTTCGGCTCGGTAAGGCGCGCGACATAGGAATGATTGCTCTTGGGCCTCTCGTGAAACTCCATACAGTGGATGAAATTGACAACGATGCGATGGATAGGGTCATGGAGATCTTGAAGGAGATCGCCGTCCGGTCAGACGTCGGAGTGCTCCTGTCTCACCATGTTAGCAAGCCGAGCAATACCCGAGTGGCTGGGGATGTTAACGCAGGGCGCGGCGCCAGCTCTATCGCGACCGCCTGCCGCATCAATGTGATGCTCTCCGGCATGTCGAAAGAGGAGCAGGAGCGGTATTCCGTCACCGATGACGATCGCCCGCGCTTATCGCGTCTCGATGATTCCAAGGGAAACTACGCCCTGCGGCGCGGCACTCCCCTATGGATCAAGATGCACTCCTTCGAGGTGGAAGGAAAAGGGTGGCTAGGAGATATCAAAAAGGATTCTGTCGGCGTCCCGATGGAATACGATATCCAGGAGAGCGGATACGACGCGGCCGTCCATCTGGCGAATATCTTTGCGGCAGAGGCGATCGAAGATGCAAAGGCATTTTACGAAATAAAAGACGCCGCAGATAAAATAAAGGTCGTAGACCACTTTACCTACGGGCATTTAGATGCTAGGACAGTAAAACTGCGCATCGAGGCGCTTCTTAGGAAAGGAGCTAGGACTACAGATGGTAACAATCATGTGGTCTATGATACCCAGACCCGCAGAGTTTTAATCGAATAGAAAGGACAATCTATGAACCATTTGAAAAAATTGATTTTGGCCTCTTTGGCAATTGCATTTTTGTCTTCGGCCCCGGCGTCCGCCTGGCATACCACATCCTACACGGTGAAGAACTTCACGAACGGGATTTCGGTCAACTGCGGCCTTCGACCCTGCCCGGACGGGAATACGCTGTACCCAGTGATCGGCAGCGTGACTCTGACCGACCCCGGTGTCAGTTCCCTGACCTATGTGACGAATATCCTTCACAACGGCGCTGGTGTCATTGGGCCAATTCCCGAGAGCGGAAATTGCCTGCGCACCGTCACAATCGAGCTGGATGCGAAAACCTTTCCGGGCGGGAAATTGTCTTGGGTGTCCCCAATTTTTTTCAACTCCTGCACGGAATCCGAAATCGACATTTCCGGCGGCCCCAACTATACGGCCGCCTACCGTTGATCTAGGACGACCTTTTCTCCGGCCGCGCCGCAAGGCGCGGTCTTGGTGAAGGCCCTCAACACCAACAGAAAGGACAATCAGAGACCATGTGGACACAGAAACGAATTGCTGAATGGCAACTTTCCAGCTTCGGGCCGATGAAGTCTGCGCTAACCATCGTCATCCGCGCCAATACCGAGATGGCCGAGCTTCTCGCCGACCTCTCGAAGGATCCGGAATCCACGGACGCGATCGTCGAGGCCGCTGACGTTGTGATCGTCCTGTGCTGCCTCGCGGATTTGTGGGCCACGGACATGAGCGCGCGAGAATACTCGCAGTACGTGCCAAGCACGAATATGGACGTTGCTGTCTACGCGAACCATTTCCTGGGCTCTGCTATCGATGATGTATCCGACAACCCGTATAGGCAGCCCGGCCGCGCTTTGACCCAAATATACCACCTCCTTCGCATCCTTGTCTCTCGCCTCGGCTCCGATCTTCAAACCGAGATCGACAAGAAGATGGAGATCAACGTCGCGCGCAAATGGAAGATCGCGGCGGACGGCACGGCGCAGCACATCAAAGAGCCGGCGATTACCACCGGTCCGATGAGTGACGAAGAAGTTCGGAAGTTTTTCCAGAACCTCAACTCCGAAATAATTGAGAAGCTAGCCAAGATCAAAATGACCCCCGAGCAGGCCGAGGAGCAGCGCCGCAGCTTCGCCTACGGTAATTGCGCGATCGACAATCCGAACGTCACGCGCGAGATGGTCAACAAGATCGCCGATAAAATGGCCGAAGCGGATCCTTCCGGGCCGGATTTTAATCGTGCGATCGCCAGCGCTACGCGCAAGTTGGTCGGAGAGGTCGCCGATGAGATGACAGACGACATGCAAGCGAGGTTTCAAGTCGCGCTTGAGGAAATAGCGCGCAAGTACGACGAGCCAGAAACGGTCCTTTCTATTGCTGAAAAAGCCTTGGGGCCGGTGGAATGAAATTCTTCAAGACTAACTGGCTCGAAGCGATCATCGGCATTCTTATCATTATCATCGGCGCGGTTCTCTTTATGCAGGACATGGGCCGATGAAACGCACACCGGGCTGGTTTCTCGCCGATCTCCGGTTGGACTGGTTAGACCGTATGATCGTGTTCTCGCAATATGGCAGATGTTTTCCAGAGCCAGTGCGCCAACTTCTCGCGATCGAGGCAGAGCGCGCGTCCCTATTATTAGAAATGTCGGACGACGCAATGATAAAATTAATGGGGCCGCGCCGATGATTTATTACATTCGATACTGGCTGGGCCGTGAATTGATCCATCTCGGATTGCACATGATGCCAGAGGGCGCAGCCAAGAATTTACTCATGGCGACGCTGACGGAGTACGGGAACGAAATTAGGCGCGGCGCGGCCGCACGGACAGCGGAGGCGTCGAAGTGAACCAGCGCGTCGATATTTCAAACCTCGACGCGGAAGCCTCCGACATGGAGGCTTTCAAGATCGCTTTGGCTACCCTGTCGCCGCCGGGCAAACCGAGCCGGGGCCTCACGCTAATGAAGGCGGCGATTGCCCTCATGCAACTCCGGGCTGAGAAAGCAGAACGGGAGAATGAGGAATTGCGGGCGGAGCTGGCGAAGTTGAAGCAGGCCAAGACATGAGCCAAGTCGTCCTCACCCCCGCCATGGTCGCTGATCGCTGGATGGTCTCCAAGCGAACAATTTTGAACCGAATCCACGAAGGAGCATTGAAAGCTTTTCGAATTGGTGACAGCATCCGAATTTATATTGCGGATGTTGAGGATTTCGAAAAGTGCAACCAGATTTCCGTGTCGTCAATTACAGAGGATACTTCTACGTCGCTTGGAGGGAAGAAGGGCAAACCCGTCGCCAGGCCCTTCGTACCAAATGTCGCACGCAGGCCGATGAGCGGCTCAAATGCTTCATAGACGAATACGAGAAAGCCAGCCGTCCGGCTCGCATTACAGTCGAGTTTATCTGGAACGGCTATCGGGAGTCGCTCGGCGCCAAGCGGGCGGCTGTGACTATGGGCTTCGAGGCAAAGTCAGTGCTGCCACATTTCGGCAACATTTCGGCCGAGACCATAAACGAAAAGGACTGTTTGGCGTATTGGGGGGTTCGACGCTCCGCCGGCCGAAAGGACGGGACCATATGGACGGAGCTGGGCCGGCTGCGCACGGCGCTGTCCTGGGCTTTCAAAAAGGGGCTGATCAACAAGGCGCCATATATCCCCAGACCGGCTCCAGCGCCCCCGAAGGATTTACGTTTGACTCGGGAGCAGGCAACCAATTTTCTCGCTGCCTGCCCTACCCCGCACGTCCGGCTTTTCGTCATCCTGGCGATGACGACGGGCGCGCGTATGGGCGCTTTGCTCGAATTGTCCTGGGATCGAGTGGACTTCGCATCGAGGACGATCAATTTGCACGACCCGGAGAGATCGAGAACCAACAAGGGCCGCGCGACGGTGCCCATGAACAAGACGGCGGAGAAGGCGCTGCGGGAAGCCCAGGAGGCGGCGCTGACAAAGTTCGTGATCGAGTGGAACGGGGAGCCGATAAAATCCATCAAGAAGGGGCTGCGGATCGCTGGGCAGCGTTCAGGAATGCCTTGGGTCACGGCACACGTATTTCGGCATTCCGTGGCATCCTGGCTCGCTCAAGACGGAGTAGATTTGAGAAAGATATCCGAGCTGCTTGGGCACACAGACAGCAGGACAACTGAAAAAATTTACAGTCGATTTACACCAAATTTTTTGAGAGACGCGGCGGACGCACTGGAGTTTTGAGAAGGAGGATTAATTGAGAGTTCTCGTCTGCGGTGGCCGAGATTACAGCGACGCTAAAGCAGCCTATGCGGTCCTCGATAAACTTAACTCCTTTCGAAAAATCGAGGGCGTTATACAAGGAAGCGCCCGAGGCGCAGACCTACTCGGTAAGATGTGGGCTCTGTCGCGCAGGGTTCCCTGCTACGCTTTCCCCGCTGATTGGGAAAGATACGGTAAGTCGGCGGGGCCAATTCGAAACCAGCAAATGCTCGACGAGGGCAAGCCCGATCTCGTGATCGCTTTCCCAGGCGGTCGCGGGACAGCGGATATGGTGCGCCGGTCGAAAAGCCGGGGTGTGCGCGTAATTCAAATAAGCGGGCAAGGGAGTGCTCCAGTGTTCAAGTGGTCCTCCCAGGAGAACGCATGAGGCACAAAACGGCTACAGATGACTAATAATTTTCCCCAGATTCACAGAAAGACCAACGATTCCAATATACCCCGTCCCTTCACACGGGAGGGGTCGTTGGTTCGAAACCAACCGTGCCTACCAATAAAAACAAATACTTGACAGATTTCTGATTTTATCACAAGTGTTCAATTGCACAGTGAGCTTTGCTATATCCATTTGAAAGGGAGAAATTTCGTGACGAAAGAGGCATTCGACAAAATCGCGGCAGGACTTAACGACGCTATCGAATGGGTACGATCCGAAGGGCAGATGATTCCTGTCCTCGATCACGGGTTTGTGAGATTGATTGATTCGATGGGCTCCGACTTGTCGATCGTCCGCAACGCTCGCGTCTCATATGACGCCGCCTGGCGGGCCGGCGAAGATGAAGGCTCCGACACGCGCCTGATCAAATATCTGCGCAAGAATGGACACAACACGCCCTTCGAGGCCGTCGAGTTCCAGTTCGAGGTGAAGGCGCCGATCTTCGTTTTCCGCCAGTGGCACCGGCATAGAACGCAATCCTTCAATGAACTTTCGGCGCGATACCGCGAATTGCCGACCGAATTTTATGTGCCTAAAGCCGAGCATATCGGCGTGCAGTCGAAGAACAACAAGCAGGCCCGTGATCTATCCCAGCCCAAAGGTTTCTGGTCTCGCCTTCTGGTCGGTGCGTCGCTCTTAGTCTACCGCGCCTACTGCCACGGAGCCTTCCTGATATACAAGCTTCTTATAGCGACCGGCTGGCCGCGCGAGCTGGCCCGCATGGTCCTTCCCCTAAGCACCTACAGCCATATGTTCGCGAAGGTCGACCTGCACAACCTCTTCAATTTTTTGAATGAGCGCCTGCACCCACATGCCCAGTACGAGATCCGCGTGTACGCCGAGGCTTTGCTGGAATTGATCCGGCCGATTGTACCTGTTGCGGTCGCTGCTTGGGAGGAAGGCCGATGAGCGAGATTCCACATCAAATTGGCGTTCCAACCTTAGAACAGCGTTTCGCCGCGTTGGTATTGCTTTCCGAACTGCACGGAAATCGTATCGCCGCGCTTGAATCTAAGTTTTTAGTAATGAAACGGCCGAAGAGAGAAAATAACCTGCCTACTAAAATTAGAGTTGAGAGCGAGAGCGGTGAAATAATTGCAGAGGCTAAAGTTGGCGCGGATGGAATAAGCGAACCAATACACGCCGAATTCAAAGATATGAAACTGGTCTATGTCACACATATTTTCGAAAGGAACCCCATTGAGTAATGAATTTCTTCCCAATCTCTACACCCGTGACGCGGCCGGCGCGACCCGCTTTTGGCGCATGGAAATCGGCATTTACGGCACCCACTACCGATCAGTATCCGGCCACGTAGGCGGCGCGGAGACCGCCACAGAATGGACAGGCGCCGTTCCAAAAAATGTCGGGCGGTCCAATGAGACGACGGCTGTCGAGCAATGCCGCCTCGAAGTCGCGGCCGAATACAAAAAGAAGCGCGATCGCAAATATTATGACGACCTCGACAAGGTCGGAGCGCACAAGTTCTTCGCGCCAATGCTGGCGCACAAATACAAGGGATTTCCGGGGCGCTGCTACACCCAACCGAAGCTCGATGGCATCCGCATGATCTCCTCGGCCGGCGGCCTGACAAGCAGGGAGGGGAAACCGTTCTACCTGCCGCACATCACCGAGGCGCTCGCGCCGTTGTTCGAGTACGACCCCCATCTTGTATTGGATGGGGAGCTTTACAATCACGATCTGAAAGATGATTTCAATTCGATCGTCTCTCTTGTGAAGCGGCAGACACGGACCCCGGAGCAAGAAGCGAAATGCCGAGACCTGGTTCAGTATCACGTTTACGATATGCCGAGTTATCCGGGAGCCTTTTCCGTTAGGAAACATCTCCTTTTGCAACTAGACTTTCGTGGGGGAATTATACGTTTAGTCCCTACTATTCACGTGGGATCGGTGGAGTGTATGGATGCCTACTACGCCCAGTTCCTCATAGATGGCTATGAAGGCCAGATGGTCCGCCTGGACGCGCCCTACGAGGCCGGCAAGCGCTCCAAGAGCCTATTGAAGCGCAAGGAGTTCATGGACGATGAGTTCCCACTTGTGCGCATAGAAGAAGGAAAGGGCAACTGGCAGGGATACGCCAAACGTGCCGTTGTCAAGCTCCCGGACGGCCAGGAGTGCGGAGCGGGCGTCAAGGGCAGTCAGGAGTTCACTCGGCAGCTTATAGAGGACGCCGGCAAGTACACTCACGCTACGGTGCGATACTTCGGGTGGACTCCGGACGGTTCACTGAGGTTCCCGGTGGCCGTGGATTGGCACGAAGGGGCGAGGAGTTATTGATGAAAGCCAAGGCTACCCTATTCGGTCTTATGATCCTCGCCAGCGCGGTATCCGCGCGTGCTGAGACCGCCCCGAAAGATCGCCCACCAGAAAGCCCGCCGAAGGAGCTTCTCGGGCCAAGACAGGATAGATTCACAAAAGATTTTACAGCGCGGGAATGCGGGAAGAGATATTGCTGGAATCCAGTGCAATTACAACATTTCCAACCTAATAAGGGGGAAAAATGACTGATGAATTTGGGAAAATACTAGAAGGGCGTATCATCGCACTTGAGAACCGCGTGGCCAAGATGGACAAGGATAACGGATTCCTTCTCGATGCTTTAATCAAATGGATCGATGCGCCAGCGGAGGAGCGCAATATCTTGCGCGCCCTCCTTGAAACGGTGAAGGAAGAGTTAAAAGGCTCCGAACCTTCAACGTGACGGCTGGAATTGGTTGTCAAAAAGCCCTGGGAAGTTTGGGCCGTAAGGGTCAACCGGAGAAGGATCGAAAAGCAGCCGATCATTCCATCCCGCGTAGGTGTTATCATAAGTCCAAACTACGGAATGCGGGTCTAAGGAAATATCACGCGGATTCACTGCGAGATCCGGCGCATGAAAAATCGCATCTGGCGAAGTGTCCGGCTCGCCGCGTGGCGTATACATCTTCGGACCGTCTAGCATATCCATCACGGATCCGTCTTGCCCTCCCCTATAGGCCGCGCCCCAATAGGTCGCATCAACACCGGCGGGGCTTTTATTCGGCCGCAGATTTTTAATCGCCCAATTGAAGATTTCCCATAACTTGTGACTCTGCCCCCAATTCTCGTTCTGATGAAACGGGTGAGTATGATCGACGCTATTATCGACAATCCGTTCCAGCATCTCTAATATATGCTGACCCCCATGCTGATCTACAGTAGGATGCGGGCCGCGTTGCTGCCAGACAGGATCGTGAGGATATTCTGTGCCGAGCTGCTGCGCGGAAGGATGCGAGATTACTCCCGCCGCGCCGCCTGTTGCGTTGTTCGGGCCGGAAGGAACGACCCCGGCATCTCCGTAGTTGCCGAGTTTGCCCTGTTTCCCGTAGCCACCGGTAGGATCGTAATATGGGTCTACTGCGGTGAGGAATGCCATTGTCTCGTCCTTTACAGTAACGGGAACATATTCGCCACTTGAGTAAACCCAGTCCAGACAGTCGGCGGCGTACTCGGGGACTCGCAACCATCGCTAATCAATGAGCATCCGCCAGCCTGAACCACGATCGCGCAAGGGAATCCAGCACTTCCCTGAGAGTTGCTCTCAAATAGTGGCGCATAGCCTTGGGCGCGCCAGATGCCGGTACCATGTCCAACGCTGGTTTGCGGGTCATAGTAATAGCGATATTTCGGGGCGAGGGAACCTGTGTT
>Ga0265327_10004009_pt1 | contig 13407 bp, 10 predicted proteins | sample 41621metaG_FD_202089 | JGI IMG/M metagenome (GOLD analysis project Ga0265327, IMG submission 202089) | Rhizosphere microbial communities from Carex aquatilis grown in University of Washington, Seatle, WA, United States - 4-16-21 metaG | ecosystem: Host-associated > Plants > Roots > Rhizosphere... | reverse complement strand
GCGCAAAACTTCGATGGTCGAGGGGCTGATCAGGCCATGGCCGAAATCGTTGACGATCACCACGTCGTAGTCGCCGAGGGTGCGCTCCAGCCGTTCGTTGAAGGCGGTTTCCTCGGGCAGCGGCAGGTGCGCGTCGTCCATCCAGTAGACTTCGAACAGCTTGCGCATCGACGAGCCGTCGATGAAGCGCGCCTTGCGGGTGGTGGGCACGCCGTCGCGCCAGATGGTGTGCAGCGAGACGTTGGGCTTCAGCAGCTCGAGGATCAGCTCCTCGTGGCTGTCCTCGCTGCCGAGGCAGGAGATGATCTCGACGGAATCGCAGATGCCCGCGACGTGGTTGGCGGTGGCGAACACGCCGCCGGCGAAACGCTCCTGGCCCTGATGCAGGGTGGTGACGATGGCTTCCTTGGACGAGCGGCCCATGGGGGCGACGTAGTTGTACTCGTCGATGATGGCGTCGCCGATCAGCAGCACCTTGAGCCCGGCGACCTTGTTGAGCGCCGTGATCGCCTGGGCCGCCAGCCCGCGCGTCCGCGCGCTCTCGAGATAGCCCTGGAGGGTCTGGTCGTAGATGTTGAGGTAGCGGTTGATCAGGGCCGAAGAGCTGAAGGTGATGTCGTGGGTGAAGACGATGCGTCCGCCGCCCTCCTCCACCGCCAGCCGCTCGGTGTCGATCTTGCCGGTGACGTCCTCGGCGGCGTTCACGTAGTCCGAGCCCTTGACGTAGATGTCGGGCCGGACCGCGCGCAGGATGTCCTCGGCGCTCGGGGCGTGGTTGATGGTGACGAAATCGACGTATTCCAGCGCCGCCAGCATCTCGGCCCGCAGCAGCTCGGAGAACACCGGCCGGTCCGGCCCCTTGTTGACGAAGCGGTCGGCGGTGATGCTGACCACCAGCAGATCGCCTTCGAGCCGGGCCTCCTCCAGATGGCGGACATGGCCCATGTGCAGAAGGTCGAACACCCCGTGGGCCATGACCACGGCCTTGCCGCCGGCCCGCGCCCGCTCGACGGCCTCGGGCAGTTCCTCGGCCGGAACGATCTTGTTGCGGGCGGCGCGGAACGGCCGCTCGACGTGGATGTTGTCCTTCGGGCGGTGCATCCGCCTGGCTCCTTCTTGCGATCAGGTTTTGGGGTCGTTCAGGTTCTTGAACCAGTCGACCGTCGCCTCGGCGATCGTGTCCGGCGTCCAGACCGGCGCTTCGCGCCAGTAGTCGATGTTGTCGAGCATGATGCGCACGCCCTCTTCCAGCGGCACCCGCGACGACCAGCCGAGATCCGCCCGGATGCGCCGGACATCGGCCAGGGTGCAGTCGGGCTCGCCCGGCCGCTTGGGCAGATGGACGATCTCCTTGGCGCCGAGCAGTTCGACCAGCCGGTTGACGCTGACCGCGGCGCCGGTGCCGACGTTGTAGACCTCGCCCGAGCGGTCGCTGGCCGCGGCGGCGAGGAAGGCCTGGACCACGTCGCCGACATAGGTGAAGTCGCGGGTCTGGGTGCCGTCGCCGACCACGGTCAGCGGCTTGCTCGCCAGCAACTGGGCGAGGAACACCCCGAACACGGCGCCATAGGTGCCCGAGGTGCGCGAACGCGGGCCGTAGACGTTGAAGAGGCGGAGCGCGATCACCGGCAGCTTGTAGACCCGCGCCCAATGGAGGGCGATCTGCTCGCCGAGATTCTTGGTCAGGGCGTAGGGATAGCGGCAGTCGATCGGCGTGGTTTCCGGCGTCGGGTACTGCTCGGGAATGCCGTAGCACGACGAGGAGGCGGTGTAGACGAAGCGCTTGACCCCGGCCTTGAGCGCCGCCTGGCAGAGCGCGAAGGTGCCGTCGACATTGGCGCGGAAATAGGCCTCGGGCTGCTGGATCGAGGGCACGATGTCGGCGAGGGCGGCGAGATGGAACACCCGGTCGACCCCGGCCAGCACCGGATCCAGCACCCCCGGCGCCGCGATGTCGGCCTCGATCACCTCCAGCAGGGGATTATCCGCGAACGAGGCCAGATTGGCCCGCCGGCCGGTGGTGAAATTGTCCACGACCCGCACCCGGCGCCCGGCCTTCAACAGGGCCTCAACCAGATGGCTGCCGATAAAACCGGCGCCGCCCGTCACGAGATCCAAAGTCATCGAACCGTCCCGTCCAGAATCATCGTTAAAATTCAGATGCCGTTTCCGGCCTCGCGACCACAACTCCGTCCGGTCGCAACACCCGATCTTCCGGAAGAAGGTGCCGTGTCGGGCGGTTCCGAGTGTAATGCGGCGGCAGTCTAGCCAATCGCCGGGAGCGGAACAACGGGATATTTTCGGCGCCATCCGGCCGAAACCGCCCCCCCAGTTTACGCGGAGTGACCGACGCGCAAACCTTGCCGCCACGGGATGGACCGCGTAAGCTCGCGCCGCACACCACCCGCCGGCCGACACTGTCGACCGCGCCGGAAGCCGACCGTGTTGGGGAAAATTCCCGATGGATTGCGCAAGAACATTCGGTCTGGTTCTGCTCGTGGGCATCATGGCCCTGATCTCGGGCTGCCAGAGCATCGCCCGCGGCACCAGCCAGGACGTCGCCATCGAGACCGAACCGGCCGGAGCCAGCATCGCGCTTTCCGACGGCCAGCGGTGCGTCTCCCCCTGCCGGCTGACCGTGGCCCGTTACGAGGTGCTGGAGGTGACGGCGTCGAAGCCGGGCTGCCGGAGCGCCGCCGGGCGGCTGACGCCAGCGGTGACCGAGGGCGCCGCCGCCGTCTTCGGCGTCGGGACCGTTTTCGATTACCAGTTGGGCGGCGCCTACGATATCGAACCGCACCCGCTGACCCTCCCCCTGGTCTGCGGCGAACAGGCCCTCTGGCATTCCCCGAGCCTTCCCGCCGAAGACGAGGCCCTGCTGGAGCGGTTCGGCCAGCCGGCCCCGGGAACCATCGGCGCCCCGCCGGCGACGCGGATCCGCCCACCCCCCGGCACCGCCGGTTATCCCGGAGCCGAATACCTCCGGTAGCCCCCCCTTTCAGGCGCCACCCGCCGGAAACCCGCGGCATTCGCGGACGAGAGACCAGTCGCATGGACGATTTGATCCAGGACATTAGAGAGTATTTTCCGCGCCGGATGGTGGTCCTGGTGGCGGTCTCCACCGTCACCGGCACCCTCGAGGGGCTGTCGCTGTTCCTGCTCTATCCGTTCCTGTCGCTGCTGATCGATGGCCGGCTGCCCGAGGGCGGCCGCCTGCTGGCCTCTCTCGTCGGCAGCTGGCGCGGCGTCGTCGGCGAACCGACCGTCACCTCCCTCGGGCTGCTGATCCTCGGGATCACCGTGCTCCAGTACGGCACCCGCATCTTTCAGAACTGGCTCTCGGCGCTGCTGCTCGGCACCTACGTCAGCGGTCTGCGCAAGAGCCTGTTCTCCGCCCTGCTGTTGGCGCGCTGGTTCTTTTTCGTCGGCATCCGCAGCGGCGAGTTGGTCAACGCCCTGACCCTGGAGACCTCCCGCAGCCTCTACGCGCTCCAGATGTTCGTGCAGCTGATCTCCTCGGCTCTCAACGCGGCGATCTTCATCGCCATCGCCGCCGTCATCTCCCTCGCCGGCACCTTGTCGCTGCTGGGCATGGCCTTGGTGATCGGCGTGATCTGCCTGCGCTACATCCGGCGCGGCAACAGCGTCGGCCACGCCCTCACCTCCCTCAACGAGCTGTTCTCCGGCTGGACCTCGGACATCCTCTCCAACATGAAGTTCTTCAAGGCGACCGGTTCCGAGGGCATCGCGCTCGACCGCTACGACGGCATCATCGAAGAAATGCGGCTGCCGTTCGTCTGGAGCTATTTCAGCCCCCAGTTGGTGCGCTCGATCGTCGAGTTCGTGGCGGTGATGATGTTCCTGTGCTTCTTGGTGTTCGGCATCCAGATTCTGCACCTGGAGATGGCGGCGATGCTGGTGATCATCGGCATCTTCGTCCGCCTGCTGCCGCGCCTCGCGGTATCCCTGGAAAGCGTGCAGTCGCTGGCCGTCTATCTGCCCAGCGTGATGGCCGTCCGGTCGCTGCGCCGACGGGCGGGCGAGGCGGCCGAACGGGAGCTGGGCTCGGACCCCGCCGAAAACGCCCGCCGGGGCACGCCGGCCAGCATCGAGGTGCGCGATCTTTCGGTGAGCTACGGCGAACGGGCGGTGCTGCGCGGCGTCAGCCTGGAGATTCCCGCCGGTGGCCTGACCACCATCGTCGGCGCCTCGGGCGCGGGCAAGACCACCCTGATCGACAGCCTGCTCGGCCTGATCGAGGTCGACAGCGGGGAGATCCGCATCGACGGCCAGCCCCTCGGCCGCGAGCGCCTGGGGGCGTGGCGGCGCAGCGTCGGCTATCAGGGCCAGGACACCATGATCCTCGACGGCTCGCTGCGGGACAACATCGTCTGGGCCGAAGCCTCGCCCACCGAAGAGCAGATCGCCGAGGCGATCCGCAAGGCCGGGCTCGACGGCTTCATCGCCTCGCTGCCCGAAGGCCACGCCAGCCCGACCGGCGAACGCGGCTGCAAGCTCTCGGGCGGACAGCGCCAGCGGATCGGCCTCGCCCGGGCCATGCTCTCCCACAAACGCCTGCTGATCCTCGACGAGGCGACCAGCGCCCTCGACGCCGCCACCGAGCGGGAGGTGATGGACAACATCCGGCGGCTGCGGGGTGAAATCACCATCGTGATGATCACCCACCGCCTGGCCACCGCCCAGCAAGCCGACCTCATCTATGTCCTTGAGGACGGACGGGTGGTCCAGCGCGGCCGCTGGGAAGAGCTGGTCGAGAGCGGCGGCGCCTTCCACGAGCTGTGGCGCCAGCAGATGGGCTTTGGCGTCCAGACCGAGAGCGGCGGCGTCCCGCCCGAGTCCGGCGCCCGCCACGAAGACGGTTCCGGACGCTCTGCCGCGTAATTCGTATGTCTTATACCATTTCCCGCTGATGAGACCCCATCAGCGGGACCTCACTCGCCGGCGCAGGCGTCCGCCTGCTTGGCTCCGCGCCCGTGTGGGCGCGCGGCGGCGGTCGCCGATACCAAAACCCAATGAGTTGGCGTCATCGGAATTTGGTATTAGTCCGCCAGGAAATCGCGCCAAAGCCGGCTCTCGAGCACTGCGTTGGCGGCTTCCTCGTGTCCGGTCGGATTCCAGTGGCCGTCGTCCGGATATTGGAAATCGGCACCGTCCCGAGCATGGCGGCGGGCGAATCCATCCTGAAGGTCCCGGACTTCGAAGCCGCGCCGAAGGGCCTCCTCGATGAAATAGCTGCGCATGATGCCGAAATAGCCGGTCCGGGCGGCCGCCAGGGACGGCGGGTCGAAGACTCGGACGCTGTCGACCAGGAACAGGATACTGGCGGGGGCGACTCCGGTGCGGATGGGAAAATCCGCCAGAACCTCCCGCACCGCCCGTTTCGACATCTCGATGCGCTCGGAATCGGCGGAGTTGCCGGCCACGGCCAAGGGCGGCTGGCCGGGCGGAACCCCGGAGCCGGGGATCAAACTCCCGAGCGCCGCCCTGACCCTGAAGCCGAACGGAGTTGTCCCGACATTATGCCAGAGGTAGCGGCAGAGCATTGAATTATGGGTCAGAAAGCGCATCGCCCCCGGATGATAGTCAATCAAGACAGGCGCGAGGGCGCCATCGGCCGCTTCCGCGTAATAGTGATAGCCGGGATCGTGCTTGTAGCGAAGCAGCATTTCATCGAAGTCGTTGCTGACGACATTGACGACGAAACGGCGGGCGCCATATGCCCGGACCGCATGCTCGGCGTAGAACAGGTAATCAATTAGGGAGGCCCCGGAGGCGCCGAAGCTGTAGACGCGTCGGGTCCGGTCGACAGCTTGGCTTAAACGGCCGTGGAGGGTCAGCGGATAGGGAATGATCAGGGCCTCGATATAACTGTCGCCGATCACCGCGAGAAGAGGCCGAGAATCTCTGGCGTCGTAATCCTGGTCATTGATGAAGCCCGCATTGTTAACGTGCCCATGATTGACGTGGCGCATTAATCCGCCGTCAGAGAAGGTAAACTCATGGTTCGGCAAGAGACTGATGAAGGGATGATCAGCATCGACAGGAGCGACTTCATAACCACTGCGCACAGGCAAACAGCGAAGAGCTAATTCTAGCAAGAGAAATGTAAATATGAGCGATCCCATAACGAGCATGAACGATTTAAGGAATAATTTAAGGCGACCCATCTGTGTATCTCCATGGCACATGCCTTCTTGCCGAACTCTTGCATACCCGATCTCGAAAGACAACAGCCGGCATTTCTCCCTGCTCCGTGGCCGCAAGCCGTTGAACGTCCGCCACGAACGCTCAGGGTCCGGGCTGTTCCGTCTCGCCTTGGCTGGACGGGGGTGATATAAGCCGCTCCAGGGAGTCCCCGCCGCCACCGTCCGTCCGAAACGCCGCATGTCCACCGCTTCCCCCCACGATCCCGCGACGGGCCACACGGTCAGGATGAGTTCCGACCGGTCGTTCGGCCTCGTGTTCGCCGCGTTCTTTTTGCTGGTGGCTTTGGCTCCCCTGGTTCAGGGCGGCGCGGCACGGCCCTGGGCGGCGGCGATGTCGCTCCTCTTTCTCGCTGTCGCGCTGACGAGACCGGCGGTGCTGGCGCCGCTCAACCGCCTGTGGTTCCGTTTAGGCCTGCTGCTGCACCGGATCGTGAGCCCGCTGGTGTTCGGGCTGGTGTTCTATGGCGTCCTTACCCCCCTCGGCCTGCTGATGCGGGCCGCCGGCAAGTATCCGATGCGCGCCGATTTCCTGCCGCAAAACGCAAGTTACTGGATCGAACGGCGCCCGGCCGGTCCCGCGCCGGGCTCGATGAAACAGCAATTCTAGGAGTCTCCATGCTCTTCCTGGCGGAGTTCTGGTCCTTCCTGAAACAGCGCAAGAAGTTCTGGCTGCTGCCGATCCTGATCGTCCTCGGGCTGTTCGGGGGTATCATGATCCTGGCTCAGGGCTCCGCGGTGGCGCCCTTCATCTACACCCTGTTTTAGGACCGGATCACCGTGCGCGTCCTTGGCATCTCCGCCTATTACCACGACAGCGCCGCCGCGCTCGTCGAGGACGGCCGGATCGTCGCCGCCGCCCAGGAGGAGCGCTTCACCCGGCGCAAGCACGATCCCGGCTTTCCGGTGCGGGCGGTGGGCTGGTGCCTGGAGGCGGCCGGGCTCGAGCTCGCCGACATCGACCATATCGCCTTCTACGACAAGCCCTTCACCAAGTTCGAGCGGCTGCTGGAGACTTATCTCGCCTTCGCGCCGCGCGGCTTCAGCTCCTTCCGCACCGCCATGCCGGTGTGGCTGCGCGAGAAGCTGTTCCTCAAGGACCTGCTGCACAAGGAGCTGAAAGCGCTCGATGCGCGGGCCGAAGCCGGCCGGCTGCTGTTTTCCGAGCATCATTTCAGCCACGCCGCCAGTGCCTACTATCCCTCGCCCTTCGACGAGGCGGTGGTGCTGACCATGGACGGCGTCGGCGAGTGGGCGACGACCTCGGTGGCCATCGGCCGCGGCGACGCCCTCGAGATTCACAAGGAAATCCACTTTCCCCATTCGCTGGGGCTGCTCTATTCCGCCTTCACCTACTACACCGGCTTCAAGGTCAATTCGGGCGAGTACAAGGTGATGGGGCTGGCGCCCTACGGCGAGCCGCGCTTCGCCCCCTTGATTCTCGAGCGCCTGATCGACCTCAAGCCCGACGGTTCGTTCCGCCTCGATCAGCGCTATTTCAACTATTGCACCGGTCTCACCATGACCAACCGGCGCTTCGACGAGCTGTTCGGCGGGCCGGCGCGGCGGGCGGACGAGCCGCTGACCCAGCGTCACATGGACCTCGCCGCCTCGGTGCAGGCGGTGACCGAGGAGGTGGTGCTGCGCCTGACCCGGGCGCTCGCCGCGGAATACCGCATCCCCAACCTCTGCCTTGCCGGCGGCGTCGCCCTCAACTGCGTGGCCAACGGCAAGGTGCTGCGCGACGGCGCCTTCGAGCGCGTCTGGGTGCAGCCGGCGGCCGGCGACGCCGGCGGCGCCCTCGGCGCCGCGCTCGCCGCCTGCCATCAGCATCTCGGCCTGCCGCGCGCCCGCCCGGCCGGCGGCGGCGACGCCATGGCCGGCGGCTATCTCGGCCCTTCGTTTTCCCAGGCCGAGATCGAACGGCGCCTCACCGCCGCCGGCGCCCGCTTCACCGTGCTCTCCGACGACGAGTTGCTCGCGGCCTGTGTCGAGGCGCTCGCCGCCGAACAGGCGCTGGGCTGGTTCCAGGGCCGCATGGAGTTCGGTCCGCGCGCCCTCGGCGCCCGCTCGATTTTGGGCGACGCCCGCTCGCCGGCCATGCAGTCGGTGCTCAATCTCAAGGTCAAGTACCGCGAGAGCTTCCGGCCGTTCGCGCCTTCGGTGCTGCGCGAGGACGTCGCCGACTGGTTCGAGATCGACGCCGATTCCCCCTACATGCTGATGGTGGCGCCGGTGACGGCGGCGCGGCGGCGCGCCATGAGCGCCGACGAGGAGGCGCTGTTCGGCATCGCCAAGCTCAACGTGCCGCGCTCAGAGATTCCGGCGGTGACCCACGTCGATTATTCGGCGCGCATCCAGACCGTGCACGCCGACACCAACCCGCGCTACCATGCCCTGATCTCGCGCTTCAAGGCGGCTACGGGGTGTCCGGTGCTGGTCAACACCAGCTTCAACGTTCGGGGCGAGCCGATCGTCGGCTCGCCCGAGGACGCCTTCCGCTGCTTCATGGGCACCGAGATCGAGCGGCTCGCGGTCGGCAACTGCTTCCTCGCCAAGGAAGACCAGGACCAGAGCCTCAAGCGGGACTACAAGAACGCCTTCGAACTGGATTGAGCCGGCCCGGCCATGCGCCCGCACCTGAGCCTCATCGCGCGCTATCTCGCGGTCGTCCTGGCGGTTTTCCTCACGGTGGGCGGCACGCTGCTGTGGCTGCGCTCGCGGCCGCTCGACCATGGCTCGCTGGTCCAAAAGATGGCCTACTACCGGCAGAACCCGGCGCGCTTCGACACCCTGTTCCTCGGCGACAGCCGCACCTTCTGCGCCCTGCACCCCGAGGCGCTCGACCCGAAGCTGGGCACGCGCTCCTATAACCTCGCGCTGTGGACCAACTGGTTTCCCACCCAGTACGCCCAGTTCGAGGACCTGATCGCCGACATTCCCCGGGAGACCGTGGTGGTGTGGTCGGTGGGCTATCTCAATTTCCTCGACGCCGCCATCCGGCCCGCCTATCCGATCGGCTGGCGGCGGATCGCGGCCATGAAGCGCTTCGGCATCGAGCCCGGCCAGCTCTGGGAGAATCTGGCCGAATGGACGCCGGGCAGCAACGTCTTCACCCTGCGCAGCGCCCTCGTCACCCTGCTCGACGCCCGAATGCAAACGCCCCTGCTCACCCTCGGCGGCACGGCCCGGGCGACGGAGACGGATTCACCCGGCGAGAGCCTGAACCGCAGCCTGAGCCGGGACCCGCTGGTCGGCAGCCTCGAAATCTACCGCGACCGGGGCGAAATCGTCTCGATCGCCGCCAGCCTGCGCAACGGCGCCTACACCCGCTACGAGACCCGGCCCGAGTTCTACCGCGAGATTCAGCGGCGCAGCGCCGCCGAGCCGGTGCCGCCGCCTTCGCCCCGCTCCTGGGCCCTCTTCGTGGCCATGCTCGACATGTTCCGCAGCCATCACGTCAGGCTGGTGGTCAACATCCTCGGCGAGGCGCCCCATGTCCACGACGCGGCGGCGCGGCGGGCGCAAGCGGCGTTTCTCGACGGCCCGGTGCGACGGGAGGTCGAGACGCACGGCTATCCGCTGATCTCGGCCCCCCTCGAGCAACTGAGCGACGCCGATTATTTCGACTACAACCATCTGAACAGCGTCGGGATCGAGCGCTACAGCGCGTTGCTGGCCCCGGCGCTCTCGGCGGCGATCCGGCAGGCGAGGCGGGCGGATCATGGCCTTTAACTCGTTCGAGTACCTGATCTTCTTCGTGGCGATCCTGTCCGCGAGCTGGATGACCGTGCGGACGCCCAACCTCCGTCTGCTGATCCTGCTGCTGGGCAGCTACTATTTCTACGCCGCCAACAACGGCTGGATCCTGATCCTGCTGGTCGGCACCACCCTGGTCGATTACTGGGCCGGCCTCGCCATCGCCGGAACCGCCGACGGCCGCCGGCGCGCCCTTTTCCTCTCCCTCTCCCTGGTCTCCAACCTGGGCATGCTCGGCTACTTCAAATACACCAACTTCCTGCTGACCAACGGCTGCGGCCTGCTGGGCTGGCAGTGCGGGGCGTTCGACATCTTCCTGCCGGTCGGCATCTCCTTTTATACCTTTCAGAGCATCAGCTACGTGGTCGACGTCTACCGCCACCGGCTGCCGGCCGAGCCCTCGCTGCTGCGCTTCGCCTTCTACGTCGCTTTTTTTCCCCATCTGGTGGCCGGCCCGATCGTCCGCGCCCGCTATTTCCTGCATCAGCTCGACGAGCCGGTCAAACTGGGCCGGCGGGAGCTGGAATCGGCGCTGTTCCTGATCGCCCTCGGCCTCTTCAAGAAGATGGTGCTGGCCGATTCCCTGGCCGACTTCGCGGCGCCGCCGTTCGAGCATCCCGAGACCGCCTCGGCGCTGACGGCGTGGCTCGGGCTCTTCTCGTTCACCATGCAGATCTTCTTCGACTTTTCGGGCTACACCGACGTGGCCATCGGCTGCGCCCGGCTGATGGGCTACCGGATCCCGCCCAATTTCCGCCGGCCTTACACGGCGGTCAGCTTCACCGAGTTCTGGCGCCGCTGGCACCTTTCGCTGTCGTTCTGGCTGCGCGACTATCTTTACATTCCGCTCGGCGGCAGCCGGATGCGCACCGCGCTCGGAGTCTGCCGCAACCTGATGATCACCATGATGCTGGGCGGCCTCTGGCACGGCGCTTCCTGGACCTTCGTGCTGTGGGGCACCGTGCACGGCCTCTTGCTGTCGCTCGAACGCCTGCTGGGCTGGGGCCGGCTGTCGCGCGACTACCAGGGCCGGCCGCTCGCCCGCATCCTGCGCGGCGCCGCGCTGTTTCCGCTGATCGCCCTCACCTGGCTGCCCTTCCGCGCCAACAGCTGGGCCGTTCTCGATGGCTATGTCCACGCCCTGGTGCGGGTGGACGTGCCGATGATCCTCACCACCGGCATGGCGGCGGCGATGGCGGTGATCCTGGCGGGCTGGATGGTGCAGATGGCCGACGAGGTCGGGGTGCTGCGCCGCCACCTGATGCGCCTGCCGATGCCGATCAAGGGGCTGGCCTACGGCGCGGTGGCGGTGGCGGTGACGATCTTCGCCGCGCGCGGCACGCCGCCCTTCATCTATTTCGCGTTCTGACTCAAGTTGAACACCGCGATTCAGGACCCTATTGATCTGATACCATTTCCCGCTGATGAGACCCCATCAGCGGGACCTCACTCGCCGGCGCAGGCATCCGCCTGCTTGGCTCCGCGCCCGTGTGGGCGCGCGGCGGCGGTCGCCGCCGGGCCTTTAGGCAACGTCCTGAAAGGACGATAAGCCAAATCCCAATGAGTTGGCGTCATCGGGATTTGGTGTGAGCCGTGAATCTCTGTTTTCGAATTTGGCGTGGCACGACCCCGCCGTGGGGTGACGCCAGCGCGCACTGAGAATGACACACGGGTGCGGCGGTATCCGCCGCGACCGCGGCGGCGCGCCACGTGGCGCGGAAGGTGAGGATCAATCGCCGATGATCGTGTCTCGGTCACAACACTAGAGCGGTCACCGATCAAGTTGGATCGGTGACCGCTCTATAACTCTTTGTTATTAGAGCGGATTCACGCTACGAGGCGATGCCGCCTCTTCGCGACCCGCTCTAGCGGCAAACCTGATCGAGCACGCGGTGCAGAGTTTCGATCTGCGGCGTGAGATCGAACGGGTGATTTCCAACGAAGAAGCCGTAGTCGTGGGCGATGTCGGCGTTGGTCATCGGGCCGACCGTCGTGTAGTCGTAATACTTTATCACATCGTGACGGAGGAAATTGCCGCCGGTGATGATGCGATATCCGATATCCGCTTCCTTGAGCGCGGCAATGATCCGGGCGCGATCAGGGTTGCGCTTGGGGTTGAGGATGATCGGGAAACAGAAAGCCGAGCTTTTGCCGTTCTCGCGCGGAATGATGAAACGGTCGTCGCCTGCGAACAGCCTCTGGAGCGTCGCCAGATTCTTGCGCCGCTGAACGGTGAAGCCGGGCAGTTTCTTCAACTGCTCCAGACCGATCGCTCCGGACAATTCGAGCGGGCGCAGATTGTAGCCGGGCAGGATGAAGCGGTAGGCCTCGAAGAAGTCGTCCGAGCGCGGCTCGAACAGCGGGCTGTCCGGCGGCAGATCGCGGGTCCAGCCATGGGCGCGCATGGCGCGCACGAGATGGCAGAGTTCCTCGTCGTCGGTGGCCACCATGCCGCCTTCCATGGTGGAAATGTGATGGGAAAAGAAGAAGCTGAAGGTGTTGAGGTCGCCGAAGGTGCCGGTCTTGCGCCCTCCCAGTTCGGCATCCATCGATTCACAATTGTCTTCGAAGAAATAGAGGCCGTGGCGGTCGGCGAAAGCGCGCATCACGTCGAGGGCGGCGGGGTTGCCCAGGATTGAAACCGCCAGGATCATCCGTGTCGCCGGGGTCAGCGCCTCTTCCAACCGGCTCACATCGATATTCAGGCTGTCCAGTTCGATATCGACGAACCGCAGCTTCAAACCGTATTGCTGGAGCGGATGATAGGTCGTGCTCCAGGACACGGCGGGCACGATCACCTCGTCGCCGCGCTTCAGCGGATTGTCCCGTTTAAAAAACAGGGCGGCAACGGCGGCCAGATTCGCCGAGGACCCGGAATTGACCATCACGGCATGGCGAACACCGAAATACTCGGCGAATTTCCGCTCCATTTCCTTGACGTTGTCGCCCATGGTGAAACGATTGGAGTCGACCACGCGCTGAATCGCATCAATCTCTTCCTGGCCCCAGGTGCTGGCCGCTAATTCATAGAACATTCAGAGTATCCATATTCTGGTCTCAGGGAGTATATCTTGGCAGACCGCCGGAGTTAGAAGGGACCTTTGAACTGAGTCTGGTAAGCGAGTTTAGCGTGCTCCGGATCCGGCGTCCAGCCTCCCGCATTGCCATGAACCATGGCATAGACCGCCATCGCGATGGTCGAAGGGTTCGGATAGAACTCGGCTTCAAGCCAGGGCGAAGTCGGGCAGGTGGTCGGAGCGAAACCTATCCGCTTAACCTCGATGCCGGCCTGCGGCCCCGCCATCTCGACGATGCGCGCCACGATTTCGGCGCTCGCGCCACAACTGGTCCAGGCGTTGTCGACCACGATCAGCCGCTTGGTCCGCAGGGCCGAAGCCAAAATCGTCTCGTAGTCCAACGGCTC
>Ga0265327_10004008_pt1 | contig 13407 bp, 15 predicted proteins | sample 41621metaG_FD_202089 | JGI IMG/M metagenome (GOLD analysis project Ga0265327, IMG submission 202089) | Rhizosphere microbial communities from Carex aquatilis grown in University of Washington, Seatle, WA, United States - 4-16-21 metaG | ecosystem: Host-associated > Plants > Roots > Rhizosphere... | reverse complement strand
CTACTTTGCGGGAGGTGACATGCGCCTGGTCCTGAATATCATCTGGCTGGTTTTCGGCGGCTTCTGGCTGGCGCTGGGTTACTTCCTCGCCGCACTGATCTGCTTCGTTCTCATCGTCACCATCCCGTTCGGCGTCGCCGCGGCCCGCATCGGCGTCTACGCGCTGTGGCCTTTCGGCCAGACGGTCGTCGACAAGCCCGGTCCGCGTCCGGGCGCGCTGGTCGGGAACGTGATCTGGCTGGTGCTGTGCGGGTGGTGGTTGGTCCTCGGGCACATCGCCACCGCCATCGCCCAGGCCCTGACCATCGTGGGAATCCCGCTGGCCCTGGCCAACCTCAAGTTGATCCCGGTGTCGCTCTTGCCGCTCGGCAAGCAGATCGTGCCGGTGGATCAGACGAATGCGGAAGCCGCCTGGCCCACATCATCCCCTCGCTTCGCTCGCCCCCAACAATGACACTCACACCTTTGGGCTTCCCCACCCTCGCGCGACCCGTCGGCGCGGCTCCGGCGTCCGGGCCGCTGATCGACACGTACGGCCGTGTCGCGGCCGACCTGCGGGTGTCGCTCACCGACCGCTGCAACCTGCGCTGTACCTATTGCATGCCGGCCGAGGGCCTGGACTGGCTGCCCGGCGGCGACCTCCTGACTCTCGACGAACTCACGCGGCTGATCCGGGTGGCCGTGACCCGCCTGGGCATCACGGGCGTCCGCTTCACCGGCGGTGAGCCCCTGCTGGTTCCACATCTGGAGGACGTGGTCGCGGCCGCGGCCGCGTTACAACCGCGTCCGGCGATCGCCGTGACGACCAACGGCATCGGGTTGGCCAAACGCGCGGCCGCGCTCAAGAAGGCCGGCCTGAATCGCGTCAACGTCTCTCTGGACACGCTGGACGCCGACCGCTTCGCAGCCATCACCCGGCGTCGGCGACTCCCCGAGGTCCTCGACGGCCTGGCTGCCGCGAAGGACGCCGGACTGAGCCCCATCAAGGTGAACGCGGTGCTCGATCTGGAGACCGGCCTGGAGGACGCCCCGGCACTGTTGCGCTTCTGCCTCGAGCACGGGTATCAGCTGCGGATCATCGAGCAGATGCCACTGGACGCCGGGCACCACTGGGAGCGCGGTTCGGTCCTGCAGGCCGACCAGATTCTCGGGGCGCTACGGCGGGAGTTCAGCCTGCGCCCGGACCCGGCGCCGCGCGGCTCCGCACCGGCCGAGCTCTGGCAGGTCCACGACGACGACACGGTGCTGGGCACCGTCGGCGTCATCGCGTCGGTCTCCGCCGCGTTCTGCGGCACGTGCGACCGCACTCGGCTCACGGCCGACGGTCAGGTGCGCAGCTGTCTGTTCTCACAGCAGGAGACGGACCTACGGGCGTTGCTGCGAAGCGGGGCCGACGACGATGCGCTGGAGGCCGCCTGGCGGGCCGCCATGTGGGCCAAGCCGGCAGGCCATGGAATAAACGATCCGGGTTTCGTCCAGCCGGCCCGGCCGATGAGTGCGATCGGCGGCTGACGTTGTCCGACCTGGCAGTGACCGTGCGCTATTTCGCCGCCGCGAAGGCCGCGACCGGAATCGAGACCGAAACGTTGCAGCTCAATGCCGGTGTAACCGTCCGGGATCTGGTGAACTCCATTGGTACACGTGGGGCAGATGTGGCAAAAGTGCTCTCACGCTGCTCGTTTCTGCGCGACGGCGTCGCCGTGCGCGATCTGGACACCGCGCTGGCACCTGCTCAGACGCTCGATGTCCTACCCCCCTTCGCCGGTGGCTAATTGTGAAATGCCTCACATAACGAAACGATAACGAACTGGCTGTGGCCGCATGGACCCCGGTTTACACCTGCTAAAACGCCGAAACAGCCAGCGGCTTTAAAGTCCTCTCATAATTTGCTCGGGGCCGAAACGCCCAAAATCGGTCGAGGTGACGGAACCCACCTGAACCGATACCGTCATCTCTCAAGCCAGAGCGACCCTTTGGCAACCGCACTTGAAACGCCTAGCTCCATCCATCAAGTGCGGCCGACGACAACCCGTGGATGGGGGCGGGGGACCCAACCGGTCCACCGAAGTAATCAGGACCAGGAGCCTCGGCTCCTTGGGGTGAAGCCTGCTTTGCAGGCCGGGCAACCTCTCCAGCCCGAACCCGACAGCTGACCTCGTAGGCGTTGACGAGAGGACTGCTTTTTCCATGAGTGGACGCCACCGTAAACCGACCACGTCCAGTGTCTCTGTCGCCAAGATCGCCTTCACCGGCGCGGTCCTGGGTGGCGGCAGCATCGCCCTCGCAGCTCAGGCCTCCGCCGCCACCGACGGCGAATGGGACCAGGTAGCCCGCTGCGAATCCGGCGGCAACTGGGCCATCAACACCGGCAACGGCTACCAGGGCGGGCTGCAGTTCTCGCCCAGCACCTGGAGTGCACACGGCGGTGGCGAGTACGCCCCGGCCGCAAACATGGCCAGCAAGGAAGCACAGATCGCGGTCGCGGAGCGCGTCCTGGCCAGCCAGGGTCGCGGCGCATGGCCGGTCTGCGGCACGGGCCTGTCCCGCTCGACCCCGCGCAACGCGGTGAGCACCCCGAAGCCGGCACCGGCCGCCACGCTGGACAACCCTGAGCTGGGCGCCCCGGCCGATCCGGCTCCGGTGCAGGACGCCGCCGCTCCGCTGGATGCACCCGCACCCGCCCCTGAGGGCCCGACGATCGTCACCGTCGCCAACGAGGTTCCCGCCCCTGAAGCCCCCGCGCTGGACGCCCCGGCACCCGAGGCCCCCGCGCTCGACGCGCCCGCACCCGAGGCCCCCGCGCTCGACGCGCCCGCACCCGAGGCCCCCGCGCTCGACGCGCCCGCACCCGAGGCTCCCGTCGTCGAAGCCCCTGCCCCGGAAGCCCCGGTCGACGCCCCGGCGCCGATCATCCAGGCCGCCAACTGGGACACCACCGAAGCCCCCGCCGAGCCCGGCGCCTGGGCCCTGCACGCCAAGCAGGACCTGCCGGCCGACCCGGCCCCGGTCGTCGACGCCCCGGCTCCGGCCCCGGCGCCGGTTGCCGATGCCGCGGCTCCCGCCCCGGCCGGACTGCAGACCCCGCCGAACGGCACGCCGCACCTCGCGAGCCCGACCAACCTGCCCCCCGGTTCGACCATGGAGCCGACGGACACGGGCGACAGCGCCAACATGAGCTACCTCAAGCAGCTGTGGCACGCGGTCCAGAACAACGACATCTCCGGTCGTGACGCCCTGCTCGCCGTCGCCTCGACGCGGAACGGCACCCCGGGTGGCGACATCCAGGCCCCGCCGAACGCTCCGGCGCCCGGCCCGGCCCCGGTTGCCGACATCGCTCCGGCTCCGGCTCCGTAATACGCACATCGAGAAATCGCCCCGGTCATCGACCGGGGCGATTCTCTTTCCGTTGACCCGGTCTCCACGGCGCAAAAGCTCGAGTAGCTTGCGCCGTCAGCGCAGGCTCAACCGAGGAGCTCAGGCCGAGCCGACCCATTCGTCGGTGCCGTCGGTGAAGAACTGGTGCTTCCAGACTGGAAGCCGCTCCTTGACGGTGTCGACCAGCAACGCGCAGGTGCGGAACGCCGCGGCGCGGTGATCGGCCGACACGGCAGCGACGAGGGCGGCGTCGCCGATGTTCAGCACGCCGATCCGGTGGCTGACCGCGATGGCCCGTACGCCTTCTGAAGCGGCGGCGACGTCGGCGGCGACCTCGGCCAGCACCTCTGCGGCCGACGGGTGCGACGAGTACTCCAGGCGCGTGACGCCACGGCCGCCGTCGTGATCGCGCACCACGCCGGCGAAGCTCACGACCGCGCCCGCGGCACTGTGGTCGACCAGCGCCTCGTGCGAGGCCACATCGATTTGGGATTCACTGAGGTCGGCGCGGAGCACGATCATCCGGCATGGTCCTTTCCACTGAGCTGGTCGAGCGCGTGGTCCAGCACCCCGGACAGCACGCCCAGCCCGTCCTTCACTCCCCCGGACGAACCCGGCAGGTTGACGATCAACGTCCGGCCGGCGACGCCGGACACACCACGCGACAGCACCGAGGTCGGGACGTGCGGCAGGCCTGACTGCCGGATCGCATCGGCCAGCCCCGGGATCTGGTAGTCCAGGACCTCGAGGGTGGCTTGCGGCGTGGCATCGGTCGGGGAGATTCCGGTGCCGCCGGAGGTGAGGACGACGTCGACGTCGTCGGCAACGGCGCGGCGCAGTTCAGTGCCCACCGGGGCGCCGTCGGTGACGACGACCGGTGCGGGCACGTCGAACCCGCGCCCGGCAAGCCAGGCGACGATCAGGGGGCCGGTGCGGTCCTCGTAAACGCCGGCGGCAGCGCGAGTGGAAGCGATGACGACGCGGGCAGTGCGGCTCACGCCCGCTCCCAGAGGCCGGTCTTACCGCCCTCCTTGCGCAGCACCCGGATATCGTCGATGCGCGCGGCCGGGTCGACGGCCTTGATCATGTCGTACAGCGTCAGTGCCGCGACGCTGACCGCGGTGAGGGCTTCCATCTCGACGCCGGTGCGGTCGGTGGTGCGCACGGTCGCGGTGATGAGAATGCCGGACGCCGCAGCCTGCGTTGATTTGTCGGCACCGCCGACGCCGGTCTCAAAAGCCACCTCGACCTTGGTCAGCGCCAGCTGGTGGCACAGCGGGATCAGGTCGCTGGTGCGCTTGGCGGCCATGATGCCGGCCACGCGAGCGGTCGCGAGCGCGTCTCCTTTGGGCAGGCCACCGCTGGTGATGAGGTCGACGACGTCAGCACGGGTACGCAGCACGCCCGCCGCGAAGGCGGTGCGCCGGGTGGCGTCCTTGGCGGACACGTCCACCATGTGGGCCGCACCCGTTTCGTCCAGGTGCGAGAGCTCCACGGCTACTTGTTTACGACGGTGACCGGGTGCGTGTACGGCAGCTTCTCGGCCGGCAGCGGGAACTCCAGGTCGCCGAACGGCGAGAGCGCGCCGGTACGGTCGGTTGCCAGTTCGCTCACGGCGTGGTCGTCACCGGACACCTCGGGCCACCCGTTGTCGACGTACTGGTTCTTCTTCTTGTCAGCCACGGATGACATTGTGGCAGGCGCCGCGCCCGCTGGCGAGGCCGGGCGTCCCGGACGCGAAGACGACAAAGTCACCTGCTTTACGCTGGTCAGCAATGATCGACGAATCCCCGGGTGTGCCGCTGGGCTCCTGGCTGGCCGACATGTCGGACGCGCAGCTGGTGCAGCTGCTCAGCGCCCGACCCGACCTCACGCAGCCGCCGCCGGCGACCCTGTCCTCGCTCGCGGCCCGGGCCCAGTCCCGGCAATCGGTCAAAGCCGCGACCGATGATCTCGATTTTCTGCAGCTCGCGGTGCTGGACGCGCTGCTGACGCTGCAGGCCACCACCATCGCCGTGCCGACGGGTGCCCTGTTCAAGCTGCTGGCCGGCCGCGCCCCCAAGAAGATCGTCACCTCGGCCCTCGACGCGCTACGGACCCGCGGGTTGGTGTGGGGCTCCGACACGGTGCGCGTGGTCTCGGAGGCGGCGTCGGTGCTGCCCTGGTATCCGGGACAGGTGACGGTCGAAGAGCTTGACGCCGACGGCATCGCCCAGAAGCTGGCCGGCATCGACACCCCACAGCGCGAGCTGTTGGAGCGGCTGGCCGACGGCTCACCGATCGGCCGGACCAAGGATGCCGCGCCGGGGACCGCGCCCGACCGCCCGGTGCCACAGCTGATCGCGGCCGGGCTGCTGCGCCGGATCGACGACGAGACGGTGATCCTGCCGCGCCTGGTAGGCCAGGTGCTGCGCGGTCAGACCGCGGGGCCGACGACGCTGACGCCACCGACGCCGTCGACACCGGTGCTGGCGGAGCAGGACGTCGACGCGGCCGCCGCCGGCTCGGCCATCGACCTGTTGCGCGAAGTCGAACTGGTCCTCGAAACCCTATCGGCGACACCGGTTCCCGAGCTGCGTAGCGGCGGCCTCGGAGTGCGCGACGCCAAGCGGCTGACCAAGGTCACCGGCATCGACGAAGGCCGGCTGTCGCTGATCCTGGAGTTGTGCGCGTCCGCCACCCTCATCGCGTCGGGCATCCCGGACTCGGACGCCTACGACGACGGCCCCTACTGGGCCCCTACCGTCGCCGCGGACCGGTTCATCGAATCGAGCGCCGCGACGCGCTGGCATCTGCTGGCGACCACCTGGCTGGACCTGCCATGCCGGCCCGGCCTGGTGGGCAAGCGTGGACCCGACGGCAAACCCTATGCCGCCCTTACCAATGCGCTGTATTCGTCGGCCGCGCCGTTGGACCGCCGATTGCTGCTGACGGTGCTCGCCGAGCTGCCGCCGGGTAGCACCATGGATACCGCCGCCGCGTCCGCCGCGATGCTGTGGCGGCGGCCGCGCTGGACAGCGCGGCTGCAGACCGAACCCGCTGACGAACTACTCACCGAGGCACATGCCGTGGGCATGCTCGGGCGCGGCGCCATCGCCGGGCCCGTTCGACTGCTGCTGGCCGGTGCACCCGAAGAAGAGGTCGTTGCCGCGATGGCGGCGGCGCTGCCCGACCCCATCGATCATTTCCTGCTGCAGGCCGACCTGACGGTCGTCGTCCCCGGGCCGCTGGAACGCGACCTCGCCGATCAGCTGGCGACCGTCGCCGACATCGAATCCGCCGGCGCGGCAACGGTGTACCGCATCAGCGAGCAGTCCATCCGGCGTGCCCTGGACACCGGCAGGACCGCCAGCGAGATCCACACCCTGTTCGCCCGGCATTCCAAAACGCCTGTGCCGCAGGGCCTCACCTATCTGATCGACGATGTGGCCCGCAGGCACGGCCAGCTGCGGGTCGGCATGGCGTCGTCGTTCATCCGGTGCGAGGACCCAGCCCTGCTGGCGCAGGCGCTGGCCTCCCCCACGCTCGATCAGTTGAGCCTGCGGGCCCTGGCCCCCACCGTCGCGGTGTCGCCGGCGCCCATCGCCGACGTGCTGGCGGGCTTGCGTACCGCGGGCTTCGCCCCGGCCGCCGAGGACTGGTCGGGCACCATCGTCGACCTGCGTCCGCTCGGCGCGCGGGTGTCCACGCCCATCCACCGTCGCACCTTCCGCCACCCGCAGGCGCCGAACGAGAAGACGCTCGGCGCCATCGTCGCAGTCCTGCGCCAGACCGGCCGCGGCGGCAACGGGGAGCGCCTGGACCCGGCGGCGGCCATCTCACTGCTGACCGACGCCGCGCTGACGCAGTCAGCCGTGGTGATCGGCTACGTCGACGCTGCCGGGGTGGCCACTCAGCGGGTGGTGTCGCCCGTCAACGTGCGCGGCGGTCAGCTGACGGCCTACGACCCGGCCGCCGGGCGGGTCCGCGAGTTCGCCATCCATCGGGTGACCTCGGTCGTCGCGCCGGAATAACGCGGGCGCCGCGGTCCTTGTTGTCGTGGATATCGAATGCGCGCATGGACCTGGGGCCTGGCCAGCGCGGGATCTGGTCGCACAGTCGGGAATGTCGGCCGAGCCTGGATAATGGATCGAATGGCCGGCGAGCGAGTAACGGAGTGGATGGCGCATGACTGACGGACCCCTGATCGTCCAGTCGGACAAGACCGTGCTGCTCGAGGTCGATCACGAGCTGGCCGGGGCGGCGCGGGCGGCGATCGCACCGTTCGCCGAGCTGGAGCGTGCACCCGAGCACGTGCACACCTACCGGATCACGCCGCTGGCACTGTGGAACGCGCGCGCCGCGGGCCACGATGCCGAGCAGGTCGTCGACGCGCTGGTGTCGCACTCGCGTTACGCGGTGCCGCAGCCGCTGCTGGTCGACATCGTCGACACCATGGGCCGCTACGGCCGGCTGCAGCTGGTGAAGCATCCGGCACACGGGCTCACGCTGGTGAGCCTGGACCGCGCGGTGCTCGCCGAGGTGCTGCGGAACAAGAAGATCACCCCGATGTTGGGCGCCCAGATCGACGACGACACCGTCATCGTCCACCCGTCCGAGCGCGGCCGCGTCAAGCAGATGCTGCTCAAGATCGGTTGGCCGGCAGAGGATTTGGCCGGCTACGTCAACGGCGAGGCACACCCGATCACGCTGGAGCAGGACAGCTGGAAGCTGCGCGATTATCAGGAGCTGGCCGCGGACTCGTTCTGGGCCGGCGGGTCGGGCGTCGTGGTGCTCCCCTGCGGCGCGGGCAAGACCATGGTCGGCGCGGCAGCCATGGCCAAGGCCGGGGCCACGACGCTGATTCTGGTCACCAACACCGTCGCCGGCCGGCAGTGGAAGCGCGAGCTGATCGCGCGCACCTCACTGACCGAGGAGGAGATCGGCGAATACTCCGGCGAGCGCAAGGAGATTCGGCCCGTCACCATCGCGACGTACCAGGTGATCACCCGCCGCACCAAGGGCGAGTACAAGCATCTGGAGCTGTTCGACAGCCGCGACTGGGGCCTGATCATCTACGACGAGGTGCACCTGCTGCCCGCGCCCGTGTTCCGGATGACGGCCGATCTGCAGTCCCGGCGCCGGCTCGGCTTGACCGCCACCCTGATCCGCGAAGACGGCCGCGAGGGCGACGTCTTCTCGCTCATCGGGCCGAAGCGGTACGACGCGCCGTGGAAGGACATCGAGGCGCAGGGCTGGATCGCGCCGGCCGAGTGCGTCGAGGTCCGGGTCACCATGACCGAGAACGAGCGCATGACGTACGCGACGGCCGAGCCCGAGGAGCGCTACAAGCTGTGCTCGACGGCGCACACCAAGATCGCGGTGGTGAAGTCGATCCTGGCCCGCCACCCCGACGAGCCGACCCTGGTGATCGGCGCCTACCTGGACCAACTGGAGGAACTCGGCCAGGAGCTGGACGCCCCGGTGATCCAGGGTTCCACCAAGAACGCCGAGCGCGAAGCGCTGTTCGACCAGTTCCGGTCCGGCGAGATCCGCACCCTGGTGGTGTCGAAGGTCGCCAACTTCTCCATCGATCTGCCGGAAGCCTCTGTGGCCGTTCAAGTTTCGGGAACGTTCGGGTCACGCCAGGAAGAGGCCCAGCGCCTGGGCCGGTTGCTGCGTCCCAAGGCCGACGGCGGCGGTGCGGTGTTCTACTCGGTGGTCTCGCGTGACAGCCTCGACGCCGAGTACGCCGCGCACCGGCAGCGCTTCCTCGCCGAGCAGGGTTATGGCTACGTCATCAAAGATGCCGATGACCTGCTGGGGCCCGCTATTTAGCGAGTCCCAGCAATCAGGTGCGGCCGTGACCGCCGGGTACTACGCTCGTCGCAGCTCACCCGACGGCGGAGGTCACTGATGACATACGACTACGACTGGCTGGTCATCGGATCCGGTTTCGGCGGCAGCGTCTCGGCGCTGCGCCTGGCCGAAAAGGGTTACCGCGTAGCGGTTCTCGAATGCGGACGGCGGTTCGACGACGCCGACTACGCGCGCGAGACGAAGGACACCAAGAACTACTACTGGGTGCCGCAGCTCGGGATGCGCGGCATCTTCCGGCTGACGCTCTTCAAAGACATCTGGATCGGATCGGGGTGCGGTGTCGGTGGCGGCAGCCTCGGATACGCGAACACGCTGTACCGGGCGTTCCCGGACTTCTACAACAGCGAACAGTGGAAAGGCCTGGCCGATTGGGAGGCCGAGCTGGCCCCGCATTACGACGAGGCCGAGCGCATGCTCGGTGTCACCGAGTACGACGACGACGGCCCCGCCGACCTGCTGCTGAAGGAATACGGCGAGTCGATCGGCGTCGGTGACACCTATCGCCGGGCGCACGTCGGGGTGTTCCTCGGACAGCCCGGCAAGACCGTGTCCGACCCGTATTTCGGCGGCGAAGGGCCCGACCGGACGGGCTGCATCAAATGCGGTTCGTGCATGGTCGGGTGCCGCCACAACGCGAAGAACACGCTGCGGAAGAACTATCTGTGGTTCGCCGAGAAGCTCGGCGTGAAGATTTTCAGCGAGCGCACGGTGACCGACATCAAGCCGCTCGACGGCGACGGTTCCGTGGGATACGAAGTGACACACCAGAAGAGCGGCGCGCTACGCAAGCGCACCGCCGAGACCCTGCGCGCCCGCGGCGTCGTCGTCGCGGCCGGCGCACTGGGCACGAACCGGCTGCTGCAGCGCTGCAAGGTGAATGGCTCGCTGCCCAACATCTCCGATCGGCTGGGGTACGTCGTCCGCACCAACAGTGAATCGATCCTGACCGTGATGGCGCCCGAGGACTACCCCGACGACTTCACGCACTCGATCGCCATCACCTCGAGCATCTACCCCGATCCGAGGACCCACATCGAGGTCGTCACCTACGGCAATGCCGGCGACTCCCAATCACTGTTGTTCAATTTGATGGTCGAAGCCGGCAAGCGGGGCACGCGGCCGTTCCACTTTCTCGCCGCGGCCGCCAAGAATCCGCGGGCGGCGCTCGAAGCGTGGAAGATCAAGGGCACATCGCGCCGGGTGATCATCCTGCTGGTGATGCAGTCGCTGGACAATTCGATGCGTCTCAAGGTCAAGACCCGGCTGCCGAACGGAAATGTCGCGCTGACGACCGAACAGGACCCGAACAGTCCCAATCCGGACTTCGTGCCGGCGGCGTACGACGCGGCTAAATGGTTCGCGCGCCGCATGAACGGCGTTGCGTACAGCAGCATCACCGAGGGCATCTTCGCAGTCCCGTCGACGGCGCACATCCTTGGCGGCGCGGTGATCGGCGCCTCCCCCGAGACGGGCGTCGTCGACAGCCGGAACCACGTCTTCGGCTACCAGAACCTGCTGGTCACCGACGGCGCCGCCGTCCCGGCCAATGTGGGTGCCAACCCGAGCCTGACGATCACCGCACTTGCCGAGCGCGCGATGACGTTCATCCCCACTAACGCGCCGGCTGTTTGACCACGGTCAGCAGCACCACCGAATCGGCCAGGGCCTTCAGGCTGTGCCGAGTGGCCGGGATGATGATGTGGTCGCCGGCCATGCCGTCCCAACTGGCCTGTTCGGCGACGAGCCGTACCCGGCCCTGCAGCACCTGAAGCGTGGCCTCCCCCGGGCTCTCGTGTTCGGCCAACTCATTGCCCTCGGCGAGGGCGATCAGCGTCTGCCGCAACGCATGCTCGTGGCCGCCGAAGACCGTGTGAGCGCTGCGCCCGCCGTTCCCGTTCCGCGCTGCATCCAGATGCTGTCGGGCCAGCGCCGTCAGCGAGATTTTCTCCATACTTCGACTATCCGCCTCAGCAATGGCCGCGGGAACCCATTGACGGTTTAAATCACGCGCAGCGAATCCCCCTCGTTGGGGAAGCGACGACCCAGCGCGTCGAGCATCCGCTGCACCTCCACGAGCCGCCGACGCAGCGCGAGCAGAGCGTCCGACGGGAGCTCCGACCCCGTCGCCGCGGTGGCTTGAGCGCGCCGGGATCGCCGCTCCAACAACGTCATCTGGTCTTCCAGATCGGCGATCTCGTCCAGCAGCAGCGCCTCGAACAGGCGTGATTGCGCCAGGTCCGCGCGGTGGGCGGGCCGGGGCTCGGCATCGATCCGCGACCGGCCACTCACGACGCCGGGGCGCACCGTGCGCCGGGTGGCCGTGGCATTGGAGGGGATCGGCACCGGGGCGGCTCGGCGTCCGGTTTCGCGCATCGTCGGCAACATGGCGCAATGATCACCGAGACTGCACCTTCGCGCTACCGGCCGTTCATGTTCCCGACCGACAAAAGACACCTGGCAGTAAAGGCTCATTCAGCCCGCGCGGGCACTAGTCCCGTCGCGCCCCGGTGCTGCGGTAGATGACTTTGTGGGCGATTTCCACGGCGTGGTCGGCAAAGCGCTCGTAGTAGCGGCTGAGCAGCGTGACATCGACGGCAGCGGTCGTGCCATGGGGCCATTCCGGATTCATCACCACGGCGAACAGCCGCTGGTGTAGTTTGTCCATCGCTTCGTCGTCAACGTTGAGCCGGGCTGCGATGTCAGGATTACCTTCGCGCACAACACTTTTGGTGTCCAACGCCAGCTGGACAGCAATGCGTCCCATTTCCGCGAAATAGCCGCAGACCTCGGCGGGGACGGCGATCTCCGGGTGACGACGACGAGTGATCCGTGCGACGTGTGCCGCAAGTGCACCCATACGCTGCAGATCAGCGACGTTGCGCATGCCGCTGAGTACTACGCGCAGATCACTGGCCACCGGCGCCTGGCGAGCCAACAGGGTGAACATGTCGCCTTCCAGCGCGGCACACAGCCGATCGACATCGTCGCGGCGGTCGATCACGCGTTCAGAAGCCTCGAGGTCCGCATACAGCAAAGCCTCCGTGGCCAGCCTCATCATGTCGGCGGTGCGCTCACACAGGTCTGCGACGTTCTCGTTGAGAGTGTCGAGTTGCTCGTGGAAGACAGTTCGCATGGACTTCGAGCCTACGACATCCGCGCGATCGCGCGTGACACGGTTGTTAACTCCAGCTAACAATGCCGGTGGAGGCTTCGCCGCCCACCGCTACGGCGTCCGCTGCGGCGCGATATCCACGGCGGCCCGGTTTGGGCCGTCGTGGCAGGAGTTCATCAGCGACGAGACACACTCCGCTGACCGCGACCGGAAGGCGGGTGCGTTGATCATCAGACCGACTTGGTGATGCCGTAGTAGGCGACGATGTCGTCGGTGTCGGCAGTAGAGCTCGTGAGCGTCGCGTAGGAGCGCAGGAACGACTGCCCGAGGCAACCGTCGACCTTGATGTGGGTGTCCTTGAGGGTGACGCGGACGGGCGCGGCCTTGAAGGACTTCTTGTCGACCGGCACGGTGGTCACGGTGCCCGGCTTAGGGTGGACTTCTATCTGCCCCTGTAGCGGGAACGTGACACCGGTGGGGATGGCACCGGTGAAGAGGTTCGCATTGTTTGTGGTGGCACCGACCGAACCGATCAACTTGATCTGACCGAGCTCGATGCCGCAACCGATCTGATAGCCGGCCTCCAGCGTGCCACCGGTCAGGGTGCCCTTGCCCTTACCGGTCACCGTCCCCGTGAACGTGCCACCCACCAGGTACTCACGCGAGCTGACGGCCGTGGTCAGCGGCGCGACGGGCAGTTCGCTCTCGTCCTTCGCCGCCACGGTCAGCGTCCAGCCGTCGGGGGTGGTCACCGTAGCGGGTTCCTCGGACGCCACGACACCGGTATCGACCGGCGGGCCCTCGGGGTCTGCGATCGCAACGGGCGCAGCGATTGTCGACAGCAGCACGCCTGCGACAGCAGTCGTGCTGACAATGCGTTTCAACATGGGATACAACGCCTCTCGCGAATTCGGGACAAGAAAGTGATGAAAAACGCTGTGCCGCAATACGGCACAGGCCTGGCCTACACGGACTTGGTCACGCCGAGGTAGGTGACGATGTCGTCGGTGTTGTCCGTGGAGCTCGTCAGCGTCGCGTACGAGCGGATGAAGGACTGGCCG
>Ga0265327_10004007_pt1 | contig 13412 bp, 19 predicted proteins | sample 41621metaG_FD_202089 | JGI IMG/M metagenome (GOLD analysis project Ga0265327, IMG submission 202089) | Rhizosphere microbial communities from Carex aquatilis grown in University of Washington, Seatle, WA, United States - 4-16-21 metaG | ecosystem: Host-associated > Plants > Roots > Rhizosphere... | reverse complement strand
AATCATTAGACCATTACAGCCGCGCCGCCCTCATGCAACAGGCTGGCGGCGGGCGGCACGGCACCCGCCGGGGCGGCGGAGTCGTGATCCAATGGCTGAATCCAGACCATGCCGCCCGCCGGGCTTCCAGAACCCATCCGCCCAAGATCCTTCGCCAAGTCGCCGGGCTGGCCCAGCGAAAGGCCGTTCAGGTTGACGGGCAGGGATGGTGTGCCATTGAACGCGGAGGGTTGCGCCGGGCCGGTGGCGGAAGAGCGCTTTGCCAGCTCGTCCACGCGCCGCGACAGTTCCTGGCTTTCGCCGTTGCGTTGCCGCTTGAGCTCCTCGGCGACCTCGGCGCGCAGCTTGCTGGTGAATTCCGGCCCTTGCTGGAGCAGCTTCTGGTTTTCCGTGCGCAGGCCTTCGGTCTCGGCCTGGATTTGTTGCAGCTTGACCGTCAGCGAGCGCACCGTGTCTGCCGCCGAGTCCGCGTCGGGGGTCGGTGCGCGACGCGGCGGGGCGATGCCCGCCGCGTCCTTGCCGGGACGGCCCAGCACGAACAGCAGCAGCGCGAGCGCCGCCACCGCCAGGATCGGCAGGAGCTTGTTGCTTTTACCCCCCATCCAAGGATTCCCCGTAAGGCTTCGCCGAAATCAGGTAGGCGGACGTGGTGTCGCGCAGGTCGCCACGGGGGGACAGGCTGCCGTGCTGGAAGGCGCAGGTGATCCAATGGCCCCGCACCCGGCGCGGGTCGAGGACAATCTCACCGTCGGTGAGGTTGCGCAATTTGACGGCGGTCACATACAGGGAGCCGGAGCGCCACGCGCCCACCGGCGTGGCCTCGGCAACGCCGCCGCGCAGCAGCCGGTCGCTGCCGGTCTTGGCGACTCCCGCCTGATGCACCCCCTCCGGCACCCGGTGCAGCCGCGCCGGGGCATACAGATGCTGGGAGGCCATCCGGGTCAGGGTCGCATAATCCTGTTCCTTCGGCGGCGGGGGCGGCACGGCTGGGACGGTGGCGGTCCCCGCCTTCGCGGGCGAAGCCGTATCCGGCTTTGTCTCGGGAACGCTGATTTCGACGGGCGCGGTGACGGTGGCGGATTTGGAGGCCGACAGGTCGAGCAGGTAGATGTTGCCCGAGCCGGTGGCCTGCACCTCGATGCGCTTCGCCGGAAATTCCTGGGTCGCTACCCAGTAGATGGTGCCATCGACGATCTGGGTGCGCAGCACGTCGCCGCCCAGATCGGGCGGCAGGCCGACGCGCACCGGCACAGGGAAGCCGACTAGGCGCTCGCGCCCGACCGGCAAGGTTACGACTAAGGGAATCTTGGCCCACACCAGCCGTTCCGGCGGCTCGCCTGCGGGCAGCCCGCGTTTGGCGGACGCCATCGGATCGGGCAGCGGCGGCAAGGCGGGCGGGGCGGCTTGCGCCGCCAGGCACGCCAGCAAAGACAGGCTGGTGAAAAAGGTTTTCATGGCTTCGATAAGGGATTGGAAGAGACGCGGGCATCCGCGCCGGGTTCGAGACGGCGCGGGCCGTCGCCTTGGTAGCCGTCCAAGGCCAGCCCCCATGGATTTTGGGTCGGGTCGCTGTCTTGGCGCACCACCCGCAGCGGATAGGACACCGCCACGGTCTTGACCGGCACGCCCCGGACATACTCGTACACCTGGAAATCCAAGGTGACGGCCCATGTGCCGTTGCCCAGCGGCGTGACGCGGCTTTCCTGGTAGCCGTGGCCGATCATCTCCTGGATGGAGCGCACCCTGCCCACCAACTCGCCGTTCCGTCCCCGCGACTCCAGGTCGGCGGTCAATTCCGCCATGAAGTCCGGGGTGAGGTAATAAGAGGCGGCGAACAGGTTTTTGCCGTAGTCGGCCTGGCCGTCCTGCGGCCAGTAGTGGATCGACTGGAAGATGGTGCGGGCGAAGGCGTAGACGTTCTCCGGCCGCGGATCGTCGGCCTTGACCACGGCCCCGGAGCGCAGATCCGGCGGGATGTGGATGCGCAGCCCGCCCCGCGACGACTCCCAGCCATGCCAAAGCGCAGCAACGAGGAGCAGTTCCGCCAGCGCGACGAAACGCAGCGTCTTGATGTGGCTGCGGAGGTTTTCGTTTTCGCTACGGTAGCGCATCAGAGGAATCCGCGTCCCAGGCTCATGACGCCGCGATGGCGGACCAGGCGGGTCTTGACGATCCCGACGTCGGCCAGCCAGATGCGCAGCCGTTGCTGCAAGTAATGGTCGGGCCGGCCGCGCTTCCACTTTTGGTACAGAGACGCGCCGCCGACTATCGAGCCGATCACCGCCAGCATCGCCACGCCCAACGCCATGCTGATGCTGCCCGCGAAAAAGCCGGCCACCAGCGCAAGCGGGAACCAAAACCCGGCGGACACCGCGATGGCCAGCAACAGCTCGGAGTCGGTGTAGCCCCGGAACACCACCGGTTCGTTGTTAAGCCGTTCGCCGAGCAGTGCGTCCATGTCAGATGACCCCGGACGCCTTGGTGAGCATGTAGGACACCCACAGGAAGATCGCGGCCCCGGCGACATTGCCCAGGCCCGCCGCGCCCCATTCCTTCTTGCCGATCCGCACCTCGTTGAGGTCGGACAGGGCGTTCCAGCCCAGCCACAGGAAACCGGCCACGCTGAGGAACAGGCCGATGATGGCGGAGCCGTCCTTGATATAGCCTTTGATGATCGCCAGCCAGTCATCCGCGCCCGGCGCGGTGCTAGGCAGGGTCGGCGCGGGCAGCGCGGCCCACAGATCCGGGGCGAACAACAGCACGAGCCACAACAGCCGAACGTCAAACCCGGAGCCAGATTTCATATTCATAAGATTTGCCTTAAATTCCAGAGGAGGGACACACAAAAAAACCGACCTTGCCCGTGCCGCCAGAAAGCCCGGCGGACGGGGGGACACACACAAAAACGGGAACCCGTCACCGCACCAGCACCAAGACCAGCATCGCCAGCACGGTGGCCCGGACGATGCCGGCCTGCAATTCAAACGCATCGACGCTTCCGCTCCGCCAGCTTTGGTACAGCCCCAGGGATATCCACGCCACCCAGGTGACCATCGCCACCGCCACGAACGCGGCCAGGGCCAGCTTCAGCCCCGCCGGGTCAATCCCGGCCCCGGCCTTGAAACCCGCCGACACGGCGGCTTCCATGGCTACGGATACCCTTCGTGCAACGGCGTGACCGCCTGCGGCTCCGTCCGGGGCCGGTCTAGATGGCTGCGGATGCCCGCCTTGACCTTCTCGATGTCCTCGCGCAGCCAGGCATAGGCAAACCGGACCCGGCCCTTCGGATCGGCCTTGGCTTCGGCCTCCTTGACCAGCGGGGCCAACTGGTCGATCTCGCCGACCAGCCGGGCCAAGGCCGCCCGCTCGCCGTCGCTGTCCGCGAGGGCGGGCATGGCGGAAAGCAGGACGCCTAAGCAAAAGAGTTTCGCCAACATGATCAACTTAAAAGTACCGTGGAGTGGGTGGGCCATAGCATGGCTGAATGGGGTTGCCCGCCTCCATTGAAAACCTTGGCAAGGGCCTGCAAGGGTTTTCTTTTTGGTAGGTTCAGAGGTATTTCTTGAAGCTGGAGGCGGAGATCCACAGCGCGAAGCCGAACACCAGCGCGAACGGCAGGATGAAATGGTTGGGATGCACCGTGGTCGGCCAGGACAGGTACAGAATCCACGGCAGCGTGAACGCCGGAAACACCATGCCCCTGGCCAGGTGGTAAACCTGCCCCTTCTCGCGCCCGCCGCCGAAGCGGCGCAAATCTCGCTGGCCCAGCCCGTCCACCACGGCCACCAGCCCGGCCAACAGGAACACCGGCAGCGCGGACACCATCACCGCCAAGCGGATCGCATAGACTTCGGTGGCGAGGACGGCGGACAGCAGGTAGTCATGGAAGCCTTGGGACAGCTCGTGCGCGTCCGTGGTGAAGCCGCCGACGCCGCCCGCCAAGCCCGCCCGCCGATCCAATTCCTGGACCTTCGCCTCCCAGCGCCATTCTTGGTAAACCTTGGTGTTGACGGCCCCGGCCAGCTCCCGCGCAAACTCGGCGGGACGGCGGATGAAGATGCCCTCGGTGAAATCCCTATCCAGGTAAAGCAACTCAGCCTCGACCATGGCGACGCTGTGAGAAGGCCCCTCCTCCGGCCAGACCATCTTCATGCACACCCACTCGAACAGGATGTTGCCCAGCACGCCCAGCAGCAGCCAGAAGGCGAAGGCCAGCGCGGCGCTGACCAGCTTGCCCAGCGGATCGCGCTTCGGCGGCGGGACAGGCCGCGACGCCTCAGCCACGGGGCGTTCCCATCAGCGGGTCGGCACCCACCCACCATTGGTCGGCGGTGCTGTACTTGTCCATCATGCCTTCGGCCACTTGGCGCACGTCGGCGGGCATCGCCGGGTCGGCGGAGGTGTCGGGCAGCGGGAAGCGCACTTTCCAGAGTTGGCCGCCTTGCAGCAGGCAGAAAGCCTGGCCCTTGGGCAGGGCGATGAGGTCAGCAGGTGCCAACATCGGCACGTCGGTGACGTTGATGCGGTCTTGGTTGGTGGACGTGAAATCGACATCCAAGGTCGTATCGGAGGTGTCGGTCACGCCGGACACCAGGGTCATCGAATGGACTTGCACCTCCGGCAATTGCTTGGTCAGCAACTCAGCGGTCTCCAGTTCGCGCACCCTGAGCATGATGAGCGAGTTGAAGTTGCCCATGACCTGCCCGGCCTTGGCGGCATCGCCTAACCGGGCGACGATGTCCGACCAGGTCTGCGTATACGCCGTCACTTGCACTCCCGCGCCACCCGCCTTGTTGAGCAGCGGGATGAATTCGTTCCCCATTAACTCATTCACCTCGTCGGCGTGGATCGAAATCTTGGGCTTGTTGCGGTCGCGCACGGACTCGGGGACACCGGCATCGACGCCGTGCTTGTAGATATGCCCGGCAATGGCCACCAGGTCGGCGAACATGGAATTGCCGACGGCGGCGGAGACGGTGAAATCCGAGAGGGCGTCCAGGCCGACATAGACGATGCCCTTTCTTTTAATCACATCCAGCCACTCGAAGATGGGCCGGGTGTCGGCCATGTCTTCGTAGTTGGGGGAAATCAACTCGCCAATCCGCCCGGAAATCAGCTTTTCCATCAGCGGCAGCAGGCTGGCGGTGATCTTGTCGAAGTACGTCCGGTCATAGTTGATCGCCGAGATCAGGCCGTCGGCCACGCCGTCGCTCAAATCCCTTTCGCGGATGAACTGGATCAGCGCGACGACCTCCTTGGCCCTGCCGCGCATCGAGTTCGGGATGTCCCGCTCGCCCATGCTCTCGACGCGGGCGGCCACGTCCTGCTCCCAGTCCGGCGCGACCCGCGCCAGCCATTGGCGGCAGTAGTCCAGGAACAGGGGGTCCATGTTGGTCATGTAACGGGTGATGAGGTCGTAGCTGGGCCGCTGGCCCATGGCGAACAAAGCCCGCGCCACGATGTTGGTGAAACGCCAGCCGAACTCGCGGAACGCCGCCGAGTTGCCTTCGTTGGGCAACTGGTTGCTGATGCGCGTCGCCACCTCGGTGATGCGGGAAAAGTTGCCCACCGGGTTGTAGCGGGCGGAAAACTCCGGGAAGCCCAGATGGAAGATGTACAGGCCGTTCTCCCGCCCGGCGCGTTTGGCCTCGGCCACCACGCGCTTCATCAAGTCGGCGTCGCCCTTGGGGTCGAACACGATCACCACGTCGCCACGGGCTATGTCCTGGGTAATGAGGATCTCGGCCAGCCGGGTCTTGCCGACGCGGGTGGTGCCCAACACCAGGGTGTGGCCCACGCGGTCGCCCAGCGGCATGTGGACGGGGCCTTCCTTCGGCTCGACGCCATGAATGGCGGGCTTGCCGCCCACATCCGGCAAGGGGCGGACGGGGTTCCACCAGACATCGGCGCGGAAACGGTCGGTCAACGGACCGAAGACGGGGTGCTTTTCCCAGGCGATCTCGGCCCGGCGGGCAAGGCGGTAAAACACATTGGGTTCGATGTAACGCTTGGCCCAAGGCCGCTCGGTGTCGCGCAGCCTTTGGGTGTGTTCCTGGCCCCAGCGGAAGCCTAGCCCCAGAAACAACTGGCGGTTGCTGACCGGGATGCGGTTGGCGGGCAGCGTGTAGACCGGCAGGCGGCGCAAATTCCTTTGGTAACTGACAGCCCGCATCCCCTGGCGGAAGCGCCACAGGGCGAAGGCCCCCAGCAGGGCGGCGGTGCCTTGGCCGATGTCGGCGGACATGAGCAAGTTGTGAGGGGCAAGGAAACAGATGACGGCGGCACACCCGGCGGTCAGCACCGACCAGAACTCGACCGGGGGCCGCAGCAGGGCTTCGATGGGATGGTCGCTCATTGGCGGTATCCCAAAATGGGGATGGCGTTCATTGCTCGATCAATCCGGAGGACACCAGCACCGGGTAATGCGACACCCCGAGCGTCTTTGCCAACGACGTGGCGTCCAGAGGCGTGATCGGAACACCGGGGGCCAGTTGCCGGATGGCTTGCAGATCCGCCTCGGATTCGGCATTCACCAGAAACCCGACCGCGCCCATCTTCGCCAGCTTCCCGCCGAAGCGGGCCAGCCAGTCGCGGGACAACGGGTCGTTGCCGACCAGGAAAAACGGGCTGGCGGCCAGTTGGGGCATTTGTGCTTTCCGGGCATCGACCGGGCCGGGACTCATGCCCGGCGTCCGCACCGGATAAATTGGTGCGGGAATGGCGAGGGTACGCGCAGGGTGTGGCGCTGCCGCCAAGGCGGGCATGGCCTCCACATAATCCGAGAGGGGCCGGGTCGGCCCTTGGTCATAGATGACGACGGCTTGCGCCGCCGCCACGCTGGAACAAAAGGACAGAAAGGACAACGCCGTCCACACGCCGCCGGTTTTAATGCGCCGGGAATGCACGGCTTTCCGCCTCCCGCAGGCTCTCGGGCAAAATGCGCGGAATGAACTCCGCGCACAGCCATTGGCGGCAAGCCGGGTTGTCCCCATACTTGCAGACCAGGCACAGAAGGATGCCGTTGGCGATGCCCCCCGGCACCAGCACCCAGGAAATCGCGTCCAGCCCGACGGGGCCTGCGCAGCCGACCACGAAGCTTCTCGACACGCAGTCCAGCTGTGCCTCCAGCGACTCGAACAACAGCGCTTGCAGTTCGTCCAGCCGCCTGCCGCCGGACTCGAACCGGCCGAGGGCATCCTCCAGGTAAAACTCCCAGACCAACAGCCCCGGCTCTTGCCGCTCGGCGATGGCTCCCCAGGAAAACGGATAGCCTTCGACCGCTTGGGCTATTTTCGCGCCCCCGGCCAAGCGCCGGGTGACAAGTATCCTCGTCAAACAGGACTTTTCAAGGCACCAGCGGGACAGATCGTCATCGGGGACAGGCGAAGATTGCCACAAAGCGGGCGCGAGGACTTTCATGGCTTGGGCGGCAGCGAGGGTTCGACGGGCGTGGCCACGCGGTTGCGCAGGCGGATCATTTTCGGGGGGCTGGCTCCGAGGCCCGCCACGGTGGCGAGTTCGCCGCCCTCGCGGTTGAAGGTGATCTTTTTGGCTTGGACGGCTTTGGGGTCGAAGCTTTGGGTGGACGCCCATTGCAGGATCGCGGCATCGGGGGCGGCACCGGTGATGTAGAGATCGACTTGGGCACCTTGGGTGGAGGCTTGGCGGGCGGCGCGTAGAAAGTCGCCGCAGCTCAGGCAGTCCAGCGGCAGGAACAGCAACACCCGGTCGCCCGGCTGCGCCCATTCGATAGGAGTGTTTTGCGGGGCGGCACCGAACAGCCCTTTGGTGTCAATGATCTGCCCGCCGGGATTGATCTCCCGGCTGGCTTCGCTGTAAGCCGCCTGGAAGGCCAGAACCCGCGTGGCGTCTTCGTGCATGAGCTTGGCCCAACGGCGGGCGTAGTCTTTGCGTTCGGGTTCGGTTTGCGCATGGATGCCCAGCACCTCAATCGGCGACAGGGTGGCGGGGCTGATGCTGCCGCGCAGGCCCCGCATCAAGGTCTGGTAGCGCGTCCATTCGGCTTCGCTGAGGTTCCATTGCTCGCGGGCAAAGCGTCCGATGGATTCAGGCTCAGCATGGACGGCCCCGGCGCTGGCGGATTCCTGGCTGGCCAGCCCCTTGGTTTGAACCGTGTCGGCCCAGCCCGAAGGCAAGGCGCAAACCGCCAGCCAAACGGCCAGGCTGGTTCGGCAGAAAATCGTCTTCATGGCCTAGCCGCCCTGCCCTGCCTGGATTTGCCAGAGCTTGCCCTGCGGGCTGCGGACCGTCACCGCCTGCCCATCCGTCGATTCGATGCGCCAGCCGTCACGGGTGTTGCCCGGACTGAGTCCAAGCCATTGGCCGCCGTCCCGGATCATGACCTGCTTCTCGCCCTCCCAGGTATCGACCGAACCCACGAAAAACGGCAATGTCGGCGCGGACTCAGCCGAACGGCGCGGCCGGATTTTCGCGGCGCTGCGCTTGGCCGGAACGACGTGCGCGTTCGGTTTCCTGGCTTTTTTCGGCAAGCCAGCCTGATTCGCCACCGGCTGGCTCGCCGGTTTGGCCTCCAACACGGCAAGGCGCTGCGCCAAGGTTGCCAGCTTGCTTTGGAGTTCTTCGATGGAAACCTTGTCCGCTTCTTTTTGCCTGTCAAACGCTTCGCGCAAGGTTTGCACCTCGGCGGCGCTTGCGCCGGGTGGCGAGGGTGCAGGGCTAACTGGGATGGGCGGCGGGGTTTGGAGTGCCTGCGGCGCTTGGGCAGCAGACAGCGGAGGCGTCGGGACGACCGGTTCGGCGGTGTTGAGCTTGACCCCGGCAGCGGCGCTCTCCACAGAGGCAGGTTTGGCGGACTCAGCAGGCTTGGGCAGAACAGGTGGTTTGTCTTTGCCGCAGGCCGTCAGCAGAAAACAGACGGCCAGGGCGACCATGATCCGGTTGGGCTTCATGAACGCTGGCCCTCTGCGTAGGCGGGCAAGACGTGGTAGCCGACCTTGCGGTACACATAGTCCACGTTCACCAGAAAAGCCTTCCCGCCCAAGGTCAGCAAGGCTTCGCGCAGGCTGATCGGGCCAAGGTGCCGATGCACCTCCGGCAGCGGTTGGCTCAGAAGATAGTTGACGGGCTGGTCGCCGGGATCGGGCGGCAGCAGGTTGAAGCCGCTGCGGCGCAGCAGATAGTTGACCGCATCCTCGACCGTCGTGACATCCGTCGGCAGGCGCACGTCGATGACCGCCAGCAAAGGATCGACCTGGGCGGCCTGGGTTCCGACGGCGACATAGGAATACCGTCCGGTCTGGACAGTCTGCCCAGGATCGGGCAGCTTGCCGACTTGGTAGACGGTTGGCCCGGCGTCGGCCAGGGCGGCATCGGCGACGCCTTGCCCGGCTTTCCCCGCCAAGCCGTCCGGGCGGGCGGCACAGCCGATGATAAAGGCACACATCAAAAAAACCGCAAGGGGACGACGTAGGCGGATGGCCATCAAATGCTCCAGTCATAGGTTGGAGCCGATGATCGCGGTTTCAGGCGGGGGGGAACCACCCGAAACCTTGGGTAGGGCTTGCAAGGGTTTTTACGGGCAAAGCGTTTCCAGGTTGTGCCATCCTGCTTAGGCCCCGCCCTGGCGCTTCACCCAGACGGTTTTCAACACCAACCCAGCCGAACACCCCACCCCATGCCGTTAAACCGACGGGATTTCCTGAAACTGACCGCCGCCTCCGTGCTATCCGCCCCTTTGCCCTGCCTGTCCGCCCAGGAACCGCCCCGTGCGCTGTGGCTGCGACGGGACAAGGAGTGGGGCTTGATCGACATCGAATCCGAGGAAGGACACCGGCAGGCTTGTTGGCTACTGCGCGACACGCTGGCAGGCCGAACCGCTTTGGCCTCGAAGCGGCTGCTGCAAACCGCAGCCTGGATGCAGGCCTTCTTCGCGGCCTACCAAGTGCATCGGCCCTTCGTCGTGCATTCGGGATTCCGCACGAAGTTCACCAACGAAACCTGCGGCGGCGCGAAGGCGTCGCTGCATATGCAGGATTCCAGCGGATGCTTCCACGCCATGGACATCCACATGGACGGCATCCCGGTCGATTACCTAGGCCAGCTTGCCGCGCTGGCCCGCCAAGGCGGCGTCGGGTTCTATGCCGACCGAAGCCGTGGATTCGTGCATATCGACGACGGGCGGGTGCGATACTGGCGGAAAGGATAGGGATAGAAATATCTGGCAAAGGCGCGGCTTTTCGCCGCCGACCCCGCCCGTCATCACCGTCTAGCCACCCCCGTTAGCCTCTGCAAGTAAGCGGGCCAGCGTCTGCTTGCCGGTGTTCAACTCGCCTACTTTGGCGGACACCTTGTACTGATAAGCCGCCGCTAAGTCCGGCTTGTGCGAATGGTAACGCCCGACCGCCTGCCACAAATCCCCTTTCGCCCTGCCCTGTTCGTAACGGATGATCCACGCGCCGACGGCCAGGTTGGCGCAACCATCATTTTTCAAGCGATGTTCTGTGACGCCATACGGGGCGAAGAATTTGAGCCACGCGCTGTTGACCTGCATCGGGCCGAAGTCCCAAGTGCCGTTTTTGTTCGGGCTGGACTGGCCGAGGCGTCCGCGCTCTTGGGCCAATACCGCGCCCAGCATGGCGACGGGGATTTGGTAGCGGAGCGAGACTTCGGCCACGCATTCAATGGTTATCGGTTGGCTAACCGGCAACCCTTCGACAGCCAGCAAAGGCATTCTGTTTTCTCCCGGCAAAACCGGGATTTTCTTCGATCCCACTGGCATCCGGCGACGGAAAACCCAGGCAATGCGCGGCGAGGGTTTCCCGATGAGTAGCCCGGCCCACGCCGCCAAGCCCGCCAACCAGATGACAACCCTCCGCAGCCTATGTATAGTCCGTATCTTACAGCTTGCGAGGCACCCCCTATGATCACCATCAGTTCAGTCGAGTTTCAGAGGAATTTTGGCCGCTACCAGGACGTGGCCCTGACCGAACCCGTCGCCATCACGCGCAATGGCCGCGAGCGGGTCGTGGTGCTGTCGGTGGAAGAATACCAACGCCTGAAACGGCGGGATCGACAGGTTTTAGGATTGGAGGACTTGACCGAGGCCGACCTGCAAGCCATCCTCGCCGCCGAGCCACCGCCGGAAGCCGCCGCGTTCGACCACGAAGTGGCTGGTTAAGCCTTGTCGTTCCCACAACCGGTTCCGGGCCTGGTCATCCGCTATTCGTACCTGTGGAAAGCGGAGCATCAGCGCGGGCAAGAGGAAGGCGTGAAAGACCGGCCTTGCGCGGTAATTTTGGTGACCACGGACGACGGGGGCGAACGTATCGTGACCGTCCTGCCCATCACCCACTCGCCGCCCTTGAATCCGGCGCTGGCCGTCGAAATCCCCCACAAAACCAAGCGCCGCCTAGGGCTGGACGATGAACGCTCCTGGATCGTGCTGACCGAAGCCAACCGTTTTGCCTGGCCGGGGCCGGATCTTCGCCTGGCGCAACCCGGCGATCTGGCCAGCGTGGCCTATGGCCTGTTGCCCCGCACCCTCTTCAAAGAAGTCACCGCCAAGCTGGCCGATGCCATTGAGGCATGGCGGGTGCGCGTGGTGCCTAAACCCAAGTGAGGAAAAAGCTTTCGTTGCAGCGATTTACGCTCTTTCCAAACCCCTGCCATGCCTTAAACTGTGCAGAAAATCCAAGCTGATTGATGGCTGATGACCAAGACCCTTAACGACCACCACGACCGCTTTTTCCGTGAAACCTTTTCCCGCCGCGAGGTGGCGGAAGGTTTTTTGCGCGGCTATCTGCCGCCTGCCGTCGCCGAAGGCGTCGCCTGGGACACCCTAGAAATCGCCAAGGACAGCTTCATCGAAAAAGCCTTGCGCCACCACTTCTCCGACCTGCTGTACACCGTCCGCCATCGGGACAGGGAAATCAAGATCTACCTGCTGGTCGAACACAAAAGCCATCCCGACGCCTGGGTGCCGTTGCAATTGCTGCGCTACTTGGTGCGCATCTGGGAACTTCACCGCAAGCAACACCCCAAACAGCCGCTACCGCCAGTCCTGCCCTTGGTGCTGTACCACGGCACACAGCGCTGGCAGACACCGGACAATTTCCGCGCCTTGTTCGGTGAGATGGACACCGCGCTGTCGGCCTATGTGCCTGAATTCCGCCACGAATTGTGCGACCTCAGCCTGCCCGAACCCGCCGCGATCAAGGGCGCGGTGTTGAGCCGACTGGTCTTGCTGGCGTTGAAGCACATCTTCGACCCCAGCCCCAAACAAGCTTTGGCTGAAATACTGCCACTGGCGCGGGATATTTTGGACAAGGAGACCGCGCTGGAAATGCTGGAAGTGCTGTTGCGGTATTATGTGCAGACCACCCAAGCGCTGGACGAACACGACATCCATGCGCTTCTAACCCAAACCGCCGACGAGGACATCATGCAGACATTCATCGACCGTTACATCGAACAAGGCCGCCAGCAAGGCTTGTTTGTGGGCAGACAGGAAGAGCGGCAGGCGCTGTTACTGCGCCTGTTGGCGCGAAAATTCGGGGCGCTCACACCAGCGCAGCAACGCCGTGTCGAGCAAGCGGACTCCGAAACCATGCTGCGCTGGACGGATCAGGTGTTGTTTGCAGCTACGGTTGAGGAAGCTTTGGACTGAATGCTGCTTGTGTGAACGTTGTAAGCCATATAAAATCCTGCCCTGTTTAGCCAGCCAAAACGCAACAATTTTCGCGGCGGCGATTTGATATATAAAGGCCCTAAAGCAGGCATTCAAAACCCATATTCGCTTCATTGCTATCTTCCTTGTGTGTACGGCTAATGATTGGTGTTGATATATTCGCAGGCGTTGGTGGCTTATCACTCGGCGCATCACAAGCTGGAATTGATGTCAGATATGCCGTCGAAATCGACAAATATGCGGCAGAAACGTATAAAGCAAATCACAAAAAAACAAATCTAATAGTCGATGATATTAGAAATATAAAAAATCTTTATATTGAAAGAAGAAACAAAGCTTTTGTGTTATTCGGTGGTCCGCCATGCCAAGGCTATTCTACCTCCAATCAACGTACACGTTCTACAAAAAACGAAACAAATTGGCTATTTAAAGAATTCATAAGATTCGCAAAAATACTAAAACCGGATTGGATAGTTTATGAGAATGTTAAAGGCATAATTGAGACGGAAAAAGGTCTATTTTTAGAAGAAATATCTAATTCATTTTCAGACCTAGGATATAACATTGAAAATGGTATTTTAAAAGCATCGTGTTTTGGGGTTCCGCAATACAGAAGTCGTTTTTTTCTTATTGGTTCGCTACACAAAACGAATGCTAAGTTGCCACAACCAACAGATCAGCAAGAGATTACCGTAGCGGATGCGATCAAGGATTTACCTATCTTAGAAAATGGCGCATCACTCCA
>Ga0265327_10004005_pt1 | contig 13426 bp, 9 predicted proteins | sample 41621metaG_FD_202089 | JGI IMG/M metagenome (GOLD analysis project Ga0265327, IMG submission 202089) | Rhizosphere microbial communities from Carex aquatilis grown in University of Washington, Seatle, WA, United States - 4-16-21 metaG | ecosystem: Host-associated > Plants > Roots > Rhizosphere >... | reverse complement strand
CTTCCAGATCGCGCGCGAGCCGGTCTTTCATCGCCTCAAGCGGGTGTGCGACCTGGTGCTGGCCAGCGCCGGGCTGCTGTTGTTTGCGCCCTTTTTTCCCCTCATCGCCGCCGCCATCTGGCTCGACGACCGCGGTCCGGTTTTCTTCCACCAGACCCGCGTCGGCCGGAACCGGGTGCTCTTCGAAATCGCCAAGCTCCGCACGATGCGCGCCCACCGCGAGGACACCGCCTACACCCGCGAAAATGACGCCCGGGTCACCCGCGTCGGTCGCTTCCTGCGCGCTTCCCGCCTCGACGAGTTCCCGCAGCTCTGGAACGTCCTCCGCGGCGACATGAGCCTGATCGGTCCCCGGGCGGAATGGCTCAAGCTGGTCGAGGAATATGAACAGAAGATCCCTTGCTATCACTTCCGCCACCTCGTGAAACCGGGCATCACCGGCTGGGCGCAGGTCAACTATCCGTATGGCGCCAGCCTCGAGGACACCCACCGCAAGCTCGAGTACGACCTCTATTACATCCGCTATTTCTCGTTCGTGCTTGATGCCTCCATAGTCCTCAAGACGATCCAGGTGATGCTGTTCGGCAAGGGGCGTTGAAGCGCGGCCTCGGGCCGGGTTGCGCAACACCACTCGCTGCCTAATCTCGTCATTTCTCGCATGAATCGGACTCAGACATTTTCCCTGGAGGCGAGGTGCCCTCACCCCGCGTCGGGGCAATCGCGGGGTGAGGGCGCCTCGCCTCCAGCCCAATTCACGGAGCCAACCGCCTGCCGAAAGGAACCGTGGCCACGATAAGGACCTACGACCTTATCTGCATCGGCGGCGGCAGCGCCGGCTTCAACGCCGCGCGGGTGGCCGTCGGGCTCGGCCGCCGGGTCGCGGTGGTCGACGGCGCGCGGGAACTCGGCGGACTGTGCATCCTCCGGGGGTGCATGCCCTCGAAGACACTTCTTTACGCCGCCGAGGTCCTGCACCTCGCCCGACACGCGGGCCGCTTCGGCCTGCGGGTGACTGGCGCCCGCGCCGACATGAAGGCGGTCCATGCCCGGAAAAAGAAGCTAATCGCCGAATTCGCCGCCGACCGGATGCAGTCGCTGACCGCCGGGCGGTTCGACCTTTTTCGGACGTACGCCCGCTTCGCCGACCCGCACACGGTCGAGCTCGGCGATGGCCGCCGACTCCGGGCAAAGAAATTCCTGATCGGCAGCGGCTCGCGGATCAGCGTGCCGCCCGTGCCGGGGCTCGCCGAGGCGGAGGCCTGGACGAGCGACGACGTGCTCGACCTCGACTTCGTGCCGAAGAGCGTCCTCATCCTCGGCGGCGGCATCGTCGCCTGCGAGCTGGCGCAATACCTCAATCGCATCGGCTGCCGCGTCACCCTGGTCCAGCGGAGCCGGAACATCCTGCGCGACCATTCCGAGGACGCCTCCACCGTCGTGCAGCAGGCCTTTGCGGCCGAAGGCATCGAGCTGTTCGCCGGAACGCAGGTGCTCGGCATCACCCAGCGCCGCGGCCAGACCACCGTAAAGTTCCAGCTCGACGGCCGGGTGCTCACGCGCCGGGCCGCGCACTTGTTCAACGCGCTGGGCCGCCAGCCCAACACCGCCGGCCTCGGACTGGAGGAGGCCGGCGTTCGCACCGGACCGGGAGGCCGGATCGTCACCAACCGCTGGCAGCAGTCGAGCGTGCCGCACATCTACGCCGCCGGCGACTGCGCGGGCCCGGCCGATATCGTGCATGTCGCCATTCAGCAGGCGGAGCTGGCGACCCGCCATGCCTTCAAGGTTCGGGGCCTGAAGCCGGTCGACTACTCCCAGTTGCTCAACGTGGTGTTCACCGATCCGCCGCTCGCCACCATCGGACTCACGGAACGCGAACTCGACGCCCGCGGGCGCCCCTACTTCCGCGCCTCGTACCCGTTTGCCGACCACGGCAAATCCATCCTGATGGAGGCGAAGCGCGGCTACGTGAAGGTCATCGCCGAGCCCCGCCGCGGACGCATCCTTGGCGCGGAGATCGTCGGACCGGACGCGGGCGAGCTGATTCACTGTTTTTCGGTGGCGCTGGCGCATCGCGCGACTGTCTTTTCCATGCTGCGGGCACCCTGGTACCATCCGACCCTGGCCGAGATCCTGACGTACCCGCTCGAGGAGATCGCGGAAAAGGTGAAGCGTTGAGCATTTCGTTCCGAATTTCCCGTCGGCCGGGAGTGCGCCACCCATGAGCACTCTGGGCGATACGCCACTGCAGATCGCGCTGAGCTTGGTCCAACTGGCTGCGCTCGCGGTCGGGGCGCTTCTCCTGTTGCGCCTCCTGATGTCGGCATCGATGCAGACCGCGGTGCTTCGCACGAATCGCCTGACGCCCTGGCCCATTGAGGGCTACGAACTCGCGCTGCTGCTCGTTCTGATCTTCCTCCTGGCGATGATCGGCCAGACGGCGGTCGCGTTTCTCTTTGGCGCGGCCATCAAGGCGTCGCCCGACCGCGAGGGCCTGGAGGTGGCGGCCTACGGCGTCGGCGTCCACGGCACCGCCCTGCTCGGCTGGCCGGTGTTTGCCCTTCTGCGCCGGCACCTCTACGCCGACTATGGCGCCGAGCCGCCGGAACCGGTGGTGGAGCCCGGTCCCCGCGCGCCATGGCCGCGCGCCGTGCGGAACGGCGTGGCGGCCCTGCTGGTGACATTGCCGCTGCTGACCGTGGTGGTGCTCGCGTGGAACCCGTTGCTGCACGTGCTCGGCCTGCCCGTCGACCCCCAGGAGCTGATCGGGAAATTCGGCCAGGCCAAGTCACCGGTGATCCTCACCACGATGATCGTTGTCGCCTGCGTCTTGGTGCCCATCAACGAGGAACTGGTCTTCCGGCGCGGCATCTACCGCTTCCTTCGGCAGCGCTTCGGTCGCGCCACGGGGCTGGCGGTCAGCGCGCTCTGCTTCGGAGCGTTGCATTTTAATTGGTACAGCTTCCCACCCTTGGCGGCCTTCGGGGCCGTCCTGGCCATCGCCTACGAGGCCAGCGGCGACATCCGTGTGCCAATCGTGGCGCACGCCCTCTTCAACCTGAACGCGATCCTCTCAATCCTGTCGGGGTTGCCCCAGTAGTGTGAGAATCTTCACCACCAACCGCCGCCGGTCCGTCGCCGCCCAGGGCGAAGTCCGCCTGATCAGGGAGGTGCGCCGCTGGCTGGGCGACACCAACCCGCGGACTCCCTTCGGCATCGGCGACGATTGCGCGGTCCTGCCGCCCTCGCGGCACGCCCAGCTCGTCACGACCGACCCGGTGATCCACGGGCGTCATTTTGACGACTCGGTGTCGGCCCGGGCCGCGGGTGCGAAGCTGCTCAAGCGCAACCTGAGCGACATTGCCGCGATGGGCGGCCGGCCCGTGTCCACGGTCCTTTCGCTTGCCCTGGCGCCGGAAACGGATGTCGGCTGGTTGCGCCTGTTCTACCTCGGGCTCGCCGCCTGCGCGCGCCGGTACGGCGTCAGGGTGGTCGGCGGCGACATCACGCAGGCGCCCGCGGGGTTCTTCGGCGCGTTCCTGACCCTGCACGGCAAATCGAACGGCCCGCGGGTGGTGACACGACAGGGGGCCCGGGCGGGCGACCGGCTGTACGTGACCGGTGCGCTCGGCGGCAGCCGCCTGGGTCATCATCACCGTTTTTCGCCCCGCCTGGCAGAGGGCGCCTGGCTGGCGCGCCGCGGCGAGGTGCGGGCCATGCTGGATCTCAGCGATGGGCTCGCCAAGGACCTCGACGCGCTCACTTCCGCCGGCCTCGAGGCCGCCCTGGTTGGAACGGACATTCCGGTCAGCGCGGCCGCGCGCCGGCTGTCCCGGCGAACGGGGCAGACTCCGCTGGCGCACGCGCTGGGTGACGGCGAGGACTATGAGCTGCTGATCGTCGTGCGACCAGGCCGGACCAGGGAGAGCTTCGAGCGGGACTGGCGGCGCCGCTTCCCGCGGGTCAGGCTCACCTGCATCGGGCGATTCGCGCTCAAGGGGAAGTTGCCGCCCGGCGCCCTGCCGCTGGGCGAATACCATGGCTTTGAACACCTGCGGTGAATTCAACGGCGGCTGTGGAGCGGGAGCATCCGAATACATCGCGGATGTCGGTAGGTGCCACGAATGCGCGCCTACCCAGTGTGCGGACGGTGTTCGCGAAGGTCACACGCTGTCCTCGGAAAATCCTGGATTCTTCGCTTCGCTCAGAATGACAGGACCCGATCTCCCCATTCGTCCGGGTCATTCATGGCGAAGCAAAGGTTTTCAGCCGGCCGCCTTTGTGCCAATCCGATGACGATCCTGGAAAAGCTACGAGCCGGAGTCACGACCGGGTCGGCCGACGAGACCCGCGCGTTGGCTGCCGAACTGGCTGCCGCGCTCCCGCCGGACGCGACGCTGGCGCTGCACGGCGACTTGGGTGTGGGCAAGACGACGTTTGTCCAGGGTCTCGCGCGCGGGCTCGGCGTGCCGGCGAACGTGACGAGCCCTACTTTTGCGATCTACTCAGTGTATCGCGGGAGCGCGCGCACACTGGTCCATCTCGACGCCTACCGCCTCGAGAACGACGCGCAGTTGGAGGAATTGCTGCTGGAGGAATTCATGGTGAGCCCGTGGTGCCTTGCGGTCGAGTGGCCGGAAAAGGTCGGAAGCTGGCTCACGCCCGCCGCGCTGCATCTGACCCTGTCGATCGTCGAGGGCGACCGGCACCGGGTGGGTCTGAGGCGGAACAATGCAGTTGAGGGTTGAGAGAGAGGAGATTGGAAATTGGGGATAGAAGAGGGCGGGCCCGATGTGGATTGGAGCTCGGATGACGATTGATTTGGCGAAACACGCCACAGCGCTTGGTTCGGTTCATCGACACTCGGCCGTCGCCCCCTCGACGGCAGGATGCCGGCTTTGCGCCACCTAAGGGAATCATCGCCTTTTGCGAGAACCGCTTGGGGGGCCGGAGGTCTGGCCGGTATTGCGCGAGCGAAATTGGAGGTGGCCGCCGGCAGTCGCGCGCAAGCTCGCTCCCGCGGAACCAGCTTGGCCGCAAAAAAGCCCGCTCGGTTGGAGCGGGCTTGAAGGGGTCAGGCCGGAATTTCCGGTTCGGCTGGGGCGGCCGGGGCGGGCGCCGGCGGCTCGGCCGAGGGCGCCGGTTCGGATGCCAGCGGGATGGTCGGGGCCGCCTCAACCGGAGCTTCGGGCACCGGTGCCGACTCAGGCGCAGCATCGACCGGGGCCTCCACCGCCGGGGCCGAGGGTGCGGCGCCAGGTGACGCCTCGGCGGAAACCGCGGCGGCGGCTGGTGTCGGCGTGGCCGGCGGCGCCTCCGGGAAGTCGACCGGATCGTGCTCTTCACCGTGCTCCTCCGACTTCCGGAGCGCCTGGGCCACCACGGCGGGCGGCGCAAACAGCTTGGAGTCGGAGAACTCGGTCACGTAGCCCTCGGTGACCAGCCACCGCAGGTCGTTGTTCATCTTGCGGAGACGTTCCGACTGCTCGGGCGGCAGCACGGCGAATGGCGCCTGCGACTGCGCGGTGCCTTCCGGGACCGGGTTGGCGGCGACGGCGGCGGCCAGATCGATGGCGAGGAACTTCAATGGCAGGTCCTTGACGGGCACCATCGGGTTCTTTTCGATGAAGTCGATGAGTCCGGTGATTGACTCGGAAAACACCTGGCCGGGGACCCGGAAGCGGCGCTTGACGGCGCAGACGTAGGAAACACCCCGCGAGCCCTTCTTGAAGATCGTGAAGCCTTCGCGCCGGAGCCGACCGCGGAGCGCGTTGGCCGTGTCGAGCGGGAACCGGCGCTGGCGTTCAACGTGACCCTCGATGGCGCGCTTCGCTTCGCCCGGCGGAAGTTTCTCGATCAGCTTGCCGTGAAAGCGAACGGTCTCGACGGCCCGAACCACCTTTTCCTTGGCGTTCGCCAGGAGGTAGGCGCGGGCCTCGTCAAGGCTGTCAAAGCTCGGTCCGGGCTCCACGGCCGGGGCCGCGGGGGCGGCCGGCGGGGTCGCCGGCGTTTCGGCCGGGGCCTCCGCAACGGGCGCAGCGTCGGTCTTTTCAGGCGCGAGCTCGGGCGCGGGAACGGCCTCCTTGCCGGCGGGCGCTTCGCCCGAAAAGGGCGGAATGGAGTCCACGGGAAGCTTGGCCGGAGCCGTTTTCCACGTATAGCGCGTGGCCTTCTTCATCTTGTCCATCCACTGCTGGACGACCTCGGGCTCGCGCACGGACACGATGCTGTCGCGGAACCGATCGAACGACATGCGGCTGAGGCGGGTCGCATGGTGCTGCTGGAGCACCTGCTGGTAGCGATGGTGGTTCGGCGGGCCGAGCAGCTCGCCGGTGATGCCGCACTTGTTGATGATTGGGAAATTGCCCTTGGGCGCATCGATCTCGACTTCCTGGGAGTCGAAGAACAGCCCCAGATGATTCTTCAGCACGTGCTGGAACGCGGCTTCCTCGGTCTCGAAGGGCAGATGATCCGGCACTGACATGAACAGGGGCGCCAGTTTGGCGGCCCGGGGTGCCTCGGCGGGTTTGCCCTCGGCGGATTCGCCGGCCGCGGGCGCGGACTCGGGGGCCCGGGGTGCACCCTCGGGCTTGCGCTGGATGACAACGACGAATCGTTCATTTTTCTCCAGGACCGCCTTCGTGATCTCGAAAAGCTGGAAGGTGCGGCAGGAGGCGCGCACGGCCTTCACCATCGCGGCAAAGCCGGCGTCCTCCGGATAGCACGTGATGTTGAAATACGGGCTGATGTAAGGCCCGCGCTCAAACTGCGCGCCCTCGCCGCGCTCTCGCCAGTCGCCACCGCCACCGCCGCGATAGCCCTCGCCACCGCCGCGAAAATCACGCCGCGGGCCCCCGCGGTAACCCTCGCCCTGCGGGCGATTGTCGTGGCCGTAACCCCGGTCGCCCTGGAACGGACGCGGAGCCGCCCCGGGTTCGCCGCCCCCTGCGGGTGCGGGCGCGCCCGGCGCGGGCGCCGGCTTGCGGAACGTGCGGCGGTCGCGCTTGGGTTCGCCCCCCGGGCCGCGATCGTCGCGACGCTCGCCGCGGTCACCCTCCCGCTCCCGACGCTGGGGTGAGACCTGCTTGATCTCGGTCCACTGGGTGCCGAAGGTGAAATCCTGCAACTGGGCGAGGTCGATTTTATTCAAACCCTGCTCGTTGCCTTCGTTGGCGGGCTTCTGGTCGTCCATGAATGGGCGTGGAACTAAAACGGGTGTGGTTACCCGGTATGAGTCAGTTGAGTTGCTTGGTGTTCCGCGGAACTAGGTCAATTCGCGCGAAGATGAGCAGTGTCCATGCCCGAAAAGACCAAAGCAAGCGCATTTCGGGGCTTTACAAGTCGGGTGGGATTAACCTAATTCGCCCTTCCCGGTTATCCTATGCTCAGGTGGTGGAATTGGTAGACACACACGTTTGAGGGGCGTGTGCCGTAAGGCGTGCAGGTTCGAGTCCTGTCCTGAGCACCATCCTTCGCCAAACGCTGGCGCAGGTGAGGAATGCCGTCCAAAGCCTTGCGGCGCACGGCTGTTCAACCGGCGGGCCAGTCCGCGGGGCCGTTGCCGACCGCAAGTTCATGTGCGTCAAGCAACCCCGGCTGTATTTGACCCGGCCGGACTTCTGGCCAAGGTCTCTGCCGCGCCCGATGAACCCCGACGCCCTCAAGCGAGCCCTGCTCGACTCCTACGCCACTGCCGGCGGCACCAACCATATCGACGGCGCCAACCTGCCCTCCCAGGACAAGGTCAACGAACTGGCACGTGACTGCATGCACCTGCTCTTCCCCGGATTCTTCGAGGACAGCGGATTGACGCAGTCCGACGCCCCGGCCTGGCTGGGCCGGCTGCTTGCGAAAATCGAGAAGCGCCTGATGATCGAGATCGAGAAGTGCCTGCAATTTGCCAAGGACCCCGATCCCAAGTCCGGCGCGAAACGCCTGGCCGCCGAGGTTCTCGGCTGGCTGCCGGAAATCCGCCGCGTGGTGCAAACGGACGTGGCCGCCGCCTATACCGGGGACCCCGCCGCGCGCAGCGTGGACGAGATCATCCTCGCCTACCCCTGCGTGCTCGCCATTTCGCTGCAGCGGATCGCGCACGTCCTCTACACTCTGCGCGTACCCCTCCTTCCACGGATGTTGACCGAGTATGCCCATGAACGGACCGGCATTGACCTCCATCCCGGCGCTGATATCGGCCCTTACTTTTTCATCGATCACGGCACGGGCGTGGTGATCGGGGAGACGGCGCGCATCGGTTCCCATGTGAAGATCTACCAGGGCGTGACGCTCGGCGCGAAGTCGTTCGACACCGATCCGAGCGGCGTGCCGATCAAGGGCGTCAAACGGCATCCTGACATCGAGGATCACGTGACGATCTACGCGCACGCGACGATTCTGGGCGGCGACACGCGGATCGGCGCGCACTCCGTCGTGGGCGCCAGCGTCTGGCTGATCGACTCGATCCCCTCGCACAGCGTGGCCTACTACAAGGATACCAGCCTGGTGGTCCGCCCGCGGCAGGCGCACGAGGCCGTGCTCGACGGCGCGGACTGGTCGATCTGAGAGTAGAGAGGTGGAACGCGTTGTCCTCAACGCGTTTCTCGCGTCGCGTTCACCGGAGCGCATTGGGGACACTGCGCTCCACCTCGCCCCGCCCTACCCCTGCTTTGCGATCCAGGCGTCGAGTTCCGGCAGGATGCGCTGCTTCAACGCCGACTTGAAACGGATCTGGTCGGCCGCCCTTTCCGTCTCCGTTCGCGCCTCGGGGGGCAGCTTTGCGGCGATGAAGACCTCCAATTCGTCCGCGCGGGCGGCGTCGTTGAAGGCGCGGGCCACGCCGGAAAAATAGGTGTTGCGGGAGAACGCCGGCAAACGGGCGAGCAATGCGTCGGCGTGCGCCCGCGCAAAGTCCCAGGCGAGCGCCGGCTGGTCGCCGTTGTAGGCGACGCCGGTCACCATGCGGACAGCAAACGTGGTCGACTGCTCGTCGAGCAGCGAAAGCTCGAGCGTGCGCGCGGCCAGTGCGGGGTCCGCCACGTATTGGAGCGCCCCGAAGTAGCGGCGCTGCTCCTCGATCCCGCGGGCGGCCCGGGCAAGCGCATGCAGCCGCTCCCACGTCTCCGCGTCCGCGTGGCGCCCAACGATCGCGCAGACCGGGGTGCGCAGGTTGCCGGCGAGCGAATCGGGCTCGCGGAGGAAACGCGCGAAGCGGGTGCGGGCCTCGGCCACCACCGCGCCGTCGCCCAGGTACCCGAGGCGGTTGATGACCAGCGTGCGCAGCAGCGCGTCGGTCGAGGCCTCCCCGGACCGAGCATCCCAGCCAAGCCGCGACAAGGGCTCGCGCAGCCGCGCCATGAACCAGCGGCGGAAGGCGGGCCGGCCCGGCCGGTCGCGTTCCAGGTCGTCGAGCCGGTCCAGGTCGTCAATCACCTGCTGCCACAAGGCCAGCGAGGTTTCCTCGCGATCGATCCGGCTCACCAGTTCGAGGTACGCGGCCACGTTGGCGCGGCCGGCATCGACCAGCGCGCCGGTGTCGCTCAACAGGTTCAGACGGTCGGAATCGGTCAGGCTGGCGAAGCGGGTCGCGAGGGCCTTCGTGTTCTCCGGCGAATAGGCGACCCGGAAAAATCCCGTGTTGCCAATGTTGGCGATCACCGGACCGCCCGCGGGGCCGGCCAGAACCGTGGTGTCCTGGGCCGTTTCGAGCAGGAACGTCTGGACCTTGGACGGATCGTCGGACGGCGCCAACGTCACCGGAATCTTCCAGTTGCGCGGCGCCGGCGCCGGATCGTTCAGCGTGAAATGGTCCTGGGTCAGCGTCACCAGCGTGCGCCCGTCCGCGGTGCGGGTGGCGACGTTGACGACCGGGAAGCCCGGCTGCTCGGTCCAGTTGGCCGCGAGGGCGCGGACCGGCTTGCCGGACGACTCCTCGAGCGCGGACCAGAGGTCGGCGGTGGTGCTGCTGCCGTAGGCGTGCTTGGCAATGTAGTTGCGGATGCCCGCCCGGAACGTGTCCTCGCCCAGGTAGGTCTCCAGCATGCGGAGGAAACCCTGGCCCTTGAGGTAGGTGATCGAGTCGAACGCGTCGGCGGCCTCGTCCTCGTTGTGAATCGCCTGCTGGATCGCGTGCGTGGTGCGATGGGCGTCGCGATCCATGGCGGCCTGTTTCTGGGCGTTGGCGCGGAGCCAGACCTGCCAGGCCGGGTTGAAGTGATCGGTGGCCTTGGTGCCCATCCACGAGGCGAAGCCCTCGTTGAGCCAGAGGTTGTCCCACCAGGCCATCGTCACGAGGTCGCCGAACCACTGGTGGGCGATCTCATGGGCGATGACGGCATAGACCCGTTCCTTGGTCTCCTGGGAGCTCGTGGCCGGATCGAAGAGCAGGATGGCCTCGTTGAACGTGATGCCGCCCCAGTTCTCCATCGCGCCCTGGAACCCCCCGGGCACCGCGATCAGGTCAAGCTTCGGCAGCGGGTATTTCACGCCGAAATACGTGTTGTAGTAATGGACGATCTCCTTGGTCGCCTCGAGGGCGTAGCGACCCTGCTCGCGCTTGCCCTCGGTGGTGACGATGCCGAGCTGAACGCCGTCCACCTCGCCGCGCAGCACCTCGAACTCACCCATGCACAGGACGACGAGGTAGCTGGCCATCGCGGGCGTGCGCCGGAAAGTCACGTCGCGGCCGCCGTCCGCGCGCGGGCGTTCGGATTCCACCGGCATGTTCGAAACGGCAATCTGGCCGGCCGGCACGGCGACCGTGAGCTGGAACGTCGAGCGGAAAACGGGCTCGTCCCAGCACGGAAACATCCGGCGGGCGTCGGTCGACTCCAACTGGGTTCCCAGCATCTGCCGCACGCCGGAGGGAGCGTTGTACTTCTCGCAATACAGGCCCTGCGCCGTCCGCACGATCTTGCCGCGAAACCCCAGCTTGAGCGTGTGCGCGCCCGGGGCAAGCGGCCGGGCCAGCGAAAACCGGATGGTCTGCTCGTGCGCATCGGCCGCCGGCAGGGCCACGGAAGCGCCGTCGACCGCGGCGGCGGTGATGTCGAGATCCAGCGCATTCAGCACGAGCTCGCTGGTGCCCTTGACCGCCTCGAGCTCGATGGCGACCTCGCCCTCGGTCGCGAGGGACGCCACGTCGGGCCGGAGTGTGAGCGCGTAGTGGCGGGGAATGACGTCCTTCGGCAGCTTGCCCGGAGTCTGGGCGAACGAAAACGGTTCCTCGGCCCGCGTCCAGGGCGAGGCCAGCAACGCCAGCCCGAGGGCCGGCAGAGCCAGCCGCAGTTTCAAAAATCGCATCGCGCGATGCTTCGGGCCGCGCCCCGGTTGGCCAGCCCAAAAAGATGGCCTGTGTCGGCGCTGGAGGCGGGATGCCTCCAACCCGGCTCGTTTCAGGCATCGGGTCCGGAGGGTCGCGGGGTGAGGGCACCCCGCCTCCAAGTGACCGGACCCCGTGGCCTGTCGCGAGTCGCGTCAGCTCGTGACTTCCTGGCGGGCCTTCTCGGCCAGGGCGGTGCTGATATAGCGTTCGCCGAAGCTGGGGGCAACGGTGACGATCATCTTGCCGGCCATCTCGGGGCGCTGGGCGATCTGCAGGGCCACCCAGATGTTTCCGCCGGTCGAGATGCCGCCGAGAATGCCTTCCTGCACCGCCACCTGGCGGGCCGTCTCGAGGGCGTTGTCGTCGGTGACGGTCACGACCTCGTCGAGGATCGCACGGTTCAGGACCTTCGGCACGAAGCCCGCGCCGATGCCCTGGATCTTGTGGCGGCCCGGGGCGCCGCCGGAAATGACGGGGCTGGTGGCGGGCTCGACCGCGACCGTGTGCAGCTTCCGGCGCGACTTGATCACCTCGGAGACACCGGTGATGGTGCCGCCCGTGCCCACGCCGGCGACGAAGACGTCGATCTTCCCGCCGGTGGCGCTCCAGATTTCCTCCGCGGTCGTGCGGCGGTGCACCTCCGGATTCGCCGGATTCTCAAATTGCTGCGGCATGAAGCCGCGGTCGCCCTGCGCGGCGACGAGCTCGTTGGCCTTGGCGATGGCGCCCTTCATGCCCTCGGCGCCGGGCGTGAGGACGATCTCGGCGCCGAGCATCCGGAGCAGCACGCGCCGTTCGACCGACATCGTCTCGGGCATCGTCAGGATGAGCTTGTAGCCCCGCTGGGCGCAGACGAAGGCCAGCGCGATGCCGGTGTTGCCGGAGGTCGGCTCGACGATGACGGTGCCCGGCTTGATGCGGCCGTCGCGCTCGCCCGCCTCGATCATGGCCTTGCCGATCCGATCCTTGACGCTCGCGAGCGGGTTGAAGAACTCGGCCTTCACATAAACGGAAGCCGGAAGACCGGCCGCGATCCGGTTGAGCTTGATCAGGGGCGTGTTGCCAACGGTGGAGACGATGTCGGTGTAGGCGGTGGTGGACATGGTGGGTGGGGATTGAGATTTCAGGTAATTGGATTTTTCGATCCGGGCGATGAATTCTTCCGGGAGGAATCAGAGGCCGCGGAGTTGGCCGGCATTCATCTGCGCATTTCTCTGTTCCGTCAGTTTCCTCCTGCTAATTGTTCGGCGGTCCCAAAAAAAGATCGCGCGGCTCAGATGTAGTACATCTCGGCGTCGACGCGGTTGGCCATCGCCTCGAGGGTGTAGCCGCGCGCCTTCGCCGCCGCGGCCTCGCTGATTTCGTCCCAGATCTGCTTGAGCGCCCGGCCCGAGCGGCCGCCATGGTTGCCGCTCGAGGTGAGCAGGTCGCCCTCGACCGCGGCAATGATGTCGAGGAGCGTGACCTCCCCCGGAGGACGCGCGAGGAGGAAGCCGCCCTGGATGCCGCGACGGCTGACGACCAGCCGGGCATTGCGCAGCTCGCCGAGGATCTGCGCAAGGAAGTTGGCCGGCACGCCCTCGGTCTTGGAGAGATGCTCGATGCAGGCCGGCTCGCCGCCGGCATAGGAGCGGGCGAGTTCGCAGAGGATGCGGCACGTATAGTCGAGTTTGGCGGTGATTTTCACGGGAAGATCGGTTTCGGTAGGGGCCGTTGCCCTCAACGGCCCGAGGGCGCTTGGGGGCAAGCGCCCCTACCCGTCCGGTCAATGGCTCGGCGGCGAACGCCGGCCCCGCGTGGGGTGGTCGTCATATCGCGTAGTCGGTGTGCTCGGGCCGGACAACCTCGGTCGGCGGCAGGAGCATGCCGGCGCCGACGGTGGCGTTGGTACCCGGCTCGATGAGCACGAACGAGCCGGTGAGCCGGTTGGTCGCGTAGCCGTCGTAGAACAGGGGCTTGGCCGTCCGCAGGCGGATCTCGCCGAGGTCGTTGATCCCGAGCTCGGCCGGCGCGGCCTGCGGTTCCAGGGTCGCGATGTCCAGCCGGTGCTCGATCTCAGTCACGGCGGCCTGCACCGTGCTCGTGGTGTGCTTGACAAGGTATTTCTTC
>Ga0265327_10004004_pt1 | contig 13428 bp, 12 predicted proteins | sample 41621metaG_FD_202089 | JGI IMG/M metagenome (GOLD analysis project Ga0265327, IMG submission 202089) | Rhizosphere microbial communities from Carex aquatilis grown in University of Washington, Seatle, WA, United States - 4-16-21 metaG | ecosystem: Host-associated > Plants > Roots > Rhizosphere... | reverse complement strand
AACCTTTGATTCGATACCGAGTTTTTTTGCTAAAGTCGCTAGCTGTTGGTGGTCCGGTCCGTCACCGGCAATAATCAAATGGGTTGTCGTTTTTTTTTGATTTAGCAGTGCGAAAGCTTCCAGCAGTTGCCGAGCGCCTTTACGTTTAACCAGTCGGCCTAAAAAAACTATCCGGCCGGGAATCGGTTTCACCCCTGAATCGGCGAACTTGGAGGTATCGATTGTATTCGGCAACACATGTGACGAAATTTTAAATATTTGGGCGGCATAAGTTTGGGCTGCTGAGCTAACGGATACGATTTGGCCAAATCGTAGCAAACTGCGGCCGTAACCTAAGTGCAACAAGCGGCCGCCAAACCGAGCCATCCATCCAGCTGGAAATATGTGGAATGTCCCGACAATGGCAACCTTAGGCTCAGATGCCTTAATTACCCGGCCGGCCATAAATGGTGAGTGCGGCATCATCACATGCAGTACATCAAACTTTTCTTTAGCTAGAAGCCGGCGTATTTTACGTTTTGAAGCCGGTAGAGGAATTGATAATTTGTTGCCGTTAAACTTAACGGGGGCATTTTTGGCTAAACTGTAAACCCGGCCGCCAGCGTAGCTATCGAGTTTTGTCTGGCCAACCAAATATCGAACCTGGTGACCCTGGGCGTTTAGCCAGCTGCCGACAGTCTTAACGTACTGGGCTACCCCGTCGTTACTATCGAGGCTGTCGTCGAAAACTAAACCGATTTTTAATTTTTCGTCTTTTGCCATGGTTGTCTATCGCTTCTTTATATACTTTCTCATACTGGTCGGCAATCTTTGGAAAAGTGAATTGTCTGATATGAACCTTGGCCCATTGCTTCCATAAATTACGTACTTCGTCCTCGAATATGAATATTTCCAGCCGGCGGGCAAAATCTACTGTGTCCTTGGGATTGACCAAGCTTAGGGCGCCAGCGCCGGACAAGGTGCTAGAATAGCCGGCATTATCCCCGGCCACAATCGGGCATTCGGCGGCCATAGCTTCCAGCAAAACGATGCCGAAGGCCTCGCCGTAGGGTGAAGCTGAGCAAAAAACTTTAGCCTGATGCAGGTAGTCAATCTTCTCTTGTTCGCTGATGTAGCGCGAATCGAACTTGACCCGGGGGATAGATTCATCGGCCACCAGTTGTTTAAGTTTTTTCTCGTCGCCGCCGGCACCGGCAATCAGCAACTGGATGTCATCACGCCGCTTAGCCAGCAGTCCAAAAGCTCTGATTAAATATTTGACTCCTTTACGGTCCTCTAGGCGCCCGATATACAGTACGGTTCTGAGCCCATTTTCAGGCTTTACTTGCCCTGGTTTAGGTTTAAATTTATCGATGTCGATACCGTTGGGAATGATCGTTACGTTGCGCTTGGAAATGACGTTGAATCCCTCGATTGAAGCCGGCGAGACGGCGGTTAAAACCCCCAAATACTTAATAATCGGCTTTATGTAGGTGTTAACGAACGGCATAACGGTTTTGGCGGTCATAGTGTCGTAGAAGCGGCCGTGCATGGTACCAACCGTCGGGGCTTTGGCCCGCATTAACAATAACCGGCTCCACACCGGCAGCCACGGTTCGTGAAAGTGCAGAACATCGAATTTCTCACGTTTAAACACTTCGTCGATTTCATCGTTATCTACCGAAAATGACCACTGCCAGGCCGTGCCAGCGAAAGCCGTGGTGTTGCGAGACGTGCCTAGCGCGATAAACTCGTCGGGTACCACGCCTTCATAGTCTTTAGGCAGAGGAGTAATGATTTTTACATAGTGCCCGCGCTTAACCAGCTCGGTCCTAAGTTCTCTAACGTGGTCCAGTACTCCACCGGGGCGAGCTAGGTGGTAAGGACATACTAAAGCGATTCTCATTTACAGCTTATTATACTTTAGTTTGCCTGATTAAGGATGCGCCTAACCGCCGGTGGCACAAACGGCGCGGCTTCTTTGGCGGTAGCGATTATAGACGGAGCGTGGGCCGGCAGCTTGGCGTTCACTAAATGAAAGTCCTTGAATATAGCCCGCATGTGCTGTTCGACGCTCAGGTTGTCAAAGTAGCGATCGGCATCAATCGCCACATGGTACACGTCGTGGTCAACCCGCTGCCGCGTTAAATCCAGCGTAAACATGGTATGGGCGATATCCAGGTAGGTCCGGGCGTCGTTACATTGCCATAGGTAGATCTCAAAATCGATGCGGGCCGTGCGTTCAGCCTTGTCGGCCTGGCGGATTTTAGTATTGTCTCCTGATACAAATATTGGTTCCAGGGTAGCATAGGCCAACTTAAGAATGGTTTTTCTAAAGATGAAGTGTTTGATAAAGGCCGCCGGCAAGCGCCTCGATAGCAGCCAGGTGCCAGCTCGGAAGGTATAGTAGGTGCGTTTTTTATACTTAAAATCCGATTTGTGAGCAAAGCCGGCAAAGCTTACAAGTACATCAACCTGTTCGGTAATCTCGGGATACTTTTGCAACATTCTGGTTATAATCATAAAGCCCAGACTGAGTCCGGTTAAGGTAAACTTTTGTTTTTTGTAGCGCAGTTTTATAAAAGATGCCAAGTAGTCAGCCATGCTGTCTAGATTCGGGCTTTTACCAATTTTATAGAAAGCATCCATACCGCCAAAGCCCGGTAAGTCTGGCACGGTTACACCGCCGTAGCGGTTTAGGTATTCGGCCACGCCATACGTTCGCTCCAAGCTGGAGTGATGACCGTAAATGTACATTATCTCGCGCTTTTTACCTTTGGGCGGTGGCATGCGTAGCATACGACCCTGAAGCCCATTAATATTTAGCGGCAAGATATAATCTGCCATGGTTTTTGAATTTTTTGGCATGTCTGAAGCCTAATTATAATATTTATAGTCTTATCTGTAAAACAGGTGCGACACTTTGATACAATTAGTCTGGTCTTGGACTTACCGAATTCGTGAGACAATTCACGATTCCACGACGATGGGGAGTGGCCAAGTGGTAAGGCACCAGTTTTTGGTACTGGCATTCGGGGGTTCGAATCCCTCCTCCCCAGCCAGAATTATTATTTTTAAAGTTGTGGAATAAAAGAGCGACCCTGGCCTCGGACTCTATGCTAACTGGGTATTTATATTCACCCAGCGCCGGGTTTGGGCCGCTGCTTTTTATATCAACCTGGCTTAAGGCGCGAGGCTCGACACTCCCACGCACAATGGTTGAAAACAAATTGTAAAAACTAAATCTCGGTCGCTTGTAGTATTTTCAGACCAGCTGATGGCGGATTTTTCGCCAGCGGCGGCCCTGTAGCTGCCGCGACTTCTCCCTCCAGCCCGATTCCGGTTCGTCATCATCCAATTCATCTAATGTTAAATCGGACAGCTTAGACGGCCTGGTTAGAATGTAATATTTTTTTACGCTGTTATTGTGGTTAGTCCCCATTAGGCTGTTATGCTTTTTCACAACTCCCCCTTAAGTTATTGTGGGCATAGTGTAAATGCTTATGGTGCGCTACGCTGTAAAATAATTCGTGCTAGATATGTTAGATTTTTCGCATTAGTCCGGTTAAGTCTTTCACCGGCCGAAGTGTATAGTATTCTATAAAGGAGATTGGATATGAAAATTGGATTTTATGGATTGGGGCGGATGGGCGGCAATATGGTGGCTAGGTTACTGGAAAACGGCCAGCAGGTCGTAGTTATGAACCGCAGTCCCGAACCGGTGGCCGAAGCGGTAAAACTGGGCGCTGAATCGGCCGCTAACTTTAAAGAACTTATATCCAAGTTAGATCCGGTTATTATCTGGTTGATGCTACCAGCGGAAGTTATTGACCAGCAGTTTAAAGAGCTACTGCCGCAGTTGCCCCAAGGAGCTATCGTAATCGACGGTGGTAACTCCGACTTTCGGCACAGCCGGCAGCGAGCGGCCGAGGCTAGCGCCAAGGGCGTGCACTTTATTGATGTCGGTACTAGCGGCGGAATTTTGGGCCGCGATGCCGGATATTGCTTGATGGTCGGCGGCGAAACCGAAGCGGTGTCGATGATTAGCCCGATTTTAAAAGCTTTAGCCGCGCCTTACGGCTGGCGCCATTTTGAAACCGCCGGCAGCGGCCACTACGTCAAGATGGTCCACAACGCCATTGAATACGGCATGATGGAATCCTATGCCGAGGGTTATCGAATACTTAAAGAAGGCCCCTATAAAAATATTGATTTGGCCGCGGCCGGCGAAGTTTGGCAGCACGGCAGTATCATTGAATCCAAGTTAAACGAACTTACTGCCGAGGCTTTGCGTGAGAACCCGACACTAGAGGGCATTGATGGAGTAGTAGCCGAGTCTGGCGAAGCCCGCTGGACATTGGAGATGGCCAGAGAACTGGGGATACCGCTGCCGGCTATTCAGGCGGCTTTTGATGTTAGGCTTAGCAGCCAAACAGGCCAGACTAACTTTGCCACCAAATTACTGGCCATTATGCGCAATAAGTTCGGTGGCCACCAAATTAACCCTTGAGTTTGAAAATAATCTCAGACCCATCTCAGCTTAGACTGTATAATATTAGTCTAGTAAATTAACGGGGCCGACTTTATCAAACCAACACACCTAACAGATTATTTGGACTTGCATGCCGCCAACCAGCCGACCAAGCCGGCACTAGTCTGCGCCGACCGGACTTTAACGTGGCACGATTTAAAAACCGAGGCTGACGCGATGGCAGTCTATTTGAATAAAAAAATCGGCGCCCAAACCAGCCAAAAGCTGATTGCCATTTTAATGTCCAACGGCTGGCAGTTTGTAGTTACCTATTTGGCAATTTTAAGGCTAGGGCACATCGCTATGCCGCTGGACCCAACCTTCAAAAAGTTGGAGATAGAGGCCGTTATCAAGCAAATTCCGCCGTACTTAGCGGTCAGCGACAAGCACTATTCGCTGCTACTTGATTCGCTCGGAGACAGTTTGGGAGTATTCGAAGATATACCCCTCGGCCCGGCTCGCCTAAAAGACGGCTGTGTTCTGCGGTTTGATGCCAAAGACCAAATCGCCAGTTTGGTTTTCACCTCCGGCACCACCGGAAAACCCAAGGCTGCGCCCTATAGTCACCGCAATCACATCTGGAATATCGAGCAGTGCTCAAAGGTCTGGCAGTGGGATTCCGAGGACAGTTTGCTGATTTCTCTGTCTCTGTCGCACTGGTACGGTTTGGTAATGGGCTTATCGGGAATTATCTATCACGGCAATACGCTTTATCTAGATGATTGGTTCGACGAGGGGAAAACCTTAGAGACACTGGCTTCCGGGAAGGTCACGATGTTTACCCACATATCGACTATTTATTTTAAACTGCTGGAAGCCAAAGATAATTACGACTTATCGAATGTTCGTTTGTGCATCTCTGGCGGCTCGGCATTACCGCCGGCTATCTGGCACGAATTCAAGAATCGTTTTGGCCAGGAAATTCTGGAGTGCTACGGCTCATCGGAAACCGGCCGGATTGCTTCAAATCTATTAGATGAACGGATACCCGGCTCGCCGGGACGAGTTCTCGAAGGCGTAGATTTTAAACTTAGCCCCAGTAGCGAAGTCTTGATTAACTCCGAAGGAGTTTTTCCTGGCTACTACCAGAATCCGCAGGCCACCAAAGCCGGCTACGACGCCGAAGGCTATTGGCGGACCGGCGATATTGGCGAGCTTGAAAACGGCCGGGTGGTTCTGAAAGGCCGGGTCCAGGAACGCATCCGGCGCTTCGGTTATACTATTTCGCCCCGAGACATAGAGTGGGCGCTCTACAAAAACCCGGCCGTCAAAGAAGTTTATGTGATGGGAGACCAAGCTAAAGGTGATCCTGATGACACTTTGATTTATTTTATAAAATCCAACTTGAGCCAGGACGAAATTAAATTATACTGCAAGCAAAACTTACCGTTTGCTTGGCGGCCGGGTACTATAATCATGATGCCCGGCGGTATTCCACGGACCCGCAATGGTAAACCAAAAATTAATGTGCTAAAGGAACTGGCCGAGGACAAAACCGATGCCTAAGCAAATGGTCAATGACATCGCCGCCCAAGGCCCAGCGGGTAAGAGCCAGAGGATTTTGTCGTTTGATATTATTCGCGGTTTTTTACTGCTAGTAATTTTGGTTGGCCATATTGAACTGCCGCCAAACTTTTACGATTTCTTTACCGGCCGCGGCCGGCTGTTCGTCTCGGCCGCCGAAGGCTTTTTCTTCCTATCCGGTCTGTTGGTCGGCATGGTCTACCGCCGCCGGATTTCATTGGGGATGAAGTTTATCTTTAAAAAAATGTGGACTCGAGCCGCGGAACTGTATGTTGGCGGCGCAGCCTTAACTCTCGCCTATGCCTTTATCATCGCCAAGACTAATCACTTTTATATCAAAGCTGGCCTGCCAAACCCGGTAGATTGGCAGCATACAATTTTCCAAACCCTAACTCTGCGTTTCGATTACGGCTGGGCCGATTTTCTGGGCCGCTTCGCAATTTTGATGATAATGGCGCCGTTCGTATTCTATTTAATATCCAAGGGCCGTTGGCGCTGGGTTCTGGCCGGTAGTATTATCGCCTGGCTACTGCGCGGCCAAAATTTTACGCTTGGCTGGCAAATCATTTTTAACGGCGGCATGCTGATGGGCTTTTATTGGCGGGAGTTGTCGGCTAAGTGGCAATCTCTAAAACGCTCTACCAGAAAAGTGATTAAGCGCAGCGTTTTAACGATTACGGCCATCACCTTCGCATATAGCTACGCGGTGGTTTATGTTTTATCCGAGCTGAACAGCCACTGGAACGCGCTGTCGCCCAGCTGGCACAACTTTACGCTGGATTGGAACGGCTTCAACCAATACGCTTGGACTTATGCCGATAAGTGGACTATGGGTCCGGTTAGACTGATTTTGTTCTTTATCTGGGGGTCGGTGATATATGCCTGGGTGGCTCAGCGCGAGGACCTAATTAATCGTCGCACCCGGGGCGTACTGCTGCTAATTGGCCAAAATAGCTTGTTCGTATATATTTTCCACTCGGTTATCGTGTTTGTTTTCAAATACTTTATACCCGCCAAAACTACCGGCGTACAGAACTTCGCGATTGTCAGTTTGGCGCTGGCGGTTTTAATCGGTGGCACGTATTTTTACCGGCTGGCCCGTAGCCGCTGGCCGGACGTAAACATCGCTTATTTATATGGCCTTATCTTTAAAAAAAGCCGGGCCTTGTTTGTGGCCCGCTAATTAATTATTGGCTTTTAGGAGTGCCAGCGAGCGATTCCAGATTAACTGTCGTTGAGCGGCTAGACTGTGCTTGCCATCGGCGTAAACGTAGTAGCCATGGCTGTGGTGCAGGGAGGTCAGCTGGGAGTCCAGGTCAGCTGAGAACTTCGGCGGCACGACAGTGTCCAAAGAACCAACGTGTATCTGGTAGAACGTACTGGTTTGGCCCAGATAACTAATAGGCGAAGCGTTGTTCCAAAAGTCCGGATCCTCTGCCGGCGTGCCGTACTTGTTGAATATCGCTTGTCTGATTAGCAGTGCCTGGGGATTATTTTCGTCGGACGGCGGAACATAGCTAATATATAGCTCTTTTAGAGTATCTACCGGGCCGGACAGCAGAATAGTGTTTTTAATGTCTTTAGACACTACACTGGCCCGCAAGGCTACGTAGGCGCCCATGCTGTGCCCCCATAAGTTAATTTTCGACTTATCAAAGTAGTTTGTATCTTTTAGTGCCGATATCAAGCTCATGACATCGGTGTTATAGTCCATTGAATAATAGGCACTGGTGGCCTCGCCTTGGTTGATAGACAGCCCCTGGCCGCGAAAATCGGGCTTGATAACCGCAAAGCCGTTCCGGGCATAAAACTCCATATCCGCTAAATAGTTACCAGTGGTTGAGTAGGTCGTCGGGCTGGCGTAGCCGTGGCACAACACTATTACCGGATAGCCCTGGGTGGGTTGAGCTGTAGTGGGGAGAGTCAACATCGCATATTCGTTAAGGCCGTCGGCTGGCACGCTAAAGCGGACTATCTGCTGTCTGACGCCGCCATCAATACCCATGTCCTTAACTAAAGTCAAAGCCGAGGAAGGATAGTCGGCCCTAGACGCCAGGCTCAAATCAAGGCTGTTGCGCAGTTCTTCGCCGCTATGGGTCTGGCCGCCGGATAACTGTCCGGTCTGCTGGCCGCGCGGTAAACCGGCAATAAATAACAAAACCGCTACGCCGATTGCGCAAAGCATCAATATAACGCCAGCGGCTAAGTATTTGCGAAGTTTTGGCGCTTGAGGTTTTTTTGGTTTTTTAGGTTTGGTCTGCATCGGTTTTGTCTGTTTAGCTAAGCTTAGCCTTTTAGTGTTGACTCATCACTGGATATTGTACGGTTTTAGCAACATTTTAGCCATATGCGGGTATCTGTTATGATAAGCTCTTAAGAATAAATAATATGCCAACTATCAAGCAAAAACCAACCGCCAAACGCTATAGTCTAGAGCAAGTTTTACCCTGGCTACTGCTGATTTGCGGTCTGATTGCCATGACGGCTTCGGTATTACTATCGATTGAAGTGTTTAACCGCCTGAAAAATCCCAACTTTGTACCAATTTGCAATCTTAACCCGATTTTGAGCTGTACCAGTGTGGCCGATAGCGCTCAATCGCATTTGTTCGGCTTTCCCAATTACTTTATAGGCATTGCTGGTTTCGCGGCGGTTAGCACTGTCGGCGCCAGTCTACTGGCCGGGGCTAAGTTCAAAAAATGGTTCTGGCAAACTATAGAAGCTGGTTTGCTGCTTTCGATTTTATTTTTGAGCTGGCTACAGTTTGAGACTCTTTACCGAATTGGCGCGCTGTGTTTATTCTGCATGATTGTCTGGGCGGCCAGCATCCCTATGTTTTGGTATGCCACGCTGTATAACATCGATGCCGGCCATATTGTACTCCCAAAAGGCCTACGCCCGGCCGCGGCTTTCGCCAGAAAACATCATGCCGATATCTTGGTGTTGTGGTTTTTGATAATTATCGGCCTAATTCTAAAACGATTTTGGTACTACTGGAGCGGCTTGGTCTAAGCCGGCCGGCGAACAGTTCTCAGTTTAACTGGCGGTAGTTTACCGTAGAGCTTTTTAGTTTGTTTCATTAAGTACGGCGTGGCTAAGTAGCCGGCCATGGCATAGATAATGCCGGCTATGATATCGAAGACGTAGTGCTCTCCCTCATAAACCGTGCCGACAAATATTAGCAGCGGATAGATCGCCGCCAAAACCGCCCAGCGCCGGCCGTAGAGTTTATAGACAAAAATCAGCAGCAGTGTGGCCCAAGCGGCGTGTAGCGACGGCACAGCGGCTACCGAATTGGGCGTGATGTGGTTATAAACCGAGGGGAAATCGTGCAATCCTAGGCCGGCCCAAACATCGCTGGAAATTCGTTCGATATGCGGGATGTAGTGATTCTGCGAAGCCAGCCAGGGCGGGGCGGCCGGCAGCAAAAAGAAGGTGAAAAAAGCCCCAAATGCCACCACCAAATAGGTGGACACTACCCGCCAGTAGTGCGATTCGCGGGTTTTCCAAACCAGTAACGCCAGTCCGAATGGCAATATAAAGTGTAGTAGGTAGGGGACGTATAAAACATAGTCATACCAGCTGGTGTGGCCTTTCCATAGCCAGTCCTGCAGATAAATCGTCGGCAAGTTGCCAAATATAAGACGGTCAAAATGCGGCGCCAGCGAATAATCCACATGGGTATTAAGCTTATCGGCCACACTCCTAAAAGATTCATAGACCAAAATCACCGCCACGAAAGGGAACAGTCGCTTGAATAGCTGCCAGGCTTGGCCGAAGCCCATAAACAAAAACAGCAAAAAAACGAAAATTTTATCCGGTGTCGGAAAGCTAGGGCGGTGAATAAAGACCAACAAGCCCAAGACGGCTCCGACAATTCCGATAATTTTTGTTAGTTTTCGATAGTTTAGCGCCATGCAATGTTAATTGTAGCACCTCTATAACTCAGCCAGTTTTCAGATAGAATGAGCTAAACTATAAAGCATGAGAATACTTGTCATTGAGGACGAGCATAAAATTGCTAACGCGGTTAAACAAGGCCTGGAGCAAGAACGCTATGCCGTAGATGTTGAGTACGACGGCGACAGCGGCCTGGGTGCGGCCCTTAATGAAACTTACGATGCAATGATTATCGACCGCATGCTACCTGGTTCGGTACAAGGGCTGGATATCTGCCGCCAGCTACGCCAAGTCGGCAACCATACGCCGATTTTACTGCTAACCGCTAAAGACCAGATTAAAGATAGGGTCGAGGGGTTAAATTCCGGGGCCGACGATTACTTAATTAAGCCGTTTTCATTCGAGGAGCTACTGGCCCGCACCCGGGCGCTAATGCGCCGCCCGGCCGAAACCCAGAATAATTTAATCAAGGTTGCCGACCTAAGCCTGGATACTGTCAGCTACGAGGTCAAACGCGCTAACCGGCCAATCGATTTGAGCGCCAAAGAGTTCGCCTTGCTGGAATACATGATGCGCAACTCCGGCCGGATATTATCCAAAGAAAATATCATTTCCCACGTTTGGGATTTTGACGCCGATGTCCTGCCCAACACCGTAGAAGTTTACGTCGGTTATTTGCGCAATAAAATCGATAAGCCGTTTTCCAAGCCGCTGTTGCACACCAACCGCGGGTTTGGTTATTTACTGACGGATAAGCCGGCCTGATGTTTCATTCTGCCGCCCTAAAACTAACTTTGTGGTATTTGGCCATCATTATGGCCATCAGCCTGGTATTTAGCGGATTGCTTTACCACGTGTCGTCCATCAATTTGGCGCGTAATGTCAACCGCCAAGTTGGCTACTTTAACAATTTTTTAACGCCAGATGATTCTAATAATTACCTGGTCCTTAGGCACAACCAGTTAAACCAGGACGAGAACCGTCTGAAAACCAACCTGGTGGTGTTTAATTTGTTCGTGCTGGCCGCCGGTGGGGTTACCAGCTACTGGCTGGCCCGGCGCACCCTTGAGCCGATTGAAGACGCCCTGGAAACCCAAAGCCGCTTTGCATCTGATGCCTCGCACGAGCTGCGTACGCCGCTAACGGCGATTCAGGTTGAGAACGAGGTGGCGGTACGCAATTCCGGGCTCACCAAAGCCCAAGCCATAAAACTGTTGCAAAGCAACCTGGAGGAGGTCGCCAAACTTAAAAGCCTGTCCGAAGGCTTGTTGCGGCTAGCTAACGGCAACGGCCAAATTGAAGACCCGGAGACTGTTGAGCTTAAAATTGTGCTTAACGGGGCAGTGGGGCGGCTGTCAAAAGTCGCGGCTGGCAAGAAAATATCAATTAATCAAAAAGTTGATGACATATCAGTAAAGGGCGACCCGGATAGCTTGCAAGAACTTTTTTCGGTGTTTATCGATAACGCTATCAAGTACAGTCCGGCCAACACCAAGGTGACCGTCCAAGCTGTCCGGCGCGGCAAAGAAGCAGTTATAAAAATCAGTGACCACGGCAATGGTATTGCCGCGGCCGAAATGCCCAATATATTCGATCGCTTTTACCGCGCTGACAGTTCGCGCAGCAAAAGCCAAACCGGCGGCTATGGCTTGGGGCTGGCTATCGCCAAGCAAATTGCCCAAGCACATTACGGCCATATAGAAGTTACCAGCCTGCCGGACAAAGGTTCGACTTTCACGGTTTATCTGCCTACGGCATAATAGGCTCTAAGGTAATTCATGATAAAGAAAAAAACCAGCCAGCCGAATCGTGCCGTCCAAACCGGTAGAACCTTACCGCCCATTACTAGGTCCTATACGCCAGGCAGGAAGCCCGGCCCGGCCCGAACCGCCGAGCCGATTTTTGAGACTCCCAAGAGACGGTCTTGGTTCAAAAGGTTGTTATTGTCTGTACTCATAGTTATTCTGGCGTTGGTAGTTGTGGTTGGCGCTTGGGATGCTCGCAATATATCGGCCGCCAGCCGCAAAATGTTCGGCTCGGGTAATTTATTCAGTCTAATTAACTCTTCCAGCCTAAAGGGCACCAATAACGGCCGGGTAAACGTACTGCTGGTCGGCTATTCGGTCGATGATCCAGGTCATCCCGGCGCCAGCCTGACCGATTCAATCCTACTACTGAGTATGAGCACCACTTCTAAAACCGGCTATATGCTGAGTATTCCGCGCGATTTATACGTAAATATCCCCGGCTTCGGCCATGCCAAAATCAACGAAGCTTACAATGATGGCGGAATGAGCTTGCTGGAGCAAGTAGTCACTAACGATTTCCAGGTGCCGATTGATTATTACGCTTTAATTAACTATGCCTCGGTACGGGATACCGTGAATGCTTTGGGCGGCATTACTGTTAATATTCAAAGCCAGGATCCGCGCGGCTTGTACGACCCCAACATTAGCCCGGTCGACGGCGGTCCGCTACTATTGCCAAACGGGCCGCAGACTATCAATGGGCAGACCGCGCTCAACCTCACCCGAGCCCGCGGCGATGCTAGCGGCTCTTACGGTTTTGCCCAGGCCGATTTTGACCGCACCCAGCATCAGCGGCAGGTTTTAGCGGCCATCAAAGATAAGCTCAGTTGGAAAATCGTGCTGAACCCGCGCAAGAACGGGCAAATACTCAACGCTGTGGCAACTAATGTCAAAACCGACGTCCAGGCCTCTGAAGCCCGGCCGCTGTTTGGCTTGTTTAATTCAATCCCAACCGCCAGCTTACAATCGCTCAATCTCCGTAGCTTGAACAACGTAAATTACCTATCTAGCTACACCACGCCTTATGGCCAGAGCGCTTTAATCCCGACTGCCGGAGTAGACGACTATTCGCAAATTATCAGCGGCCTGAATAGTTTTAATCAGTAGACCGGCCGCTATTGATGTTTTAGACGCATGGCCCGCATTAAGTTAGTCATAGTTTTGCCAAAACCGCCCAGGCCGCCCCGATAGACTACGTAGCGGCTCTGCCAAGTCGGCTCATACTTTGATTTAAAGCGTTTTAAGCCTTGGAAAGAATAAAACCGACTGCCATTCAAATACGCGAAGTTTAAGAAATTGTTGATTAACTGGCTCTCGCTAGACTCATCATCTTCCAGCCCGGATAACGGGGCCAAACCCATGTTCAGAGTTTTGATTTTTCGCGTATTCAAGTCGCTTATAAAATTCAGCATCAGGTAATCATTGATGTTGCCAGGTGAACTCTGGCTGTGCCGCAAAAAGTCGAAGTTGGCTTCTGATTTATATACCGGCAACTGGTTTATGAAACCCTCGATCTCACCGGACTGATTCCGAGCAACCAGCAGTTGGCACAGCTGCATGTATTCATCGCTAAAATGGCCCATCATAAAACCGCGCTCCGCCCGCCCAGGTACCGCCAGCCAATCATCAGATATCTGCCGCAGGCGGCCCAGTGTTTCTAGGTTGTGCGGCGGCTCCAGAAGCTCA
>Ga0265327_10004002_pt1 | contig 13431 bp, 10 predicted proteins | sample 41621metaG_FD_202089 | JGI IMG/M metagenome (GOLD analysis project Ga0265327, IMG submission 202089) | Rhizosphere microbial communities from Carex aquatilis grown in University of Washington, Seatle, WA, United States - 4-16-21 metaG | ecosystem: Host-associated > Plants > Roots > Rhizosphere... | reverse complement strand
TTGCAGCGCCGGGAACGCGAACTCGCTGACCTGCGCCGAAACGCCAAGCCCAAGCTGGCTTCAATACGGAAATAGACGAATACGGGGTGACAGGCTCCCCGTGTTGACACCCTCGAAATCAACATAACGGATGGTTATGGCTGATGACCATGGCGCCGGCGTCGTGATGGAGTGCGCGCTTGAGCACCTCGCGCGGATAGACACTGGTCTGGGCCAGCGTGCCGCGGAACAGTTCCTCGAACGCGATCAGCTTGTGTTGCGCATCGAGGTACATGATCACGAAGCTCTCGTGCGGCTGCCCCGCGAAGTGCAGCTTGAGGAAGTCGGCCACGGCCGTCGGCGAATCGAACACCGGGCGTGTCGTGAGTTCTTCGCAGAGCAGTTCCTGCGCCAGAGCCAGCCCGGTCGCCAGGCGATGAAAGCTCGGCAGTGTCGATTGACGTGCGCTGTACGCGAGCTTCTGCAGGGAACGCCCGTTGGCCTCGTAGAGCGCATCGGCCTCGGCGCCGAAGAAGGGACGCAGTGCGTCGATGATGCGTTGCTGGCGGACGCTGAGGTCGGAAGAAGCTGAAGAGGCGGAAGAAGCGCAAGAAGCGCAAGAGATGGAGGATGCGGTCATGTCGAACTCCTGTGGACGACACAGGCGGGATTGCCTGCGTGGCCCCGGATCACCCCGTCGCAGCGCAGCGCTCAAGGTCGCCGCCAGGCGCGCGGCACGCGCCGAGCACGCGAAGCGCGCGCAGGGCCTTGAACGCGAGAACGAGGGGGTAGCGTGAGGACACACAGGCAAGCCCTCCCCCCGCCCTCAACAGGCACCCGATGCCCTCGATACCTGACCCCGCGTCCGCATTCGCATCCGCGTCAGGGATACGGAAGGCGGCCGCGCGCCGTCCCGAAGGGATGAGCGCGACGGCGCGAACCTGGAGCAGCCCGACCGGCGAAGCCGGGGACGCCCGTTGACGCTCAGGGCATCAAGACAAGGCACGAGGACAGCGCGCATTTGCAGAGCAGGCGTGCTGCATGCAGGGCTTGCGGCGGTCGAATGCGACGGTGTCGATCAGCGAAAGCCTGGCTCTGCGGAATGTCGACGCGCCGGGCGGGCGCCCGGCGTGGCGCTTGGATGCCACCTTCGGCAACAATGAGACATGGCAACGATCGAGATCACGCTGTCCGACCCAGTGGCCCTGCTTGCGCGCAGCGCGGGACTGCTGACGGGCGAGAACATCGAGCGGCAGCTGCGCGAGCAGCTGCAGGGTGTCGCAGCGGCGGCGCAGCCGCCCGGCAACACCGAGCCGGACCGCATCGAGTCGCAACGCCAGGCCCTTTCGCGCTTGATCGCATTGGCACAAGGGGACTCTGACCAGAGCCGGCGGGTCGCCGACTTCCTGCTCGCCTGGTGGAACGCCGGCGCGTGCGGATCTTTCGATCTCACGAACTTGTGGGCGGTGGATCCCGGGGTCGCGGCCGATATGGTCATGGTGCTGGCGTACATCGCGGGCACGCGCCAGTACCCGGATGCGCTGGGCTACGGAGAGGACTTCCTGGAGATCGTGAAGGCATGGCGGCCGGAACTGGAATAGCCGCACCGGACTCGGTGCATGGCGATGGCATGGACGACGGTCTCGCGTCGCGACAGCAGGCGCGCTTGCCGCTCGCGAAGCACCGGGCAGACCGCAAGCTGAGGACGATCGAATCGAATCCCGCGGCGCAGCGGCTGGTGGAGGCCTCGCAACGCGCAACGACTGTCGTGCAACGCATTGCATGGCTGCACAAGGCGGCGACGGCCTGGGGCGAGCCGCTCGAGGCGGTGTCGGCCTGCCGCAAAGGCTGCGCGCACTGTTGCCATATACCGGTGACGATCACGGGCAGCGAGGCGAAGTTGATCGACCGGGCCAGTGGCCGCGCCGCGCGCACGCCGCCCCGGGGCGTGCGTGTGCGGGACCTGGTTGACGCCGAATCCGCAAGCGCTGCCACGCAGCAGCTGCAGCAGTGGCCCGCTGGCGTCGCCTGCCCGTTCCTGAGCGACTCGCTGTGCTCGGTCTACGACGCGCGCCCGCTCGCCTGCCGCGTCCTGTTCAATCTGGACGACGACGACCTGCTGTGCCGGCACGGCGCCGGCGAACCCGCAGAGGTTCCCTATGCCGACTCGAGGATGCTGCGCGCCCTGGCGCTGGCAGCGCAGCCGGGGGAGACGTTGGCGGACATCCGGGATTTCTTTCCGCCGGGCGAAGGTTGAGCACTCGCACAAGCGTCTGGAAAGCAATGGTGCCCAGGACCGCACAACGCGATTTCATCTTCTCTGATTTGAACTCGTTGGGCGACGGGTGGCTACGTGAGGAAATTTCGCGCATTCGATGGCCCAGTTGCTCTCGAAAGTCTTCATATGCCGGGCGTGCGCGATTTGAGCTGTCATCCAGCGATTGCAGCGAGACGCGGTGCTCAAAAAAAGCCTCCAAGGCGTGAGCCTTGAGGGCCAGTTCCACCCAACAAGGGTGGAGAGGACAACCGAGCACCGCAAGAGATGTTGCGTTCGGCTTTCGGCGACATGCGGCGATTCGACTTCAAGGCGACTGTCGCTTTTTTCTGGCACTTCATCCGTCATCGCTTCCTACGGCGTGAAGCCCAGGACACGCATGGGTTTGAGCAATGACTGTTTCGTCTTCCAGTAGGCCGCCCATGGGTCCGTATTCTGAAACGACAGGTGCTCGCGTGCCGTGGCGATGGTCCAGTGCGCACCGCTCTTCAGGTTCTTCAGGTCGTCCCATGAGACGGGCATCGACACGCCGAGACCTGGCCGCGCTCGCGCCGAGAAGGCAGCAGCTGTCGTCGCACCATGGCCGTTGCGCAGGTAATCCACGAACAGCTTGCCGACACGATTGGCGGGCCCGCTCCTCGCAACGAAGCGAGAAGGAATCGTCTTTGCCAGGTGCTGCACGATCGCCTTGGAGAATGCATTGACGGTGTCGTAGTCCAGGCGTGGTGCCAGCGGCACCACGACATGCAGTCCCTTGCCGCCACTGGTCTTCAGCCAGGACTGCAGGCCAAGTTGGTCCAGCAGGGCATGCGTGAGCACCGCCGCTTCCTGGATGTGCGCCCAAGTGGTGCCCTCGCCCGGATCGAGGTCGAAGATCATGCGATCGGGAAAGTCGATCGCCTTCCTGGTCGAGTTCCAGGTGTGGAACTCGATGACGTTGAGTTGTGCGGCGCCGGCGAGCGCGCGCGCATTGGCGACCTCGAGCAGCGATGCGTGACCCGGCCACAGGCCCGGGTCGAGTTCGGTGATGCCGGGAATGCCGATCTTCTCGCCGTGCTTCTGGAAGAAGAGTTGGCCGGCAACGCCCTGGGGACCACGCACGAGTGACACGGGTCGCCCCTTCAGGTGCGGCAGGATGAAGTCCGCCACCGATTCGTAGTAGCGCACCAGGTCGAGCTTGGTGAGGCCGGAGCCCGCGTCGATGACGCGCTCGCCGTGGCTGACCCTGATGCCGGCCGAGGGCCGGCCCTTCGCGTTCGCGTTCGGCGTCTTCACAGCGCTCGCGCTGTCGAGGACCTTAGCGGTCTCGCGCACAATCCTGCGCGCCGGCTTGTCACTGCGCAGGCTCAGGAAGGACGCGTGGCGCACCTGGCCGTCGGGCGTCCATTCGGCGAAGGTCACCTCGGCCACCAGCCTGGGTTCGACCCACCGCTCGGCCCCGGCCGCGCGTTTCGACCAGCGGCCTGGCTTGGCGGCTCCGGCAGCAAAGGGTGGCTGCGGGATCCGGAGCGGCTCGAGCTTTTGCTGGAGGTCGCGCGCAGCGTCGGCACTCCAGCCCGTGCCGACGCTGCCCGCAGAGATCAATGTGCCGTCGGAGGCATGTACACCCAGCAGCAGGCTGCCCACCTGCGCGGCGTTGTCGCTGCGCTCGGTGTAGCCGCAGACGACGAATTCCTGGCGAAGTTTGCACTTGAGCTTGAGCCAGGCGTCCGAGCGTCGCGAGACGTAGGAAGCGTCGGCGCGTTTCGCGATCAGGCCTTCCAGGTTCATGCGGCAGGCCGAGGCCAGGATCGACGCCGGATCGCCCTCGAAGTCCGCACTGAAGCGCACGTGCTCGGTCGCCTTTTCGTCGAGGAGTCCGTTGAGCAATGCGCGGCGATCACGTTGCGTGACGGCGCGCAGGTCATGGCCTTCGAAGAACGGAACATCGAACAGGAAGTACACGATCTCCTCGGCGCCTCGGCCGCGGTCGAAGGCGTTCTGCAGCGCGTTGAAGTCCGGCGCCCCGTTGGGACCCAGCACCACGATCTCCCCGTCAAGAAAGGCTGAAGTCAAGCCGAGCTGCTCGAGTTCACGCACCAGGCCGGGCATCTTCGAGGACCAGTCGTGGCCGCCGCGCGTGATGAGGCGCGCGCGGCCCTGGTCGATGCGGGTCATGAGACGGTAGCCGTCGAACTTGATCTCATAGATCCAGTCGCCAGAGTGCGGCACACCTGTCGCGAGTGTCGCAAGCTGCGGAGAAAGTTCCTCGGGCAGTGTCGCCTTGACGGCGCCGGCCGCCCGCGCGCTGGCGCCCTGCCCTGTCGTGTCCTGCCCCGCATTCGCAGTCGTCTTTCGCCGGGAGATTTTCTTTGCCTCCGGGGAATTCACAGCGCGCGTTCTGGCGGCGCCGCGCGAGGCCAGCGGCTTTCCGATCACGCTGTCGGGCAGCGCACTGACCACGTCGTAGTCGGCCTTCGGCCGCGCGTACGTGTCGCGCTTCTTGAACAGGATCCAGGGCTCCTGCTTCTCGCCGCCCTTGGCGATCTTGACGAGCTCCCAGAGGCCCTGCAGTTTTTCGCCGTGCAGCTTGAAGAGCACCTTGCCCACGGCCATGCCCTGGCGCGGGTCACCGACGGGCTCCCACGTTCCCCGGTCCCAGACGATGACCTCGCCGGCGCCATACTGCTTCGCCGGGATCGTGCCTTCGAAGGACCCATACGAGATCGGATGGTCCTCGACATGAATGGCCATTCGCTTGTCGCTCGGGTCGAAGCTGGGTCCCTTTGGCACCGCCCAGGAAACCAGCACCCCGTCGAGCTCGAGCCGGAAGTCGTAATGAAGGCGGCTGGCCGCGTGCTTCTGGACGACAAACGAGAGCGCGCCTGCACGGTCCTTGACGTGTTCTCCGCGCGGCTCGGCAGTGACGCCGAAGTCGCGCTTGGCCCAGTAGCGCGCGAGCGGGTCCAATGTCTTTTCAGCCATGCGGTCGAGCGGCTCGGAGTACGGGCGCTTGCTGCGCAGAGCGGTTGCCTTGGCGGACTCGCAGCGGACTATTGCTTGGCCAGGTACTTGCGGACTGCGTCGGCTGAAGGGCCGACCGCCTTCACCGCTGCCTTGAGTTGCTCCGGTGTGCAGCCGAGGCTCTTGCTCCAGTCGCGCACTTCGTAGTCCTCCTGGAGGCTGATCAGCTTGCGATCCTGCGCTGTCTTGGTCGTGTCGTCGCTCATGGAAGTTTCCTGTCTTGGATGAAGCGTCATGGACACTACGCCGGGTCCTCCGCCGGCGCTGTAGGGCGGCACCCAAAGCTGTACCGCCGATACGGGAAGGTGGTCGGTGCGAGTCGCCGCGGTTGCTTCATTGACGTCCATCGTCCCCCGCGGCGACCGCACTGGATCTTCAATTTCCCCTTCGGTTCTCCTCGGCCGCTGGCGCTGTCTTGCCGATGGGAGCGGTCATTTGAATCCAGGTCTGGTAGTCGATCAACAGCAAGGACTGCCGCGACGTCGTTGCACGGCGGACCTTGCGCCCTCGACGAGCCGACGTCGGCTGCGCGGGTATCGATTCAAGATCCGATTGGCGAGGTTTTTTTGCCATTCACGAAGCATGCCATTGTTGACCGCACGCCAAGCGTGCTTGATCGGAAGTGAGAGCGCGCCCTGCTTCGCCCTTCGCAGTTTTTGCGCTCTTTCTCATTGGCTGCGAGCATTGCCGGACTGGATGGACGGCGTGCGCAATGGACGGCACAGGGAGACAGGCAATGGCCGGCACCCTTGGTCACGCCCGTCGCTTGGCCGGCGCTGCCGCCTTCGGGGTGGGTTGCTTCGCCGCAGCCTTGGCCGACTTCGCTTCAGCCTGCCGAGGTTTTACCCTTCCCTTTGCGTCCTTGGCGTCCTTGGCTTCCTTGGCTTCTTTGCTGTCCCCTCTCGTCGCGCCGCCCCTGCTGCCCGTCAGGCTGCGTTGCAGCAGCTCGGTGAGATCGATGACGTTGGCATTCTGCTGAGGCGCCTCTTCTTCGGGCTCGATGACGGTTTCGGTATCGCCCGCCTTCACCTTCTTCTCGACAATCTTCATGACGGCATGCTTGAACTCGTCCTTGAAATCCGCGGGTTCCCACCGGCCGGACATTTCGTTGACCAGCTGCTCGGCCATCTTCATTTCCGCTGGCGTGACCTTGGCGCCCTTGACCCCTGCCGCCGGCAAGTCCAGGTCCGCAAGCGATTTCACTTCGTCACCCCAGCGCAGGAGGTTCAGGACCAGGGCTGGGCCCGACGGCACCAGGACCGCGAGATGCTGCTTGGTGGCGATCACCACTTTGGCCAGGCCCACCTTGCCGGTCTTGAGGAGCGCTTCGCGCAGCAGCGAGTAGACCTTCTCGCCCTTGTTGATGGGCGCGACGTAGTAAGGCCGCTCGAGATAGACAAAGGGAATCTCGCCGGAGTCGATGAAGCGCTGGATCTCGATCGTCTGCGTGGTGCGCGGATAGATGGCTTCGATTTCCTCAGGCGAGATGATCACGTACTTCCCATCTTCGTACTCGACCCCCTTGACAATGTTTTCCTGCGTGATTTCCTTGCCGGTCTTCTTGTTGATCCGCTTGTAGCCCACGGGGTCCATGCTGCGCTTGTCCAGCCAGTCGAAGTCCACGCCCTGTTCGATGGAGGCCGTGTGCAGCCCGACCGGGATGTGCACGAGGCCGAAGGTGATGGCGCCTTTCCAGAGGGTTCTGCTGCCTGTGGCCATGGGAGTCTTCCTTGCAGTGTGAGGTGATCAGGAGGGCAGCCCGAACCCGAAAGCCGTCGGCTTGTGTTTGGATTCGGACGTGGAATGCGTGTGGGGCTGTTCGGCATCAGGATCGTTCGGCGCCTCGTGCTCGTCAGGTGTTGCCGGTGCTTGCGTTGATGCAGGGGCAGAGGGCACGCGCTCGCCCTCTTCCTTCTCGCGCGGGCCAATGTCCAGATCCTCGATCAGCGCCTGCAGCGCGAGCAGTCCCTTGGCCATGGCTTCGTGGTAGGTCTTCGCGTGAGACTTCGCGCGTTGGACCCCGACCAGCCTGGCCGTTTCATCGACCTCACTCAGGATCCATTCGAAGGCGCCCTGTCCTGGCTCATCGACATGGATGGCCAATCGACGCAGCGGCGGTACGTTTCGCATCATCGTCGAGCGACTGGGACCATCGGATGCGACCTGGTCAATGCCGCAGAAGGAGACCATTGCGGAAGCGAGCCGAAGGCGGCTGTTGTGGCGGCCCTTTGCCAAGAGAACCTCATGCACGAGCCCCCGCGCGTCGGTGCCGCTCGGAGAGGCCCTCTTCGCTCGACATCAAGGTTGCCGCCGACAGTCCAATGAGTACGGGAATGACCAGCCAGCCAAAGGCAAAAACCAGCACAGTCGTGGTCAGCGGACCGAGAAGGAGCACGACTGCTTCAAGCATTCGTTCATGCTCCCCCCTTTTGAGCCGGATCGGCGTCAGATAAGCGCTTGAACGCCGGGTCTAGTGAGTCCACACCCGCGCGCGGCGACGGTGTCGACATCGCGGAGGCAACGCATCCTGGCAACCATCACGCGTGCAGGGCACACGGCACAAGCGACTACAAGTGACTGCGCTTCATGCAGCATGGCGGGCGACGGGCCAATGCACTTTCGCGAAGATGCCCAGGCACCGATGCCAAGCGGCAACGCTCGGCGCGGCAGTTCGGAAGCCCTGCCGAAGACAGCCGTTTGGCGCGTCAGTTCGGTACGTTTTCAGGCCCGATCGGGCGAAGCCACACTCCTGTCGCCTCCACGGGCGACAGCGCGCGCAGCGTGGGGTCGCGCGCCAGAGACGCCGCCAACACCTCGAGTTCGTCCGGATCCACCGTGCGCCAACGCCGCTGCAGCTGATGCGCGCATGCGCCAATCCACAGCTGCTCTTGCCGTTCGGGATCGAGAAAATTGTCCATGGGTGCATGGTACAAGACCACTGGACATATGTACAGTTAATGGCCTTGATGCTGTCGTTCATGTTTCGTGATTCCGTCCACTCCACCTGCCTACGCCGAGCTGCATTGCCGCTCGAACTTCACCTTCCTGGTCGGCGCATCGATGCCCGAGGAGCTGGTGCGTCGCGCTGCGGAGAAGCACTACACCGCGCTGGCCCTGACCGATGAGTGCTCGGTTTCCGGGGTGGTCCGAGCTCACCTGGAAGCCCGCGAGGCCGGGCTGCACTTCATCGTCGGCAGCGAGATCGAGCTCACCACGGGCAACGGCAGCGCGTTCGCACGCGTGGTGTTCCTGGCACAGGACCGCCGGGGCTACGGCAATCTCTGCGAGCTGATCACCCTGGCCCGCCGCAGGGCCGCCAAGGGCCTCTACAGGGCCTTGGTGGCCGATGTCGAGGGCAAGGCACCCAAGGCACCGCATCTGGCGGGCATGAGCGGCTGCATCGCCCTCCTCCTGCCCACGGCGGACGCCACCGTCGAGAGCCTGTTCGCGCAGGCCATGTGGCTGCGCACCTGGTTGGGCGATCGCGGCTGGATCGCCTGCAGCCGACCCATGGCGATGGACGATGACTTGCGCCTGTCGATTGCCGAAGAGGCCTCGGCCCGGGCCGGCGTGCCGATCGTGGCCACCGGCGGCGTGCTGATGCACACGCAAGGCCGCAAGTCGGTGCAAGACGTGCTGACGGCCGTGCGCATCGGCAGGACGGTGGCCGACTGCGGCTTCGAGCTGCTCGTCAACGCCCAGCAGTACCTACGCGCGCGGTCGTTGTTGGCCGCGCTCTTTCCGGCTCACTGGTTGCAGGAGAGTGTGCGCATCGCGGGCCTGTGCACCTTCAGCCTGGAGGAGTTGCGTTACGAGTACCCGCAGGAGATCGTCCCGGAGGGCGAGACACCAGCGTCCCACCTGCGCAAGCTGACCTATGCCGGCACATTGACGCGCTTTCCGGCAGGGTTACCGGAGAAGGTGCGCGCGCAGATCGAGCACGAGTTGGCCATCATCGCCGAGCTCGCCTACGAACCGTACTTCCTGACGGTCGCCGACATCGTCCACTGGGCACGCGGGCGCGGCATCCTGTGCCAGGGCCGCGGCTCGGCGGCCAACTCGGCGGTCTGCTACTGCCTCGGCGTGACCGAGGTCGACCCGGCGCGCATGAATGTCCTGTTCGAGCGCTTCATCAGCGTCGAGCGGAAGGAACCGCCCGACATCGACATCGACTTCGAGCACCAGCGGCGCGAGGAAGTCATGCAGTACATCTACCGCAAGTACGGGCGCGACCGCGCGGCGATCACGGGCGTCATCACGTCCTACCGAACGAAGTCCTCACTGCGCGACGTCGGCAAGGCGCTCGGCTTTGCGCTCGAGACGGTCGAGCGGCTCGCGAAGAACGCCTACGGCAACGAGAAGGAGTGGATCACCGATGCCTGCCTGTTCGAGTGCGGGCTCGACCCCGCGCAGCGCGAGGTGCGGCTGTGGCTCGTCCTGGCGAACGAGGTGCGCGGCTTCCCACGCCACCTGAGCCAGCACACGGGTGGCTTCGTCATCGCACGGGACAAGCTCAGCCGCTTGGTGCCCGTGGAGAACGCGGCGATGGACGATCGCACGGTGGTGCAGTGGGACAAGGACGACCTCGATGCACTGGGCCTGCTGAAGATCGACGTGCTGGCACTTGGCATGCTGACGGCCATCCATCGCGCCTTCGACTTCGTCGCGGGCAAGCTCGGCGTGCCGTTCGGCATGCCGCAGGTGCCCCCCGAATGCCCGGTCACCTACGCGATGATCCAGAAGGCGGACACGGTTGGCGTGTTCCAGATCGAGAGCCGCGCGCAGATGTCGATGCTGCCGCGGCTGAAGCCGGAGCGCTTCTATGACCTCGTGGTCCAGGTCGCGATCGTGCGGCCCGGGCCGATCCAGGGCGGCATGGTGCACCCTTACCTGCGCAGGCGCGCGGGGGAGGAAGCGATCGAGTACCCGAGCGACGATATCAAGGTGGCGACCGAGCGCACGCTGGGCGTGCCGCTGTTCCAGGAGCAGGTGATGCAGATCGCGATGCTGGCGGCCGACTTCACGGCCGGCGAGGCCGACCAGCTGCGCCGCGCCATGGGCGCTTGGCGTCGGCGTGGCGGGCTGGAGCCGCACCAGCAGAAGCTCGTCACCCGCATGCTGGCCAAGGGGTATTCGCAAGAGTTTGCCGACCGCATCTCCAGGCAGGTCGAGGGCTTTGGGAGTTACGGCTTTCCGGAGAGCCATGCGGCCAGTTTCGGGCTGCTGGTCTACGTAAGTTGCTGGCTCAAGCGCCACCATCCGGACGCGCTGCTGGCCGCCCTGCTCAACAGCCAGCCGATGGGCTTCTATGCGCCGGCGCAGTTGGTGCGCGATGCGCGCGAGCATGGCGTCGTGGTGCGCCCGGTCGATGTGACCGTGAGCGACTGGTTCACGACCCTCGAGGAGCCGGCACAGGAGACTGCACTAGACACCGCACCAGACACCGCACCAGACACCGCACCAGACACAGCACAGGTGCCGCGATCATCGACGCGCTGGGATGCCACCTTCGTCGAGCCGCTGCGCGCGGTACGGCTCGGCCTGTCGCGGATCTCGGGCATGCGCGAGGACGCGGCGCAGAGGCTGGTCGCCGCGCGCTCCCAAGCGCCGTTCGGAAGTGTCGAGGACATGGCGCGCCGCGCCACGCTGGATGCGCACGATCTGCGCTGCCTGTCGGCGGCGGATGCGCTGCAAACCCTGGCGGGCCACCGGCCGAATGCCGTGTGGGAAGCCGCCGGCGTCGAGACGCGGCCGACCGCGGTGCTGCGCGACGCACCGACGCTGGAAGAGGCCGTCGAGTTCAGCGCGCCCACCGAGGGCACCGACATCGTGGACGACTATGCGTCGATGAACCTGACCCTGCGCCGTCATCCGTTGGCGCTGTTGCGTCCCAGGCTCGCGCGATGGGGGATCCGCACGGCGGAGGATCTGCGCCGCAATGGGCGGGACAAGGAGCAGGTGCGCGCCAGCGGTATCGTGACGCACCGGCAGCAGCCCAGCACGGCCAGCGGGGTCATCTTTGCGACGCTGGAGGACGAGACCGGGACCGTCAACATCATCGTCTGGCCGAGCGTAGCCGAGGCGCAGCGCGCCGCGCTGCGGGGTTCGATGCTGCTGAGTGTTCAGGGCATGTGGCAGTCTGAAAAAGGGGTGCAGTCGCTGGTGGCGCAGAAGCTGGTCAATCACGACGAACTGCTTGGGCGGCTGCGCGCATCGAGTCGCGATTTTCGCTGAACGCGTGAGCGACGTTGTTCCCTCTGCGAAGCGCAACGTTGCAGACAGATCTTCCGCACCAACTCGCGCGCGCCAACGGCCGGCGTTCTCGAATGTGAAGCGCAGCGCGCGACCTCGATAATCCGTTCATGAGTTCTCCCGCGCCGCGGCGCACGCGTCCATCAGACAAAGCGCTTGACGTCTTGGAGGACGCGCCCGGCGTTGATCGCGAGTTGCTCGACAAGGCGCGCACGCGCCTTGAATTTCTCTACGGCGAGGTGGCCAGGACGTGGCCCGGCTTCATTCCTCGTCGCGGCCAGCACCAGATGATGCATGCGGCCTTGCTGACCTTCCTGAACGCCAGCCTGCCCGCGGACGAGGGTCGCCAGGGGAACCACTTGGCCCTGCTCGAAGCGGGCACCGGAACCGGCAAGACCGTGGCGTACTGCTTGGCGGCGATCGTGGCCTCGGAGCTGCTGAAGAAGACCGTCGTCGTGTCCACCGCCACCGTCGCGCTGCAGGAGCAGCTATTTCACAAGGATCTGCCCCGGCTGGCCAAGGTCATCCCGGACCTGCGCTTCGACCTCCTCAAGGGCCGGGGCCGCTACATCTGCCAGAGTCGCCTGGAAGGTGCGGTCAATGAGGTCGCCCAGGAAGGACTGTTGGGCGATGAATTGCAGGGCACGTTCAGCGGCGGCAGCTGGCCGGACCGGCACGGCCCGCGCGACACCGCCCAGGCCATGGGCTGGTACAAGAAGGTCACCAAGACCCTTCGCAGCGGCAAATGGGACGGCGACATGGACACCCTGGCGCAGCAACCCGACCCCCAGGACTGGCGGTCGGTCCAGGCCAGCGCCAGCGCTTGCAACGGCGGTCAATGCGAGTATTTCAAGAGCTGCGCATTTTTCAGGGCACGTCGCCGCGCGGGGGCCGCGACGATTCAGGTCGCCAATCACGCATTGATTCTGGCCGCGCTGCAGACGGAAGGGGCGCTGGTCGATCTTGGCAACACACTGTTCGTCTTCGACGAGGCGCATCACCTGCCCGGCATTGCCGCCGAGCAGTTCGCCTACCGCGCCCGGCTCGGGACCAGCGTCAGCTTGCTCGCGAGCCTGCGCACGCTGGCCAACCGCCACAGTCGGGGCATGCCCGCCTCCACCAGGCCCGACCTCACCGCCTTCGGGCAAACCATCACCGAGTGCACCGACAAGCTCGGCATCCTGGAAACCTACTGGACCCAGAACCAGCTGGTCAGCGCCGACAAGCCTGTTCACCGCTTTGTCCAGGGCCGAATTCCTGATGACTTGATTCCGGAGTGCGAGCAGCTGGGCGCCCTCCTCGGCTCGGTCGCCACGGTGGTCGCGAGCATCGCCGACGCCTTGCAGGAGCCCGACGACTCCCGCTCCCCGGCCGAGCGCGACGAGCAGACCCGCGTGGGCGTTGAACTGGGCGCGTACGTGTCCAGGCTGCAGACCCTGCAGCAACTGTTGAATGCGTGGGCCACGCACGATGCAGTGCCGTGGGCCAAATGGATCGAGTTCGCGGCCGCGTCCACGACGGTGCCGGTCGCGGTCCATGCCGATGTCTGGCTGTGCGCCAGCCCGATGACCGCGGCGCAGCTTCTCGCGCGCGGGTTGTGGAAGAACGTGAGCGCAGCCGTCTGCACGTCCGCCACGCTGACTGCCTGCAGTCGTTTCGATTTCTTTGATCGCTTGAGCGGAATGAATCGCTTCCCCGACCGACGCGCCATGGTGGTCGCATCCCCGTTCGACTACGCGAGGCAGGGCGAACTGCGCATCGCACCGATGACGAGCTCGCCGAAGAGCCCTGACTTTTCGGAAGAGTTGTGCCGCCTGTTGCCGGCGCTGCTGCGCGACCACGAGCACGGACAGCTGGTGCTGTTCACGTCTAGACGCCAGATGCAAGCCTGCCACGCCGCCTTGCCAGCAGATCTCGTTGAC
>Ga0265327_10004001_pt1 | contig 13431 bp, 10 predicted proteins | sample 41621metaG_FD_202089 | JGI IMG/M metagenome (GOLD analysis project Ga0265327, IMG submission 202089) | Rhizosphere microbial communities from Carex aquatilis grown in University of Washington, Seatle, WA, United States - 4-16-21 metaG | ecosystem: Host-associated > Plants > Roots > Rhizosphere... | reverse complement strand
GCCATGGTGGCGGCGCCCACCGATGGTGCGGCGCGCAGCACGCCCAGACCGACCGGGCCGATCAGCAGGATGTCGCGGGCGTAAATCGGCAACAGGGCGGTGGCTCCGCCCAGCAGCACCGCGAACAGATCGAGCGACACGGCGCCCAGGATGTCCTTGCGCGACCAGACGTAATGCACTCCGGCCAGCAGGGCGCCGAGGCCGGTGGTGGCGGCGGCCCGCACCTTCAGCGGCGTGGCGAAGCGGGTGGCGCCGATGGCCGAGGCGGCCAGCAGTGTGGCGGCGCAGCCATAGACCACCGCCGGGCCGAAGGCGTAGAGCAAGCCGCCAAGCGCCGGCCCGGCGACCATCGCCCCCTTGGTCAGGCTGGAATTCCAGGCCACCGCGCGGGGAAACAGGTCGGGCGGCACCAGCACCGGCAGCAGCGACTGGATGGTCGGCACCAGGAAGGCCCGCGCCACGCCGGTGGCCGCCACCAGGGCGAAGATCGCCCCCACCGGCGGCTTCATGATCAGCGTTAGGGTCAGCAGTCCCAGCACCGCCAAGGCGTGCCAGGACAGGCAGGCGGCCAGGATGCGGCGGCGGTCGAAGCGGTCGGCGGCATGGCCGGCGGGCAACGCCGACAGGAAGGCCGGCAGGAATTCCGCCAGCCCGGCCAGGCCGAGGTAAAGCGGATCGCCGGTCAGTTCGTAGACCTGCCAGCCCACCGCCACCGCCACCATCTGGTAGGCGGTGGTGGCCATGAAACGGATGGCGGCGAACAGGCGGAAATCGGGGATGGCGAGGACGGAAAGGGCGGCGGTCATACCGGCACTGTATCGCCAGCCGGGCGCCGAGTGTAGGACGGGAGTGTAAGCCTTTGTAACGGGGGCGTCAGAGCCCCCGGCCGAGGGCCAGTCGTCGGCCCATGTCGGTGGCGAGGGCGCGGACGTGTTCGACCGAGGCGCCGTCGCGCAACGCCACCACCCGGAGGATGGGGTCGTTCAGCAGGTCTTCCAGCGCCGGCTCACAAAGCCAGCGGCCATCTTTGGCGACGGGGGCGTCGTTCATCGATCTCTCCCTGGAACAACGTTTCCTGGGAAGACGTTATCGTCGGTCAATGTGGCGAGATTGCGGGCAATTTCACCGTCACCGGTTCCCGCGTTTGGGCGGCGGCCGCTTTCAACAACGTATTGACCAGGTCCATTGCCGTGTCCACCGACCAGCGGATTTGCGCTTCGGTCTCGGTGTGGCCGTGGGCGACGGCCTCGGGCAGGATTTGCTTCTGAAGCAGGGCGGCGAAGCCGGCAAAGGCGCGGGCGGCAAGCTCCAGCTCGGCGTTCGCCACCGTAATGGCGCCGTCGGTCCTGCTGGTTTCGGCGGCGCGGCCGAGGATCGCCATCATGGCGGCGGCCCTGGCGTCGTCGCCGGCCGGTTTGGCGGCGACGAAATCGAGCATGGCGGCGAAGAAGGCGGGGGCGGTCATCAATAACTTGGCCTTTGGTGGAAGCCCGGCGCCGGCAATTCATGCCAGGACTCGATGGCGACGTCGGTGACCCGCGCCGCCGGCGGCCCGTGACGGCAGGCGGCAAGCATGGCGTCGACCGTGGCGGCGGGGCCGTGGAACACCGCCTCGACATGACCGTCGGCGCGGTTGCGCACCCAGCCGTCAAGGCCGAAGGCGGTGGCCTCCTTCATCGTCCAGCCGCGGAACCAGACGCCCTGGACATGGCCGAAGATTTCGACGCGAACCGTCTTGAGGTCGGACATGAAGATGCCCTCGGCAGTCATCCTGACGACCAACGGGAGGAAGGATCTCAGTCGGGCGCGACGGTGCCAAATTGGCCCCGGCATGCCAAGCGGAGATCCCTCGCCATCGGCTCGGGATGACATCAGAAGCGAAAAGGCCGTCACCCCCTTGCGGGGATGACGGCCATCCGTGGTTTGGATCAGGCGCTGAACTCGACGATCTTCTGATCGACGGCCAGCGAGTCGCCCGGCTTGGCGTGCAGTTTGCCGATGATGCCGTCGCGCTCGGCGCGAAGGATGTTCTCCATCTTCATCGCCTCGACCACGCACAGGGTTTCGCCGGCCTTGACCTCCTGGCCCTCGGCCACCGCCACCGAGACCAACAGGCCCGGCATCGGCGACAGCAGGAACTTCGAGGTGTCCGGCGGCGGCTTGTTGGGCATCAGCTTGTGCATGCCGGCACCGGTACGGGTCAGCACCATGGCGGTGGCCATGTTGCCCTGATGCGACAGCCGGTAGGCGATGCCCAGCCGATCGACCTGCACGCAGACCGACTGGCCGTTGATGATCGCCTTGAACAGTTCCTCGTGGATCTGCCAGTCGGTCTTGACCGTATAGGTCTCGCCGGCGACGGCCACCGCGTAGCCGCCGGCGGCGGTGCGGATCTCGACGTCGTGGTACTGGCCGTTGAGGCTGACTGTCCACTCGACCGGCGAGTGGCGCTCGTGACCGGGGAACTGGCCGGTGATCTTGTTGTTGCGGTCGCTGATCCGGCGCTTGACGCAGGCCGCCACCGCCACCATCACCGCCGGGTTTTCGGCCGGCAAATCCTTGGCGTGGAAGCCGTTCGGATATTCCTCGGCGATGAAGCCGGTGGTCAGGTTGCCCTTGACGAACCGCTCCTTGCTCATCAGCGAGGCCAGGAACGGAATGTTGTGGGACAGACCGCGGATGTAATACTGGTCCAGGGCTTCGCGCATGTGGGTGATGGCGGAGTCGCGGGTCGGCCCGTAGGCGATCAGCTTGGCGATCATCGGATCGTAATACATGCTGATCTCGCCGCCCTCGTAGACGCCGGTGTCGACGCGGCAATGGGCGCTTTCCGGCGGCGGCATGTACTTGGTCAGCCGCCCGATCGAGGGCAGGAAGTTGCGGAACGGGTCCTCGGCGTAGACGCGGGCCTCGATCGCCCAACCGTTCAGCTTGATGTCGTCCTGCTTGAACGGCAGCTTCTCGCCCGCGGCGACGCGGATCATCCACTCGACCAGGTCGATGCCGGTGACCATTTCGGTGACCGGATGCTCCACCTGCAGGCGGGTGTTCATCTCCAGGAAGTAGAACTGGCCGGTGGCGCCGCCGACGATGAATTCGACGGTGCCGGCCGACTTGTAGTTCACCGAGCGGGCCAGGGCGCAGGCCTGCTCGCCCATCTTCTTGCGCATCTCGTCGTTGAGGAACGGCGACGGCGCCTCTTCGATGACCTTCTGGTGGCGACGCTGGATCGAGCATTCGCGCTCGCCGATGTAGAGCACCGTGCCCTGACCGTCGGCCAGAACCTGGATTTCGATGTGGCGGGGCTGCTCGATGAATTTCTCGACGAAGACGCGGTCGTCGGCGAAGGACGTCTTGGCCTCGTTGGTGGCCGAGGTGAAGCCCTCATGGGCCTCCTTGTCGTTCCAGGCCAGGCGCATACCCTTGCCGCCGCCGCCGGCCGAGGCCTTGATCATCACCGGATAGCCGATTTCCTTGGCGATCTTCACCGCCTCGTCGGCATCCTTGATGACGCCCAGGTAGCCGGGCACGGTCGAGACGCCGGCTTCCTTGGCCAGCTTCTTCGATTCGATCTTGTCGCCCATGGCGAAGATGGCGTGGGCGTCGGGGCCGATGAAGACGATGCCGGCCTCGGCGAGCTTTTCCTGGAACTCGCGCTTCTCGGACAGGAAGCCGTAGCCCGGATGCACCGCCTGGGCGCCGGTCTTCTTGCACGCCTCGATGATCTTGTCGGCAAGCAGATAGGACTGGGCCGACGGCGCCGGACCGATATTCACCGCCTCGTCGGCCATGGTGACGTGCAGCGCGTCCTTGTCGGCGTCCGAATAGACGGCGACGGTCTTGATACCCATTTTCTTACAGGTCTTGATGACCCGGCAGGCGATTTCGCCGCGATTGGCAATCAGAATCTTGGAGAACATCCCTGGCCCCCTCACCCCGGCTTGGGGTTGATCGAGTTTCTTTTCCTGACGACGCGAAGACATGGGTTTTCCCCCCTTAGAGCGGAATGTTCCCGTGCTTCTTCCAAGGATTCTTGATGTCCTTGTCCTTCAGCATGGCGAGCGACCGGCAAATACGCTTGCGGGTCGAACTGGGCATGATGACGTCGTCGATGAAGCCGCGATGGCCCGCGACGAACGGGTTGGCGAACTTCTGGCGATACTCCTCGGTACGGGCGGCGATCTTCTCGGCGTCGCCGATATCCTGGCGGAAGATGATTTCCACCGCGCCCTTCGGCCCCATCACCGCGATCTCGGCGGTCGGCCAGGCGAAATTGACGTCGCCCCGCAGGTGCTTCGAGCTCATGACGTCATAGGCGCCGCCATAGGCCTTGCGGGTGATCAGGGTGATCTTCGGCACGGTGGCTTCGGCGTAGGCGTAAAGCAGCTTGGCGCCGTGCTTGATGATGCCGCCGTATTCCTGCGCGGTGCCGGGCAGGAAGCCGGGGACGTCGACGAAGGTCACGATCGGAATGTTGAAGGCGTCGCAGAAGCGGACGAAGCGCGCGCCCTTGATCGAGCTGGCGATGTCCAGGCAGCCCGCCAGCACCATCGGCTGGTTGGCGACGATGCCGACCGTGCGGCCCTCCATGCGGCCGAAGCCGACGATGATGTTGCCGGCATTGCCCGGCGCGACCTCGAAGAAGTCGTGCTCGTCGACGACCTTCAGGATCAGTTCCTTCATGTCGTAGGGCTTGTTGGGATTGTCGGGGATCAGCGTATCAAGGCTGAAATCCTTGCGGTCGGGCGCGTCGGCCACCGGACGGTGCGGCGGCTTCTCGCGGTTTGACGCCGGCAGGAAGTCGATGAAGCGGCGCAGCTGCAGCAGCGCCTCGACGTCGTTCTCGAAGGCGAGGTCGGCGACGCCCGACTTGGTCGAATGGGTGATGGCGCCGCCCAGTTCCTCGGCGGTGACGGTCTCGTGGGTGACGGTCTTCACCACGTCGGGACCGGTGACGAACATGTACGAGCTGTCCTTCACCATGAAGATGAAGTCGGTCATCGCCGGCGAGTACACGGCGCCGCCGGCGCAGGGGCCCATGATCATGCTGATCTGCGGCACCACGCCCGAGGCCATGACGTTGCGCTGGAACACCTCGGCGTAGCCGGCGAGCGAGTCGACGCCTTCCTGGATGCGGGCGCCGCCGGAATCGTTCAGACCGATGACCGGGGCGCCGACCTGCACCGCCTTGTCCATGATCTTGCAGATCTTCTGGGCGTGGGGCTCGGACAGCGAGCCGCCGAACACGGTGAAGTCCTGGCTGAAGACGAAGACCAGACGGCCGTTGACGGTACCGTACCCGGTCACCACGCCGTCGCCCGGGATGGACTGCTCGCCCATGCCGAAGTCGTTGCAGCGATGCTCGACGAACATGTCCCATTCCTCGAAGGAACCGGTGTCCAGCAGCAGCTCGATGCGCTCGCGGGCGGTCAGCTTGCCCTTGTTGTGCTGCGCGTCGATACGCTTCTGGCCGCCGCCGAGGCGGGCGCGATTGCGCTTCTCGTCAAGCTGGCGAATGATTTCCTGCATCGTAATCCCCCTAATAGGTGCGCCGGCCGATTAACCGTTTGCGCGCTTGATTCGCGCTTTTTTGCCTAAAGGTCAGGGCGGTTGAAATAACATTACTCCGCGGCGGGCGCCATCGAAAAAGCCGGGATGCCGGCTCACGAAATATTGCAATTTGTGAAAAGGGCGGCTGGGCGGTCAGCCTCGGTGGGGGGGGCGGCGGCTTGGTCTCGTGCCCCTTCAATTGCCGCTTCGCCAGCTTCCGCGGGTGGGTGTCGATGAGGCCGATCGGGATGCCGCCGCCCGCCGCATTTAGGGGCATCAGTCCCCGCGTGCCATCCGCATGACATGCGGCCGCGTCCGTTGCGGCCAATCACGAGCGAGATGTTTCGCGATATTCAGTGGGTATATTTCTCGATGTGGTCGAAGACGACGTGGTGCGCGTTCGACGCGCCGTGGTGCCCGCCGCTGTCGGCGAATTGGGCGTGGGTGGTGTCCACCTGGGGCGCCGTCATGTGCATTGCCATTCCGTCATGGTTGGTGTCGTGCGCGTGGCTACCGAGGTCGGTGCGTTCGCCGGCATCCATCCAACTCCGCCCCCCATTGCCATGATGGGCGCCGAATCCCACGTTGTCGATGAAAGGGGCCTGGATAGGGTCCGTCGCCACGCTGGCAACGGACGACAAGACCGTCTGCGGGGCTGGTGCCGGTTGCGTGGCATCCGTCGCGGTGGCTCCGATGGTGGCGGTTGTGTCGGTAACGGAAGCTGACGAGGCGGTGAGGAGCGTAACAGAGGCCGAGCCATGGACAATGCCAACAGTGTCGATCGCCGCGGCGGCGACACAGGAACTGAGCTGCCCGAGAGAAACTCCGGGATTGATGGACAGCGTCGCTGTCGAGAGGGAGGCGGTGGCCATCGCCGCGACAGGCCCATCTGAAGGGGAGGACGTGCCTGCGGGGTGAGGGGCGCCATGGGGAGCCCCATCCGTGCCGACGGCGTGGCCGCCCTGGGAGTGGGAGAGCGTCGCGTCGGTGGCGAGGCGACCGGCATCACTCGCATTTGCGGCTAATCTTACTGACGCGATCTGGATCCGCGCGGCGGTGTCGGCGCTAATCGCGATGCTTGCTTCCTGGCCCGCAACGCCTCCGCCCGTGGCCGTTCCCAAGGCGTCGCCACTCCCATCCTTCCCGCTGACAGTCGTTTCCGCGATATCGAGATCGAGGGTGGCGCCCGTGATGGCGGAGGCATGATGCGTGGCGGTGGTCACCGTTGGCGTGCCTTGGTGTACCGACGCCAGGAAGTTGAGTGAGGACTCGGTGGTCTCGATCGAGCGCATGATATTGAGCCTCGCCCCCCCCAACGTGTTGGAGGCGACATTGCTCAATACGGTAAGATCAGCAAATATCTGCTCATCATTTACCTGCGAAACAATACCGTTTCGCCCGTTCTGCGCCGCGTTGCCGAGCGCGTCGACCGCCATAAAGTGGTCAAGCGCCAGCTGATCGCTGACCTCCGCGCTTTGCTGCGGATTCCCGGTGCCTTCTGGCGCCATCGTTTCGCTCCTGAATGAACCACTTGGTTATGAAGGCGCCGCTGTGATGACGGTGCCGGCTGGAAACACCCGTATTACGCACGCAACGACCTTCCCGGTCTATGAACCGGGTCACAGAGGGCGGACGCCAATTCAACTCCAGCTATCCGTCGCATGGCGGGCGGAAGGGCGAGGCGGTTCACACTTGCCGCCGGACCGCCTATAGTTCCCCGACCATGTCCGACCCCTTCGCCCTCGACGACGAACCCGCCGACCCCTTCCGGTCCCAGACCCGTCCCTCGGCCCGCCCCGCGGCGGTTCCGCCCGACGCGCCGTGGCTGGTGGGGCTCAACCCCGAACAGCACCAGGCGGTGACCGCCGTCGACGGTCCGGTGCTGGTCCTGTCGGGGGCGGGTACCGGCAAGACCAAGGTGCTGACCTCGCGGCTGGCCCACATCCTGGCGCTACACAAGGCCCAGCCCTGGCAATGCCTGGCGGTGACCTTCACCAACCGCGCCGCGCGCGAGATGCGCGAACGGGTGGCGACGCTGATCGGGCCGGTGGCCGAGAGCATCTGGCTGGGCACCTTCCACGCCATCGCCGTGCGCATCCTGCGCAACCATGCCGAGGCGGTGGGGTTGAAGTCCGGCTTCACCATCCTCGATTCCGACGACCAATTGCGCCTGTTGAAGCAGGTGATGGAGGCGGAAAGGGTCGATGCCAAGAGGTGGCCGGCCCAGGCGCTGATGGCGACCATCCAGCGCTGGAAGGATCGCGGCCAGACGCCGGACAAGCTGTCCGGCGAAAAGGATTCCGACTTCGCCGACGGCCGGGCGGTTCAGCTTTACCGCCAGTACCAGGAGCGGCTCTTGGCGGTGAACGCCTGCGATTTCGGCGACCTCCTGCTGCACAACCTGACCATCTTCCTGGCCCAGCCCGAGGTGCTGACCCGCTATCAGGAGCAATTTCATTACCTGCTGGTCGACGAGTACCAGGACACCAACGTCGCCCAGTACCTGTGGCTGCGCCTGCTGGCGCAAAAACACCGGAACATTTGTTGCGTGGGCGATGACGATCAGTCGATCTATTCGTGGCGCGGCGCCGAGGTCGGCAACATCCTGCGCTTCGAAAAGGACTTTCCCGGCGCCCGGGTGGTGCGGCTGGAAAGCAATTATCGTTCGACGCCCCACATCCTGGCCGCCGCCAGCCATCTGATCGCCCACAATGCCGGGCGGTTGGGCAAGACGCTGCGTCCCGGCCTGGAACACGACGCCGACGGGTTGGAGAAGGTCAAGGTCCGCGCCGTCTGGGACGGCGAGGAGGAGGCGCGGGTCGTCGTCGACGAGATCGAGGCGCTGAACCGCAAGGGCGAGGCGCTGTCGTCGATGGCGGTGCTGGTCCGCGCCGGTTTCCAGACCCGCGAATTCGAGGAGCGGCTGATCACCACCGGCGTTCCCTACAAGGTGATCGGCGGTCCCCGCTTCTACGAGCGGGCCGAGATTCGCGACGCCATGGCCTATCTGCGGCTGGTGGCGTCGCCCGACAACGACCTCGCCTTCGAGCGGGTGGTCAACCTGCCCAAGCGCGGCCTGGGCGATGCCGCCCTGCAAACCGTGCACGTCACCGCCAGGGGCCGCGGGCTGTCGCTGTTCGAGGCGGCCCGCCTGGTGGGCGAGACCGACGAACTGAAGCCCAAGGCGCGCAACGCCCTGGCCGGCTTCGTCGCCGATGTCGAGCGCTGGCGCTCGCTGCTGGGCGGCATGGCCCATTGGGACCTGGCCGCCACCATCTTCGACGAATCCGGCTACATCGGCATGTGGAAGGCGGACAAGTCGCCCGAGGCGCCGGGGCGGGTCGAGAACCTGAAGGAGCTGTTGGCGGCGCTGGAGGAATTCGAGTCGCTGGAGGGCTTCCTCGAACACGTCGCCCTGGTGATGGAGAACGATGCCAATTCCGAGGGCGACCGGGTGTCGCTGATGACGCTGCACGGCGCCAAGGGGCTGGAATTCGCCAACGTCTTCCTGCCCGGCTGGGAGGAGGGCGTCTTCCCCCACGCGCGGGCCATGGACGAGAACGGCCAGCAGGGGCTGGAAGAGGAGCGCCGGTTGGCCTATGTCGGGCTGACCCGGGCCCGGAAGCGGGTGCTGGTCACCTTCGCCGCCAACCGCCGCATCTATAATCAGTGGCAGAACAGCCTGCCGTCGCGTTTCCTCGACGAGCTGCCCGAGGCCCATGTCGAGCGCATGGCTCAAAGCGGCCTCTACGCCGGCGGCGGCGGGGTCGACTGGAGCGGCGGTGGCTGGGGTGGCGGTGGCCGGCGGGCGGCGCCCGTCGCGGCGCCGACGTGGAAGGCGGCCGAGCCGGTCCCATCCCAATCGGCCTTCAAGGTCGGCGCCCGCGTCTTCCACCAGAAATTCGGCAACGGCACGGTGCGGGCGGTCGATGGCGACAAGCTCGAGATCGCTTTCGACAAGGCCGGCAGCAAGAAGGTGCTCGACAGCTTCGTCGAAGCGGTGTAACCGCGCTGGCCATCGTCCCGTTTCGGAGCCGCCCATGCCCCCCGTCTTCCCCGATATCTGGCACCTGCGCCTGACCGTGCCGGTCGAATTGCTGGAGCCCTTCGAGGCGGTGTTCGAGCGCTTCGCCGAGGCGGTGACCACCTTCATGGAGGATCGCTCCGGCCGCTCGGACGGCGAGGGCGACTGGCATCTGGAAGGCTATTCGCGCACCCCCCCCGACCGCGCCGCCATCGCCACCGCCCTGGAAGTGGTGGCGGCGGCCAATGGCGCCGCCGTGCCCGATCTGATGGTGGAACGGCTGCCCAACCTCGACTGGGTGGCCGCCAACATGCGCGACTTCCCGCCGATCGCCGCCGGCCGCTTCTTCGTCCACGGCTCGCATTGGCTGGGCCAGGTGCCGGCCAACCGCATCGAATTGCTGATGGATGCCGGCACCGCCTTCGGCTCGGGCGAGCATGCCACCACGCTGGGCTGCCTGCTGGCGCTCGACGCGCTGGGCAAGCGTGGGCGCCGGCTTCGGGCGCTCGATCTCGGCTGCGGCTCGGGGATTCTCGGCATCGCCATGGCCAAGATGTGGGCCCGGCCGGTGCTGGCCACCGACATCGATCCGGCGGCGGTCACGGTGGCGAACGGCAACGCCGCCGCCAACGGCGTCGCGGCGCGCTTCCGCGCCGTGGTCAGCGACGGCTGGCGCCATCCCGAACTGGCGCGCCGCGCGCCCTTCGACGTGGTGGTCGCCAACATCCTCGCCCGCCCGCTCTGCCGCTTCGCCCCCGCCTTGGCCGCCCATCTGGCCCCCGAGGGCGTGGCGGTGCTGTCCGGCCTGTTGGAATGGCAGGAGCGGATGGTGATGGCCGCCCACGAGCGCCAGGGGCTGCGGCTGAAATCGCGCCGCGTCATCGACGGCTGGGCGACCTTGACCATCGGGCGCTGACAGCCTTGCCGGGGCCCGTCGCCGCCCTTAAGTTGGCTTGTATGACGGATGATCCATCCATGGCGGAGCGGCTTGCCGCGCTCCGCGCCGAGCTGGCGGGGCGGGGGCTCGACGGTTTCGTCGTGCCGCGCGCCGACGAGCATCAGGGCGAATACGTCGCCGCCTCGGCCCAGCGGCTGGCCTGGCTGACCGGCTTCACCGGCTCGGCCGGGATCGCGGTGGTGCTGGCGGAAAAGGCGGCGCTGTTCACCGACGGCCGCTACACCTTGCAGGCGGCGCGCGAAGTCGACGCCGACCGCTTCGAACACCATCACGTTTCCGAATATCCGCCGGCCCGCTGGGTCGGCGAGGCACTGCCCCGAGGCGCCCGGCTAGGCTACGATCCCTGGCTGCATCTGGCCGAGCAGGTGCGGGGCCTCGCCGCCGCCTGCGAGAAGGCCGGCGGCGAATTGGTGGCGGTGGAAAGCAATCCGCTCGATGCCGTGTGGAGCGATCGTCCAGCTCCGCCGCTGGGGCCGGTGGTGGCGCATCCGCTGGAATTCGCCGGTCGGAGCGCCGCCGACAAGCGGGCCGAACTTGCCACCGCCCTGGCCGAGGACCGCTGCGACGCCGCCGTGCTCGCCGATCCGGCCTCGGTGGCCTGGCTGCTCAACATTCGTGGCGCCGACGTCGATTACGCGCCGCTGCCGTTGGCCTTCGCCATTCTTCACGCCGATGCCGGCGTCGAATTGTTCCTCGACGGTCGCAAACTTTCGGCGCCGACACTCGACCATCTTGGCTCCCAGGTGACGATCCGGCCGCCCGCCGCGCTGGCCGACGCGCTGACGGCGCTGGGTCAGGCGGCGAAGCGGGTGCGGGTGGATGCCGGCGGCGCCCCGGCGGCGATCGCCACCGCCCTGGAACGGGCCGGGGCGCGGGTCGACGCGGGCGCCGACCCCTGCGCCCTGCCCAAGGCCTGCAAGAATCCGGTCGAGTTGGACGGCATGCGCGCCGCCCATCGCCGCGACGGCGCCGCGCTGGCGCGGTTCCTCGCCTGGCTGGCGGGGGCGACGGATGTCGATGAACTGAGCGCGGCGGCTGCGCTGGAGCAATTCCGGGCGGCGGGCGAGCATTACCGCGGCCCGTCCTTCCCCACCATCGCCGGTGCGGCGGGCAACGGCGCCATCGTCCATTATCGCTCCGGCCCGGAGACCTGCCGTCGGCTGGAAAGCGGCACCCTGTTCCTGGTCGATTCCGGCGGCCAGTACCTGGACGGCACCACCGATGTCACCCGCACCGTCGCCATCGGTCCGGCCGGCGACGAGGAGCGCCACCGCTTCACCCTGGTGCTGAAGGGCCATATCGCCGTCGCCGCCGCGCTGTTCCCCGTCGGCACCACCGGCGGCCAGCTCGACACCCTGGCGCGGCGGTTCCTGTGGGCCGAGGGCTTGGATTTCGACCACGGCACCGGCCACGGCGTCGGCAGCTACCTGTCGGTGCACGAGGGACCGCAGCGGATTTCCAAGCAGGGCAATCCGGTGGCGTTGAAGCCGGGAATGGTGCTGTCGATCGAGCCCGGCTATTACAAGACCGGGGCCTACGGCATCCGGCTGGAGAATCTGGCGGCGGTGGTGGCCGCCCCGGCGACGGGCGAGCGGTCGCTTCTGGGCTTCGAGCCGCTGACCCTGGCGCCGTTCGATCGCAATCTGATCGACGTGGCGTTGCTCGACGCCGCCGAGCGGGCCTGGCTCGATTCCTACCACGCCCGCGTCGCCGCCGAGATCACCCCCCAGGTTGACGCGGCGACCGCCGCTTGGCTGGCCGAGGCCGCCCGCCCGCTGGGCTGAGCTATTTCCCCACCATCTCGACAAAGACGCCGCAGGCTTCCGACGGGGGGATGCGCAGCGTGCCCTCGCGGTCGCGGCTGAACTCGACGCCGGCCGTCTTCAATAGGGCTGCCGCCTTGTCGGTGTCGGCCACCCGGATCGCCACCGCGACGATGGCGGGCGGCGGCGGCAGGTCGTCCAGTTCGGCCTCGGGATGCAGTTGGGTCAGTTCCTCGGGACGGGTAAGGAAGACCAGGCCGCGCCCGGTGTGGACGGTGACGGTGTTGTCGGTGGGGGTGGCGGCATGGGGGCCGAAGATCACGTCCCAGGCCGAGGTCAGCGCGCCGGGTTCGGCCACCACGGCGGTCACCGAGGCGATGCCGAGGGCGCCGTTGGGGTGGGCCAGCCATTCGGGGTGGCGCTCGCGCTCGCGGGTGATGTGCTGGACCAGGCGGCCGGTGACGCCGGGGGTGGCGTCGGGCGGCAGCGGCACTTCGGAGAACATCAGCACCGTGCCTTCGGGATCGTCGAGCCGGCGCGACAGCGAGCGGGGCGTGCCGATCTTCAGCCCGGCCTGGCGCAGCCGCGCGGCGGCGCCGGCGCCGTCGTCACAGCCGAAGGACAGTTCGATGGCGCCCTCGCGGCGGGCGGCGAAGGACCGGACCTTTTCCGCCTCGCTGCCCGGCCCCTCGGCCGCCAGCAGCTGCACATAATCGGTGGGGAACATCAGGCAGTGATTGGTGGTGCCCCATTCCGGGTGGTGGCCGCGCGGCGTCAAGGCGAAGCCCAGCCGCCGGAATGTCGCCGCCGCCTTGTCGAGATCGCGGACCGCGACGACGACGTGGTCAAGGCCGATGACGTGGTTGTACATGACGCGCCCTCCGTTCACTCGGTCGAAGGGTGGCACGGGACGCCCCGACGGCGCAACCCGGTCGGTCGCGCCCTTGGGGCAATGCATTCGGATGATCGAGCTCCGACCTCGATTTTGTCCCGAGCGCAGCCGAGGGATCTTTCACGCACGGGCGGCGACCGCCCTCCCTTTCCGTCATTCCCGCGAAAGCGGGGTCCGAAGGGAACGCGGAGCGGACAATCCATGCGTCCGCACACAACATCTTTCGATGCAATTTGGCGTTCGC
>Ga0265327_10004000_pt1 | contig 13434 bp, 12 predicted proteins | sample 41621metaG_FD_202089 | JGI IMG/M metagenome (GOLD analysis project Ga0265327, IMG submission 202089) | Rhizosphere microbial communities from Carex aquatilis grown in University of Washington, Seatle, WA, United States - 4-16-21 metaG | ecosystem: Host-associated > Plants > Roots > Rhizosphere... | reverse complement strand
TGGAACAACGCGGCGACCTGATCCGGATCCACGGCGGAGCCACCCGGCCGGAGCGGGCCCGCCAGGAACTTCCCCTGACCCAGCGCCAATTGATCAGGCGGGAGGAAAAGACGGCCATCGCCCGCCTCGCCGCCGCCCGCATCCGGCCGAATGAGACCATTTTCCTGGACGCCAGCTCCACCGCCCTGACCGTGGCCGAGTTCCTGCCTGACGTACCCCTGACGATCCTGACCAACGCGTTGAACGTGTTCACCGCACTCGAGTCGAAGTCCCACTACGATCTCATCTGCACCGGCGGACGCTACGATCCTCGGTCCCGCTCGTTCATCGGCATGCTGGCGGAAACCGCCCTCAAGCGTTACAACATCCATCGGATGTTCTTTTCCGGGAACGGCATCGACCTCGAACGCGGGGTGAGCGAGACCAATTCCCGGCAGGCCTCATTCAAAGAGCGGGTCATCGCCACGGCCGAGGATGTGGTCTTCCTGGCCGACCATGGAAAATTGGGGCAAAAAGCCTCATTCTTCTTCGGGGAGCTGGCCCAGGTGAACTGCGTGATCACCGACTCAGCCGCCGACCCCAAGCTGATCGCCGATCTTCGCGAGCGCGGACTGGAAGTGCTGATCGGCTGATCAGCTCACCGGCCGGTGCGGTTGGCGATGCATTCGCCAATCTCTTCCAACAACCGCGCCAGTTGACGAGCCTGAACACCAACCGCCCGGGCCCGGCGCAGCGGCTCCGCCCAGATCGCCTCGACTTCCACCTCGCGACCTTCCGCGAAGTCGATCATGCTGGACGGCCGGTAGGGCCCCATCGGACGGGTGCGGGCAATATTGAATTCGATCAGATCCTCGTCCAGATCGAGCCCTTGGGCCTTCGCTGCCGCGATCGTCTCCGCCATCAGCGAACGGATACGAGACTCAATCTCCGGAGAATCGAGAAGAACATCGGTGGTCACGCCACCCCCGGTGATCGCCAGACCATTGAAAGGAATGTTCCAGACCAGCTTCCGCCACTGCGCGGCAGCGAGCGGCTCTCCCGGCTCCGCGGAAATCCCGGCTTCCTTGAAACGCCTGACGATCTCCACCCCGCGCCCGCGGTCATCCGGGCGGAATTCTCCGATCGAGAGACGACCTCCCGCAGTATGGCTGACAAAGCCTGGCGCCAAGCGGTTCAGACACACGAAACAGAGGCCTCCGAGGACCCTTTCCGGGCCGGTTAAGGCCGCGATTGCCTCGCAGTTCCCCAAGCCATTCTGCAACGTCAGCACCTGGGTGTCGGCGTGCAGCAAAGGCCGCAGAACAGATTCCAACTGCGAATTCGCGGTGGTCTTCCAGGACACGATCACCAGATCGACCGGCCCGATCTCCTCTGCACGACGGTAGCCCTGCACCTTCGGTACGTGAAAATCCCCGTGGACGCTTTCACAGCGGATACCATCCCGCTTCACCTCGTCAAAATCCGAGCGCAGCAGGAACCGGACATTCTTTCCGGCGGCGGCCAATCGTCCGCCATAATAAAGTCCGATCGCACCGGCACCGACGATCGCTACGGAATCAAATGTCCAACTCACGGCTCCTTCTAGGATTCCGAAAGTGCTTCCGCCAAGCCCGGAACGGTTAGGGCGGCCCGTGCATCCTGCAACTGTGGTGAATCCACATTGCACGACTCACCTCGCTTCCTCGACTCTTAATTTGCAGAAAGACCTTGGCGTTGCGGGATTCCAGTCTCGGTGGGCAGTGGCACAAGCCAAGCTAAACCGATGGTGTCCCAATGAACCTCTACGCGCCTTATCCCATCAACGACGAGTTCACGGCCGAGGCCGGCAGAAAGCACGCTCTCGCGAAATCCGGCTACACGCCGAAGAGCATCGTGGGACTCACGCTGATCGTGGCCGCCGTCATCTCGGCGATGCTGCTCACCAATTGTGCCCCTTCCAGCTACCGCACCGTCGCAGGCGGCAAAATCGTGTGGGAAAACGGCCGGACACCTGCTGGCTGGCCCGCTCCCGGCCCGCTGAACCAGGTGACGGTGCAGCGCTATCCGGCCTATCGCTCTGCCGTGGCTGAAGTCTTCAGTGAAAGCGATGGCTCGTTGAAACTCCACGCCCATCTCCGGGCTACGAACATCCCGATGGGATCCCCGGTGGAAATGGGCGGAGTGTTCGAAGACAAGGGCTGGCAGATCAAATCGATGTCATTCCCATATCCGGATGCACGTTTGGGCAAGGCCGGTTTTGCGGATCCTAGCGTAGTCGTTCGCGACAACATCGGAGGACGCGCCCTCAGCTATGCGTGGGTGGGCGACCGTGACGACGCCCACCTGATGGTGGCGAAAGCCGCACTGGACCAAGCCGTCCGCGGCCAGCGCAACCGCCCGGGTGCCTACCGGCTGCTGATTTCGTCCGGCGGGGTCAACCAGCTCGAGACGATGATCCGATAATGGACTCACTGAGCGCTTGCCGCGCGAGCCTCGTCCACCGACGCTTCTTCCGATGTTCCCGCGCATCCTGGATTTCCTGAGTTTCCTCAACAACGGAATCGTCTGGACGATCGCGCTGGTCTGCCTGCTGCGCTTTTGCAAGCGAATCGAGCCGGCTGCGGTGCTCCGGTTGGTGACGCCGCTGCTGTTTCTGCTGGCAGGAGTGGCGATACTCCATCTCTTCCTGCTGCTGGATCAATTCAAGGAAGCGACGATCCACCATTCATGGTCGGGGCTACTCCCCGTTCGAGAGTCCCGGTTTCATCATGCCGCTTGGGGGGTCTGGCTCGAATGGGCGGCCGCGTTGGTTCCGATGGCCTTTTTCTGCACGGCCGTGCGGCGGAATTTTTGCGTAGTCACGGCAATTGCGACCTTTGTGTTCGTTGTGGAGCACTACCCCTATTTGGCGAGTCTGGTGCACCTCCCCACGAAATGAAAGGGCTCAAAGCCCGCGGTATTCCGTGGCCAGTTTTTTGGCCGTGGCGACGGTGTTGCGGTGGATCTTGGCGGTAAAGTCGGGCTGGCGGTTGTAGCCACCGCCGTAGAGGACCGCCACGGGGATGCGGTTTTTGAGAAATGCCTTCAGCAGGACTTCGTCGCGGCGCTGCAGGTCCTTCACTGAAAGCAGCATCTGGCCGAAGCGGTCATTGCGGTGGTTGTCGGCACCCGCCACCCAGATGACGAGGTCTGGAGCGAAGGTGTCGAGCGCGGCGGCCAGGGTGTTGAACAACTGCTTGAGGTACATGTCCCCTTCCACGAAACGGGTCGTTTCGACATCCATCGAACCGGTCACCTTCCGGGTAGGATAATTCCGGCCGACGTGGATCGAATAGGTGAAGACACGCGGGTCGTTTCCAAGAATCTCATTGGTGCCGTTGCCCTGGTGGGCGTCCGTGTCCACCACCATCACCTTGATCCCCGGCTGCTTGTCCTGCAGGTCACGGATCGCGATGGCGATGTCGTTGAAGACGCAATATCCCTCGCCGTGCTCGCTGAAGGCGTGGTGAGTGCCTCCGGCCAGGCAGACGCCGATACCTTCCGTGAGAGCGGCGTGACAGGCCAGACGGGTGGCCTCCACCTCGGTGGCGCTGCGGGTGAAAAGCTTCGGGCCAACCGGCAGACCAAGCATGATCTGCTCCTTGCGACCGAGCGTGCCCGACTGGATCTTGGAAATGTATTCGCCGTCGTGGGCCAGTTTCAGCAGGTGGGAATCGGCGACCCGCACTTCGATAATTTCCTCGGGCCGCAGGATGCCACCCTCCAGCAGCATGTCCTTCGACACGCGGAATTTCTCCATCGGAAACGGATGATCCGGCGGAAGGGCGAGTTCGAAATCCTGCGAATAGAAGCAACGCATGGGCGTCCCACCACCGAACAGGGGAACCCGCCGAATGCCAATGGCAATTTTGATAAAGCGCTCCGCTCCCCTTCTGCCGGAGTGCGGGAGCTTGCTCCCGCCAAAACGCCCGGGAGCTTGCTCCCGATCAATCGGCTTCGAAGACCACACCGAAGCTCCCCGTCCCGGCGGCGTCCTCCCTCACCCGCAGGCTTGAGCAAGCCCTCCCTGCAACACTCTCTTGCCACCGGCCACCCCGCCAGCCCATCTTCCGAACCATGTCCGTCCCGCTGCCTGCCACACCGGTTACCAGCAAAGCCGCCATCGCCAGCCTCGCCTGCGGCATTTGCGGCTGCATCACCGGGCCTATAACGGGCATTCCTGCCATCATCTCCGGTCACATCGGCCTACGCAATGTCAAGCGTTCCCAAGGACAACTCGGTGGCCGCGGCGCAGCTCTTGCCGGCGTGGCCCTGGGCTATGTCACCTCCATCGTCGCGATGGGCCTGCTCGTCGCTGCCATCAGAGCCATTCCCGATAACGTCATGCAGCACTACGAGCAGGAGAAAGTCGGCTGGAAACTTCATGATATTGGAGCCGCCCTGGCGCGATTCGAAACCGAGCACCACCAGTTCCCCAACGACAGCACCCTTGGCGAAGTCCGCACCACCTCTGGCGTGGAATCCGGCTATCCTCTCAGCCAACTCCGATCAATCGCCGACATGGACGACCTCCTCTCCGGACCCTCCGATCTTCAGGGCGAGTGGTATTACTTCCCCGGCTTGAAATCAGGCGGTCACGACGTCCTCGTCATCAGCCCCGGCGTCGCCGACAAGTATCAGGAACTCCTCACCGACCAGACAACCCGCATCGTGACCCTCCAGCAGGTCCACGATGACATCGCCACCGCGAAAATTTCCCCCGTGAACACCCCCGTCCGGCACAAGCCCTGATCTAGCAGATTCATCGAACGTCGGCGTTGCCTGAACACAAAGGCAGTGCCACGTTGCCGCCATGAGCGCCGCCGCAGGAGAGCCACGGAAGTTGTTGATCATCGGCGGAGGATTCGCCGGCTTGGATTGCGCCCTGCGCCTCTCCAATGATGTGAGATTCGAGATCACACTGGTGGACCGGCACAACCACCACCTTTTTCAACCGCTTCTCTATCAGGTCGCGACGGCATCGCTCTCGGCTTCCGACATCGCGCGCTCGATCCGCCAGGTGCTGGCGAAGGCGAAAAACATCACGGTGCTGATGGATGACATCGTCTCCATCGATCCCGATGCGAAACAGGCCACGGGAGCGTCCGGTACCGTGTTCAAGTTCGACAGCCTGCTACTCGCAGCGGGAGCGCGGACCGGCTATTTCGGGCATGACGACTGGGCGGAGCACACACTTGCCCTGAAATCGCTGGCCGAGGCCCAGACCGTCCGCCGCACCGTGCTGGCCAATCTGGAACGGGCCGAACTCACCAACGACCCGGATGAACGGCGACGCCTGATGACAGTGGTGATCGTCGGCGGCGGGGCCACCGGCGTGGAACTGGCCGGAGCATTCGCCGACCTGACCCACCGCTCGCTCAAGGGGGATTTCCGCCGGATTGATACGTCGAAGCTCCGCGTCGTATTGATCGAGGGCTCCCCGCGGATTCTCGAAGTTTACGATGAAAACCAGAGCGAATACACGCGCGAAAGGCTCGCCTCCCTGAGCGTAGAGATCCTGACCTCTACCAAAGTGGTCGGCATCACTCCCGGAAAGGCGGAGCTGAACAACGGCACGGTGATCGAAGCCGGAGCCATCATCTGGGCGGCCGGCGTGGCGGCCTCTCCCCTCACCTCCTTCCTGGGACTACCCATGGACCGGGCCGGACGGGTGGCCCCGAATCCGGACCTCTCACTCCCCGGGCATCCGGACATTTTCGTGGCCGGCGATCTGGTTTCGATCAAGAACGAGGACGGCACGCCGGTGCCCGGGGTGGCTCCGGCGGCCTCACAGATGGGCAAGCATGTGGCCAAGGTGCTCATCGGTGACCTTCAAGTCCCTGTCGGCACCGATCAATCGGCCTCTCGCCCGACATTCAAATACTGGGACAAGGGGTTCATGGCGATCATTGGCAAAAACCACGCCGTGGTGAAGGCTGGGAAATCGCTGCGGTTGCAGGGCTACGTTGCCTGGCTGATGTGGCTGTTCATCCACATCCTGTTTCTCATCGGCTTCCGCAACAAGCTCGCCGTGCTGCTAGGGTGGGCCACCGCCTACATCTGGGACAATCCGGAGGCGCGTGTGATCGTGAATACGCCGGGTACCGTGCCGAAGCCGTGACGGGAGCCGCCGGGGATTGGCTTGCTTCGCCAACCGACTCTCACCGCGATTGGTGGAAGAAATGGCAACACAACCGCGTTACTGTCAGCGAACCACAAAATCCGGCAGACAAGACCACCGGATTCCACCGCTATCCGCGTATCCCATGAAGCCCAAAGTCGTCACCACCGCCGCCGTTGTCGTCATTGCCGCCGGAGCCTTTCTGGCCGGACGTTCCAGCGTTTCCACCGAGGCATCCGCCGCCACCGAGTCTTCCGCGACCACGGCCCGGGCGGGCTCTTCCTCGCGACTCTCCGGCGCACTTTCCTCCTCCGCTTCCCGAGCCGAGCACAAGAAGGGCGAAGGCCGCACCGCCGGTTCCTCCGAGCGCCCGGCCACCAAGGAAGCCCGCCTCGCGAAGCTGGAATCGATCATGCGCGGCCAGGATCCCCTCGCCCGCAATCGCGCGCTTCTGGACTACATCGACCAGCTCGATCCCTCTGAAATGAAGGATGCCGTGGACCGATTCCGTTCGATGGGGATCACCCAGGATCGCTTCGGTGAATACGCGATGATGCTGACCGCCTGGTCCAAGGCCGATCCGATGGCCGCTCTGGATTATGCCAAGGCGAACACCAAGGGTGGATTCGCGACCAACACCATTCTCACCAACTGGGCGAGCACCGACCCGGAAGCCGCCATCGCCTGGGCAAAGGCCAACCACGATGCCAGCCAGGGCGAAAACCCCTACATGGCCGGCATCATCAAGGGAATTGCCGATACCGATCCGGCCCGTGCCACCGGCCTCCTGACCGGTATGGCCATGAGCACGGAACGTGGCGATGCGCTGAACGCCATCCTGCCCTCGATCCTGGCCCAGGGAACCGATGCCACCCGCGAATGGGTCGCATCCATCGAGGACGAACATCTGCGCAATGGCGCGATGGAAAAAGTCGTCGACCAACTGGCGGAAAAAGATCCCAAGGGCACCGCCGATTGGCTCGCTGCCAATCCGGGCGAAGGCACCAACAACAACATGGACAATGTCCTCAGCGCCTGGATGGCCAAGGATGCTGCCGCCGCCACCGCCTACTACCAGTCCCTCCCCGCCGGGGATACGCGCTCCAACGCCATGCGCGGCATCGTCAATACCCTGGCCGATGAAAATCCGCAGGCCGCCGCCGACTTCCTGAACAGTCACACGGCGGACATCACCGACCGCGTCACCCAGCAGTTCGTGTGGCACTCGATGGGGTCCGACCCGGCCCTGGCCGTGAGCTACATTTCCAAAATCTCGGACCAGGGCGCGCGCGACGGCATGTACCGCCGCACGCTGGACAATTGGATGCGGACGGATGAACCCGCCGCCCGCACCTACCTCCAGACCCATCCGATGCCGGATTCCATGCAGGGCTATGTCCAGAAGCGCCTCGGAAAGTAAGGCGCTCCGGTGACTTCCGATGGACGTCCGGGGTTGCGGTTGCTAGCTGTGGAGCCGTGTCTGTTCCTTTGTCCATCGCCGTCCTCGGCTGCGGCTCCCGTGGCCGCACCTATGCCAAAATCGCCGCTTCATTCGGTGACCGATACTCTCTGACCGCTGCCGCCGACCCCGTGCCGGTGCGGCGTGACGCAGTGACCAACCTCGCTCCTGCTGGCCAGGTGCGGGAATTCGATTCCGCCGACTCATTCTTCGCGGCCGGGAAGCTGGCTGATGTGCTCATCATCGCGACGCAGGACTCCCAGCATTACGGACACGTGATGGCGGCGCTGGATGCCGGCTATGATGTGCTGCTGGAAAAGCCGGCCGCCGAAACACTGGAACGCTGCGAGGCGATCGACCGCCACGCCCGCGAACTCGGCCGCCGCGTGGCGCTGTGCTTCGTGCTGCGCTATACCCCCTTCTACTCCACCGTGAAGCGGGTGATCGACAGCGGCCGCCTCGGGAAGGTCATTTCGATCCGCACCCACGAAGGCGTGGAACCGTATCACCAGGCCCACTCGTTCGTGCGGGGGCACTGGGGCCGCTCGGAAAACTCGACTCCCATGATTGTGGCGAAATGTTCCCACGATGCGGACCTGCTCTGCTGGCTGGCCGATTCGAAGGCCGCCTCCATTTCCAGCTACGGCGACCGTAGTTGGTTCCGGAGCGAGAACGCACCGGAAGGTGCCCCGCTCCGCTGCACGGACGGTTGCCCGGCTGCCAAGGAATGCATCTACGACTCTCATCGCTACCTCGGCGACAAGCGCCGCTGGCTGGGCATGGTGATGGATGGCTGGGAGGAGGCCGATGACGAAACGATCCTGAACTTCCTCCGCACGTCGCCCTGGGGCCGCTGCGTGTATCACTGCGACAACGATGTGGTGGACCACCAGGTGCTGGCCTGTGAGCTGGAAAACGGTGTCACCGTCACCCATACCATGACGGCCTTCGATTACGGTCGCGCCATCGAGATCTATGGGACCAAGGCCGCGCTGAAGGGTGGCGTCCCTTACCAGGAGGCTGGCACGGCCGAGTTGTGGCTGCGGCATCACGAGCATGGTGCCCTGGAACCGGTCGAAATCATCAAGCCCGCCGATGAAGGATACGCCGGCCATGGCGGCGGCGACTTCGGCCTGATCGATTCCTTCGACACTCTCTTCAGAGGCCCGGACGCCCTGCCGCCCGGACTCGATGGCTTGGCTGGACACCGGCTGGCCTTTCAGGCGGAGGCATCGCGCCTCGCCAAGGGAGCCGTGATGCATTGAGAACCGTTCGCCTCCGGCATGACGGTGGACCGTCATGCCGGGACTTCACTTTTTTACCCGGAGTCGGAGGTTTCGCGCGGACCATGAAATCCCGAGGGAATTCATCACGTTTCAGCCAGGCATGTTCCGCTCACACCGCGCAAGTCTCATGGACAAGCCGCCCGCGCCCGCTAAGGTCCGCGGGATGCGATTCACCCCCTTGTTACTGATTGCCGTCACGGCGACCGCCTTTGCGGCGGATGGCCCGAAACCAGACAAGCCCGACAAACCGGAAAAAGCTGAAAAGGCCGAAAAGGCCGAAAAGGCCGAAAAGGCCGAAAAGGCCGAAAAGGCCGAAAAGTCGGACAAGGCCGAGAACCCGGAAAAAGCCGAAGGTTCAAAGGACGGGAAGGATGCAAAAGACTCGAAGGAATCAAAGGATTCCAAAGATTCGAAGGACACGCCGGTCACCCGCCATGCGACGGTGACCCTTGGCGGCAAGGTCATTGCCTACAAGGTGACGACCGCCAAACTCGTCCTCAAGGAGGATGAGGGCAAGGCTCGCGCTTCGATCTTCCATATCAGCTACACCCGCACCGACCTGAGCGAGGCGCAGAAGGCCAAGCGCCCGGTGCTGTTTGCCTTCAACGGCGGTCCTGGATCTTCTTCCGTCTGGCTGCACCTCGGCATCCTCGGACCCAAGCGCGTCGATCTCCCCGGTGACGGCACCCAGCCGCCACCGCCGCCCTGTCACGTGATCGACAATCCGGAGAGCATCCTTGACGTTGCCGATCTGGTCTTCATCGATCCCGTTTCCACCGGCTACAGCCGCCCGGAAAAGGATGTGAAAGCCGCCGAGTTCCATGGCGTGGAAGAAGACATCAACTCCGTGGGCGACTTCGTGCGCCGCTGGATCACCGAGCATGACCGCTGGAGTTCGCCGAAGTTTCTCCTCGGAGAATCCTACGGTGGCATCCGCGTGGCTGGTCTGGCCAATCACCTCCAATCGCGCTACGGCATGAGCATCAATGGCGTGGTCATGCTCTCCTCGGTGCTCGATCTGCGCACCCTCGGTGGCGGTCCAGGAGATGACATCATCTATCCCGTTTATCTCCCGGTCTACACGTCGGTGGCGCACTTCCACGGCAAGCTCAAGGGCGATCGAGACGCCCTGATCGAGGAAGCCCGCAAGTTCGCTTTCGGTGAATACTCGACCGCCCTTCTGCAAGGCACCGAACTCCCTGCCGACCAGCGCGCCATGCTGGCGGAAAAACTCGCCTCCTTCAGCGGTATCGATGCCGCTGTATGGCTGTCGCATGATCTCCGCATTCCCCCCAACTTCTTCGAGGCCGAACTGCTGCGCAAGGAACACAAGGTCATCGGACGCTTCGACGCCCGCGTCGCCTGGGGGGCCACCAGCCCTTCGGACGAAGGCCCTGATTACGATCCCTCCTACTCGCTGGCGCAGGGCGCGTTCTCGACCGCCATGCTCGACTACCTCAGCCGCGACCTCGGTTGGAAGGAAGAGCAGCCGTATGAAATCCTCACCCCGAAGGTCAATCCGTGGAACTGGAACTCCGGTCGCGGTGCCACCAACCTCGGGGACCGCATCGCCAAGGCCATGCGCGACAATCCGCATCTCAAGGTGATGGTCATGTGCGGTCGTTCCGATCTCGCCTGCCCCGGAGACGGCATCGCCCACACCTTCCGCCACCTGTTCGAGCTTCCCGAAGCCCAGCGCTCGAACGTCTCGTTCGTCCACTTCGACGGCGGCCACATGTTCTACCTGAATCCTCCGGACCGCATCAAGGCACGTGGTGACCTGGTGAAATTCATCGAAGGAGCCAAGGGTAACTGAACCCGGCCATGGAGATCCAGCCCACACCGCAGCCGCCGCCTGTGCCCCAGGCTCAACCCGTGATGCCGCCACCCATGGCGCCACTGCCCGGCGGACTGATGCGCGTGCCTGCTCCACCCCAATGGGTCACGCCCGACGACTGTAGCATGGGCATGCTGTGCCACCTGTTGGCCATCATCAGCGGATTCATCGGGCCCTTGATCCTGTGGCTCATCAAGAAGGACCAGTCCCGTTTCATTGATCACCATGGACGGGAGGCTCTCAATTTTCACCTTTCGTTTCTGATTTATTATATCTGTCTTTTTGCCGTGACCTTCGTTCTGATGTTCGTGTTTGTTGGGGTTTTTCTGCTTCCCGTTGTGTTCGCGGCGCTTCTCTGTGGTCACTTGGTTTTCCCCATCATCGCGGCGGTGGCCGCGAACCGGGGCGAGTGGTACCGCTATCCCCTGACGATCCGGTTTCTGTGAGAGCGTCTGCCGCTCCGGCATCGTGGATGCCTCCGACAACGCCGGCACCGCCTGCGTCCAGCTCACTTACAAGTACTAAGCATCCAGTATCCACGGCTCAGGCCACCGGCCGGGCCAGTTCCTTCCCCACGATGGAGCAGATCCCGACGAAGGTTTCCTCCACGAGGGTGAAGGTCCGCTTGACGCGGGTGAAGACGGTCCAATTCCGCTTTACCGCGAGCTCCCCCATCGGCAGAGCCACCAGGCGGCCGTCGGCGATTTCCTTCCTGGCCACCCAAGGCGCCACGATCCCGACGCCGAGCCCGATGCGCGTCATTTCCTTGATCGCCTCCATGTCCCCCAACACCAGCGGGGCACGGAGGCGGATTCCTTTTTCTTCGAACCAGTTTTCCACCAACTGGTGGGTCTGGGTGGAACGGGTGTAAACGATGAACTGCATCGCCGCGAGGGAATCGGGATTGATCTTCCCGCCTGCCGCCCACGGGTGGGCGGGAGAGACGATGAAGGTCATTTCATCATTGAACAGGGGCCGGCCTTCTTCGAGGCCACCGATGTTGTCGAGGCCGATGACGAGATCCAGCGCGTGTTCCTCAAGGCGATTGATCAGCCAGGACGTGTCGCCCGCTTCCACCACCGGTTCGCAGCGCGGAAAGCAGTCGCGGAATTCCCGCAGCACCGTGGGCAAAAGAAAGTGGCAGAGGCTATGCGGCGCGCCGACCCGGATGCGGGCCTGGCCCCAGCGCTTGAGACCATCCAATTCACGTTCGGCATGCTCGAGTTCGGCGAGGGCGCGGCGGCAGCGACGGATGAAAACCTCACCCTCCTGCGTCGGCACCGTCCGCTTTCCCTGACGATCCAGCAGGCGGCATCCTAGCTGCTCTTCAAGGGATCTCAGCGAATGACTGATGGCCGACTGGGTCAGACACAAACGCTTTGCCGCGAGGGTGAAACTTCCTTCGTCAGCCACCGCCACAAACGCCCGCACTTGGCGCAGATCAGGAAGAAATTCACTCATTGGACCTGGGTAGGTAAAAACACGCAAGAGGCTTCCAAGTGATTTGAAATCATCTACTCACGGTATGGAACGGAGCAACCATGACTGCATTTCATCGGAAATTCAGGATCGTCCCAGCACCGTTCATGCCAAACCTGCGGACTTGGCACTCTTTCCGCTCACCAATGGTCGATGTTTTCCGCTCCGCCTTCGTCCAAGCAAACTCTTCGTCTTGGTTTTGTCCCTCTCACCGACTGCGCGCCTCTCGCCGTTGCAAGGGAAACCGGCCTTTTCGAGCATTATGGAGTGAACGTGGATTTGGTGAAGCTTCCCGGGTGGGCGACGGTGCGTGACATGCTCTTTTTCGGGGAAATCGACGTGGCCCAATCGATCGCCGGACTGGCTTTTTCCCTGACCCTCGGCATCGGCCAACTGCGCCGTGATGTATGCGTGCCGCTCATTCTCAGCGCCCATGGCAATGCCATCACGCTCTCGAACCGGATCCCCGCGGAGTTCGTGAATCAGGAAAAAGGTCTCGGAATTTTCCTGGCCAATCACTGGAAAGAAAAGCGTCCGTTTACGATGGCGGCGGCTCACCGCTATTCCTCGCACCATTTGCTGCTTCACTCGTGGTTGAAGCAGCAGGGACTACAGCCCGGGGTGGATGTGGAAATCATCTTCCTGCCACCACCACTCATGCCCGGTCATCTCTCCAGCGGCCACCTCGATGGCTATTGTGTGGGCGAACCGTGGAACTCCGTATCGATCTTGAGCGGGCTCGGCTGGTGCGTGGCCACGTCCGCACAAATCGCCAGCGGGCATCCGGAAAAGGTACTCGTCGCCAGTGGTGAACTGCTGGGAGAACGCCGCCACGAGCTGCTGCTGCTCACAGCCGCGCTGCTGCATGCCTGCCGGCTGTGCCAGTCGCTCTCATTCCGGGACGAACTGATCCGCATCCTCGCCTCCGACCGCTACACGGGTGCGTCGGAAGCGGCCCTCCGCAACAGCCTTGGACCGGTCTTCGACACCGGCAAGGGCACGCTGGACGGCGCCAATTTCCATCTCTTCCACGGCGGCGACATCAACTGCCCGACTCCGGACAAGGCATCGTGGTTCCTCGCCGGCATGCGGGATGCGGACCTCCTGCCTGACAATACCAGCGGCGGCTCCCTCACGCGCATCTACCGCCAGGACCTCTACCGGGCGGCGACCGAGATGCTGCTCCCCTCCTGAAACGGGGGACATGAGCGGAATCGCTGGTATCCGTGAAAAG
>Ga0265327_10003999_pt1 | contig 13437 bp, 11 predicted proteins | sample 41621metaG_FD_202089 | JGI IMG/M metagenome (GOLD analysis project Ga0265327, IMG submission 202089) | Rhizosphere microbial communities from Carex aquatilis grown in University of Washington, Seatle, WA, United States - 4-16-21 metaG | ecosystem: Host-associated > Plants > Roots > Rhizosphere... | reverse complement strand
CTCGTCCACGGCGGTGAAGCAGCAGATCACATTGGGTCCGTCCAGATAGGCGCTGGCCAGGCTCTCGGCGGTGAAGGGCTCCTCAAGCGCCGTGGTGCCGCCACGGGCGATGACGGCGTTCAGCAACTCGGCCAGGGCCGGGGCGTCGTCATGCCGGGTCGGGCGGACAAGGATGGGCATCGGGCGCTCCGCTTGGTCAGGGGTCCGCTGGGCGGACCCTGGAGATTCGAGATATGACCACATGTAGGTCGCGACCACGGCCGGAGGAACCGCCATGCTCAGGATCTACCACGTCCCCGGCGCCCGCTCGGTGCGGCCAATCTGGCTGTGTCACGAACTCGGCTTGCCGGTGGAGGTCGTGACCGTCGATTTCTCACCGGCCTATCGCAATTCCGCGGAATGGCGGGCGATGAGCCCGGCCGGCAAGGTGCCGGTGATGACTGACGGGGACCTGACGATGTTCGAGTCCGGCGCCATGGTCGACTACATCCTGGAGCGATATGGCGAGGGGCGGCTGCGCCCGGCCCCGGGAACGCCGGAGAGCGCCCTGCACCACCAGTGGTGCTGGTTCAGCGAAGCGACCCTGATCCGCCCCCTGGGCGTAAATCGCCTGCTCACCCACGGCTATGCGGGCGAGGACACCCCGATGGCCGATGGCAAGCAGAAGGTTCTCGACTGCCTGGGGGTGGTGGACCAGGCCCTGGCGGACCGGCCTTACCTGATGGGGTCGGACTTTGCCGCCGCCGATATCATGATGGGCTACGCCCTCGGTCTGCTGGCCGGTCTCAAGCTGCTCGATGCGCGCCACCCCCGCGCCCTGGCCTATTTCGAGAAGCTGCGGACCCGCGCCGCCCTGGTCCGGGCCATGGCCGCCTGACGGCGCTCAGGCCCTCGCCCTCGCACCCGGCCCTGGCCGCGTCTCCACCTCGCGGGCCGTAACCGGCTCTCCGCATTCGGAACAGGTCATGACGGGCGTGAAGTCGTGGCCGCAGGCTTTGTGCCTGTGGAGCAGGGGCGGCCCCGCCTCGCCGGCGTAGTAGTGGTCGCCCCAGTGGACGATGGCCATGATCACCGGGTGCAGGGCCAGACCCTTCTCGGTGAGCCGGTATTCGTGGCGCAGGGGCTTGTCCTGGTAGGGGATCTTGGCGAGCACGCCCTCCTCGGTCAGCAGCTTCAAGCGCTCTGCGATGATGGTGCGGGAGATGGCCAGCCGGGCCTGGAAGACCTCGAACCGGCGCACCCCCAGGAAGCAGTCGCGCAGGACCAGCAAGGTCCAGCGGTCGCCGATCACCGCCAGGGCGCGGGCGGCGGAGCAGGGTTCGGCGGCGAGATCATTCCACTGCATGGGGCAACTTTGGGCGACGGTTGAAGGCGTAGGCGGTTGACTGGGTTCAGAATTGATACCATGGTCCGTCCAGAAAATAAACTGACTATGGACGGAGTCGCCGACATGGCCGATCTTCCTCAGAACGCGAGCAAGGGCGCCTGCCTGATCGTCGGGGTGGGCGAGGGGGTCGGCGGCGCCATCGCCCGGGCCTTCGCGGCTGAGGGCTACGCCGTCTGCATCACCCGCCGGGCCCGTAACCTCGACCAGCTGGAAGTGTTCGCCGACGAGATCCGCAAGGACGGCGGGGTGGTGCACGCCTTCGGCTGCGACGCCCGTTCTGAGGACGAGACCATCGCCCTGTTCGACCGCATCGAAGCCGAGGTGGGTCCTCTGGAGGTGGTGGTGTTCAATATCGGCGCGAACGTGCGCTTCGGGGTCACCGAGACCACGGCGCGTGTGTTCACCAAGGTCTGGGAGATGGCCTGTTTCGCGGGCTTCCTGGCCGGCCGCGAGGCCGCCAGGGTGATGGGGCCCCGGGGACGGGGCACGATCCTGTTCACTGGCGCCACCGCCTCGGTGCGCGGGCGCGAGGGGTTCTCGGCCTTCGCCGCGGCCAAGGCGGGCCTGCGGGCCCTGGCCCAGAGCCTGGCCCGGGAGATGGGGCCCAAGGGGATCCATGTGGCCCATGTGATCGTGGACGGCGCCATCGACGGGGTGTTCACCCGGCAGAACCGCCCGGACGCCGATGACCTGCTGGCCCAGGACCGCATCCTCAAGCCCGAGGAGATCGCGCGGAACTATGTGTGGCTGCACGACCAACAACGCTCCGCCTGGACGCATGAACTCGATCTGCGCCCCTGGTCCGAGAGCTGGTGACAGGGAGAACGACCATGACCCGCACGGTGGATTTCATCTTCGATTTCGGCAGCCCCAACGCCTATCTGGCCTGGAAGGTGCTGCCGGGGATCGCGGCGCGCACCGGCGCCCAGGTCAACCTGATCCCCTGCCTGCTGGGGGGCATCTTCAAGGCCACCGGCAACCAGTCTCCCGCCACGGCCTTCGGCGGGATCCAGGGCAAGCTCGCCTATGAGAACCTGGAGACCAGGCGGTTCGTGGCGAAACACGGCCTGACCGCCTTCCGATTCAATCCGCACTTCCCGGTGAACACCCTCCTGATCATGCGCGGCCTGATCGCGGCGCGGCAGCTGGGGGAGGGGGAGCCCTATCTGGAGGCGGTGCTGAAGGCCATGTGGGAAGACGGTCTGAAGATGGACGACCCGGCGGTGGTGGAGCAGGTGCTCACCGGCGCCGACCTCCCCGGCGAGGCGATCCTGGCCGCCACCCAGGACCCGACGGTCAAGGCCGAGCTGGTGGCCAATACCGAGGCCGCCGTAGCCCGCGGCGTGTTCGGCATCCCCAGCTTCTTCGTGGGCGAGGAAATGTTCTTCGGCAAGGACCGGCTGGGGCAGGTTGAGGACGAGCTGGGGAAGGTCCCGGCCTAGGGTCGCCGCCCGCTTCCCCCACTTGTTGGGGGAAGTGTCACAAGGCTTGCGTCAGCAAGCTGCGTGACGATGGGGGTGCGCATCTGAAACGCGCCGCCTGGCAGGCTTCGCACCCCCATCGACCCTCCAGCGAAGGCGCTGTCGGGCCACTTCCCCCACGCGTGGGGGAAGCGAGGTCGGCGGCGGACCGCCCCTACCCCACCCACCGCCTGAACAGCACGCTGGCGTTGACGCCGCCGAAGCCGAAGCCGTTGGACAGCGCGTAGTCGGTGGTGATCGGCCGTGAGGCGAGGGCCACCAGGTCGAGGCCTTCGGCGGCGGGATCGGGCCTGTGCAGGTTGAGGGTGGGCGGCGCGACGCCGTCGCGCAGGGCCAGGACGGTGAAGATCGCCTCCAGGCCGCCGGCGGCGCCCAGCAGGTGGCCGGTCGCCGACTTGGTGGCGCTGATCGCCGGGCCCGGACCGCCGACGAACACCGAACGGATGGCGGCGAGCTCGCCCAGGTCGCCCACCGGGGTGGAGGTGGCGTGGGCGTTGAGATGGCCCACCTGGGCGGGGGCGACGCCGGCCTGGTCGAGGGCCGTGCGCATGGCCCGTGCGGCGCCGTCGCCGTCCTCCGGCCCGGCGGTTAAGTGATAGGCGTCGGCGCTGGTGCCGTAGCCCACCAGCTCGGCTATGGGCGTCGCGCCCCGGGCCAGGGCGTGATCGAGGCTCTCGATCACCAGGATGCCCGCGCCCTCGCCCATGACGAAGCCGTCGCGGTCCTGGTCGAAGGGGCGCGAGGCCTGCTCGGGGTGGTCGTTGAAGGCGCTGCCCAGGGCGCGGGCCGCGGCGAAGGCGCCCAGGCTCACCCGGTCGATGGTGGCCTCGGCGCCGCCGCAGATGGCGATGTCGGCCTCCCCGGCGCGGATCATCCGGGCGGCGTCGCCGATGGCCTGGACGCCGGCGGCGCAGGCGGTGACCGGCGCCCCGAGCGGGCCCTTGAACCCGTGGCGGATCGAGACCCATCCGGCGGCAAGATTGGCCAGGAAGGCCGGGACGGTAAAGGGGGACAGGCGGCCGACGCCCCGGGCGTCGGTGGTGCGCACGGCCTCGGCGATACGCGGGAAGCCGCCGATGCCGGTGGCGATGACCGTGGCGGTGCGGGTCCTGGCCCGCTCGTCCTGAGGCGCCCAGCCGGCCTGGGCGATGGCCTCGTCAGCGGCGGCCAGGGCCAGCTGGATGAACCGGTCCATCTTCTTCTGGTCCTTGGGCGGGACCGCGGCGTCGAGATCGAATCCGGCCTCTGGGTCCTCGGCCCTGGAGAGCACCCGGCCGGCCACCTGGGCGGGAACGTCGGGGGCGAGCTCGGCGGGAAGACGGGTGAGGCCCGAACGGCCGGCCAGCAGGCGGGCCCAGGCGGTCTCGGTTCCGCAGCCCAGGGGGGAGACCACGCCCAGGCCAGTGACGACGATGCGAAGGCTCATTTGGAGGATCTTTCCAGTCGGAGGGCTGCGCGCTCCAGGGCGGCGAGCGCGGCGCGGGTCGGCTCGGCGCGTGCGCCGAGGATCGAAGCGAAGTCGGCCTGGATCTTCGTCCAGATGGGGACGCCGGCCTCCAGGAGGGCGAGGCCAGCGGGGGTGATGGCGAGACGGCGGCCCTTGCGGCCGCGCCCCCCCTCGAGGGTCAGGAGACCCCGGCCCTCCAGCAGTTTGAGATTGCGCTGCAGGGTGGAGGACTCGAGGTCCAGCTCATCGGCCAGGGCGGCGATGGGGCGGTCACCATCCATCGAAATGGCGGCCAGCAGGGTGTATTGGGTGATCTGCAGGTTCAGCGGCCGCAGGCGCGCATTGAAGGCGCGGGTGACGGCGCGGGCGGTCATCCGGCTGCGGTGACCGAAGCAGATCCTGGCCATGTCGTCGGGCAGAAATGTCATCCTGCATATACATGATTATGGCGGGCGCAGAGTGCAAGCTGTTTGGGCGCTTGTGTCTGGGCCCGCAGAGGGCGGTTGGGTTGAGAGTTCCTATGTCAACACGAAGACCACGAAGACCACGAAGGGGGCGTCATTCCTTGGCGTCGTGGAGTGAATCGATGGCTGGGGCGGCCATCCTTAAGCCCAGCCCCGAACGGCTGTGGCCGCCCGGTCTGTTGCGCCAGGCCGCCAGGGCGGCTTAACTCATCACCGGGCCTTCGCCGCCGGGTTGGGCGCCGAAGCGACGACGGGGCGGATCATGATCGTTCGAAACGCGACGCTGGCGGCGCTTGTTCTGGCTCTCGCGCCGGTGTGGGTCCTTGCAGAGCCGCCGGCGCCGGCGAAGGGCCATATCGTCTACGGCGCTAACCGAGCGGCGGGCCGATACTTCGAGCATGACGGGGTGAAACTCTATTACGAGGCCTATGGCAAAGGCCCGCCCCTGCTGCTGATCCACGGCAATGGCGCCACCATCTGGTCGATGAGGAACCAGATCGCCTATTTCTCCAGACACTACCGCGTCATCGCCATGGACAGCCGCGACCACGGGCGCTCGGGCGACGCCACCGGTCCCCTGACCTTCGAGGCGATGACCGACGACCTCGCCGCCCTGCTGGATCATCTGCACACCGGCCCGGTTCTGGTGCTGGGCTGGAGCGACGGCGGCATCGAGGCCCTGCTGCTGGGGATCCGCCACCCCGACCAGGTGACGAAGATCGCCGCCATGGCCGCCAACCTCTATCCCGAAGGCATCGCGGCGGAGTTTCTCAAGCTCGAAGGCCCGCCCCCGAAGACCGAGCCTGGCCACGTGCCGATCCGGGCCGAACGGGTCGACGCCCTCGACCGTGACGAGCCCCACATCAAGCCCGACGCCCTGCAGGCGATCACCGCCCCGACCCTGGTGCTGGCAGGCGACCACGACGCCATCGCCGACGAACACACCCTGGAGATCTACCACCACCTTCCGAACACCCAGCTGATGATCTTCCCCGGCGCCACGCACATGATCCCGGTGGACGACCCGGCCCGGTTCAACGCTGCCGTCGACCACTTCTTCCGCACCCCGTTCGTGAAGACCGACCGCGTCGCCGACCTGTTGAAGACCGCCGCTCGCATGAAGGCGGAATACGCGAAGACGCATCCGGCGGCGGCGGCGGCGAGATGAGCGGAGGCATGGCGGGCGAGGGCGGGTAGAGGCCGCGCGTTCAATGTCTCCAAGAGGAGGGGGCGCCGCCGCCTGGCGCCGGGCCGAGCGGCCGGGACGTGGGCAAGATTGACAGACCCGGGAGGTGGGGCGCAGTCTCCAGCAAGGCTGATACGGCCGGCCGCTTGCGGCCCCTCGGGGCTAAGGTGAACGTATCCAAGTCGCTTCGATCCTTTGCTCCTTGAGCGACCGGGTCAGCAAGGCAAGCTCCTGACGCGCTTCGGTTCGCTCGCAAGGCAAAGGATGGATTTTCCATGCGCGACTTCCGTGACGCCAAGGCCATGGCGCGTACGCTCCGCGAGGCCCTGACCGCCAAGGGCATGACGGTCAGCAACAGTGAAACCCTTGAGCTGGTGGCCAGGATACTGGGGGCGCGGGACTGGAACACGCTGGCCGCCGCCATCGACGCGTCGCGGCTCCGTGAGGCGGTCTGGACGCGCCTGGAGGGCGTCCATGCCAAGAAGCAGCCGGTGATGGGCTCGATCGTCGGGCGCGTGAGGGGCGGCTTCACTGTCGACCTGGGCGGCGCCTCGGCCTTCCTGCCCGGCACGCAGCTCGACGTCCGGCCGGTCCGCGACTTCGGCGCGCTGATGGGCCGCGAGCAACCGTTCGCCATCCTCAAGATTGACCGTCCGGGCGGCCATATTGTCGTCTCCCGCCGCGCCATCCTGGAACAATCCGCCTAGCCTAGTCCTCCCCGCCCAGCATCTCCTCCTTGGTGACTTCCCAGCGGGCGCGGCCTTCGATGATCGAGGTGCGGATGGTCTCCAGGTCGACCTCAGGATAGCTGCCCTGGTGGACGCCCAGGGCCACCAGGAAGGCGGTCTCGAAGTCGCGATAGTCGATCCAGGTCTTGGCCGCCATTTCCTGGGGCCAGGCCAGCAGGCTCTCGTCAGCGCCCTCCCAGCCATCGGTGAGCTGGCCCGCGGCCACGCCGTAGTCCACCGGCTTGCCCAGGGTCTCCAGGCCCGAGGTGGTCACCGCCCATTGGCGGCCGCGCCAGATGATTTCCTGGGCCCGGCTCGCGACGTCGTCCTCATGCATGGCAGGGTCTCCTCCGTGAGTCGGCGACCATAGCGGATCGCGGGCGGGGCGGGAGGCGCAGATGATCCGACTGGATGGCGGCGGCGAGACGTTGGTCCTGCTCATGGGGGAGGGGGCGCCGAGCCTGGCCTATTGGGGACCGGGCCTTCCCCCAGGAGTCGAAGCGGACATGGTGGCCGATCTGGCGCGCCGGGCCGTGCCGCACGGCATGTTGGACGGCGGCGAGGTGTTCGGCCTGGTCCCCGAGGCCGGTCGCGGCTTCACCGGCCAGCCCGGCCTGGAGATCCATCGCGCCGGGGGCGGGTTCGTGACCCAGCTGCAGCAGGCCGGCGTCACCCCGATCGGGGACGGCGTGGCCATCACCCTCGTGGACCTTGGGGCCGGGATCGAGCTGGTGTTGTCGGTGACCCTGGACTCGGCCACGGGGGTGGCGGGGTTCCGCAGCCGGCTGACCAATCTTGGCCCCGACGACCTGGCGGTGGACTGGCTGAGCCCGGCGGCCCTGCCCATGACCCATGACGAGGTCATGCTGTTCGAGGGGCGCTGGTCGCGGGAGTTCCATCCGGTGCGCCAGAGGCTGGCCGTGGGGGCGCTCAGCCAGGACAACCGTACTGGCCGCACCTCCCACCACGCGCCGCCCTTCGCTGTCGTGGGCCAGCCAGGATTCGGAGAGCAGGGCGGCGAAGTCACCGGCCTGCACCTGGCCTGGAGCGGCGACCACCGGATCTGGGTGGAACGACTGCGGGACGGCCGGATCCAGGCCCAGGCCGGCGAGCTGTTCCTGCCGGGCGAGATGATCCTGGCGCCGGGCGCCTCCTATGAGACGCCTGTGCTTTACGCCGCCCGGTCGACGACGGGGTTGAACGGCCTCTCCGACCGCTTCCATCCCTTTGTGCGGGACCAGATCCTTGGGGGGCGGCTGAGGGCGAAGCCGCGGCCGGTGCATTTCAACACCTGGGAGGCGGTCTATTTCCGGCATGAGCTCGGGGAGCTGAAGGCCCTGGCGAACCTGGCGGCTGAGGTGGGCGCCGAGCGGTTCGTGCTGGACGATGGCTGGTTCAAGGGTCGGGACGACGACACCACCAGCCTGGGGGACTGGACGCCGGACCCGGTGAAGTATCCGGATGGGCTGGGGCCGCTGATCGACCATGTGCGGAGCCTGGGTCTGGAGTTCGGGCTGTGGGTCGAGCCGGAAATGGCCAATGCGGCCTCGGATCTGTTGCGGGCCCATCCCGACTGGACCCTGCATGTGGCGGGGCGCCACCAGCCCCTGGGACGCGGACAATATGTGCTGGACCTCACCCGGCCGGAGGTCAGCGCCCATATCCATGACCAGATCGACGCGCTGCTGGCGCGCCATCCCATCAGCTATCTGAAGTGGGACATGAACCGGGACCTGACCCATGCGGCGAGCGGCGGCCGGCCGGCGAGCCACGCGCAGACCCTGGCGGTCTATGAGCTGATCGACCGGCTGCGGGCGGCCCATCCGGGGGTGGAGATCGAGAGCTGCGCTTCGGGCGGCGGGCGGGCCGACTACGAGATCCTGCGCCGCACCGACCGGATCTGGACCTCGGACTGCAATGATCCGATGGAACGCCAGAGGATCCAGCGGGGATTTTCGATCTTCTTCCCGCCGGAGGTGATGGGCGCCCATGTGGGCCCGGCCAAGGCCCATACCACCGGCCGGCGCACCAGCCTGACCCTGCGGGCCATGACCGCCCTTTTCGGCCATATGGGGATCGAGGCCGACGTGCGGGATTTCCCGGACGGCGACCAGGCGGGGCTTGCCGCGGCCATCGGCTTGCACAAGCGCCTGCGACCGATGCTGCATGCCGCCCGGACCCTGAGGCTCGATCATCCCGATCCCGGCGCCGTGGGGTTCATCGCGGTGGGTGAGGGTGAGGCCCTGGCGAGTTTCGCCCAGCTGGAGGTTCCGGCCCGGGCCGGGCCCGACCCCCTGAGACTGGCCGGACTGGAGACTGACGCCACCTATCGGGTCACCCTGCTGAACCCGCCGCGCCATCCCCAGGCCACCATGAAGTCGGCGCCGGCCCTGGTCCTTGGGGAGGCGGTGACCGCCACCGGCGGGATGCTCATGACCATGGGGGTTCCGCTGCCTGTGCTGCGGGCCGGGGAAATCGCCGTGTTCCACCTGGAGCGGGTCAAGTAGTCGGAAGAAGCTCTCGCAATCGCCCGGCAAGCTTTGCTGTGGAGATCTGTTTCAAGCATTTCCGGACTGTGGCGAAAGCCCGGCGGCCCGAAACGTCACTGCAACGGCGTTGCAATGACCGGCGCTGATCGTTCGAGCATTCAGGCCCGCGGCAGATGCCGCGTGCGCCGGCGCGCCCGCAAGGACGTCGCCGAGCCGGGGTGAGGGCGCGGCTTGGATCGCGGAACCCGACCGAGGACGACGCGTCTTGCGCCGCCGTTCCCGGAGCCCGTCCCGTGTCAGAAGGGGCCCCAAAAGAGGGCCTGTTTCACAGGGAGATGATCCATGCCCAGGATTCGCTATTTCCATTCCAGCTCGGCGCTCGCCGCCCTCTTGGCCGTTGGCTTCGCCGCCCAGGCCAACGCCCAGGCGGCCGCACCGGCCACGCAGAAGGCCGCCGCCACATCGGCGCCGGCCCTGGTGACCGAGGTGGTGGTCACCGCACAGAAGCGCGAAGAACGATTGCAGGACGTCCCGGTGGTGGTGACCGTGCTCAGCGGCGCCAAGCTGGAGGCCAACCAGGTGAAGTCGGTGGCCGACCTGGTGACCCTGACCCCAGGCCTCACCTCCACCACCAACGGCACCGAGGGTACGACCATCGCGCGCATCCGCGGGGTGGGCAATGTGGCCGACAATCCCGGCCTGGAGGACTCGGTCGGTCTCTATATCGACGGCATCTACCGGCCGCGGAACGGGGTGTCGTTCAATGACCTCGGCGAGCTCGCGGACGTGGAAATCCTCAAGGGGCCGCAGGGCACCCTGTTCGGCAAGAACACTATCGCCGGCGTGATCCAGATCACCACCAAGCGGCCCTCCTTCACCTTCGGGGCCGAGGGCGAGCTGACGGTGCAGAACTATAACGGCTATGGCGGCTCGGTCTCGATCACCGGTCCGGTGGTGGCCGACAAGGTGGCGGTGCGGTTCTACGTGGCCGATCGCCAGCGGGACGGCTTCGTCCCGGTGGTGCAGGCGCCCGGCGGCGGCATTCCTGACCAGAACGACGAGCACGTCTTCACCACCCGGGACCAGGTTCTGCTGCAGCTCAGCGACGATGTGGACGTCAATTTCATCGGCGACTACACGCGGCGTAAGGACCACTGCTGTGTCGCCGTCGACTATCTGAACGGGTCGCCCGCCACCATCCAGAACCTGGTGTTCCCGGGCACCATCCCCAATCCCGTCAGCCCGCAGAACGACAAGGCCTATCTGAACCGCTCGACGGTCAATGACATCACCGACGAGGGGGTCTCGGCCGAGGCGCACTGGAAGACGCCGTGGTTCGACCATGCGACCCTGACCTCGATCACCGCCTGGCGGGACAATAAGGAGACCGCCGGGGGAGACACCGACGCGACGCTCGCGGACATCCTGGTCACCGAGCCGAACCTCAACTTCACGCGCTTCCGCCAGTTCTCGGAGGAGCTGCAGTACCGGGGCGCCACCGACAGGCTCACCTGGCAGGTCGGGTTCTTCTATTCCAACGAGCGGCTGGACGCGGGCAATTTTGTCGAGAACGGACCGGCGCTCGGGCCCTATCTGGCGGTGCTGAGCGGCGGCGCCCTTCCCGCCGCGGCCTATCCTGCTGGCCAGGGCGCACAGGACGCCTATCACCAGCGGGAGCACAGCGAGTCGCTCTACACCCAAGACGAATACAAGCTGACCGACCAGTTCTCGATCATCGCCGGTCTGCGCTACACCTGGGAGCATAAGGACCTGGCCTCGGCCTACACCAATAACGACACAGCCAATTTCTGCGCCACCCTGCTGCAGCTGGTCACGGGCAGCCCGACGCCCGTCCCGTTCGCCGCCTATGGACTGTTCAGCAAGGCGGACTTTGGCACCGCCTGCCTGGTGGATCCGGCGTTCAAGGGCCTCACCACCCATCAGGCGCTGGACGAGGAGGCGCTGACCGGGACCCTCAAGGCCCAGTACAAGTTCAGCGACTCCAAGATGGTCTATCTCTCCTATTCCCGGGGCAATCTGGTGGGGGGCTTCAACCTGGCCGAGGTGACCCTCCCGGTGGCCGGCGGTGCGCCCAACACCTCCCTGGCGCCCCAGGTGGACACCTCCTTCCCGGCGGAATCGGTGAACGCCTATGAACTGGGCGCCAAGACCCAGTGGCTCGACCGCCGGGTGTCGCTGAACGCGGCGCTGTTCTACCAGCGCTACTACAACCACCAGCTCAACGCCTTCACCGGCACCCAGTTCGTGGAGTTCACCATTCCTCAGGCTCAGGCCACCGGGGCCGAGTTCGAGGCGGTCTGGGCCGCCACCTCCGACCTGACCCTCAACACCGGGGTCACCTATGCGGAGACCGAATATCCCGACAGCGCCCGGAACCGCGCCACGCTGCAGGCCACCGGGAGCAATCTCGGCTTCCTGCCCGGGGCGCGGCTGAGCTATGCCCCGCTCTGGTCCCTGGTGGGCGGGGTCTCGTACAAGCACCCGGTGACCGACGGCCTGGACGGCTTCGTCAATATCGACACCAAATACACCTCCAGCTACCAGGTGGGCTCCGACGAGGATCCGGTGAAGATGCAGAAGGGCTTCGGTCTGACAAACGCCAGTTTCGGCGTCTCGACCCATGACCAGAGGCTCACCTTCAGCATCTTCGCCACCAACCTGTTCGACCGGTTCTACAAGCAGACCGCCTATGACGGGGTGCTGCAGACCTTCTCCAGCCCGCCGGCCGCCAATCCCGGCGAGAACAATTACGACTACTTCCCCGGCCAGCCGCGCTTCGTCGGCGCTACCCTGAGGATCAAGTACTGATCCGATCGATGGCGCACGTCCGGCGGGCCGCATGGTCCGCCGGCGCTTCCCGTCGCGCACCGGCGCCTCTAGGGTCCCGCGCTTCAGATCCGGAGTTGATCCCGATGCGGAAGACCGCCCTGCTCGCCCTCGCCCTGGCCGCCGTTGCGGTCGACGTCCAGGCCGCCGCGCCGGCCCATCCTGCAAGGCCCAAGGCCGCCGCCACTGACCCGGCCCGACTGTCGGCGATCGTTAAGACCCTGGCCTCCGACCCGTTCCAGGGGCGCGCGCCGGGCTCTCCCGGCGAGGCGAAGACGATCGAATACCTCACCGCCCAGTTCAAGGCGCTGGGGCTGGAGCCGGCGGGAGACAAGGGCGGCTACACCCAGGTCACGCCCCTGCTGCACACCCAGATCGCGCAGCCGGGGACCTATGGGATCACGGTGGGGGGCGCCGCCCTGCCGCTCAGCTTCGGCAAGGAGATCTCACCGCTCACCCTGCTGCCCGTGGACCATGTGACCCTCAAGGACGCGCCCCTGGTGTTTGTGGGCTACGGCGTCGCGGCCCCGGAGCGGGGCTGGGACGACTACAAGGGCGTCGACCTGAAGGGCAAGGTCGTGGTGGTGCTGATCAATGACCCCGACTTCGAGGCGAAGCCGGGGGAGCCGGTGGCCGGCAAGTTCGGCGGCCAGGCGGAAGCCTATTATGGCCGCTGGACCTACAAGTACGACGAGGCCGCGCGGCGCGGGGCCGCCGCGGTGCTGATCGTCCACGAGACCCCTGGCGCCGGCTATGGCTGGTCGACGGTGATGGCCAACAACGGCGAGGGCTTCGACATCGTCCGCCCGGATCCCGCGAAGGAGCGCCTGAAGCTGCAAGGCTGGATCAGCCGGGAGACGGCGGTGGAGCTGTTCCGGAGGGCGGGGCTCGACTTCGAGGCCCAGAAGACCGCCGCCCGCACCGCGGCCTTCCAGCCCGTGACTCTGAAGGACGCGACCTTCTCGGCGGACTACGGTCTGACCCACGAGGTGGTGCAGAGCCACAATGTGGTGGGCAAGCTCACCGGCAAGGGCCACCCGAAGGAGAGTGTGATGTTCTCCGCCCATTGGGACGCCTATGGGGTGGGCGCGCCGGACGCCAAGGGCGACACGATCCGAAGGGGCGCCGCCGACGACGCCATCGGGGTGGCCGGGGTGATGGAACTGGCGCGCCGGTTCAAGGCCGCTCCGCCCACCGACCGCTCGCTCTATTTCGCCGCCTGGACCGGGGAGGAGCGGGGCCTGCTGGGGTCGGAGTTCTACGGGGCGAACCCCACCACCTTGCTGCCGAAGATGGCCGCCAACTTCACCATGGACGTGCTGCAGACGGCCGGGCCCTCCCATGACGTGGTGCTGGTGGGCTACGGCCAGAGCCAGCTGGACGACCGGCTGGTGGCGGCGGCGAAGCG
>Ga0265327_10003998_pt1 | contig 13439 bp, 12 predicted proteins | sample 41621metaG_FD_202089 | JGI IMG/M metagenome (GOLD analysis project Ga0265327, IMG submission 202089) | Rhizosphere microbial communities from Carex aquatilis grown in University of Washington, Seatle, WA, United States - 4-16-21 metaG | ecosystem: Host-associated > Plants > Roots > Rhizosphere... | reverse complement strand
GCTCCGCCAGAAGATGGGCGGGCAGAACGCAGAGGGCCGGCGTCAGAAAATCAACAACAACAACACGGCACGACGAAGCAGCGCCGCATGGGCATGCGCAGCGATCCGTCGTGGGTCATGCCGCCTACCATACGGCACTCGCACGGAAAAGCCACGGCCGAATTCGTCACAGCAAATGGGGTTATAACCGTGATGCGCGCTAACCCTGTGGGAACCCCAATGAAGCCGTAACGTGGCCGCCGCATCCCCAACACACCGACCCGTCGGAGGTAGCTTCATGACGTCTGCGCAGAACGAATCGCAGGCCCTCGGCGATCTCGCCGCAAGGCAGCTTGCCAATGCCACCAAGACAGTTCCGCAACTGTCGACCATCACCCCGCGATTCCTGCTGCACCTGCTGAGCTGGGTGCCTGTCGAGGCCGGCATCTACCGCGTCAACCGCGTGGTCAACCCCGAGCATGTCGCCATTGCGGCCGAGCAGGGTTCGGGCAACGAGGACCCGTTGCCGGAGACCTACGTCGACTACGAGACCAGCCCCCGCGAGTACACGCTGCGCTCCATCTCGACGCTGCTCGACGTGCACACCCGGGTCTCCGACCTCTATTCCAGCCCGCATGACCAGGTCGCCCAACAGCTGCGGCTGACCATCGAGACCATCAAGGAGCGCCAGGAGTCCGAGCTGATCAACAACCCGGAGTACGGGTTGCTGTCGCAGGTCACCCCCGAGCAAACCATCCAGACGCTGCGCGGCACCCCGACCCCGGACGATCTCGACTCGTTGATCACCAAGGTGTGGAAGACCCCCGCGTTCTTCCTGACCAACCCGCTCGGCGTGGCGGCGTTCGGCCGGGAAGCCACCCGTCGCGGCGTGCCGCCACCAGTGGTCAGCCTGTTCGGCGCCCAGTTCATCACCTGGCGCGGCATCCCGATCATCCCGTCGGACAAGGTGCCGGTCGTGGACGGGAAGACCAAGTTCATCCTGGTCCGCACCGGCGAGGAACGCCAGGGTGTGGTCGGCCTGTTCCAGCCGGGGCTCGTCGGCGAGCAGGCCCCGGGGCTGTCGGTGCGCTTCACCGGCATCAACCGGTCGGCCATCGCGTCCTACCTGGTCACGCTGTACTCGTCGCTGGCGGTGCTCACCGACGATGCGCTGGCGGTCCTCGAGGACGTCGGAGTGGACCACTTCCATGAGTACAAGTGAGTACCGGGGCGAGCGAAGCCAGCCACTGAGCGACGCGGAGCTGTCGACGCTGGCCAGCCAGTTGTTCGCCACCAGCTTGCGCCCCGGTCCGGACAGTCCGCCGGTGACCACTCAGGTAGCGCCGCGCGGGGTGGCCACGGATGCGACAACCGGGACGTCGGCGGCTGCCACCGCGGCCGGTCTGACACACCCGGGCACGCCGGGCGAGTTCGTCTCGGTGTCGGAGCTGTTCGCGCCGGCGCCGACGTCGCCTGGGCCGGAAGGGATTCCGCCGGGGACGGCGCCGGTCGCACCGCGGGGCAACGCGGTGAGCCCGGTCGTCCCGTTCGGTGGGCTGGAGGCGTTCGCGGTGCCGTCTGGCTTGGCCCCGACGGTGCCGGGCGTGCTGGCGGGGGCGCCGTCAGCTCCGGTCGCACCCAGCTCTCCCCCGTCGCTTCGCTCGCCCCAGCGCGGCCCCGCACCGACGTGGCCGGGCACCGTGCCGACGGTGCCGCAGCTCAACTGGACCGGAACTCCGGAATCGTCCGAGGATGCCGGGAATTACTACTTCCTGCAGCCCCCGGTCGAACCTGTTGCGGCCCAGCCTGTTCCGGTCATCGAACACGACCACGAGGTCTTCGACGTCCACGCGATCAGGGCCGATTTCCCGATCCTCAAGGAGACGGTCAACGGCAAGCCGCTGATCTGGTTCGACAACGCGGCCACGACGCAGAAGCCGCAATCGGTCATCGACCGGCTGTCGTACTTCTACGCCCACGAGAACTCGAACATCCACCGGGCCGCGCACGAGTTGGCGGCCCGCGCGACGGATGCCTATGAGGATGCCCGCGAGGCGGTCCGGCGGTTCATCGGGGCGTCCAAGACCGAGGAGATCATCTTCGTTCGCGGCACCACCGAGGCCATCAACCTGGTGGCGTACGCGTGGGGCGGCAAGCACCTGGGCCCGGGTGACGAGATCGTCATCACCCACCTCGAGCACCACGCCAATATCGTTCCGTGGCAACTGATTGCGCAGCAGACTGGGGCGGTCATCAAGGTCGCGCCGGTCGACGACGCCGGCAACCTGCTGCTCAGCGAGTTCGAGGACCTACTGGGCCCCCGCACGAAACTGGTTGCGGCGACGCAGGTTTCGAATGCACTCGGCACGGTGACGCCGGTCGAGACGATCGTCGAGTTGGGCCACCGTTACGGGGCCCGGGTGCTGATCGACGGTGCGCAGTCCGTCCCGCACATCCCGATCGACGTGGCCGAGCTCGGTGCGGATTTCTTCGTGTTCTCCGGGCACAAGATCTTCGGGCCGACGGGCATCGGGGTGCTGTACGGACGCGAGGACGTGCTGGCCGAAACCCCGCCGTGGCAGGGTGGCGGCAACATGATCGCCGATGTGACGCTGGAGCGCTCGGTGTTCCAGGGACCGCCGAACAAGTTCGAGGCAGGCACCGGCAACATCGCCGATGCCGTCGGGCTCGGTGAGGCCATCCGGTACGTGGAACGCATTGGCATCGAACGGATTGCGGCGTACGAGCACGCCTTGCTGGAGTACGCCACCCCGCGGTTGGCGGCCATTCCGGGCGTGCGACTGGTGGGCACGGCCGACGAGAAGGCCAGCGTGCTGTCCTTCGTGTTGGCCGGGCACGAACCGCTCGAGGTCGGCAAGGCGCTCAACGCCGAAGGCATCGCGGTGCGGGCCGGGCATCACTGTGCCCAGCCCATCCTGCGGCGCCTCGGACTCGAGGCGACGGTGCGTCCGTCGTTCGCGTTCTACAACACGTTCGAGGAGATCGACGTGTTCATCGACGCGGTCCGCCGCATCGCCGAGCGCTCGCCTTAGTCCGCACGCCAACACGAATGCCCCTGACACGCCGAGCGTGACAGGGGCATTCGCGTTCGGCCGGCACCCGAGAAAGGCATACCCACCTGCGGGTTTGCGGCCTATATTGAAGAGGTGACCAGGGGCTGCGGCACCGGATATGACATCACGTACCGGCGGGCTGCCGGCCCCTCCTCTCTCGCTGCGGCCAGGCTGCCGCGCAGCACTCGTCTCCGACCTCCAGGCCGCGCGTAGGGCCTTCCCCACGCTGCCTGCACGTCTACCGGCGCGGACGGCACCGGAGCATTCCGAGAATCGGAGGACAGGATGAAGCGCTATCTGACACTTGGTTATGGCGTGCTGTGTTACGCGGTGTTCCTGGCCTCGTTCCTCTACGCCATCGGCTTCGTGGGCAACGTGGTGGTGCCCCGCACCGTCGACCACGGGATCACCGCATCGATCGGTGAGGCCGTGGTGGTCAACCTGATCCTGCTCGGCCTGTTCGCCGTGCAACACAGCGTGATGGCGCGGCCCGCGTTCAAGCGGATGTGGACCCGCATCGTCCCGCAGCCGATCGAACGCAGTACCTACGTCCTGATGTCGAGCCTGTTGCTGGGTCTGTTGTATTGGCAGTGGCGGAGCATGCCGCAGGTGGTCTGGCACGTCGGTGCACCCGCCGGACGCTACGTGTTGCTCACCCTGTTCTGGGTGGGCTGGGCGATCGTGCTGCTGTCGACGTTCATGATCAGCCACTTCGATCTGTTCGGGCTGAGGCAGGTATACCTGGCCTGGCGCGGAGAGCCTTACCGCGACATGACTTTCCGGACCACGCTGTTCTACCGGGTGGTGCGGCACCCGATCATGGTCGGCTTCATCGTGGCGTTCTGGGCCACCCCGACGATGACCGCGGGACATCTGATGTTCGCACTCGCCACCACCGGATACATCCTGATCGCGGTCCAGTTCGAGGAGCACGATCTGGTCGCGTCCCTCGGGGACGCGTACCGCGATTACCGCGACGAGGTGCCGATGATGATCCCCGGGCTGCATGCGCACCATCACTCAGCACGCCCACACCACGCGGCGTAACCGCGATCTGTGCACGATTTTCCGCGGCTGCCGCGGAAAATCGTGCACAGATCACTACTTCTTGGGCTTGTCGCTGGCCGCGTCGGAAGACAGGGCCGCGACGAAGGCTTCCTGCGGCACCTCGACCCGGCCGATGGTCTTCATGCGCTTCTTGCCTTCCTTCTGCTTCTCCAGCAGTTTGCGCTTACGGGTGATGTCACCGCCGTAGCACTTGGACAGGACGTCTTTGCGGATGGCCCGAATGTTCTCGCGCGCAATGATTCTCGATCCGATGGCCGCCTGCACCGGCACCTCGAACTGCTGGCGCGGGATCAGCTCCTTGAGCTTGGTCGTCATCTTGTTGCCGTACGCCGAGGCGCCATCCTTGTGCACGATGGCGCTGAATGCGTCGACGGCCTCGCCCTGCAGCAGGATGTCGACCTTCACCAGGTCGGCTTCCTGCTCGCCGGCCTCTTCGTAATCCAGCGACGCGTAGCCACGGGTGCGCGACTTCAGAGAGTCGAAGAAATCGAAGATGATCTCGCCGAGCGGCATGGTGTAGCGCAGCTCGACGCGCTCCGGGGACAGGTAGTCCATGCCGCCGAGCTCACCGCGCCGCTGCTGGCACAGCTCCATGATGGTGCCGATGAATTCGCTGGGCGCGATGACCGTCGTCTTCACGACCGGCTCGTAGACGGCGCGCACCTTGCCCTCGGGCCAGATGGACGGGTTGGTCACGACGAGTTCGGTGTTGTCCTCTTTGACCACGCGGTAGACCACGTTGGGTGCGGTCGAGATGAGGTCGAGGTTGAACTCACGTTCCAGCCGTTCCCGGGTGATCTCCATGTGCAACAGACCGAGGAAGCCGCATCGGAACCCGAAGCCAAGGGCCACAGAGGTTTCCGGCTCGTACGTCAGGGCGGCGTCGTTGAGCTGCAGCTTGTCGAGCGCCTCCCGCAGCACCGGATAGTCCGACCCGTCCACCGGGTACAGACCCGAGTAGACCATGGGCCGCGGTTCGCGGTAACCGGTCAGCGCTTCGGTGGCACCGTGGCGGGCCGACGTCACGGTGTCACCGACCTTGGACTGGCGGACGTCCTTCACACCGGTGATCAGATAACCGACCTCCCCCACGCCGAGGCCGTCGGAGGCCTTCGGCTCAGGTGAGACGATGCCGACCTCGAGCAGCTCGTGCGTCGCCCCGGTGGACATCATCTTGATCTTCTCGCGGGGATTGAGCTTGCCGTCGACGACGCGGACGTAGGTCACCACGCCGCGGTAGATGTCGTAGACCGAGTCGAAGATCATGGCCCGCGCGGGCGCATCCGCGTCGCCGACGGGCGCCGGGATCAGCCGCACCACCTCGTCGAGGAGCTCACGCACGCCCTCACCGGTCTTGCCGGAGACGCGCAGCACATCGGACGGTTCACAGCCGATGATGTGGGCGATCTCACCGGCATACCGATCGGGGTCGGCGGCGGGCAGGTCGATCTTGTTGAGCACCGGAATGATGGTCAGGTCCCGGTCCAGCGCCAGGTACAGGTTGGCCAGCGTCTGGGCCTCGATGCCCTGGGCGGCGTCGACCAGCAGCACGGCGCCCTCGCAGGCCTCCAGGGCGCGCGACACCTCGTAGGTGAAGTCGACGTGGCCCGGGGTGTCGATGAGATGCAGCACGAACTGCTCGCCGTTGACCTCCCACGGCAGCCGCACGTTCTGCGCCTTGATGGTGATACCGCGCTCGCGCTCGATGTCCATGCGGTCCAGGTACTGGGCCCGCATGTCCCGGTCGGCGACGACACCGGTGATTCCCAGCATGCGGTCGGCCAGCGTGGACTTGCCGTGGTCGATATGGGCGATGATGCAGAAGTTCCGAATCTGCGCCGGCGCAGTGAACGTCTTGTCGGCGAAACTGCTGATGGGAATCTCCTGGTGACGACGGTTCTTAGCGCACTGTGCGCACCCACCAGGGTATCTAGCCAGGACCCCGGCGGCTAAATCGCGGCCCGGAAACTCCCCTATGCTCGAAGTCATGGCGTCGCAGTGGAGGACGTTCCAGCGTCTGGCGGAACAACTGGTGTTCAACGAGGCGCCCAAGCTCATCCGCACCTTGCAGCAGCCTGACGGGCTGTCTCGGACCATCCAGCAGGGGATCCGGTTCGGTATCGAGGTGGGACTGACGGCACTCGGTGCGGTTCCGGCGGAGCCGCAGGCCGCGATCACCGCGGGTCGCCCGGTCACCGAGAACATCGTCCCCACCGCGCACCGCGCCCGTCGCGTCGTCTACTCACCTGACCTGGACGGCAAGGCCGATCCGGGCGAGATCGTCTGGACCTGGGTCGTCTACGAGGACGATCCGACCCGCGGCAAGGACCGTCCCGTCCTGGTGGTGGGCCGCGATCGCTCCACGCTGCTGGGGCTGATGCTGTCCAGCCAGGACCGCCACCAGAGCGACGCCGACTGGGTGGGCATCGGCTCGGGCAGCTGGGACTACGAGGGACGCGCCAGCTGGGTGCGCCTCGATCGGGTGCTCGACGTGCCGGAGGAAGGCATCCGTCGCGAGGGCGCCATCCTCGCTCGCGACAAGTTCGAGATCATCGCCGCCCGCCTCCGGTCCAGCTACTCCTGGACCTGACTGAGCCCCTTTCCCGCGAGCACCCCTTGGGGGTATACCTCCCGCGAGCGGCCGTGTTTGTACGGCGACCCGCCGGTTTCGGCGTGCACTCAGGGGCCGCTCGCGCCCGACGAGCGGGCGCTCAGTGCTCCTAGCGCGCCGGCCGCCACATGGGGATCAGGCTCGGTCCGCCGTTCGGCAGCGTCATCTCGCCGGTGACCTCGAACCCGAACCGCGCGTAATACGGCACGTTCACCGGGTTGCTCGACTCCAAATAGGCCGGTGCGTGCTCGGCGTCGCACCGGTCCAACCGGGACCGCATCAGCGCCTGCCCGTAACCACCGCCGCGCACTGTCGGGTCACTCCCGATGACCGCGAGATACCAATGGGGTTCCTCCGGGTGGTGCGCCTTCATCAACTCGGCGGCTGCCTGCCCACGCAGGGCGGCAGTACCCAAAGTCAGCAGCATGGCCGGGAGTGTGCGGAGTTCGGCGCTCCGCGTCTGCTGCCACTTGCCCGGCGGATCCCACAACGCCGCAGCGCCGATGCCGTCGGCCGACGAGGCGATCTCGACGCCGCCGTTGTCCAGATGCTGGTACCTGGTGAGGGCCTTGAACAAGCGCGGCAGTCGCCGCCGGCGCACGCGATCGTCCGGAATCATCCAGCGCATCACCGGGTCGTCGGCGAAGGCCCGGGCCAGAGTCTGCGACAGGGCCCCGATATCAGAGCGGCCGGCCGGCCGCGTCTCGATGTCACGCATTTCTCCAGCTTGCCGTGAGCGGCCGCCTCCGGGTCGCGTCATGCGGAGATTACGGACACTCAACGCACGCTCACCGGCCGCCAGCGGCCCCAAATTGCTCGCAGTCGGCGGCGTGTCGCGGTACAGACACGGCCGCTCGCGGGAATTCACCCGCCCTGGGTGATGTAGTCCTGCAGGTGCTGCTGCTCGGTCTCGAGCTCTTCCATCCGAGTCTTGACGACGTCACCGATACTGACGATGCCGGCCAGCCGGCCGTCGTCGAGAACGGGGACGTGACGCACCCGGTTCTGGGTCATCAGCACCACCAAGTGGTCGACTGTGTCGCGCGGCGTGCACGTCGCGAGGACGGTCGTCATGATCTCCGAAACCGGCTGGCCCAGTAGGCCACCGCCGCGCTTGTGCAGTTCGCGCACGACGTCGCGCTCGGACACGATGCCGGCCAATCCGTCGGCCCCGACCACCACCATGGCGCCGATGTTCAACGCCGCAAGGCTGGCCAACAATTGCGACACCGTGGTTTCGGGGGCAATGGTCGCTACCGCGGCACCCTTGTTGGTCAGTACGTCCGCGATCCGCATCGCCCGCCTCCGATCGTGATCCACCTCACATCCATGGTAGTCGGCAGCGGGCGGTGCGAAGGGAAAGTCAAGCGAGCCGGGTGATTTCCACGACGACATCCAGGTCGGTGGATCCCTCGCCGGAGTAGATGCCCTTCAGCGGTGTGACATCCGAATAGTCCCGCCCCACAGCCACCGTCACGTACTGCTCGTTGATCTCGACGTCGTTGGTCGGGTCGTAGTCCCACCAGCCGCCGGTCCAGGCCTGCACCCAGGCGTGGCTCTGGCCTTCGATGGTGTCGCCGACCTCGGCGCGGCGCTGCGGGTGCAGATAGCCGGACACGTACCGGGCCGGAATCCCCATGCCACGCAACAAGATCAGCGTCAGGTGCGCGAAGTCCTGACAGACGCCCTTGCCTTCGCGCAGCGCATCGAGCCCGGAGGAATGCACGCCGGTGGTGCCGGGCACGTAGTCCAATTCGGTGTTCACCCAGTTCGCCGCGGCGATCACGGCTTCCTGTGGGTCGTAGTACTTCATGATCCGCTGACCGACGCGCTGCAACCGCTTGCTGAGCGGTGTGTACCCCGTCGGGACCAGCAGTTCATCGAACCGGTCACGCACGCCGGCCCCCGCCAGGTCGTCCCAGGTAACCAGTTCCGCGGGCATTTCACCCTTGTCGGTCTCGACGACCGAGGACGACGTCACCTCCAACTCGGTGTGCGGTGCATGCAGATCGAAGGCCGTCACCGCGGTGCCCCAGTAGTCGATGTACCGGTACGAACGAGTGGCCGGTGTGGTCTCGACGCGGTTGAGGATGACGTTCTGCCGCGAGTCCGAGCGCGGCGTCAGCCTGGCCTCGTTGAACGACGCCGTCACCGCCGACTTGTAGGCATACCCGGTGGCATGGACAACCCTGAGCCGCCACATATCAGATCTCACCTTCTTCGATAACCGACACCGGGTGTCCCGCGTCCGTCCAGGCGACCCACGGCGCCGCGTGAAAGTACTCCAGCGCCAATGCTTCTCCGATTTCCCGGCAACTGCGTTGCAGACCAGCCAGGCGCGCCTCCAGCGAATCCAGCAGCAGGCCCGGTTGCAGGAACTCGAGCTCGCTGCGCGCCCGGCCGAGCAGGCGCTGCGCCTCCCCGGTGGCGCCGACGCGGTCATGTGGCCGGTGGTGCAGTTCGTCCAGATGCCGCTCGGCCACCCGGAGCGAGTAGAACACCGACCGCGGAAAGAGCCTGTCCAGCAACATGAATTCGACGACGCGGCCGGCGTCCAGCACGCCGCGGTAGGTCCGCAGGTAGGTGTCGTGGGCACCGGCCGAGCGCAGCACCGTCACCCACGCCGGCGACGACGCACTGTCACCGACGCGAGCCAGCAACAGGCGCACCGTCATGTCGACCCGCTCGATCCCCCGGCCCAGCATCATGAAGCGATAGCCGTCGTCGCGTGACAGCGTCGAGTCGGCCAGGCCCGCGAACATCGCGGCACGGCCTTCCACGAAGCTCAAGAACTCGTGCGGCCCAAGCCTTCTGGCGGCCCGCTCGCGCTCCGCCAGGGCGTTGTAGGTGGTGTTGAGACATTCCCACATCTCGGTCGAGGTGACTTCGCGTGCGCCGCGCGCATTTTCGCGGGCCGCCGAGATCGACTCGACAATCGAGTTGTCACCCTGGCCCCCGTGCCCGAACGCGACCAGGTCGGTCAACGACCACATGTCCAACGGAGCCGCGGGCGGCTCGATCCCCAAGACCCGCAACAACGTTCGAGATGCCAGGTCGGGGTCGACGCTCGAGTCCTCCAACAGCTGGTGCACCGTGACGTCCAGGATGCGGGCGGTGTCGTCGGCCCGCTCGACGTAGCGGCCGATCCAGTACAGCGATTCCGCGTTGCGCGCCAACATCAGTACATCACCGCCTGTTGCTGTTGCTGTTGCTGATGGGCGGTTTGGACGGCCTGTTGCGGCGGCCCCTCGTCGGCGGCCTGGCCGGCCGACGGCAGCGAACGGACGACTTCGGCGGCCGAAAGCTCATGGTCGGCGGTCGACGCGCGCGACGCCAGCACCCACGTGTCCTTCGATCCCCCACCCTGGCTGGAGTTGACCACCAACGAGCCCTCCGGCAGGGCCACACGGGTCAGGCCTCCGGGCAGCACCCACACGTCGTCACCGTCGTTGACCGCGAAAGGCCGCAGGTCGACGTGCCGTGGGGCCAGCTTGTCGCCGATCCGCGTCGGCACCGTCGACAGCTGCACCACCGGCTGGGCGATCCACCCACGCGGGTCGGCGCGGACCTTCTTCGAGATCGTGGCGATCTCCTTCTCCGACGCGTCCGGCCCGAAGACGATGCCGTAGCCACCCGAACCCTCGACCGGCTTGATGACCAGCTCACGAACCCGGTCGAGCACTTCCTCGCACTCCTCCTCGAGCCAGCAGCGGTAGGTGTCGACGTTGGCCAGCAGCGGCTTCTCGCCCAGGTAGTACTCGATGATGGTCGGCACGTAGGTGTAGACCAGCTTGTCGTCACCGACCCCGTTGCCGACCGCGCTGGAGATGACGACGTTGCCCGCCCGCGCGGCGTTGAGCAGGCCGGCGACCCCGAGCACGGTGTCGGGCCGGAACTGCATGGGATCGAGGTACATGTCGTCGATCCGGCGGTAGATGACGTCGACCTGGCGCTCGCCTTCGGTGGTCCGCATGTACACGATGTTGTCGCGGCAGAACAGGTCGCGGCCCTCCACGAGTTCGACGCCCATCTGCCGAGCCAGCAGGGAGTGCTCGAAGTAGGCCGAGTTGTAGACGCCCGGCGTGAGGACCACCACGGTCGGGTCCGCCTCGTTGGAGGCCGCCGCATTGCGCAGCGCCCGCAGCAGGTGTGACGAGTAGTCGCCGACCGCGCGGACCCGGTGCGTCGCGAAGAGGTTGGGGAACACGCGCGCCATGGTCCGGCGGTTCTCCATCACGTAGGACACCCCGGACGGCGAGCGCAGGTTGTCCTCGAGCACCCGGAAGTCGCCCTTGTCGTCGCGGACCAGGTCGATGCCCGCGACGTGGATGCGGACGCCGTTGGGCGGGACGATGCCGGCGGCCTCGCGGTGGAAGTGCTCACACGAGGTCACCAGCCGGCGCGGGATCACCCCGTCACGCAGGATCTCCTGGTCGCCGTAGACGTCGTCCAGGTACATCTCCAACGCCTTCACGCGCTGCTTGATGCCCTTTTCCAGCTTCGACCACTCGGCGGCCGAGATGACGCGGGGCACCAGGTCCAGTGGGAACGGCCGCTCCTGACCCGACAGCGAGAACGTGATGCCCTGGTCGGTGAACGCGCGGCCGAGCGCTTCGGACCTGGCCGCCAGCTCGGACGTGTCGGACGGCGCCAACTCGGCGAAGACGCCCTTGTAGAGACCGCGCACGACACCCTTGTCATCGAACATTTCGTCGTACGCGGCGGCATAGCTGTCGACGTCGTCGTAGCCGTTGAACACACCGTCGTAGCGATTCCCTGGGGAGCTGGGCCGCGTCCGTACGGGGCCGCTCTGCGATGTCCGTGGGCTCATGGCAGACATGCTGCATCAACCTGGCGGTTTCGGCAGGGCAACTTGGCATTCACAGATATGCTCGGGATCGTCGCCGGCCAGGGCGCGTATCCCGCGCTTTGGGGATTTCGCATGGACGCTGGTAACCTGAACAGTCGCTGCCCGTTGATGGGCGAAGCGCAGACTTAAGACCGAGCATGTTCTTCCCGGACGTGCCCAATTTGAGATTTAGAAGGAACGACACGCGTGGCCAACATCAAGTCGCAGGAAAAGCGCATCCGCACCAACGAGCGTGCACGTCTGCGCAACCAGTCGGTGAAGTCGGCGCTGCGTACGGCTATCCGCGGCTTCCGTGAGGCCGTCGAGGCGGGCGAGAAGGACAAGGCCGGCGAGCTGCTCGTCGCCACCAACCGCAAGCTGGACAAGGCCGCCACCAAGGGTGTCATCCACAAGAACCAGGCCGCCAACAAGAAGTCGGCGCTGACCCTGGCCTTCAACAAGCTCTGATCTGAGCCTGTAGTTTCCGCGAAACCGCGGCCCGATGATCGGGCCGCGGTTTTGTTGTGCGCGTGGAGTGGCCGGCCGCTCAGCTGTCGGCGAGCTCGGCGACGCGACGCACCGCCGACTCCAGTGCGTAGTCGGCGCTCGCCGCCGCACCTTTGACATCGGCGTTCAACGACGCGACCACGCGCAGCGCCTCGGCGACGGTGTCCCGGGACCAGCGCCGGGCCTGCTTCTGCGCCTTCTGGACCCGCCACGGCGGCATGCCCAACTCCCCCGCAAGCCGATACGGATCACCCGACTGGCCACCCACGCGCGCGATCGAGTGCACCGCCTCGGCCAGCGCATCGGCCAGGACCACATGCGGCACACCGCCGGCCATGGCCCAGCGCAGCGCCTCGGCGACGCCGCTGACGTCACCCGAGACGGCTTTGTCGGCGATGTCGAAGCCGTTCACCTCGGCCTTGCCGGAGTGGTAGCGGCGCACTGCCGCCACATCGATCTGGCCGCCGGTGTCGGCCACCAGCTGCGAGCACGCCGCGGCGAGTTCACGGATGTCGGAGCCGACCGAGTCGAGCACGGCGTTGACGGCGTCGTCGCTGACCTTGACCTTGAGCGATCGGAATTCCTTGCGGACGAAGTCGGCGCGCTCGGCGGCCTTGGCGATCTTCGCGCACGGATGCACCTCGGCACCAAGCTTTTTCAGCTGATCCGCCAAGGCCTTGGCCCGGCCGCCACCGGTGTGCACGACGACCAGCATGGTGCCGCCGGGCAGGTCGGCCGCCGCGTCGGCGATGAGGGCGACAGCGTCTTTGCCGGCCTCGGCCGCGGACTCCAGGACCACCACGCGTTCCTCGGCGAACAGCGACGGGCTCAGCAGTTCGGCGAGTTCACTGGTCGACACATCACCGGCCCGCAGGCGGTCGACGGGAACGTTGTCGTTGCCGGCTCGCTTGCGCGCTTCACGCAATACGTCGGCCACGGCACGCTCGACCAGCAGTTCCTCGTCGCCCAGCACCAGATGCAATGCCTCGGTCGATCCACTCACCCGTTGATCGTTTCATGTCGGGCAGACACGAACACGGCACGGGTATTGCGAATTCCGCATTGGCGTTGCACTCCGCGATTGGCGATGCGGGAGATGTTCCAGATCGCACGTCATGGCGGCGCGAAACCCGGAATACTTGCACCCGCGCACGCCACCGAGTGCCTAGTGCCCCGTGTCCGGGACGTCAAGGTGGTCAGGCCGGCGCGCACGGGGAACGGGGCACACCTATGAATCGACGGTCGAATTCGAAGGACCGGTTCGGGGTCGGTGTGTTCGACCAGATCGTCAACGCCCATCCGTGGCCGACGGCACCGTTGCGCGCCAACTATTTAGGAGCAGTCGCTGCGG
>Ga0265327_10003996_pt1 | contig 13442 bp, 16 predicted proteins | sample 41621metaG_FD_202089 | JGI IMG/M metagenome (GOLD analysis project Ga0265327, IMG submission 202089) | Rhizosphere microbial communities from Carex aquatilis grown in University of Washington, Seatle, WA, United States - 4-16-21 metaG | ecosystem: Host-associated > Plants > Roots > Rhizosphere... | reverse complement strand
AGGTGCTGGCGGAGTTGGAGCTGGCCATCACCGAAAACAATTTCCGCATCACCGGACACAACCACATCGGCAGCGTCATCCGCCAGCGCGACGGCATCGGCTTTCCGGATTACGACACTTTCCAATTCTGCAATTTGACGCTCGCCCGGCAGATGCTGGAAATATCCCCGGCCGCCGTGGCCTATATGCCCTGCAACATCGCGGTGCGCTCGGAAAACGGCCAAGTGGTCGTCACCACCCACTTGCTGCCCACCGACGGCCCGGACGCCAAGCTCAACGCCTTTTTTCGAGACTTGAACGAAAAGCTGAAAAAGATCGTGGATTTTGCCGCCGAGCAGTGACGCCCGCGTGAGGCGGCGGGCTGTCGTTTGCGTTTGCCGCCCATGGCGCGGCGGCGAATTGCGCCATCAGGCGCGAGTACACTATCATCGCGCTTTTACGCTATCCCACCCCACACAAACACACAGCCTTACACAATGAAACCGAACTCCACCGCGATCTTGCTGCTGGCCGCCACTTTGCTATCCGGCTGCGCCGGCACGCCCAAACCGCAACCGGCCGCAGCCACGCCACCGGCCCCGGCACCCGCCGTTGTCGCCAACGACTTCCCCACGCTGACCCGCGTCGAATACGTGCTCAATTGCATGCAGGAAAAAGGCGGCAAGAATTACGACAACCTCTACCACTGCGTGTGCGCCGTGGATCACATTGCCGCCAAGCTGCCGCACGAAGAATTTTTGCAGGCGGAAACCTTCGTCACCAATGTCAACCTGCCCGGCGAGCGCGGCGGCGTGTTCCGCGACCCGCCGCAATCGAAAGCGCTGCGCGACAAGTTGCAGGCGGCGCAGCAAGAAGCCGTCGCAGCCTGCTTCCCCAACGGCGGCAAAGTGTCCGCCCCGAAAACCAAGTGAACGCCATGTGGAACTTTAAGCTACTAGCCGCCACCCGCACGGTCGAAGCGACGATGCCGTTCATGCTCTACCGGCTGGCGGTCTGCCTGGGCACCGCCGCCGCCAGCTTGTTGGCCGCGCTGATCGGCGCGGGCACTTTGATCGCCTTCGCCTCCTTCTCCGCCAAGCCGGGCGGCGTGGCGAGCTTCGGCGCGGCGCTGGGCTTGGGTGCCTTCGCGTTCCTCGTCTACCGCTATCGCGGCCGCCTGTTTTTCAACATCCAAGCCGGGCATCTGGCCTTGTTGGCGGAATTGGCGCGGGGCGCAAAGCTGCCTCAGGGCAAGGCGCAAATCGAACTGGCCAAGCAGAAAGCCAGCCAAATATTCCCCAGCCCCTTAGTTTTCCTGGATCTCAGTGAGACAGCCAAGCAAGTGCTGCGGGCGCTGCCGGCCAAACACTGCCCGTTCCTCGGCCATTTGCCCAACCGCCAAGCGTATGCTGCCTTTCTCCCGGTGGCCGGCCTTTTGGCGCAAACCGGCGAGCAGCCGCTGCTGGCTCTGAGCTTCAGGGACGGGCAAACAAACCCCTGGCAAGCTGTCCGCGACGGCTTAATCGCGCATGTCCGCCATTTCGACCTGCTGACGAAAAACCGCTTGTACCTGCTGGCCTTCGAATATCTGGGCCTGGCCGCCGCCTATCTGGCTATGCTCTACCCGACAGACAGCGCTGCCGCCCTGCTGCCAGTGGATGTCGGCGTGTGGCGCTACGTGTTCGCGCTAATTTTCGCTTGGAGCCTGAAAGCCGCGTTCCTGGAACCCATCGCCACGACAGCGCTGGCCGGGTTGTATTTTGATCTGGCTAAACCCGGCGGCAACGCAGCGGAATCGCAAGCGCTGGAAGGCGACAGCGAGGCCTTTCGCAAAATCATCCAAAAAGCAAGCCTTTAAAGGCGCGGGCAGGAAACCGGGCATACATTGCCATGGCCGGCAAATACCCGGAAAATGCCCGGCTCACTCCACTCCAACGAGACATCGGCAAACCTCCATGCATAAACAAACCAGCGCCGCCCATGAACAGCCTCGGCCCAGAGTCACCGTCGCCAGCGTGGTCGAACGGGACGGGCGTTTTCTCGTGGTCGAAGAACGGCCCGACAGCGGCGCCGGCTTGGTCATCAACCAGCCGGCTGGCCATGTCGAGTACGGCGAAACCCTGTTGGAAGCCGTGGCGCGCGAAACCTTCGAGGAAACCGCCTGGCGCTTCACCCCGGAATATCTGGTCGGCATCTATCTTTGGGCAACGCCCAACGCCAGCGCCAACTATCTGCGGGTCTGCTTCGCCGGCTCGGTCGGCGGGCACGAGCCCGACAGCGCCTTGGATGAGGGCATCGAACGCGCCGTCTGGCTCAGTCGCGATGAATTGGCGGCGCAACGCGAACGCCTGCGCAGCCCGCTAGTCTTAGGTGTCATCGACGACTATATCGCCGGGGAGCGTTATCCATTAAGCGCGCTCAAATCCTTTCTGGGCCAGCAATGAGTCGGCAGGTTATCGTCGGCCTCTCTGGCGGGGTCGACTCCGCCGTCACCGCCTTGGTGTTGTTGGAACAGGGCTACGAAGTCTCGGGCCTGTTCATGAAAAACTGGGACGAGGACGACGGCACCGAATACTGCACCGCCCGGCAGGATTTGGAAGACGCCCAGCAAGTCTGCGACAAGCTCGGCATCACCTTGCGCAGCGTCAACTTCGCCGCCGAATACTGGGATTCTGTTTTTGAGATTTTCTTGCAAGAATACGCCGCCGGGCGCACCCCCAACCCGGACATCCTGTGTAACAAAGAGATAAAATTCAAAGCCTTCCTGGACTATGCCCAGGATCTGGGCGGTGATTTGATCGCCACCGGCCATTACGCCCGCGTCGAGGAACGTGACGGGCGGTTCCGCATGCTGAAGGGCGTGGACGGCAACAAAGACCAGAGTTATTTCATTTACACGCTGGGCCAACCGCAACTGTCGCGCACGCTATTTCCGATAGGTGGCATGGAAAAACCCGAAGTGCGCAAGCTCGCCGCCAAAGCCGGTTTCGGCAACGCCCGCAAGAAAGACAGCACCGGCATCTGCTTCATCGGCGAGCGGCGCTTCAAGGACTTTCTGCAACGCTACCTGCCGGCCAGCCCCGGCGAAATCCAAACGGCCGACGGCGAAGTGATCGGCCGACACGAAGGGCTGATGTATTACACGCTGGGCCAACGGCGCGGCTTCGGTGTCGGCGGCGTCAAAGGCGCCGACCAAGAAGCCTGGTATGTGATGCAAAAGGATCTGCGGCGCAATGTCCTCATCGTCGGCCAGGGCCACGACCACCCTCTGCTATTCGCCGACGCGCTGGAAGCCGGCACGCTGGATTGGTGCGACAACCGCCCTTTGGCACAAACCCTGCGCTGCGCGGCGAAGACCCGCTACCGCCAGCCGGATCAAGACTGCACGGTCGAGCCTTTGGACGATGGCCGCTGCCGCGTCGTCTTCGACCAGCCGCAACGCGCCGTCACGCCGGGACAGTCGGTGGTGTTTTACCGGGGCGAGGAATGTTTGGGGGGTGGGGTGATTGAATCGAGCTACCGCCTATGCCCTTCAACGTAGATTTCAAGCCTCGGGCAATCAAAGACTTGAGCGCTTTATCTAAGGATAATGCCCGCCGCATTCTGGAAAAGATCACTGCCTTGCAGGACGATTTACAAGGCGATGTAAAACGCCTGACTGAATATAGGCCAGAGTACCGCTTAAGGGTTGGCGATTACCGTGTGCTGTTCGAACTGGAAGATAAAACCATTGTTATTTATCGCATCATCCATCGCCGTGAAGCTTATCGATGAGGTATGAGAATGCTCGAATTACACCCCCAAATTTTGGAAAATAAAGGCAAGCGCGAATTTGTCGTTTTACCCTATGAGGAATTTATCGCCTTGCAAGAGATTTTGGCGGACGCCCAAGACTTGACTGAGCTACGGGAAGCGAAAAATGCCGAAAGCGATGCCCAAACCATGGGCCTTGATGATGTCAAAAAGCACTTAGGCATATAACTAAAATTGGCGGCCTTATAGGTCAAGTGCGTCTCTTTGCACCCGATCAGTCCGATTTCAGGTAACATTGTCGGACAACGATAGAGCTATTGCCCGGCCTACCCGGCTGGAAACCCAGCCTAATTTAAAACTCAATTTGCCGGAGTTAAAAGATGCACTATACCGCATTAAAGGTTTGCGTGACCATTTTTGTATCAACATTTATTGTCGTTGGAGCGAACAACATCATTAAAGGCGCACAAGAAAACAGTACTTTCCTTCTTATTCATGGTGCCATGTTTGTTATTATACCCTTCTTTGTATGGCTTCAATTTATGAAAACCTTTTCTACCGCTCAAGATTATATAAAAAACCTAAAACCCCTATCACATAAAAATAAAATTGCACCAACTAATCATAAAGAATATTTTTTTAAACTTAAAAAACTGACAGAATCTGGAGAATTTATTATACATGACGGGGTTGTGTATGCTACTGGACTGGCTACCACACAATTGGAGGCGCATGACATACTTGATTGCGTTTACTCGGACGAAAACGGTATGGAAATCTGGTCCCGCCAGAAAGGAGAACCGGTATGGCGCTTGTCCAAAGCGGGCTTAGGATTCAAGCCCGGCAGAAGCGACCGGGAGTCTTTGCGCGCTTTTCTGCTTGGCATCGACGCCGACGGAAAACCGCCAAAATCCCGGCAAATTGAGTTTGTTTTCCAGAAAATCGCCGGAGAGGCGGCGGCCTATAACGCCATGAACGCCTTTCATGCTTGGATCGAAGAAATCACCGCCTCCTCCCAAACCAACGAAGAAGACAGCGCCGAGTGGATAGGTAAAAGGGAAGCCGGCGACCGGGGGGAGCGGCTGGTTAGGGAACAGGTCAAGCGGCAATTGGGCGGAACGTATGTGGACGGTTTCATTCCCACCGAAAACATGGTCTGGCGCGGGCAGAATTTCGAGATCGACTTGCTTTGCCTGTGTTCCTGTATCGGCTTGGTGCTGATGGAAATCAAAAACTTCGCCGGGGAAGTACGGTTCCGTGGCGAAGAATGCTTGCAAATCAAAAGCAGCGGCGAGGAATATCGCCCGGATGTGTCGCCCATACGCCAAGCCTTGCGGGCGCAAGGCATTCTAGAATCTCTGCTGCGCGAACACGGGCTGGATTATCCTGTCATCCCCTTAGTCGTCATGGCCAACCCCGACATGGGACTGGCCGTGGAACCCCCCGATTCCCGCTGCGCCGTGGTCAAGCTGGAGGATTTGCCTGCTTGGTTTGACCGGCTGACGCATAATTCGGCTATCGAATTTTCTGAAGACAATTTTAAATCTATCCGTGCAACGCTCAAATCAGTTGAACGTCAATATTTAAAATAAAAGTCTAATGCCGTGTGACCACAGTCGCACTCGATAAACCAGAAGCTAAGAATAAAAGAACATGACATTAACCAACCTCTCCCCCGTCGATGGCCGCTACGCCGGCAAAGTCGATTCCCTGCGCCCCATCCTCAGCGAATTCGGCCTGATCCGTTTCCGCGTGCTGGTGGAAATCCGCTGGTTCCAAGCGCTCGCGCAGGAACCGGCCATCATCGAAGTCCCGCCTTTTAGCGATGAGGCTAATGCACACCTGGAAGCCATCGTGGCCGACTTTTCCGTGGCCGACGCCGAGCGCGTGAAAACCATCGAGAAAACCACCAACCATGATGTCAAAGCGGTGGAATATTTTCTCAAAGAACGCATCGCCGACGTACCGGAGTTGGCGAAGGTCGGCGAGTTCATCCATTTTGCCTGCACCTCCGAAGACATTAACAACCTGGCCTATGCGCTCATGTTGCAGGAAGCGCGGCACAAAGAGCTGCTACCGGACATGGCCGAACTGATCGAGGCGGCCTGGATTATGGCCCATGATTATTCGGCCCAGCCCATGCTGTCGCGCACCCACGGCCAGGCCGCCACGCCGACCACGGTGGGCAAGGAATTCGCCAATGTCGCGGCCCGGCTGGAGCGCCAGTACGCGCAACTGGACAGCGTGGAATTGCTCGGCAAGGTCAACGGCGCGGTCGGCAATTACAATGCCCACGTCATCGCCTATCCTGAAGTTGACTGGCCGTGCTTTGGGCGGGATTTTGTCGAATCGCTGGGGCTGAATTTCAATCCCTACACCACCCAAATCGAGCCGCACGATTACATCGCCGAGTATTTCCACGCCTTGGCGCGCTTTAACACGGTATTGATCGACTTTAACCGCGATGTCTGGGGATATATTTCACAAGGCTATTTCATCCAGAAAACCATAGCCGGAGAAGTCGGCTCTTCAACCATGCCGCACAAAGTCAACCCCATCGACTTTGAAAATTCCGAAGGCAATTTAGGTTTGGCCAACGCCTTATTTGGGCATCTCGCGGAAAAACTGCCGATTTCCCGCTGGCAGCGCGATTTGTCCGACTCCACTGTGTTGCGCAATATTGGCGTCGGCATCGCGCACACGCTGATCGCTTTGGAATCCACGCTAAAAGGCTTGTCCAAGCTGGAGCTGAATCCTGCCGCGCTGGACGCCGACTTGGACGCCAACTGGGAAGTGCTGGCCGAACCGATCCAAACGGTGATGCGGCGTTACGGCGTGGAGAAGCCTTATGAGAAACTGAAGGAATTGACCCGGGGCCGGCGCATCGTCGTGGAGGAGTTGAAAGTTTTTATCACCCAATTAGAGATACCGGAAGACGCCAAGCAAAGGCTGCTGACGCTGACGCCCAGGGCTTATACCGGCTATGCCGAGATTTTGGCGAAACGCATTTAACCTGCTTGCCGCAATGAGGAAAACACCATGGGCCTGCCACAAACCAATCCGGCTTACAGTTTCGACGACTATCTAGTCCAGGAACGCGAGGAGGCATTCCGCCACGAGTATCTGGACGGCCAGGCATATGCCATGGCGGGGGAAACGCTGGAACACAGCACGATATGCGCGAATATTGCGGGCGAACTCCACGCCCAACTCAAAGGCAAGTCTTGCCGCACGCTCTCGCCCAATATGAAAGTCCTCAGCGGAAAATATTCCCCGGGCCAGACCAAGGGTTTGTTTTCCTATCCGGATGTCAGCGTGGTGTGCGGCGAGCCTAAATTCCACGACGAGCGCCGCGACGTGCTGTTGAATCCGACGCTGATCATTGAGGTCTTGTCGCCGGGCACCGAATTGTTCGACCGGGGCGAAAAATTCCATCGCTACCGCACTTGCTTGGAATCCCTGCAAGATTATATGCTGGTTTCGACGGAATTCCCGATGGTCGAGTTGTTCCAACGCCAGGCCGGCGGGTTTTGGCTGTACTCGGCGGCGACGGGGTTGGACGGTCGCGTGGCCCTGCCATCCATCGCCTGCGAGCTGTCTTTAGCGGACATTTACGAGCGGATTGAATTCCCCGCCGACCCTCACTGAAAAAATCTGCAATCTTAGCCTGACAAAACCTGTTTTAACTGCCGGAAATCCCTAATGCTCAAACCCTTAGCTATGCTTGTGTTAATGGCCTTCACTGCCCCGGCATTGGCCGAAGACAGCCCGCTCCAGCGCCTGCACAATTTTCTCGCCAAGGCGGCCAGCCTGCAAGCCGATTTCCGCCAAGTCGTGGTGAACGAGAAAGGCGAAACCGGCAAGCCAAGCAGCGGCGAATTTTATCTACAACGGCCGGGCAAATTTCGCTGGGATTATACCAAGCCTTACCAGCAACAAATCGTCTCCAATGGCGGCAAGGTGTGGTTTTACGATGTGGACTTGGCGCAAGTGACCGCCAAGAAGCTAAACCAAGCCATCGGCTCCACCCCTGCGCTGTTATTAAGCGGCGAAGTGGCGCTGGAGAAGAATTTCACTATTCAATCCCAAGACAAGGAAGAGGGACTATACTGGATCAAGCTGATTCCAAAAGAGGAAGAGAGCGGTTTTAAGTATGTGTTAATTGGCCTGGACGGGGATACTTTGGCGGGCATGGAGTTGAGCGACAATTTCGGCCAATCGACCCGGATATATTTTTCCAACCTCAAGCTCGGAGCCAAATTGGACGCCGCGAAGTTCGATTTCAAGCCGCCTGCCGGTGTGGATGTGTTTGAAGACAAATAGACCGTGTTAGCCGAATCCCACAAACCTTTGGCCGAGCGCCTGCGCCCGGCGAACCTGGACGAGTACATCGGACAGACCCATCTACTCGCGCCGGGCAAGCCGCTGTACCAGGCGATCAAGGCCGGGCGGCTGCATTCGATGATCTTCTGGGGGCCGCCGGGCACTGGCAAGACCACTCTGGCCCGGCTCATCGCCCATCATGCCGACGCTCACTTCTTGGCGCTGTCGGCGGTGCTATCGGGGGTAAAAGAAATCCGCGAGGCGGTGGCGTCGGCCAAAAAAATCCAGGCCGAGGAAAACCGGCGCACCATCCTGTTCGTGGACGAGGTGCATCGCTTCAACAAATCGCAACAGGACGCTTTCCTGCCCCATGTCGAAGACGGCACGTTTTATTTCATCGGGGCGACCACGGAGAATCCTTCCTTCGAGCTGAATAACGCCTTGCTGTCGCGGGCGCGGGTCTATGTGCTGAAAAGCCTGGCAGAGGAAGACTTGCTGCAGGTGGTCGAGCGGGCCTTGGCCGATGAAACCCGTGGCCTGGGGCTGCCGATAATCCAATTCCCCGAGGAGTTGCGCCGCTGGTACGTCGCCGCCGCCGACGGCGACGCCCGCAAATTGTTAAATTTACTGGAAATCACCGCCGACCTTATCCAAGGCGAAGCGCGCACCATCACCGAATCCATCGCCAAGCAGGTGCTGGCCGGGGGAAGCGCGCGGCGCTTCGACAAGCAGGGCGAAGAGTTTTACAATCAAATATCCGCCTTGCACAAGTCGGTGCGCGGCTCCGCGCCGGACGCCGCCTTGTACTGGTTCTGCCGGATGCTGGATGGCGGCTGCGACCCGCTCTACCTGGCCCGGCGCATTCTCCGCATCGCCTCCGAAGACATCGGCAACGCCGACCCCCGCGCCCTGCAACTGGCCCTGAACGCCTGGGACACGCAGGAGCGGCTGGGCAGCCCGGAGGGCGAGCTGGCGCTGGCCCAGGCGGTGGTTTACCTGGCTTGCGCGCCGAAGAGCAATGCCGTCTATGTGGCTTACGGCGCGGCGCGGAAAGACGCCGCCGAAAGCGGCAGCCTGGAGGTGCCCGTGCATTTGCGCAACGCGCCCACCCAGTTGATGAAGCGCCTGGATTACGGTAAAGCCTACCGCTACGCCCACGACGAGCCCGACGCCTATGCCGCCGGCGAAAACTATTTCCCCGATCCGCTGGGGCAGCGGCAGTATTACCACCCAGTCCGGCGCGGCCTGGAAATCAAGATCGCCGAGAAGCTGGAGAGGCTGCGCGATCTGGATAAATCCAGGCGGATGGAGGATGATTAGCCCAACGTGACCTATAGGTGAGGAGCAACCATGTCATTAAGCAATGAAGAAATGGATCAAGAGTTACGCCGCCACGCGCGTGTCGACGACGATATCGTGCTGTATTGGCGGGAAGCCAGCCCTGGCGAGCTGTCCGAAGGGCTCGACCGTGACAAGCTTACCGCCAACATTTCCTCCCTGTCCTCGCAGATAGACCTGCTGAACCTGGAAACAGGCAATCTGCTGCAAGGAATAGAGCAAATCCATCCCGTGCTGGCTGAATATTTGAAAGTCCTGGAGCGCAAAATCGACGCACTGGCCCGCGCCGTGACCGCCAACGACCACACCCGCCTGCTTTTTTCCACCCGCTATGTCAATCTCAGCGCCTCGGGGGTGGCCTTCTTGACCGAGATAGACTATCCCCTTGGCGCTTTGCTGGAAGTGAAAATGATCCTGCCGCCTACCCAGGCCGTCATCGTCGCCTACGGGCGGGTCGTCCATCACATTCCCTATTTTGAAGGATTGCCGCGCTTCTACCGCATCGGCGTGGATTTCGTCCATTTGCAAGACCACGACCGCGCCTTGCTGGCCTGCCATGTGGAAAGGCGAAAGGCGCTTTATCCAAACCAGGACCAGGCGCAGGATCAGAATGAATCGATCTGACCCGAAAGTGAACATCCCGCGCCCCACGCGCTTCCCCGACCACCGCAAAACCCTGTTGAAGCTGTTGGCGGACGGCGGCTTCCATTCCGGAGCCGATTTGGCGCGTGTGTTGGGCGTCAGCCGCACGGCGGTGTGGAACAAAATCCGCGAGATGCAGGATCTGGGGCTGGAACTGCACGCCGTTTCGGGCAAGGGCTACCGCTTGGCGCAGCCCCTGGAATTGCTGGACGAGGCGAAGATAGTCGCCGAACTGTCGGCCACCGCGAAAACCCGGCTGGCCGGCTTGGAGATTCACGACCAGCTGGATTCCACCAACACCTACCTGATGGGCAAAGCCGCCGCCGGGGCTCCAGGCGGAAGCGCTTGCCTGGCCGAATTCCAAACCGCCGGCCGCGGCAGGATAGGCCGGGCCTGGCAATCGCCTTTCGGCGGCAACATCTGCCTGTCCCTGCTGGGCCGGTTTGCCGACCACGCCTCCGTCGCCGGCCTCAGCCTGGCCGTGGGCGTCGCGATCATCCGCGCCCTGCGCCTGGCCGGGCTGGAGGATGCGGGTTTGAAATGGCCCAACGACATTTTATGGCGGGAACGCAAGCTGGGCGGGATCTTGCTGGAAGTGTCCGGCGAAACCCACGGGCATTGCGCCGTGGTCATTGGCATCGGCCTGAATGTGCGCATGTCGCCGTTGGCGGCGCAAGCCATCGACCAGGCCTGGGTGGATCTGAGCCAAATCAGCGCTGGCCAGCCGCCTTCCCGCAATCGGCTGGCCGCTTTGCTGCTCGAAGAGTTGTTGCAGCTATTGGCGGACTATCCCGAGCGGGGCTTGTCGGCCTACCTGGAGGAATGGCGGCAATGGCATTGCTTGAGCGGGCGCGAAGTGATCCTGCAAGCCGGAGAGAAGTCAATCGTAGGCGTCGTCGATGGCGTCACCGACGAAGGCTTGTTGCTGTTGAACTGCGCGGAAGGGGGCCTCAGGGCGTTCGCCTCCGGCGACGTGAGATTGCGGATCAATGCCTGAACGCGGCGCGGCGCTGCTGATCGACATCGGCAACAGCCGGGTTAAATGGGGCTGGGCCAGTCAGGGCCGGATTACGCCGGGCGAACCCTTCCCCACGCAGGCAAGCTTGGACGAATTTCCGCGCCGCTGGCGCGACGCGCTAGCACCTGCGCAAGTGGTGGTCGCCAACGTGGCCGGGAACGGCATTGGCGACCGCCTCAAAGCGTTCACCAAACAGCGCTGGGGGCTGGCCCCACGCTTTGTCTATTCGCAGGCTCAAGCCTTCGGCATCATTAACGGCTACACAAACCCCGAAAAACTGGGCGTGGATCGCTGGCTGGCTTTGATCGGTGCGCGCCATGCCGGACCAGGGCCGGTGTGCGTGGCCGACTGCGGCACCGCCCTCACCGTGGACGCCTTGGACGCCGAAGGGCTGCACCTCGGCGGATTGATCGCCCCGGGCCTGGCCTTGATGCGCGCAGCTTTGGCAAGAGGAACCCATGCCTTGCCGTTGGCCGACAGCGACGCCGAAGGCGGCCTGGCCCACGACACCGCCGCCGCCATCGAAAGCGGCACCAGGCAAGCGGCGGCGGGCCTGGTCGAACGCGCCTTCCGCGAAACCGCTCGCCGCCTGGGCGCGGCACCGCGCTTGCTGCTGACCGGCGGCGACGCGCCCGCCGTCGGTGCCGACCTGGAAATTCCCTATGACATCAAGCCCGAGCTAGTCCTCGAAGGGCTTTACATGGTCGCCCAAGGAAACTGATGAAATACCTGTTCTTCCTGCTCGTCTTGTTCAATATCGCCTTTTACCTGTGGGAAACCGGCGTGAACCATCCGACTACGCCTCCCAAACAAACCCAGTCCGAAACGCCCACAGGCGATGAACGCATTGTCTTGGTCAAGGAATTGCCGAAAACCCAGGCCGTACCACCTGCCCCAGCCAATCCTGCCGACGAAGCTCCGCCGCCGGCAGCCCCCCCGGCCCAGCCGACAGAACCCTCCGCCGCGACCCCGCCCGAAGCCGCGAAAACACTGGAAACCTGTTATCGGCTAGGGCCTTACGACTTGCCCAAACCCGCCAAAGCGGCCTTGCGTGGATTGAAAACCGGCCAGGATCGGATAGAACTGGTGAAAAAACCCCTGACGGTCGAAACCGGCTATTTGATCCTATATCCGGCGGCGGACACCCCCGAAACCGCGCAGGCCAACCGCAAAATGCTGATGGAAAAAGGCTACAAGGATGCCTGGGTGGTCGATCAAGGCGAAAACCGCTATGCCATTTCACTGGCCGCGTTCAAAGACAAAAGCCACGCCGAAGAAGCCCTGGCCCGTTTCCGCGCCCAGTCCATCGAAGCCGAATTGAAACCGCGCCTAGGCAGCCTGGACAAATGGTGGCTGGAAACCCATGACGACGCCGGCAAGAGCGCGCTGCAAACCCTCGCCGGGAAACCGGGCGCAGACTCGGCCTTGGTGGCGGTCAAGGTTTGCGAATAATCAAATTTTCGGATTTCCGCGCAGTGCGCCACGGCCATCAAGCTAAGCCCCATCCGGTTTCAAAAGCTGGAGTGCAAGATTCATCTTGCACTCCAACCAGGCAGCAGGGATAACATCGCTGCCAGCGATGTTATCCCTTCGCCGCACAAGGAGAGAATCCATGCCGACAGAACCCCGCCGCCCTCGTTCCGCCACCGTCTTGTTTGCCGCCGCGCTGTTGCTGTTTGTGGTCGGCAGTGTCGTGGCGTGGTGGCAGCCGCCGCGCTTGTTCCCGTTAAAACCGCAAACCACCGCCGAATGGTGGCTGCAACCGCTGGAGAACAATGCCTTTCAGCGGATGCCGCGTATTGATGAAGATTTGAGTGATGTGTTTGTCGTGCCGAAGACTGGGGAGGTTTGGGCTGTGGGCGAGAAGGGTTTGATCGTCCATAGCCGGGATGGCGGAAGAACCTGGAAGCGGGCAAAGACAGGTTTTGGCTCGTCCTTATCAACGGAGCAGCCTAAGTCTTCACCAAGTGATTTGGGAAAGCAGCAAGAATACCTTGAAAAGGTTCTAAATTCGTTAAATCGAGAGATGCAGGATTTATGGGATCTTCGTGATCCTGAAGAAAGCGGAGCTTCAGGAACGAGAATGGCGGGCAAAGGGCCTAGATGGAAGGCGCTTACCAGGGAAATTTCGATAAAAGAAAGTCAAATTGCAGAATTCAAAAGTCGGCTAAATGGTTTGTTGAACAAAGTTGATGCTGACAGTAGAGCTTCGCCAATGTTGACCGCAATTTATTTCTTAGCAGATGGCCAATATGGTTGGGCGGTAGGGGCTGAGGGTAAGTGACAGTGTCTTGTAATCTATTCTAATCTCATCTAATATTGTCTTATGGAAAAGCGATTGGTAAAGATAGGCGAAGCCGCCAGGCTGATGGGCACGTCGGTGGACAAT
>Ga0265327_10003995_pt1 | contig 13444 bp, 13 predicted proteins | sample 41621metaG_FD_202089 | JGI IMG/M metagenome (GOLD analysis project Ga0265327, IMG submission 202089) | Rhizosphere microbial communities from Carex aquatilis grown in University of Washington, Seatle, WA, United States - 4-16-21 metaG | ecosystem: Host-associated > Plants > Roots > Rhizosphere... | reverse complement strand
CGTGCTGAATCCCCGCACGTCGCGTCTGCGTGCCTGTCTTGTCCCGCACCTGGATCACACCGGATTTGGCCAAGTCGGACAAGACGCCTTTCATGATGTCAGCCGTTACAGGGCACTCATTGGTGAGCGTCGAAAACAGGTCGTTGAAAACAACCCCGTCGCGAAACTCGAACACCCGCTCCGGCAACTGTTCCATGAGTTCTTCCTGGCTGGAGGCAAGCGCCGTTTCATCGAAGAAGAAGCCTGGCAGCATGCGTTGGTGGGTCCAATCAGCGTCGTGCTGTTGATCGTAACCGAGCATCCTCAAGCCGGAGCGACCATAGTGCGCAAACGAAGTGCTCTCCTTCCAATGCAACCCGACCATGACATCGCGTGCGCGGAAGTGCCCAGACAGGTGAATCAACCAGAAGTCACGATGTGCGTCCGATGACCGAATAAAGAATGGCGTGTAGAACTTGGCCCCAGTCCGCTCGGGAATCTCGCGATGCAGAGCGAATTGGATCGTTCGTCGCCATTCGCGAGCCTCCTTTGCTGTGGCGATCTCCTTCGATGGTAGCTCGATGCCGACGTTTTGCAGGATGGTTTGCGTCTGCTCGTTGGTGCTGAGGTAGTCGATCAGGAAGTCTGTGGCGAAGGTCAAAATGACTTCAGCGTTGTCGAGCGTCGAAAGAATTTCTCGGATCGTAGGAAGAGGGACATCGCTGTAGCCGAATTGGTCCAACATGAAGATGGCACGGTCCGCACGCCCTCTCTGCTTAATGAACTTCGTGATTTCCGGAACCTTTGCTGTGAACTCGCCGTGGATCAAGTGAATACGGTCATCGATCAGTTTGCCGTATGGCGATTCAACAAGGACGCTTCGAAGGTAGCCGAGCGCTTCAGCGTCCTTTTCGACGAAAATGTATTGGACATCCAAATAGAATGGCTTGGATCGAATCTTTTGAGCCTCTTCGGCCGCCTTGTCCATTGCTTCGAGCATGATCAACGGCGAACCGGGGCGATCCTCTTTCGTGCGGCAATCGAGATACCGGCCGCCACCAGCAAATCCGTCGATGAGTGTCAGCCGAAAGTGTTCTTGGCGCGGATTCGCCGTTAGAACGGAAACGTAGCGCTCAAGGTACGCTCGGAAGACCCGGTGCTTTGCCAAGCTATGGGGGCGAATAAGCGGTGGTGGCTGGCCAATCTGCCAGTCGTGGTGTTCGCGGCCCATGTTTTGCCCTTAAGCTGTTCGCTTGCCCGTCCGTTTCGCCGTCTGTGGCCAAGCCGCGAGGAATTCGGCGGCCAGCGCTTTGCGCTGCATCGAATCGAGAACTGGCTTATGCCTAATCGACGGCATCTCGTCGAATGTGCGACCGTCAAGTTCTCGGCCCGTAGTGCTCTTTCGAACCCCACCCCATTGTTTGAAAAAGAACGGCACCTTTGCACCGCTGCACTGTTGCTGAATGCGAGTAACCCATTCCGGCGTCATTGGCCGAGCGCCTGCGCCGCTTTCGCCGCCAACGATCACCCAATCAATGCCAGACAGATCGAAGTCGCCCAGGTCTTCCAACAAAGGCTCGATGGACAGGAATGCCATTTTGGGGCTGGCCTCACGCAAGTGCTGAACCCGCGGCAGTCCATGTTTGCGGTTCTCGACACTCACGCCCCACCAGATGTGTGGCAAGGCTGCTGCAAAGGCGAGTTTGGACTTCAAGAGGTCACCAAGCCGGTCGGAACGCTTGGTCAAGACCTGATACGTGTGCCAATTGGCCTCGGCCATCACTTGGGCGACGAGGACGATGTATTCGTCAGGCACGTCCTTGTGAAAGAGATCGCTCATCGAATTGACGAACACCATCTGTGACTTGGCCCAGGTCAGCGGCTCGGCAAGCTTCTCCGGGACTAGCCGAAGGTCGAACCCCTGTTCATACGGGTGGTTGGGGACGCCGCGAAAACGCTCCGCAAACGTCTCGGCATAGCAATGAGCGCATCCGGGGCTGATCTTGGTGCAACCACGCACGGGGTTCCAAGTCGCGTCCGTCCACTCGATCTTTGAATTCGTGCTCATGTCATCCCCGCCTCATCCTTGCTGGGGGAAGAGAATCGGCTGAATTCCCAACGGCATTTGTTTCCCCCCTATGTAGTAATGGTTTACGCGGATTTCTTCCAGATCAATCGCTGTGGGCGATGCATGACGTGGCCCAGCCGAGCGAGTTCGGGGATGGCCGACGATGCGATCTTGGCGTTTTGCGAGGACTTCCGCCAACGGCACGGAGTGCGTCCCACTGCCGTAGAACTTTATCACTCGGGCTACAACCCCCGATCACTACGCCGCACACACGGATCTTGGATGAAGTTCCTGAAGGCAATGGGCGACCTAACCGACGGGGAGCGGACCCAAGTCACGCTGAGCGATCTCGTTGGTCCGTCGCGTCGGTACCTGAAAGTCCGGCGTCAAATGGCCGCGGGCCTCGTGCGGCCGTTCCCGGTTGTAAGGCAGTCGATTTTCTGTAATGCAGTCGATTTTCCCGGTTGACGTAGTTCAAACGCCTGATTCAGGCTCTGGATGAACCGCGCGACGTCCGCAGGTTGGAACCGCCCACCGCTCACAACCATGTCATTCTCAACCGGTCGAGCGCTCGCAACCGTCGTTAACCCGGACGGGGCGAGACGCAGAGACATCCGAGAGTTTCGGGCGAGATCGGGCCGGGACGCCGGCGTGCGGGAGCCAAAGCGAAGTCGCGCGTTCCGCCAAGAGAGCGACTTCGAGACGCAAAACGGTGCTCGAAGTGGTTGCAAGAACTGGCGATAGAAAGCGAAAAGGCCGACGTCCGGAGACATCGGCCTTTCGTGTAACCCGACGGTACGCGAGTTTCGCTACCGTCAAAACAAGTGGCGGGGGCAGGATTTGAACCTACGACCTCGAGGTTATGAGCCTCGCGAGCTACCGGGCTGCTCCACCCCGCGTCAGGGTGTCCTTCGATTTTCGCGAAGGGACTTGAAGTATATCGGTTGGACGCAGGAAAGGAAGGGAGTCGAGTTGAATTTTTCCGAAATCAAGACATGCTAATTGGATAGGACGGCAGAATTCCCGGAACAGACGAGACAATCGGCATGAACTTCCTACTCAAAACGGTTCTGGTGATCGGTGTTTTCATCAGCCTGGCCTCGACCTGGTGCAGCCGGGCTCAGGAAGCGGTTCCCCCGGCCGCCGATCGCTGGGAGCCCGAAATCCGCAAGTTTGAAGAGGCCGATCAAAAATCGGCCCCTCCTGCCGGCGCCAACCTGTTTATCGGGAGTTCCAGTATCCGACTCTGGAAACTGAATGACGGATTTCCCGGGTACCCATGCATCAATCGAGGGTTTGGCGGGTCGCAAATGACGGATTCCGCCCGATATGCCGAACGGATTGTCATTCCGTACAAGCCGCGTGTCGTCGTCCTGTATGCCGGAGATAATGACCTGAACTCAGGCAAGTCCCCCGCAACCGTGCTCGAAGACTACCGCCGCTTTCGTGATACCGTGCAAAAGGGGCTTCCCGATGCCCGTATCGTCGTGATTGGAATCAAACCCAGCCCCAGCCGTTGGAAACTTCGCGACAAGGCTCAGGAGGCGAACCGACTTCTGCGCGAGGAAATCGCGGCCGGTCGGAACCAGGTGTTTGTCGATGTCTGGATGCCAATGCTGGGTGAGGATGGGCAACCTCGGGCAGACCTGTTCGTCAAAGACAATCTGCACATGAATGAGACCGGATACAAGATCTGGAATGATCTGGTCCGTCCACACCTGGTGGCGCGATAAAGCTGAGGTATTCGCGAAAAAACGGTGCAGAGACTGAACCCGACTCCCAACGGCCCCCTCAGTTCTTTACCACTTGCCGCCTGAGACATTCTCGCTTCCGTCATTTCGACCGTTCTCAGACTTCGGGCAAGCTGCCGTGAGTCACCCAGCGCGCGGAGTTGACGATGTCCATTTTGTTTTTCTCGAAGTCGCCTGAGTACGGCTGGCTGTCAAACTTCTCCGAGGACCCGTTCACGTTGAATGGCATTCGCTGGCAGAGCGTCGAGCACTACTACCAGGCACACAAGTACGTCGGAACGGAGGCCATGGACCGTATCCGTCATGCAGAGACACCCGCCAAGGCTCGCAAGGCCGGTCAGGACCGATCGCTCGTCACCCGCCCCGACTGGGAGCAGGTCAAGCAGGACGTGATGAAACAGGCAGTCCGAGCCAAGTTCGACCAGAATCGCCGTCGACGTGAACAACTGCTGGCGACCGGCGACGAGGAACTGATACACACATCCGAAAGCGACCTCTTCTGGGGACGCAACCAGGAAGGGACCGGAGAAAACCGGCTGGGCGAAATCCTGATGGAAATTCGCGCGGCTCTGCGGAATTCAGCCTGAACCCGTGAACCAAAGTTGAGGAACACGAGTCCGTCCAAGGGTCACGAGCAATCTGCACGGCTTGTCCGAAGCGAAACCGTTCACGGGTAAGCGAGGGGGACAGACCGGACAGACCCATTTTCACGGGCAAACGTCACTTCGAAGTCGCATCGCGTCCATGGAAGGTGTTTGTTTTTCGCCGTGAAAATGCGTCCGTCCCCGACCCGTGAACGGTTACGCCGAAGCGGCCAAGCAGTGGCACACAACGCGGGTAACGATTTCTTGAGCCAGATCACTCAGAGTTGGAGTGAACTGAACCTCCTGAGGACCTTTGGTCCTCAGGAAAACGTCCCTGGACAGTCTCTTGGTCAGTCGACTCCAATTCGATCTGCGCCTCGAAAATCGTTACCCGCGTTGACTGGCACAGTGGCACGACACATCGACTTCCACGCAGCAAGCAATGCCACACAGGCGCAACGTCAGCAAGATGCCTGGAATCAGGTGTCAGCCATGACTGTGGACCGTTTGGAAACCAATTTTCGAACTCGAGGGCCCTGCCACATCCACAGCCCCGACAGAACCAGTACCGGCAGGAAGACGTACCGCGTCGGGGCGGCATACTTGGGAATCTCTTCGAATGGGCTGTAGATATAGCCAATGATGGGAATGCTGAAGAGAATATGGATCCAGCGATGAATCGAACGTTGGATGGCGGGACTCATGATGCGACTTTGCTTTCGTGATGGGAAGTATTGAAGTTGGATGGCGAGTCGGTCTCGATTACCCGGACAAGCCTGCCGCCACGGCGGGAAGCTGGCCGAGCATCCTGGCCCAACCGAAATCCGCCCCTCGAACCGCCTGTTCACCTCGTGGCTGAGTGACGTCAAAGCCTGAGTGCTCCAAATGAACGCGCGTCCCCTCCCCTTCCGATTCAAGCCGAAATTGGACCCGCGTATCAACGACCGGTCCACCGGCCGACCACGAGAACGCGAGACGACTGGGAGGTTCACATTCCAGCACCTCGCAATGAACAGTCAATCCGTCGAAACCCACCTTCGGATTCGGCGGCACGCGAAAAGTGAATCGATGCCCGATACGTGGTTCAAAGTCATTCGGAAACATCCACTCCGCCAACAGAGCACTCTCCGTCAGCGATCGCCAGACACGCTCGCGAGACTGAGGAACCAGGATTTCTCTCTGAATGGAATTCGTCATTCGTTGCCCAACTTGGAAAGATGCTGTTGAAGCAGGTCCAGGCGGTCATCCCAGAATTGCTCGTAGTAGGCCAGCCACTGCTCGGCCTCCTGCATCGGCTTCGCATTGGTTTGCACGTACTGGAACGCCCCCCGCTTCTCGCGGCGGACCAGCCCTGCCCGCTCCAGGACTTTCAAGTGCTTCGAAACCGCAGCCAATGAAATCTGGTACGGAACGGCAATCTCACCAACCGTCTTCTCCCGATGGCAGACATCCCGCAGGATGGAACGCCGCGTGGAATCCGATAGCGCATGGAAGACGGCGTCCAGGCGCGAAGACGCCGTCGAGACCTGTTGAACCATCCAAATACACCTCCATCGAATCAATTAACCAACTGGTTGAATCCTAGCAGCGGCCGCCAACGGAGTCAACCAAATGGTTGAATGCATTTCTCAACCGGCGAGTGACACTCATCGCCAGGTGCGAACGCCAGATTTGCATCCCGGCCTGGCAAGTGACCAAGGTGCACGGCAGTCGCCCGTTCTGAGCGACTGTTCTGAGCGACTTGAGAGCCCCTGCCGAGACCCGCCCTTCATCGAGAATTTCCAACTTTTGAAAATCTTCCCGCGGATTTCGCGTTATAACCGCGTTGTCCCGTCGCCCCACTTCTCAGCGTCCCGATCCGCGTCGTCGCTTTGGCTGTGCCTGATCGCGGATGTACGGCCGTCAGAAACCCGATGTCCTCGTTCGCACTTCAGGAGAAAGTCATGTCGCGACTCACCCATTGGTTGCCAGGCCTGCTGTTGCTGACAGTCATCACGGGCCCACTTCAAATTGCTGCGGCGGCCGAGGACATTTCCGTGGCGGTGGGTGCGCACTTGAAACAAGGAAAGTTCGCAGCCTCGGAAGCATTTCTGCAGGAACGACTCGCTGCCGAGCCCCGGCATTCGCAGGCCCGGTTCGCCCTGGGGATTGTGAAAGTCATGTCGGCCGTCGAAAAGCTGGGCCAGGACCAGTACCGGTATGGAACATTGACCGGCAACATTCGAAATCTGCCGGTGCTTCGCTTGCCGGTCCCTGCCAACCCCGACCCGCAAAAAGTGACATACCAGCAGGTACGACAGATCTTTGCTGACTTTCAGAATCGGCTGATCCAGGCCGATGCGGAAATGGCGAAGGTCGATCTGAAGCAAGACTTCAAATTGCCATTGGATCTGATGACGATTCGTTTCGACTTCAATGGGGATGGAATGAGCGACGACCGGGAGAGCTTTTCCAGCCTGTTTGGAACGATCAACCGGCAGCGTGCGGGCGCCGCTGTTCCGCGCCTGTACGTCTCTTTGGATGCCGGCGATGTCCTGTGGCTGCGCGGCTACTGCCATTTCCTGGCAGGTTTCTGTGATGTCGTGCTGGCATACGATCATCAGCGACTCTTCAATCACACAGGGCAGTTGATCTACCCCCAGCATGTTTCCTCGGAACCGACCGCAGAACCGCTCGACCTGTCTCCGAAGCAGGACTGGACATGGCACATCGCCGACCTCATCGCCGCCATTCACCTGATGAACTTTCCCATCAAAGAGCCAAAGCGGATGGAATCCGCACGACAACACCTGTTGGAGATGATTCGAACCTCACGACAATCCTGGGTCCTCATTCAAGCCGAAACCGATAACGATCATGAATGGCTCCCCAACCCGAACCAGACGGGTGTGCTGCAAGTTCCTGTCACTCGGGAACTGATTGATGGCTGGCATGCGGTGCTGACAGAGATGGAGGATCTGATTGAAGGTCGCAAGCTGATCCCCTACTGGCGCGACTACGCGACATTCACGGGGAACGATCAGCCCATCAACGCCGAAGGCCGGGGGATCAACCTGAAGCGGTTCTTTGCGGAACCCCGTGATTTTGACCTGATCTTGATCATCCAGGGAACCGGGGTGCTTCCCTACGTGGAAAAGGGAAAGCTCTCGCGTCCAGAAACCTGGGATAACCTGACTCGCGTGTTTGGCGGCCAATTCTTCGGCTTTGCCGCCTGGTTCAACTGAGCAATCCCGGCGGTCATTTGTACGGTGTGCCGCAGGTGGCGTCTTCGCGACCTGTGGCACCCAACGCGGCACACCGTTCGTGACCGCAGCTAGAGCGGTCGTCGGTCGTAGAATCGGCTCAGTGCCCGCACGCGCCGCACTTGGTAGCTGGTGACTGCCGCAGACGCAATCAGGGTGATCGCGACGAGCAATGGATAATGCCAGGGGTCGGCGAGTTCCGGTCGGTAAATCAACAACGCTCCAAACGCCGCCTCCACAATGACCGTGCACCACCAGACCAGATGTTCCTGGAACCACAATCCAGACGTCATGACCAGCAGCGCGTAAAAAATCACCAGCTGCCCGCAATCGAACTCTTCCACTTGAATGAAGAGCGCCGTCAGGATCCAGGCATCCGTCAGCATGCTCCCCACGCGGGAAGTCGTCGCCATGGTGTCGCGCCGCAGCAACTGCTGCCAGACGATGGACAGACCCATCCACGCCAGCAGGAGCGACATGACACGCAAATGGACATTCAGGTTGATGCCGCTGGTCAGGTGATAGGCCTGGACGGTGGCTGTCGCGGGAATCAGGACCGCCAGTCGACAGGCGAGACCCGGCTGGCGCCGGCCCCATCGCTGGACCGCCTGAACGATTCCACCGGCCTGTGCTTCAACGGCTTCGCCGCGCAAAAATCGAGTCAGGTCAGCAGCCAGTTCTTCCGCACTCGCATATCGCCGTCCCGGATCCTTCTCCAGAGCCTTGAAACAAATCAGTTCCAACGCCCGGGGAATGCCCGGAACCAGTTTCCTCAAGGGGACCGGTTCTCCTTCGAGCACCTGAACCAGTGTATCGAGCGGCTTTGCCTCCCGGAACGGGGGCCGTCCCGACAACATTTCGTAGAGCACGGCCCCCAGGCTGTAGACATCGCTACGCGCGTTCACCTGGGTATTCTGGCCCGAAGCCTGTTCAGGTGACATATAACTGGGTGTCCCCAGGATCGTGCCGGTCCGAGTCGTGCCGGGATCTCCATCAAACATCTTGGCCAGGCCAAAGTCCGTGACCATCGGCTCGTCGCTGCGGTCGATCAGGATGTTCGACGGCTTCAGATCACGATGAATCACTCCTTGTGAGTGCAGGTGTTCGACGGCCTGGGCAATGGACACCATCCATCGCGCGGCCTTCTCCGGCGGCAGGGGCTGATTCCCGATCACGGCGGCCAGGCTTTGACCTTCGACAAAGTCCATCGCGAAGAAGTGCCGTCCCAGCTCTTCGCCCACTTCGAAAATGCCAACGATATTGCGATGCCGCAAACGAGCCGCAGCGCGCGCTTCTGCCCGAAACCGTGAGACCTCCTCGGCCGACGCCCATTCACTCGCCTGAATCATCTTGAGTGCCACAATGCGATTCAGATCCTGCTGCCGGGCCTTGTAAACAATTCCCATCCCGCCACGACCAATTTCCCCGAGCAATTCGTACTTGCCAAACAGCTTTTTGACGGGCGAATACGTCATCGGCGGACAAGAGGCCCCATCACTTCCCAGGATCGTGGCAGCGTCTTCGGAACCGGCGGCAGGCGAGGCAATCCGGTCGAGCAGCTGAAAGCATTCAAGCCATTCCACCAGTCGCGAATTCTGATTCAGCAGCGCATCGCGCCTGGCAAAGTCTCGCAACTGAATTGCGAGTAACAGCTCGTCGAGCAGTTCGACCTGCTGAACTTCATCGGCGTTCGGCTCATCCAGATTCATGGAGCCACTCCGTCCGAGACTGCTCCCGACTCGGCAGTCGCCAACAGTGACTTCAGATTCTGAATGGCGCGCATCCAGAGCATCTGAGCGGCAGGACGGGTTCGTCCCAACTGGGCCGCGACCTCTGCAAATGCCAGTCGCTGAATGTTCCTGAGAATGATGACTTCGCGATGCTCGTCCGAAAGCCGATCCATGGCTTCGGCCAGCAACAACTCTCGTTCGTTGTGCATGGCGATCTGACTGGGGCTTTGCCCGGGTGACGCAAGATGGAATCCGGGCGACTGGGAATCGTTGCCAGGATTCTCATCCAGGGAAACCTCTCGTCCCGCCGCCCGTTTTCCTGCCACGCCGTATTGGCGCGCGACATCGCACGCATTGTGATCCAGGATCTGTCGCAGCCACGCCAGCCACTCGGGATAAGTCCCACCCTGAAAGCGTTCGAAGTCGCGATGGGCTTCGAGTAACGTCTGCTGCACGAGGTCCGAGTGGTCGACCTTGGCATTCATCCAGGGCTGAAGGCGGGCCCGGGCCATCAGTCCGAGATAACTGCGACACGCCGTAAACAGTCGATCCCGGGCGGATCGGTCTCCCGATTTCGCCCGGAACAGACAATCTCGCAGCACACTCGAAGCGGGTGAGTCAGTCATTCACCACCCCCATGGCCTGCTCACCCGTCCGAAACAGCTATTTCGCCAGCTTCACTGGCCCGACGTCAACCACCACCTTATGGATCTTGCCGGTGAAGTTGTTGTCCCCCTGCAGATAGTCGTCGGAGACCGGAGTCTCACCGTCCTCGCCAACATCCGCTCCTTCATCGGCCGAAAAGATCGCCCCCTGCGTCCGCTCGACTTTGCCTTCAGCAACCTTCTTGCCGTTGACCAGCAGTGTCACCGTCCCCCCCTTGCCCAGTCCCGGTCCATCGTAGGCAAATTCGACGCGAATCGTTGCCTTGCCCGGCGCCAACGCCTCTGTTCCCGCAACTTTCGTTGTCTTCAACCCCAGGAAATTGTAAGCGTAGACAGGCTTGCCATCCTTCAGGTAGACGCTCCAACCACCAAACCGCCCGGCCTGGGAAATGATCACTCCATTGGCCCCGTCCTTTGGAATCTCAACCTCGGCCGTGATGTTGTGTGACCGGTTCTTGATGTTGATGAAGACGTTTTCGGTCATCCCAATCATGCCATCGAACACCGTCAGCGAGGTGCGGCCCGCCATCAGGTCCGGTCGTCCGACAAGTTCGGCATTGGTGCGTTCGAGAAATCGATCGTCCAGAGGCAACACCTGGAACCTGGCCGCCTCCTTCAAAAACAAGTCCTGCAACTCCTTGAGTTTTTCCGGATTCTTCGCAGCCACATTGTTGGCAGAACTAAAGTCTTCGTCGACGTGATAAAGCTCCCAGACGTCTTCCGGGAATGTGTGGCGACCACGTCCTTCCCAGGGGGCACGATGGACCGTGTGTGCCAGCCAGCCATCATGATAAAGACCACGGTTGCCGAAAATCTCAAAGTACTGAGTCTTGCGCCGATCCTTCGCCTTGGCATCCGCGAAGGTGTACAGCATGCTCTGTCCCTCAATCGGTGTCTGAACCGTGCCATTGACCGACTTGGGCTCAGGCAGTCCCGCCGCTTCCAGAATCGTCGGCGCGATGTCAATCACGTGGTGCCACTGCGATCGAATTTCGCCTTTGGCTTTGATTGCGTTCGGCCAGTGCACAACCAGGCCGTTCCGAGTGCCGCCGTAGCTTCCTGCCACCTGCTTCGTCCACGTAAATGGCGTGTCACCGGCGACGGCCCAGCCAGCAGCATAGTGAGGATACGACTTATCACTTCCCAGGTCATCGTAATACTTGAGAATCTCGGGCACGGTTTCGACAACGCCATTGAAATAGGTCATCTCATTGAACAGGCCGTTCATGCCCCCTTCGGCACTCGCGCCGTTGTCCCCCACGCAATAGAAGACGAGCGTGTTGTCGAGTTGCCCCAGGTCCTGAATTGCCTGAATGAGGCGACCAACTTCATAGTCGGCATATTCTCCGTAGCCCGCGAACACCTCCATCTGACGCGCGAAGAGTTTCTTTTCTTCGGCACTCAGCTTTTCCCAGTCCTTGATCGCCTCGGGCTTCGGAGCGAGCTTAGTCCCGGCAGGAACAACACCCAACTGAATCTGGCGGGCCAGAGTGGTTTCGCGAACCTTGTCCCAACCCTGGTCAAATTTCCCCTGGTACTTGGCAATCCACTCCTTGGGAACATGATGCGGGGCATGCGTGGCCCCCGGCGCGAAGTAGGTGAAGAAGGGGCGATCGGGCGTCAGTGCCTTCTGGGCGCTTGTCCATTTAATTGCGTGATTGGCCAGGTCAGTCATGAAGTGATAATTCGGATCCTTGGGCAATTCAACCCGGCTCATGTCTTCATAGACCGCAGGAGCCCACTGATTGGTTTCACCGCCGATGAATCCATAAAACTTGTCGAAGCCCGATCGGGTTGGCCAGCGGTCTGTCGGGCCAGACGGACTGACTTCCCACGCTGCCGTTTCATGAGACTTTCCAAACGCCGCAGTGCTGTATCCGTTCAATCGCAGCATTTCGGCGAGTGGCGCCACGCTGTTGGGACGCTGGCCGGTCTGACCGGGAAACCCCGTTGCCGTCTCGGTGATGGAACCCATGTTGCAGACGTGGTGGTTGCGACCCGACAGCAATGCGGCCCGTGTGGGCGAGCAGAGTGCCGTGGTATGAAACTTGTTGTATTTCAGTCCTCCCGCAGCCAGTTTCTCCAGAGTTGGCATCTGGACGGGGCCGCCAAACGCGCTGGATTGCCCAAAGCCCATGTCGTCAATCAAGATGATCAACACGTTTGGCGCACCGGCCGGCGGCTTCACCTCAAACCGTGGCGGGGCCGTCGCATTGCGGGCATCCAGGGCGGTGATCGGCGCCAGTTTCGGCTCGGCAATCGGTAAAGAGGTCCGATCGAGAACCGCGACCGCCCCTTTGGCGGCAGGCGATGTTGCGGGCGGTTGCCCGATCGCCGACTGGTTTAAGCTCCATGAACCTGTTGCTGCCAGGTAGCCCAAAAATCCTCCGGCAACCAGAAAAGCCACCGCACGGAACCGGCTTGATTTCGACATGAACACTCCTTCACAGGGGCCCTGCAACGATGCAGGCCCGCTTGAGACATGAATGGGATGGGGATTCTCAGTTTCAGTGATGTTCGCGATTTTCGCGAGGGAACAAGGGAACAGCCACGGCAGTTTCTGAGCGGCGTTTCCTGATGGGTTGAGGGGATGCCCCTCGAAAGGATGTGCGATTTGTTTTGCTGCCCGAGACCGCAAGATCCATATGATATCACGACGACGCAGGAAGGCTATTCAGGACCGATGCGGTTGTCAGCGTCGGATCTGAATTTGAGTGACGGCCGATTGGCAGCGTCGCGTCGATTGACGACTTGAATTCGAATCGAGTCAGGAGGGAGTAAGTAGGGTGTGTGAAGTCTTCGGAACACACCATGACGATGATTCGGGCATCACTCGTGGTGCGTTCCGAAGACTTCACGCACCCTACAGGTCTCATCGACCCCATCAGCCGCAACGCGTTAGCGTCCGGTTTCTTCCTGAAAATCAGGCCTCAATCACAGGGCAAAGAGGCCTCAGAGGCTTTCGTTGGCGACCAGCGGAAGCGGTTGCTCGAATTCGGTTGAGGGCTCTGCCCTCATCAGAGAGAAGGTCAATCGAACTTCGCTTCGCTCTCGACTGAGGTCCGTGCGAGACGATCAACGGCCTTGAGCATCGCCGGAATTCGAAACTCGCCAGCCATCGACTGAATGTGTTCTGCCGCGACGCCGTATTCCATTCCGATGGAGGTGACAAACAGCGGGCGTTTACTCCCTCCCCGGAAGACTTCGACGGCATGATCCGAGTTGCGATATCGGTTTTTGGCAACGCCAACAATGGCTGCAGGACTTTCCAAAGCGTCGTGCAAATACACACCCAGTCCAGGAGCGAACGAATGCGAGAGATGGCAATAGCCGTCTATCACGTACACATCAACAACCCCTTGGATTTGCGAGATCACCTTCAGCAACGGTGACAACTCCCGCATGTAAAACTTGCCAGGCTCGTA
>Ga0265327_10003994_pt1 | contig 13448 bp, 13 predicted proteins | sample 41621metaG_FD_202089 | JGI IMG/M metagenome (GOLD analysis project Ga0265327, IMG submission 202089) | Rhizosphere microbial communities from Carex aquatilis grown in University of Washington, Seatle, WA, United States - 4-16-21 metaG | ecosystem: Host-associated > Plants > Roots > Rhizosphere... | reverse complement strand
AAGGAGCGCGCGGCACCGCCGGTCGTGCAGATCATGCTGCGTAAGTTCCAGGCGTCCGACTTCCTCTCGGGCCTTTTCCTCCTCTCGATCCCGTCGGCGATCGGCTTGTTCATCGGGCCGATCATCTGCTACCGCAGCGACCGCCACCGCGGGCGGTGGGGCCGGCGGATCCCATACCTGCTCGTGACCTCGCCGATCGCGACCCTGTCGATGGCCGGCATGGCGCTGGGCCCGGTGATCGGCGCCCGGCTGCATGCGTGGATGGGCTGGAGCCCGGCATCGCTGAACCTGACCATCATCACGGTGCTCGGCCTGTCCTGGACCGGCTTCGAGTTCACGACGGTGGCGGCCAACGCGGTCTTCAACGGCCTGGTCAACGACGTGGTGCCGGAGCCCATCATCGGCCGGTTCTTCGGGCTCTTCCGGGCGGTCAGCCTGATCTCCGGCATGGTTTTCAACTTCTACCTCATTGGCGTGGCGAAGGAGCACTTCCTGCCGATCCTCCTCGGCATCGGCGTGCTCTACGGCGGCGGCATGCTCGCAATGTGCCTCCTGGTGAAGGAGGGCGAGTACCCGGCGGCGCCGCCGCCCGTGCCGGGGGAGCGGCGGGGGTTCATCGCCGGCCTGCGGACCTACGGCCGCGAGTGCTTCTCCAAGCCGTATTACCTCTGGGTCCTGGCCTCGATCGCGCTCGCCCAGATGGCGTTCATCCCGGTCAACCTCTTCAGCGTCTACTCGGCGGAGAGCTTCGGCCTGTCGATGACGCTCTACGGGCGCTACATCGTCGTCATGTACGCCTGCTCGCTGGTGCTGTCGTACCCGCTTGGCTGGCTGGCGGACCGCTTCCACCCGATCCGCGTCGGCATCGGCGCGATCGCCGGCTACGCGGTGCTGATGGGGATCGGCTTCTATGGCACGGTGGGCCCGCGGAGCTTCGGCCTCGTCTTCCTGGCGCACGGCGTCCTGTCGGGCGCCTACTTCACCGGCGCCGCGGCCCTCGGCCAGCGGCTGTTCCCGCACCACCGGTTCGCCCAGTTCATGGCCGCGTGGGTGCAGGTGCTCGCGCTGGGCAACATCGCGCTCGGCCCGCTCATGGGCCTGCTGCTCGACCTGCTCGGCCACGACTACCGCTACACCTTCGGCGCCGGCTGCCTGATTGCGCTGGCGGCGCTGATTTCGGGACTCGTGGTGCTGCGGCGCTGGCACGCCCTCGGCGGCGATGCGAGCTACGTGGCGCCGGAGTGAGCCGGCGCCGCCGCGGATCCGCTACTGCGTTCGCCCGCGGGCCTCGACCCGCCACGTGTCCACCGGCACGCCGGCCGCGGTTACCACGACCGTGTCGGTGAGGTTGACCACCGGGCAGACGTGGGCCGGCGTGAAAAGGATGCGCTCACCGACCGCCAGTGCGTCCACCGCCGCGCCGCGCACGTAGCCGTGCTCCTCGTTGACGCGGACCACGGCGAGGTCGCGGCCGTCGGCCGCCAGCGCGGAAATCCCATCGGGCGTGCGGTCGGAGGAAAAGGTCTTTGAGCCCGCGTCAATCAGCGCGAGGCCGGGCTCGGGCCGGTCCACGACGGTGGCGAGCACGTGCAGGGCGACGTCGGACTCCGCCATGACGCGCGCGGTGCGCACGAGGGAGAGGTCGCCGAAGACATAGGTACCGGGGCGCAGGGCCTGCACGCGTCCGCGGCTGGCGGCGGCGACCAGCCGCGCGCTGACGCTGCAGCCCGGCCAGAGCGCGAGGCCCGGATCAAGGGCGTCGCGCAGCGCGGCGAGGCGGTCCACCAACTCGGCGGCGCGGGCGGGCAGCTCATCCGCCGGCACGCCATAGAAATGTCCCTCGTGCGTGTAGCAGCCCCGCAGCACGAGCCGGCGGGAGCGGCCGAGCGCGGCGGCGAGACGCCCGGCGCCGGCGGCATCGCGCACGCCCTCGCGGCCCAGGCCGGAGTCGAGGGCGAGCATGACCTCGAGCCGGCGGTCCGCGGCGGCGGCGACGCGCTCCAGCGCCTCGAGGTGGGCCTCGCTCGTGACGGCGACGCGGAACTCGTCCAGCTGGTCGGCCAGCGCGGCGACGCGCGCGGCCTGGCCGGGATCGGCGAGCGAGTGGGCGAGGAACAGCCGGCGCACGCCGGAGGGCAGCATCGCCTCGGCCTCGCCGAGCTTGGCGCAGGTGAGCCCGCGCGCGCCGGCGGCGAGCTGCTGGCGCGCGATCGCGACCAGCTTGTGCGTCTTGATGTGCGGCCGCAGCTCGACGCCGTGGCGGTCGCACCAGGCCTGCATGCCCCGGATGTTGGCCGCGACGCGGTCGCGGTCCACGAGCACGGCGGGAGTGGCGAGCGCGGCGAGGGTCGGCATGGTGCTCACATCCGGCCGATCTGGCCGAGCGTCAGCCCGCCGTCGATGACCAGGATCTGGCCGGTGATGTAGCGGGCGGCGGGCGAGAGCAGGAACGCGACGGCGCCGGCGCAGTCGTCCGGCTCGCCGAGCCGGCCGAGCAGGATCTTCTTCTCGTAGTGGGCGCGCTTGGCGGGATCCACCAGGCCCGCGGTGAGCGGCGTGCGGATGAGGCCCGGGGCGATGCCGTTGACGCGGATCCGGTGCGGGGCGAGCGACTGGGCGAGGGTGCGGGTGAGCATGACCAGCGCGCCCTTGGAGATGTCGTAGGCCGTGGAGTCGTCCTCCGGCTGGAAACCGTTGGTCGAGCACGTGGTGACCATCGCGCCCGGCCGCCCGTGCGCGACGAGCTCGCGGGCGAACGCCTGGGCGGCGAAGTAGGCGGCGCGGACGTTGAGGTCGAGGGTCCGCTGCCAGCGCGCGGGGTCCATCTCCAGGAACGGCCCGTCCCAGAAGCCGCCGGCGTTGCAGACGAGCAGGTCGAGCCCCGGCCGCGCGGCGAACGCGGCGGCCACGAGCTGCGCCGGGCCGGCGGGGTCGAGGAGGTCGGCGGAAAGATAGAGCGCGCCGGGCGGCAGCGCGGGCGCGGCGGGCTCCAGCCCGTGAAAGATCACATCGGCGCCGGCGGCGTGGAGGCCATGGCCGACGGCGTGGCCGATGCCGGAGGAGGAACCGGTGACGAGGGCGGTGCTACCCGCGAGGGAGAACGGAGGCATCGGGCGGGGGAAGGCAGGCCGGAGATTGTCGGGCGCGCCGGCGCGGTGCAATCCCTCCGGCAGGGACCGATGCGGCCCGCCTAGGACGGCGCCGCGCGCGCCCGCGAATTTTCATTCCGGCCGGATCGCGGATCGGTTTATCCGCTCGATGCCGGCGCGACACCGGAGTTCAATGCGGCATGAGCGCGACCCTGCACTATCCCAAGAACCCCGACACGCCCGTCTCGCAGCTCCCGTTCAGCCCGGCGGTGCGGGTCGGCGACCTGATCTTCGTGTCCGGCCAGGCGTCGGTGGACGCCACCGGCCAGATCATCCCCGACACCTTCGAGGGCGAGTTCCGCCGCTCGGTGGAGAACCTCCGCCAGGTGCTCGCGGCGGCGGGCAGCGACCTGGCGCACGTGGTGCAGACGCGCAATTATGTGCGCGACCCCGCGAACCTGGCGCGCTACAACGAGCTGTACCGCGAGTATTTTCCCGCGCCCTATCCCGCCCGCATGACCCTCACCCACTGTCTCCCGGCCACCCTGCAGTACGAGATCGAGGCCGTCGCCGCCGTGCCGTCGTCCTGAAATTTTTTCCCCATGAAATTCATCCGCTACACTGATTCCGCCGGACGCATCCATTACGGCGCCGAGCCGCCCACGGGCCCGGCCCTCCGCATCGACGGCGACATCTTCGGCGCCTACCGCGTGACCGGCGAGCGCGCCGACGTGGCCAAGCTGCTGGCGCCGGTGGCGCCGGTCCAGATCCTGGGCATCGGCCTGAACTACCGGCACCACGCCGAGGAATCGAAGATGAAGATCCCCGAGCAGCCCGTGCTGTTCATGAAGAGCCTCAACGCGCTCCAAAATCCCGGCGACCCGATCCTGATCCCGACCTTCCTCGCCAGCGACGAGGTGGACTACGAGTGCGAGCTCGCGGTGGTGATCGGCAAGACCGGCAAGAACATCCCGCGGGCGAAGGCCCTCGAGCACGTGCTCGGCCTGACCTGCGCCAACGACGTCTCGGCACGCGACTGGCAGATCAAGCGCGGCGGCAGCCAGTGGTGCCGCGGCAAGTCGTTCGACACCTTCTGCCCGCTCGGGCCGCGGCTCGTCACGCTCGACGAGGTGTCCGGGCCGAACTCGCTCAAGATCGCCACGCACCTCAACGGCGTGGCGGTGCAGGACTGGACGACGTCGGACATGATCTTCGACGTGGCGACGCTGATCGAGTTCCTCAGCGGCAGCACCACGCTGGTGGCCGGCTCGGTGATCCTCACCGGCACGCCGCACGGCGTCGGCATGGCCGCGAAGCCCGCCCCGCGCTGGCTGCGGCCGGGCGACGAGGTCACGGTCGAGATCGAGGGCATCGGCCGGCTGACGAATCCCGTCGTGCTGGAACCCTCCGCCCGCTGACGGCGGGGGGCTGACGCCGCGGGTCCCGCATGCCGACCGACCAGCTCACCGCCGAGGTCTTGCACCGGGTGCCGGCGCGCCTCGGCGAGGGCGTGTGCTGGCATGCGCGGCGGCGGACGCTGTGGTGGATCGACATCCTCGGGCAGCGGCTGTTCGAGTCGGACCTCTCCGGCGCGCCGCCGCGCGAGCTCGCCGCGCCCTCGCTCATCGGCGCGGTGGCGCCGACCGCGGGCGGCGGGCTGGTGGCGGCGCTGCGCGACGGCATCCATCTGCTCGACCCTGCTACCGGCGCGTTCACGCCCTTCGCCACGGCGCCCGGGCACGACCCGGGACCGTTCCGCTTCAACGACGCGAAGGTGGACCCGCGGGGGCGCTTCTGGGCGGGCACGCTGGCGCTCGACGGCCGGGCTGGGCGGTCGCGGCTGTACCGCATCGACGCCGACCGCACGGTGCGGGTGATGCGCGAGGGCGTGACGATCTCCAACGGCCTGGCGTGGTCGGCGGATGCGCGGACCCTGTACTACATCGATTCGCCGACGCGGACCGTGCAGGCGTTCGACTACGACCTGGAGCACGGCACGATCGGCCCGCCGCGCGTGGCGATCGCGTTCGCGGAGGCCGACGGCTGGCCCGACGGGTGCTGCCTCGACGCCGAGGGCGGGCTGTGGATCGCGCACTGGGGTGCGGGCAAGGTCACCTGCTGGGACCCGGTGGCGGCGCGCCTCCGTCGCCGGGTGCGCGTGCCGGTGGCGAACGTGACCTCCTGCGCGTTCGGCGGGCCGCGGCGCGACCAGCTGTTTATCACGACGGCGGTGGACGACGCCCGCGCGGGCGCGGAACCGGCGGCCGGCTGGCTGTTCCGCGCGGAGCCGGGCACCGTCGGTCCCGAGCTGGCCACCTTCGCCGGCGGCTGAGGGGTCGCCGGCTACGTTTTGGCCGCGAATTCCGGGGCGGTTTCAAGAATTGCGCAGGAAAACCCAACCCATGCGCAGCGGTGGGCGGGGTCGCGTGCTACCGTGGGGCATGGCAACTCTTTCCGAACGTCTTCCCGAAAACGCGCCCGGCCGCTACTATGTCGATGCCACGTGCATTGACTGTGATCAGTGCCGCGCCATCGCCCCCGAGATCTTCGCCCGCAACGAAGCCAGCGGCCTCTCCGTGGTCGCCAAGCAGCCGTTGTCGGCCGAGGAGCTCGCGCTCGCCGAGGAGGCCCTGACCTCCTGTGCGACCGCGTCCATCGGCAACGACGGCGCCTGACCGACATTCGCCGGCCGGCCCGCGGGTTTCGCGCGACGCTTTTCCATCCGGAAAGGCGTCGCCTTGTTTTTGGCGGGAAGGGGATCCCTACTTGGGTGTTTCCCCTTAGCCGCCGCGGGCGCGTCGTGCTGGCCGTCAGCGGCTTGCGCGGGATGGGGGTTAAGCCGGAGGCGGATTGAGCCGAAGGGGAGATGTCTGCCCCCCACGCATGAAATCCTCCGCCGTCGCCACGGTTGACCGGCCCCGCCCCTTCGCGGTCAACGAGCTGTTTTTCTCCACCACGGATTCCCGCGGCATCATCACCTCGGGCAACGAGGTGTTTGTCCGCATCAGCGGCTACGCCGCCGGCGAGCTGGTGGGGAAGGCGCACAATGTCGTGCGTCATCCCGACATGCCCCGGTCGGCCTTTCGCCTGGTGTGGGACCGGCTCAAGGCCGGGCTGCCCGCGGCGGCGCTGGTGAAGAACCGCGCGAAGGACGGCTGCTATTACTGGGTGATCGCGCTGATCACCCCAACCGCCGACGGCTATCTCTCGGTGCGGTTCAAGCCCACCGGCGCCAACCTCGGCGTGATCGAGCCGCTGTACGCGCAGATGCGCGCGGCGGAAGTGGCGGCGGAGCAGGGCGGCGCGGACGGCCAGGCCGCGATGGACGCCGGCGCGGCGGTGCTGGTGGCCGCGCTGCAGGCGCACGGCTGGGCCGACTACGAGGCCTTCATGCGGGTGCTCCTCGGCGGGGAGCTGCAGAGCCGCGACGCGGCGCTGGCGCAGGGCCGGCTCGCCATCGTGCAGCCGCTCCCGGCCGACGCCCAGCGGCGGGCGCTGCGCGAGCCGGCACGGAAATACCTGGCGGAAATCTACCGCGACGGCCTGCTCGCGTACAAGCACCTCGACGGGCTGTACCACCGGCTCGACCAGTTCGTGGCGCTGAACCAGACGCTCAGCAGCAAGTCGGCGTTCGTGAACACCCTCACGGACGAGCTGCGCCTTTCCTCGATCAACGTGGCGCTGGCCTCGACCCGGCTGGGCGGCGAGGGCGAGAGCCTCGGCGTGATTTCCCGCCACATGGACGAGACCTCCGGCGAGGTGGCCCACTCGGTGCACGGCCTCGTGACCGGCATCAACACCGTGTCCGGGCGCCTGCGCGGCGTGAACTTCAACCTCGCGGCGTCGCGGCTCCAGCTGGAGATGTCGCTGACCTTCCTGCACGAGCTGCTCGCCAGCGACGACCTGACCGCGGCCTGGCAGGAGCGCTGCGGTCTGATCCGCACGCTGCACGCCGCCTTCACGGACACGATGGGCCAGGCGAGCCAGGCGCTGCACGAGCTGGAGGAGGCGGTGCATCCGCTCGGCGCGATCGCCGACTACCTCAGCCGGCACATGCTCACGCTGCAGGTGACGCAGGTCGGCGGGCTGGTGGAGAGCACGCGCCTCGCGTCGCAGGGCAACTTCCACGACATCTTTCTCAGCATCCGCGAGCAGATCGAGCGCACGCACAAGGAGCTCGCGGAGCTCACGAATGCGCTCCACCAGCTCGACGGCCTCGCGGTGGAAACCCCGGGCCTGGCCCGGGAAATCGTCCAGGCCTCCGACCGCATGGGCCAGGACATCGCCACGCTCCCTGCCGAGGCGGCCGCGCCCGCGCAGCCGGTGGCGGCTCCGCCGCCGGCGGGTCCGGCGACCGAGTCGGTGATTCCGACCGAGCCGGAACTGGCCGTGGCGGGGGTTTGAGCGGCCTTAGGTCTCAAGGTCGGCCGGTCTGAAGGTCTCAAGATCGGGGATCCGAGATTTCCGCGCGCTTCCTTCCTCCTTCAGCTCCGGGGCATTTGACCGATGGAGACTGCGTACCTTTTCTATGAAGACCCGTATTGGCATTTTGACGGGCGGGGGCGACTGCCCCGGCCTTAATGCCGTGATTCGCGCCGTGGTGATTGCCGCGGCGAAGCACGGCTGGACCACTTTTGGGTTCCAGGGCGGGTTTGAGGGCCTGCTGACGCCGGTGCGCACGCGCGTACTCGACCCGGACGACATGGACGGGCTCCTGTTTCTCGGCGGCACGATCCTCGGCACGAGCAACTCGGGCCGGTTCGCGGCCAAGGTCGGCCACGGCGAGACCCGCGAGATCGACCCCGGCATCATTGCCGAGGCCAAGGGCAACTTTGACCGGCTCGGCCTGCGCGCCCTCGTGGTCGTCGGCGGCGACGGCTCGCTGTCCATCGCGCAGCAGCTCCACGACGGCGGCGTGCCGGTGGTGGGCGTGCCGAAGACGATCGACAACGACATCGCGGGCACGGCCTCCACGTTCGGGTTCGACACCGCGGTGTCCTTCGCGACGGACGCGCTGGACCGCCTCCGCTGCACCGCGGCGAGCCACCAGCGCGTGCTGGTGTGCGAGATGATGGGCCGCTACGCCGGGTGGATCGCCGCGCACAGCGGCATCGCGGGCGGCGCCGACGCCATCCTGATCCCGGAGATTCCCTTCAGCCTCGAGCGCGTGTGCGACAAGATCCGCGAGCGGGAGGCCGACGGGAAGCACCACTCGCTCGTGGTCGTGGCCGAGGGGGCGCGGCAGCAGGGCGGGGACTTTGTGACGAAGGAGTCGCCCTCGCCGGGCATCGGGCCGGGCGGCGGGGCGTTCCGCGAGGCGCGGCTGGGCGGCATCGCCACGATGGTGGCGGAGGAGATCCAGCGTCGCACCAGCAAGGAGACCCGCGTGTGCGTGCTCGGGCACCTGCAGCGCGGCGGCGTGCCGACCACCTTCGACCGGCTCCTCTGCACGCGCTTCGGCGTGGGCGCGGTGCGGCTGATTTCCGAGGACAAGTTCGGCGTGATGGTCGCGTACATCCCGCCCGACACCGTCGGCATCCCGCTGCCCGACGCCATCGGCCGCCTCAGCACGGTTCCCCCGGACGGCGACATCGTCCGCACCGGCCGCGCCCTGGGCATCAGCTTTGGAGATTAAGATTTTCCGCGGACCCAGCGGATGGTTTGGATGCCCTTGCTTGTACCACGAAGGGCACGAAGCCCACGAAGACAAAACCCGGATTGCGGTCTGATCTTCGCGGGCTTTGTGCTTAAATCGGCCGGTGGATTGATCGCGAAAGCGCGGAGACACGGAAGCTTTGGCCGCGCCATTCCGGGCCTCCGTCTACCGAACACCTTTCACCGGAAAATCGGCCAACTCAGAGCTAGCCTCGCGTGGCAGTCTGGCTAGCTTCGCCGAGTCGCCATGAGCCAGTCCAAGCGGCAGGTCGAGTGTGTCATTCCGGTCCTCCGCGTGCAGGACCTGGCGCGCAGCGTCCGCTTCTACACCGACGTGCTCGGCTTCAAGCTGGACTGGGGCGCGAAGGCGGGCGACACGCTCGGGTCGGTGTCGCGGGATGGCTGTGCGATCATGCTGTCCGCCGGCAGCCGGGGCCAGCCGCGGACCTGGGTGTGGATCGGGCTGGAGGACGACTCGCTGTTCGGCGTGGTGGCGGGGCGCGGCGCGAAGGTGCTGCAGGTGCCGAGGAATTTTCCGTGGGCCTATGAGATGAAGATTGCGGATCCCGACGGCCACGTGCTGTGGCTCGGGACCGAGCCGAAAAAAGATCTGCCCTTCGCGTCGGCGACCGACACCGACGGCCTGCTGCTGGACTGAGCGTGGTCAGGGCGGCCTTGCATCGGGTGGGGCGTCCGATAGCATCGGAGGCCCTGCCTCATGGCGGGTCATAGTTACGCTTATTCCCATGAAGACCAAACTCATTGCCTCCCTTGCCCTCATTCTCGCGTGCGGCGCGACCTATTCCCTGGCGGCCACCGCCAGCGAGAACTGGGAAACGCACTGCGCCAAGTGCCACGGTGCGGACGGAAAGGCCGCGACCAAGCTCGGCCAGAAGTTGAAGCTCAAGGACTACACGAATCCGGCCTCGCTCGCCTCGGTGTCCGACGCGGATCTCACCAAGGCCACCGCCGAGGGCGTCAAGGAAGGCGCCAAGGAGAAGATGAAGGGCTACAAGGACAAGCTCTCGTCCGACGAGATCACGGCCCTCGTGCAGTACATTCGTGCGTTCGCAAAGGCCAAGTAAGGCCTGACCCGATGGCTCGCGCCGAACCGGCAACTCCGGTTCGGCCCCCCAGGGGATCCCCGCCCGATCCCCTCCGATCTTCGCGTGCTTCGCGACCTTTGTGGTAAAACTGCTTGGGGCACCACGAAAGACCCGAAACACACGAAAGGGTGCAGGATGTCTGCGGCATCGGAATCCGCGTCACCCGCGGGAAACCGTCTGGGTGATTTCTATTCGGCGGTGAGCGCACACTGGCGCCTGCTGGCACCTCGGCTGGGGGTCGCGGCCCGGCGGGACCGGACTGCCCGGTACTTTCTGCTACCGGAATTCCGGTAGCAGAAAGGCATGTCAATTTGCGTTTAGGCCGCTTAGGTGGGGACAGCATCGTGCTGCGGTTAGCACGAGCGACTACCCCAACGTTTGAATCCACCCGCTGATTGCCTCGTCGGAAGCTGGAGTTTGCCGCCGGCCTAGGCGGGTGCAGTGCGATCCCCCCACCATGAGAATCGATTCCACCCTGCCGGCCACGTCGCCGCTGCTACCCAACCTGCGCGTGGCCAACCTCAGTTCGAATCGCGAGCAGACCTACTATATCTTGGTGGTGCTGCTCTCGGTGATCGCCTGGGTCGTGCTGGCCTTCACGATCATTGGCGCGGCCTACGCGCTGCTCGCTGGTTTCTTCCTGTGGCTGGGACATGGCCTGCTCGCCGCCCACCTGCGCGCGGAGGCGGTGCATGTGAACGAGCGGCAAATGCCCGAGCTGCATGCGACCTTTCTGGCGGTGTGCCAGCAGCTCGAGATCACCGATCCGCCCCGGCTGTGCGTGCTGCAGTCGGGCGGAGCGCTGAACGCCTTCGCGATGCGCCATGCCGGCCGCGATTTCGTGGTGGTCTATTCGGAATTTCTGGAGGCGTTTGGGCCGGCTTCGCCCGAGATCCGCTTCATCCTCGGCCATGAGCTGGGTCACTTGAAAAGCCGGCACGTCCTGAAGCAGATCCTGCTGGCGCCGGGCCTGATCTTCCCGCTCATCGGGCCCGCCTATCGCCGCGCCTGGGAGACCTCCTGCGACCGGCATGGGGCGTTTGTGTCCGGCGACATGAACGGCACGCTGCGCGCGATGCTGACCCTGTCCGGCGGCAAGACCCCGGGCCGCGCCCTCAATGCGGAGGTCTTCGCGAGCCAGTACGAGGAGGAGCGCGGGTTTTTCGTTTCCCTGCACGAGCTGACCTCGAGCTATCCGACGCTCTCGCGCCGCGTGCGCGACCTGCGGGCGCTGCAGGACGGCACGGAGGCGGCGCGGGCGCCGCGTCACCCGCTGGCCTATTTTGCCGCGCTCTTCGTGCCCGGTGGCAATGTCGGCGGCGGCGGCGGCGCCTCGAGCGCGCTGGTCATGGTCGTCGTGATCGGCCTGCTGGCGGCCATGGCGATCCCGGCCTTCCAGAAAGTCCGGCAGGCCTCCGAGGCCAAAGCCTGCTACAGCAACCGGCTGATGCTGAGCACCGCCCTCGAGCAATACACGGTGGAACACGGCCAGTCGCCGCGCAGCTTTGCCGATATCGTCGGACCCGGGAAGATTCTGGCAACGATGCCGGCCTGCCCGACCCACGGGACGTACTCCGCCCGTCACACCACCACGGGTTTCGAGGTTTCCTGCTCCAATCACGGCCAGGGCGCACCCCAGATCGGCAAATAGCCAGCCGACGGGGCACCACGAAGACCCGAAACACACGGAAGGGTGCAGGATGGCCGCGGGTGATCGGCAGCGGGCATGAAAAAGGCGCTCCGTGACGGGAGCGCCTTTGAAAGCAATCGGGTCGGGGCGGATCAGGCGCCGAGCTGGTAGCGGGTGAAGCGCCGGATCTGGATGTTCTCGCCGATCTTGGTGATCAGTTCGGTGAGCTTCTCCTTCACGGTCTTCTCCGGCACCTTCACGAACGGCTGGTCGAGCAGGACGATCGTGGAGTAGAACTTGTCGAGCTTGCCCTCGACGATCTTCTGCACGGCCGCGGGCGGCTTGCCCTGGACCTGGGCGGCGGCGATCTCGCGCTCCTTGGCGAGGTCGGCCTCGGGGACCTGGTCGCGGGTGACGTAGAGCGGGTTCGCGGCGGCGATCTGCAGGCAGACATCGCGGCAGAACGCCTTGAAGTCGTCATTGCGCGCGACGAAGTCGGTCTCGCAGTTGACCTCGAGGAGGACGCCGACCTTGCCGCCGACGTGGATGTAGCTTTCCACGAGGCCTTCCTTGGTCGCCCGGTCGGCCTTCTTGGCCGCGGACGCCGCGCCCTTCTTGCGCAGGATCGTGGTGGCTTCGTCGACGTTGCCGTTGGCTTCGGTCAGAGCTTTCTTGCAGTCCAACAACCCGGCGCCCGTGGCGATCCGGAGGTCGTTGACCATTTGAGCGGAGATGATGGTGCTCATTAAGTGTAAGTCCCGTGGGATTACTCGGCCTTGACCGGGGCCTTCTTGGCGCGGGTGGGCTTCTTGGCCGGGACGACGGGCTCGGCGTCACCCTCGACGACGGCGACGACGTCGGCGGGCAGCTCGATCTTGGAGAGGTCAACCTCGCCCGGGGCGAGCGGGGCGGCCTCGGCGCCGGTGTTGGCGACCTTGATGTCGGAGGCGCCGCGCTGGGCGCGGCGGGTGTCGCGGAGGGCCAGGCCGCTCTGCACGGCGGCGACGATCGTCTCGACGATGATCCGGATGGACTTCACGGCGTCGTCATTGCCCGGGATCGGGTGGCTCAGCGTGGTCGGGTCGGAATTGGTGTCGCAGAGGCCGACGCACGGGATGCCGCAGCGGGCGGCCTCGGCGACGGCGATCTTCTCGTGGTTGACGTCCACGACGAACATCGCGGAGGGCAGGCCGACCATGTCGACGATGCCGCTGAAGTTGCGCTGCATGCGGACCATCTCGCGCTTGATGGCGGCTTCCTCCTTGGAGGAGAACTTGGCCAGCTCGCCGCTGGTCTCCATGGCCTGGTACTTCTTGAACTTGGCGATGGATTTCTTGACGGTCTCGTGGTTCGTCAGGGTGCCGCCGAGCCAGCGGTCCACGCACACCGGCATGTTGGTCGCGCTGGCGGCCTCGCGGACGATTTCCTTGGCCTGGCGCTTGGTGCCGACGAAGAGGATGTTGCCGCCGTTGGCGACGGTGTCCTCGACGAACTTCACGGCCTTCTCGAGGGCGACGTGGGTCTTGCCGAGGTCGATGATGGAGATGCCCTGGCGGTGGTCGAAGACGAAGGGCTTCGAGCGCGGGTTCCAACGCTTGGTCTGGTGCCCGAAATGCACGCCGGCATCGAGCAGGTCTTTGGGAGTGACGTTCATGGATCTATGTTTTGCGAAACACAGGTCGGCCAATGGGCCGCCTTGCGATCGTGACTGAGGTTATGGTTGATGTTTGCTGACTGACAGAGCGGTCCAAAACAGGGATTGCCCTCGCAACTGGCAAGCGCGAACTATGGATTTCCCCAAAAAGGCGTTGACAGGCAATTTCCTGCGCCGCACGTTCCGCCTCCCTTTGTTGCAGGGTGGAGCAGCCTGGTAGCTCGTCAGGCTCATAACCTGAAGGTCGTTGGTTCAAATCCAACCCCTGCACCCAATTTAACTCCCTCGTGGACCTAACGGTTACGAGGGAGTTT
>Ga0265327_10003992_pt1 | contig 13449 bp, 9 predicted proteins | sample 41621metaG_FD_202089 | JGI IMG/M metagenome (GOLD analysis project Ga0265327, IMG submission 202089) | Rhizosphere microbial communities from Carex aquatilis grown in University of Washington, Seatle, WA, United States - 4-16-21 metaG | ecosystem: Host-associated > Plants > Roots > Rhizosphere >... | reverse complement strand
TGACCGGTTCGCTGCCTCCCGGCGTCCGCGAGAAGGCCGAGGCCGGAACGGGGCCGAGGGAAATGCCCGGGCCTTCGTAGGTCAGGCCGATGCCATCGTTGTAGGCCACGGCATTCACCGCGTTGGTGTTGCCCCGGAAATACTTCAGCGCGAGCGTGTGCTTGCCCGCCGCCAGGGCGATGCCGCCGCTCTTGAACTGGCTGCAATCGTGCAGTCCATCGAAGTTGATCACGGTCGTGCCGTCGATCACCAACGAGCTGCCGTCGCCCGAGTGGAGCGTGAACGCATACAAACCATCGGCAGCAGCCGTGAAGTAACCGGTGTAGTTGAACCCGTAATACGTGCGCCGCAAGCGGGGCGTCGCGTCCGGGATGCTGACCGCGCCCTGGCGGCTCGCTGTCAGCGTCGTGAAATCCGGCAGGACGCTCCAGGAATTGGTACTATCCTGGTAGTACTGGTAGTTCAGTCCCGAAACGGTTCCAGATGCGGAAGTGGCCGCACTCAGCCCGGCCGCTGTCGGCGTGATCAGAATCGGCGTGAGGCTGTTGTAAAAGATGTCCGAAATCGTCAGCCGCACGTAGGGCGTGGCGATGCCGGAGAGGTTCAGCACCTTCTGCCGTGCCTCGGGTTCATTTTCGTTAAATGTCAGCGACGCTGTTCCGGTGTAGCCGGCATTGTTGAAAACCTCGATCTTGTAGCTGAGCTGCGGCGAGCTCGTCAGCGGCATGTCCCACTTCACCAGCAACTGGGTGCCATAGGTCGTCGCGCTCGAACTGCTGACCACGATCGGATCAAACGTCGGCGAGGTTGGCTGAGCGCTTAGCGTAAGAGTGGTCGGATTGTTGTACGACCCGGTATAGGTAGGGCCCACCTCGGAACGCGCGGCGGCGTTTGAATCGGTGAGAAACGAGTAGCCATTCGAGGTGAACTGGATCTGGTTGGCCCGGTTCCACGCGCCGGTCTTGTGGTAGTAGCCGTTGGCGTGATCCACGATGTAGTCACCGGTGTAGCCGCTGAAATTCTCCTGCCAGCCGCTCATCCCATTCACGCCGGTAACGGCGTAGGGATACTGGAACGTGCCGAGATGGTACCAGTTTCCGCTCAACGGTTCCTTCATCCACATCCCCTGGTAGCCGACATGCGCGGTGCCATCCGCCGGCTGCCAGTAGCGCACCACCGAGCGATACCACTGGGTGGTCGAAAACTGCGGCCAGTAGCCCTTGATCGAGCAACTGCTGCCTTCGCCGATCTGGATGTTGCCCACCATGTTCGCCCCGGCGAACAGAGGGATCTGCTGCGCATACGACGGGGTGCCGCCGCTGGCGGGCCAACACACGTACTGCACGAGCGACTTGGTGCCGCCTTGGTTGCCGTGGGTGTAGCCACCGTAGAAGTAGCCGGAGCCTCCATCGGAACTGCTCGTGTACTCCTCGTGAATGGCATCGTAGATGCCCGGAGGTGCATTCACCGTCCGGTAATCCTGCATGATGCAGTCCGAATTACTCGGGACGTTGAAGTAGTGATACTGCGCACGAGCAGCGGGCGAGAGCGCCAGAAGAAGGAGCAAAAGCCATCGCCTGAGCCCGACGAACAAGGAGAAAAACAACGACAACAACGATAAAATCGAAGCCCGACAACTACCATCAATACGAATAGAATTCATGATTCCTTGGGTTTACAATGAGCACTAACTACCTAAATATCAGGATAGGGCATGATCCCCGCGCTCATTCACGTCAAGAAATTTCCCTGCGCTCCAAAGCCCAAAAAAACCAAAATCCCAAAGCCGGAATAACTGCCAGATGATATCGTCATCGCAAGCCGCCAGATATTCCAAAGTCGGGACCAGCGTGGTTGGGCGCGTCGGCTGTCAAACGAGACGACGCTCCGCATCCGAGACGATTTCACGCCCAAGCGGTTATCGCCCCAAATTGATACGGATAGCAGACGACTGACGTAAAATCGGCCTGACGGCCGACTCTGCTATCACAAAAAAATACAGAATCCCAAATCGTTCAGGTCCGCCACAGGCCGAAGATATTTTGCGGCCCGGAAAAAATTCTGCCCCTTCCAGCCGAATCAGGCATCCGCCGGAGCCTTCGCGACCACAAGACTGGCGAGTGCCTGTTCAATGTGCGGATTCACTCCGTGCTCCACGGTTTCAAGCCCCACGCGGATCGCATTGCGAACGGCCAAGGCAGTGGACCCACCATGCGCGATGATCACCACACCGTTCACGCCGAGCAAAGGACTGCCGCCATAGGTCTCAGCGCTGGCTTTTTTCTTGAGAGCCTTGAAGGCCCCCTGGGAAAACATCGCCCCCATCATCCGCACCGGACTGGCCTTGATTTCCGTCTTGAGCCACTTGGAAACTGCCTTTGCGGTGGCCTCCGCCGTCTTCAGGACCACGTTTCCCAGGAACCCGTCACAGAGCACCACGTCGAGCTCCGTCTCAAACAGGTCGTGCCCCTCCACATTGCCGATGAAGTTGATGCCAGGTGTCTGCTTCAGCCGCTTGAAGGTCTCCTTGGTGAAGGTCGTGCCCTTTTCGTCTTCCTCGCCGTTGGACATCAGACCGACGCGCGGGTTGGATTTTCCCAGCACGTGGCGCGCATAGGCCGTGCCCATCACCGCGTAGGTCACCAGGTGGTCCGGCGTCGCTTCCGGATTCGCTCCCGCATCGAGAATGTTGCACTGCCCGAATTCATTCGGCAGGGCGGAGGCGATGCCCGCCCGGTCCACGCCCTTCAGCGTGCGCAGCTTCAGGATCGCTGCCGCCACCGCCGCCCCGGTGTTCCCGGCAGAGACGAAGGCATCCGCCTGCTTCTCCTTCACCATGTCCATGGCGATGCTGATTGAGGACTGCTTCTTCTTCCGCACCGTCTTGGCCCCCGGCTCGGCCATGCCGATCACTTCGGGCGCATGCACGATGCTCACCCGCGGATCCTTCAAATCCAGCCCGTGCTTCTGGCACTCGACCTCCAGCGCGGCCTGATCGCCCACGAGGTAAAGGTGCTTGAGATTGGAAAAGTGACGCAGGGCATCCCTCGCGCCAATGACGTTCACGGCGGGGGCGTGATCGCCACCCATGGCATCCAATGCGACTTTCATGCGGATAATTCAGCGGAATCAGGGAAAACGGCGTACATCAAATCACCGCGACAGGAGAACCCGTCGCGGCGACTTGGAGAATAGGAGCATCGGGAAACCTCAGAGAGCCTCGACTTCGAGCACCTGACGGCCACGGTAGTAACCGCAGGACGGGCACGCGATGTGCGAAGGAACGCGGCTCGCGCACTCCGGGCAGGCCTTGAGGATGGGGGCGCGCCAACGGGTTGCGCCTCGGCGCATTTTCGAGCGGCTCTTGGATTGGCGACGTTTTGGGACTGCCATGGTATAAGTCGGTTAAGATTCGTCCTGTTTAAGCTCCTTGATCGCGTCGAGCGCGGCCCAACGGTCGTCGGCCCCGGCGCGGGGGGCGGTCTCTACCGCGTCTTCACCCGGCTTGTCCACTGCTAAATAGCGAGAATCGATCTCACAGTGCTGCGGAGCGTCCGCGTCGTCGCACCGCGGATCGGTCGGAAAATGGATCAAAACCTCTTCCCGTAACGCTTCCGTGACATCGACCTCGCCCTCGGAGGTCAATTCCAGCGACACTGCGGCATTTTCCAGCCGAATCGTCTGGATGAAGGGATGAAGCGTCCGCACGCAGGTGAATTCGAACGGCGCGGAGAGCAGCCCGGTCAGCAGCAGTTCCGACTCGAAGCGCTGAACGTACAGATCATATTCCAGCGGCCCGGTGGGCTGGGCGTCCTCCTCCGGCAGATCAAAAATCTCCGCCGGCAATTCCCCGATATACTGTTTCCCGTCCTCCGGCAGGGTGGAAAGGTCGATGATCAAACGCTTCTGCATGGCGGAACCGTAGCGTACGCTGCCGCCGCGCCAAGCGGAACCTAAGGAGTCAACCACACTCCTGTGGTGATGCCGCCCTCCTGCAATTCTCCCGACAAGCCCCCTGACACCGCGGCTTTCTACTCCCATGAAGCCGCCATTCCCTCAAATCACCGTCCTCGCCGCCATCGTGAACTGGGGACCGCTTCACGCCGCCGAACCCCCGCCCGCCAAACAACCCGTCGAAACCGACCTGGTTCTCGGCCTTTCTCTGAAGCCGTCCAAGCCCTTCCTCCCTGGAGAGGACATCCCCTTCACCCTCGACCTCCGCAATTCCGGCAAGCAGGACACCCACCCCGTTATCAAGCCCACCCGGCTTACCGAGGATGGCCATTGCGAGCCCGGGGCCTGGTTCACCGCCACGATTGATACCGGCGATGGCCAGCCAAAACCAGTATCGCGCCGCCCATCCATCGTGCCCCTGCTAGCCATTTTCGCTGCCGCTGAGCCCAACCGGTGGGCGAAACATGTGTTGAAACTCGCTCCGGGTGAAACGTTGGCTTTCGACGAAGGGACACCGGATCCTTCCTGCGACCTGGGACTCTTTGAAGCAGGCCACGTCAAGCTCGTCGCCCACTACCGTTACCAAGGATCGGGGAAAACCTCCTCCGAACCGGGCACCACCAAAACCACCGGCCCCATGGCCGGCGTGCCCCCCTTCGAGCTTGCCTCCGCTCCCGTCGAGTTCGACATCGTCAAACCGCTCGACCTAGTCTTGTCCGTCCGAAGGCCGATCAAAACCGGAACCGAATACCCGCTGTGGAATCTCTTCGACGTCCGATTGGAAAACCATGGTAGCGAAGACCAGGAAATCGTCCTTCCCACCGCTGCCCATGGCACTTTGTCCTTCCAATTCGAAGGCTTTGACGACTGGAAATACCCCATCACGTCCGCACCAATCACGAAGTTCACGGGCACGGTGAAATTGGCCCGGGGGAACAAGCTTGCCTTGCTCACTGCCGGCCAGTTCTTCGATTCACCCCGCGCGAGTTCCGCCATCTTTAAATTACAGCCGGGAGCGAAGGCTGTCTTACTCGCCTCCAGCACCGGATTTTTCCTGGATGGAACGGGCCTCATCGACTCGTGGGTAGGTGCCGGCGCCGCCCTCCCCTGCGAAGGCAGTCACATCAAAGCCCGCGCCCTCTACCAAACCTCCCTGCACGGCAGACGTTGCGAATTCGCCTCCGAGTGGGTTGAGCTGGAATCGGAAAATCCCGATTGATTCGTAATTCCCGCACCTCCTATATCTTGTACATCTTGGCACTTGTGCGTTTCCCGAGTCCCGCCAAGCTCCTGCGAACTTTCGCCTCCTGCCATGCCCATCGACACCGCTCTCCTCGGCCGCATCTGTGAAGCCCCCGGCGCTCCCGGATTCGAAAAAGCCATCCGCGCCCTCGTGCTGAAGGAGATCGAAGGCCTCGCGGACGACATCCGTACCGATAACATTGGCAATGTCATTGCGTTCAAAAAAGGCAAGTCCTCCGCCAAGCGCACCATGGCCGCCGCCCACATGGACGAGATCGGCTTCATCGTCACCCATGTCGATGACAAGGGCTTCATCCGCTTCAATCCCGTCGGCGGATTCGATCCCAAGACCCTCACTTCCCAGCGAGTCCTGATTCACGGCAAGAAAGACGTCCTCGGCGTGATGGGCTCCAAGCCCACCCACATCATGTCCCCGGAGGAGCGCAACAAGGCCGCGCAAATCAAGGACTACTTCATCGACACCGGCATGCCGAAGAAGGAGGTCGAAAAGCTCATCGAGGTCGGCAATTTCGTGACCCGCTACAGCCCGATGATGGAGTTGGGCGACTGCGTGAACGTGAAGTCACTCGACAACCGAGCCTCCGTCTTCCTCCTCATCGAGACCCTGCGCGCTCTCAAGAAGACCAAGAAGAAGCCCGCCTACGACTTCTACGCCGTCTTCACCGTGCAGGAGGAAATCGGCCTCCGCGGTGCCGGTCCCGCCACCCTGGACGTGAAGCCGGACTTCTCCTTCGGCCTCGACACCACCATCGCCTATGACGTTCCCGGCTCCACGCCCCAGGAACGCTGCACCGCCCTTGGCGAAGGTGCCGCCATCAAACTCATGGACTCCTCCGTGATCTGCGACTACCGCATGATCGCCTACATGAAGGAAGTGGCCGACCGCCACGCCATCAAGTGGCAGCCCGAAATCCTCGCCGCCGGGGGCACCGACACCGCCCAGCTCCAGCGCATGGTCGCTGGCGGCTCGATCGCCGGCGCGGTCTCCATTCCGACCCGCCACATCCACCAAACCATCGAGACCACCAACAAGAAGGACCTCGCCGCCTGCATCCAGCTCCTCACGGCCTGCGTGTGCGAATTGGATGGCTACGACTGGAGTTTCTGAAGCGACTCCAGCGTCCTTTTCCTCTCCAAGAGCCGCCCCATACCGGGGCGGCTTTTTTCTTTGGTGGGGGGTGGCTAGCCGACTGACTTGCACGCCACAAGTCCCGTGCGACGGTTCCGTTTCAAAAATTCCGCGCCCGAAGCTGCGGGGTTTCCCGTCATTTCCCCAGTTCTTCCCCCAATTGTTCGGGAAGCTGAATTAATTTTTTAAAATTCCATCCAATCGTCGTGATCGCGGCCCCTTGTCTAAATTTTCTCCACCCCTAGGCCTTGTGGCCCCCTTTTCGGGCGGGGGCTTCCACCTGCCCGATTTGCAATGGCTTGCGTGTTTTCATGGGGATTCATGCACCGCGTTCATGGCGGCCAACCACTACAGGTGGTATTGTGAATAATTTGTGGATACCATATGAGGAAAAGCAGCATTGACCCAAACCACCGTTTTCTGGCAGGGTCCGCGACGCTGATCGTCTCCCGACCGCAGCCCGAACTTCCTCGAAAGTCCCTTCCCTCGCTACCGCCAGTCATGTCCGCCACCACCACCGTCACCCTCGGTACCCGCACCTTCATTCTCGACCGCGACAAGGCCGAACAGGCCTTCGCCGCCAAGCGTGTCATCAATGGCCGTGACACGATGTTCTTCAACATCCTCCCGCTGAAGTACCAGTGGGCGTACGACCTGTACAAGACGATGAAGAACAACCACTGGGAGCCGGAGGACATCACCATGCAAAAGGATGTCGAACAGTGGCGTTCGGATGAAATCAGCGACGTCGAGCGCTGGATCATCAAGATGGGCATCGGCTACTTTTCCGCCGCCGAAGGCATCGTCGGCGACAACGTGCTGCACGTGGTCCGCGAGGTCGTCACCGCCCCCGAGCTGAAGCTCGTCCTGGGCCGCCACGCCCATGAGGAGAACATCCACGCCGACTCGCTGGTCTACATGCTCTCCTCGCTCGGGCTGAACCCGCACGAGTGCGAGGCGATGTTCGAGGACATCCCGACCATCAAGGAGAAGAACCACTTCGTGGTCTCGAACAGCCGCGCCCTGCGCCGCGACATCGACCTGACCCAGACCGCCAACAAGCAGGCGCTGGCCAAGAACATCTTCCTGTTCGGCCAGGTCATGGAAGGCACCCAGTTCTACGGCCTCTTCGGCATGATCCTGAGCCTCTACCGGCAGAACAAGTTCCCGGGCATCGGCCAGATGTTCTCCTACACCCTGCGCGACGAGTCGAACCACATCGAGGTCTTCCGGAACCTGCTCATGGACCTCGTGGAGGAAAACCATGACATCTGGACCGAGGAATTCCGCGAGGACCTCCGCGCCACCATGGCCGAGGGCATCCGCCTGGAGAAAAAGTTCATCCGCGACTGCCTGCCCGTCGCCGGTCTGGGCCTCAACGCCGCCGACTTCGAAACCTACATCGACTACATCGCCGACCGCCGCCTCGCCTCCTGCGGCCTCGAACCCCTCAACGAATCCGTCCACAACCCGTTCCCGTGGCTGGCCGAGATGATGGATATCAAGAAAGAGACCAATTTCTTCGAGGGAAAGGTGACTGAATATCAGAAGGCTTCGGCGCTGGCTTCAGTCCACGACGACGAACTCTGAAATGCGCCCTCAGTGCCGAGTGATCAGTTAGCAGTGATCAGTGGAAGAGTCAGAAAAGAAGATCCCCATGCCGGAAATCAACACATTCGAAGACCTCGACATCTGGAAACGCAGTTGCCAGCTCGCGGTCGATGTGTGCGTGGCCACTGCTGACTCCAAAGATTTCGCGCTCAAAGACCAGATGCAGCGCTCGGCCATCTCGATTCCTTCCAACATTGCCGAAGGGGCCGAGCGTGACAGCACCTCCGAATTCGTCCGCTTTCTCCGCTACAGCAAGGGCTCCTGCGGAGAACTCCGCACCCAGCTCTATATCAGCGAGCGCGTCCGCCAGCGCCTGGGTGCCCCGCCACTCGAAGCTTCCCGGCCCATGATCGCCGAAACCAAGGAACTCTCCAAAATGATCCAAGGTCTCATCAACTCCCTAAAGCGCCGCCTCTCCGACTCCGCCTCTTCTTCTTCCCACTGATCACTGCCAACTGATCACTCGGCACTCTCTTCTCCTCTCCCTTCTCCCTTAAAAATCTAGTCTCCCAAGAATATGTACCGCTCCGTAAATCCCGACGAAGACTACCTCCTGAAGCAGGTCATTACCGATCGTTTCACGATGCCTCTCACCGAGCGCGCTTACGCGTGGAGAAATGTCCTGCCCACGGAAAAGCGGGCGCCGATCGCTGAGATCATTGTCACCCGTGGCACCACCGACACGGATTTTTCCCTGGAAGACGTCGCCGACGCCATCGGCGATTCGCTGGCCGACCTGCTGATCTCCCGTCGCCAGGATGAGAAGTCGATCTTCTCGGACGTGAACCAGAAGTTCGTGTCCGATGTGGCCCACGCCGTGGCCGCGTCGCTGACGAAGACCCTCGATGAGGGCGGCCGCCTGCGGCTTTCCGAGGCCGACCTGTATCTGCTGATCGAAAAGGCCCTGCTCGAAAACGATGCCTACGACGTGGCCAAGTCCCTCGCCTTCCGCCGTTCCATGGAGAAGAACGGCAGCGTGGACCTCCACACCGGCCCGCATTCCCTGCCGGTCCGCCTGATCCGCCGCAATGGCAATGTCGTGCCGTGGTCCGAGACCAAGATCGAGATCGCCGTGCGCAAGGCCTTCCTCACCATCAAGGAAAACCCCGAGCCCGCCGTGGACGTGGCCCGCGGCGTCACCGACCGCATCCGCCACAGCGACCAATCTTTCGTGCACATCGAACACGTCCAGGACCTCGTCCAGGAGGAACTCATGCGCCAGGGCCACTTCAAGGCCGCCGAGCACTACATCCTCTACCGCGCCCAGCGTTCCCGCCTCCGCGTCGAGCAGGAAGGCACCGGTGAGGACCCGAACCAGGAATCGATGGTCGTCGTCACCACGGAAGACGGCACCTCCAGCTTCTGGGACGGCGTGGAGCTGAAAAAGCGCATCACCTTCGCCTCGATCGGCCTCGACCTGTGCCTCAACGAAGCCGAGATCGAGCGCGAACTGCGCCGCTCGATCGGCTCCGAGATTTCCGAAAAGGACCTCAAGGCCACCATCATTCTCAACGCCAAGGCGCTGATCGAAAAGGACGCCGACTTCGCCAAGTTCGCCGGCCGCATCCTGCTCTCCTACATCTATGAGGAAGTGCTCGACTGGAGCATCCTCAAGGACGGCATCGAAAAGCTGAAGGAAGCCCACAAGGCCAAGTTCAAGAGCTACCTGAAACACGGCGTGGCTATCAAGCGCCTCCACCAGGACCTGCTCGACACCTACGACCTCGACAAGCTGGCCAACGCCTTCGATCCCTCCGCCGACCTCGACTTCGACTACCTCGGCATCCAGACGATGTATGACCGCTATCTGGTCGTCGACAAGACCGGCAGCCGCCCGCGCCGCCTGGAAACCCCGCAGTTCTTCTGGATGCGCGTGGCCATGGGCCTGTTCAAGCGCGAGGAAACGAAGAAGGAGGACTGGGTCATCCGCCTCTACAATCTCTACAAGGGCCGCCGCTTCTGCTCGTCCACGCCGACGCTGTTCAACAGCGGCACGCTCCACAGCCAGCTCTCGTCCTGCTACCTCTACAAGGTCGATGACTCGATCGAGTCGATCATGATCCGCGGCATCGCCGAAAACGCCTTCCTCTCGAAGTGGGCGGGCGGCCTCGGTGGTTCGTGGACGGCGGTGCGCGGCACCGGCGGCTACATCCAGGGCACCAATGGCGAGTCCCAGGGCATCATCCCCTTCCTGAAGCTGCACAACGACCAGCTCGTGGCCGTGAACCAGGGCGGAAAACGCCGCGGCTCCGGCTGCGCGTATCTGGAAACCTGGCACAACGACATCGAGGACTTCCTCGAGCTGCGCAAGAACACCGGCGACGACCGCCGCCGCTGCCACGACATGAACACCGCCAACTGGGTGCCGGACTTGTTCATGAAGCGCATGGAAGGCCGCGACAACTGGACCCTTTTCCGCTCCAATGAAGTCCCGGACCTGCACGACCTCTACGGCAAGGCCTTCGAGGAACGCTACGTCCAGTACGAAGCCCTGGCCGCCGAGGGCCGCATCTGGTCCCGCCAGCTTCCCGCCCTGGAGCTGTGGAAGACCATGCTCAAGACCATCTTCGAGACCGGTCACCCGTGGATCACCTTCAAGGATCCGTGCAACGTCCGCTCCCCGCAGGACCACGCCGGCGTCATCCACTCGTCCAATCTCTGCACCGAGATCACGCTGAACACCTCGGATGAGGAAACCGCCGTCTGCAACCTGGGCTCCGTCATTCTCGACACCCACATCACCAAGGACGGCGCGCTCGACCACGAGATGCTGAAGGAGACCATCACCGTGGCCATCCGCGCCCTGGACAACGTCATCGACATCAACTTCTACCCCACCGCCGCCGCCAAGACCGCCAACAGCCGCCACCGGCCGATCGGCCTCGGCATCATGGGCCTCCAGAACGCCCTCTACAAACGCGGCCTCTCCTTCGCCTCCGATGCCGCCGTGGAGTTCAATGACGAGTTCATGGAAGCCATCGCCTACTACGCGTATGGCGCCTCCTCCGACCTGGCCGGCGAACGCGGCACCTACTCCTCCTACAAGGGCTCGAAGTGGGATCGCGGCCTGCTGCCGCAGGACACGATCGACCTCCTCGAAGACGAGCGCGGCCGCAAGATCGACGTCCCGCGCGGCGGCAAGATGGACTGGTCCGTGGTCCGCGAGAAAATCGCCAAGCAGGGCATGCGGAACTCCAACGTCCTCGCCATCGCCCCCACCGCCACCATCTCGAACATCACCGGCACCACGCCCTGCATCGAGCCGAACTACAAGAACCTCTACACCAAGGAAAACCTCGGCGGGAAGTTCATCATCCTCAATGCCGAGCTCGTCCGCGACCTCAAGAAGACCGGCCTCTGGACCCCCGAGATGGTCGACCAGCTCAAGTACTTCGACGGTGAACTCGACAACATCGACAACATCCCCGAAGCGCTCAAGCTCAAGCACAAGACCGTCTTCGGCATCGGCTTCGAGTACATCATCGACGCCGCCGCCCGCCGCCAGAAGTGGATCGACCAGAGCCAGTCGGTGAACCTGTTCCTGGCCATCCCGGACATGAAGACCCTGTCCCACATGTACCGCCGCGCCTGGGACAAGGGCCTCAAGACCACCTACTACCTCCGCACCCTCCAGGCCTCCAACATCGAGAAATCCACCATCGACGTGAAAAAGGAAGTCCGCGGCATCACCGCCGGCGGCGCCAGCACCACCACCAAGGCCTACACGGCTGAGGAAGTGAATGCGTGCTCCATCGAGGCCATGATGAATGGCGGGACTTGCGAGGCTTGCCAGTGAGGTGTAAGTATCTTGGACTGTAACAGCAAAATCAGAAACTTGCTTTTGGCTCTTGCTCTCAATGACAATATCTAGAATATCGAACCTATGTCCGCTAAATTCAAAATTAAGTTTAAACTAACTGGGCTGGAATTCGAAATCGAGGGAGATCGTCAGGACGTGGGCCAACTATCTTCAACAATTGGTAACCAGCTCGGAGGAATGCTGGCTCCAGTCACAGCGGCGGCCTCTCTGAATGCACCTCAAGATGAGGCAATCGAAGTAGAGACTCAACAAGTCCCCACGAAGCCAAAAAAGAAATCGACATCTAAAAGGACGCCTCGAACATCGGCGGGCGAATCCACTGAGGTGATCGAATTCAGGCATGACGTGGCTAAATGGGGAAATCCTCGTCAAACGTGGACGGGCAGCCAGAAGTCCATTTGGTTCCTTCTCGTCGCGTCCGCTCAGGCAGAAAATTCGGAACTGACAGCGGGCACCATCGCGGCGTCTTTCAATCGCCACTTTAAACAATCTGGCGAAATTCGCCCCTCTAACGCCTCTCGCGATCTTGGAAACCTGAAATCGAAAAAGACTCCCGCTTGGGTAGGTGAAAATACATCCCAAACGCCATCCACGTGGTACCTCACGGATGAAGGCACCGCACAAGCCAAGCTTTTGGTTAGCGAGGCGAAAGGAGAGTAACACGTCCGCGATGCTAACCCGCTTCCATGAAATTAATTGAGCTGCTCCATCACGCAAGTGGCAACTCTGAGAATTGTCTCTTCACTTTGTATTATGAGCTTTCTCGGCACGGCGTCCAAGGATTGGAAGTAGGAGCAATTCGAGACCGTCTCATTCAGGCGCGCATCAAAGGAGCTCCGCAGATCAACATTAGTAAGCTTCTACATTCCGCAGGAGCTCTCGTCGATTTCACTACAAAAGCTCGCAATCGGCGTAGTTGGCATCTCACTAATTCTGGGATCGCGCACGTTGAGAAAAGCCTTCTGAAAAAGATCGGGCAGTTGCCATCATTCCAAAGTTCATTCAAACCCCTAGTTCCCCAAAAGAAAATAAACATCTTATTTCTCGGTCTGTCTCCTCAAGACTCGAGTCGTCTTCGGCTTGAAAAAGAATGTAGGGAAATAGAAGAAAAAATCCGTGCCTCTGAGTTCCGCGATGTTTTGGTTTTCCACACCAAATGGGCTGTGCAAACTCAGGATCTCTTTCAACACATAAACCAAATCGACCCGGATATCATCCACATTTCGGGCCACGGCGCCCGAAATGGACATATTGCTTTTGAAGATTCTGCGGGAAATACAAAACTAGTGGAGCCAGCAGCGCTCGCCCACGCGATCGCTACAACCACCCGAAAAGTCAGAACCGCCCTGTTTAACACCTGCTTTTCTCAGGCTACAGCGAAAGAACTAGCCAAATATATTGACTGCACCATCGGCATGAGCGATAGCATAAATGATGAATCGGCAATTCTATTTTCGGCATCATTCTACAGAGCGCTTGGATTCGGGAAATCAGTCCAACAAGCGTATCGAGAGGCGGCCGCGGCGCTAATTCTAGAGGGGTTGCCTGGAGCACACCTCTTGGAACTTAATGCACGAAATGGCATAGATCCAAGCACAGTAACATTTGCATCAAAACAGCAAAATTAGCAAAAAACCGAATGGAACCGAGCAAATACATCACAAGACACCTA
>Ga0265327_10003991_pt1 | contig 13458 bp, 10 predicted proteins | sample 41621metaG_FD_202089 | JGI IMG/M metagenome (GOLD analysis project Ga0265327, IMG submission 202089) | Rhizosphere microbial communities from Carex aquatilis grown in University of Washington, Seatle, WA, United States - 4-16-21 metaG | ecosystem: Host-associated > Plants > Roots > Rhizosphere... | reverse complement strand
AACTCGTCGCTCGTGAAGCTGAAGCAGAACGTCGGCGTGCCGAGGATGCGCAGCTCCGGGTGCGAGTGCACCGCGTCCTGCATCTTGAACGCGGTGTCGAAGATCGCCTTCGCGTATTTCATGTAGCCGTCGCGGCCCATGCTCACGAGCGACGCCCACGTCGAGGCGAGCATCCCGCCCGAACGCGACCCCTCGATGCCGGGCGACGCGTACTTGCCGCCTGTCCAATCGGTCATGAAGAAGTACTGGCTGTTGCGCAGCGGCTTGTCGCGGAAGGCGAGCACGGACGTGCCCTTGAGTCCGTAGCCGTACTTGTGCGTGTCGGCGGAGATGCTCGTCACGCCGGGGATACGGAAGTCGAACACCGGGATGTTCGGGTAGCCCAGCTCCTGGCCCCACGGGAGGATGAACCCTCCGAGACAACCGTCGACGTGCAGGCCGACGCCGCGTTCGAGTGCGAGATCCGAGAGCTCGTCGATGGGGTCGATGGTGCCGTAGCCGTAGTTGCACGCGGAACCGACGATCGCGATCGTGTTCCCGTCGACCAGCTTCGCCATCTCCGCGACGTCGGCCTTCATCGTCTTGGCGTCGATCGGCGCGCGCCGGCACTCGACCGCGAGAAGGTGACACGCCTTGTCGAACGCGGGGTGCGCCGTCTCGGGCTTGACGAAGTTGGGCCGGTCGATGCCGCGGGTCTGTTGCGCGAACTCCCGGTACGCGAGCACCGCGTGCAAGATGCTGCCGCTGCCCCCCGAGGTGACGAGGCCGACGGGTTCGCCGTTCGTGATCGCCTCGGCGTGGAGCATGTCGAGCGTCATGGCGATGATCTCTCCCTCGAACTTGGTCATGCTCGGGCACATGTCGCGCTGCAGAGCGTTCATGTGTGCAAAGAGCTCGAACGCGCGGCCGAGGAACTCGTAGTGCGTGTGGTCGCCGCAGTACATCGTTCCCGAGCACTTGCCGGTCTCCCACGTCTTGTCCTCGTTGTGGGCGAACGCTTCGAGCTCGGCGATGATCGAGTCACGGGAGCGCCCTTCGGAAGGCATGCCTCGCAACACGTCGTGCGTGGTGGCGTAGGGATACGACGAGCTCATGAAAGCGCCTCACTGATCGGAAGAAGAGCAGAGTAGGCAGCCTCGAACTGGCCGTGTCGATCGGCGAACAGGCTGCGGTGTGCGGGGTCGGGTTCGAAGCGTTGCGAACCGCCGGACGGCTCGAGGTCGAGGTCGGCGCGCGACCATTGGCCCGCCCGTTCGAGCGCGAGCAGCGCGGTGGCGCGGGCGATCGCCACGTCGGGGGCATCCAGCGCGATCACCGGCCGGTCGAGCACGTCGGCGAGGATCCGGCACCAGGCCCTTGACCGCGCCGCGCCCCCGACCAACGCGATCTCGTCGATCCGATTCCCGGTGAACGCCTCGACCGGGGTCATGAGCCAGCGGAGGTTGTGCGCGACGCCTTCGACTACCGCGCGGACGAGGTGGCGCCGCGTCGTCTCGAGCGACATGTTCACGAAGCCGCCGCGCATCCCCGCGTCGCCTTGAGGCGCGCTCGCGCCGGCGAGCCACGGCAGGAACATGACACCGCCCGCGCCGGCCGGCGCCGCGGCGAGCGTGCGGTCGAGCGCGGCGAACGGGTCGGCGGCGCGGTGATCGCCCAGCTCGTCGTCGGCGTAGAACACATTGCGCAGCACGTGTTCCAGGACCTTGCCCCCGAGCCCGTTCTCGGCACACACGACGTAGCGATCGCGGTACGGGCTGGGCATGGAGAAGATCTGATTGCCGAGATCGACGCGGAACTCGTCGACCTCGTCGACCAGAACGCTCGTGGTGCCGATCGAGATGCCGCCGCGTCCCGGCGCGAACGCACCGGTCGCGACGGCGGCGGTGGCGGTGTCGTTCGTGCCGGCGAACACGCTTGCAGACGCCGGGAGACCGAGCTCATGTGCCACCTCGGGCAGCAGCGGCCCGACTGCACTGTCGATCGCGATGAGCGGCGGGAGCCGGCTGGCGTCGACGCCCGCGAGCTTGACGAGCTCGTCGTCGTACGCGGGTGGATCGAGCACGCGGTTGTCGCAGAGTTGGTACATGTAGGTGCTGTGGCGGGTGGCGGTGATGCGACCCGTGCAACGCGCGGTGACGTAGTCCATCGACTCGACGTACGCGGCCGTGTGCTCGTGCACGTCCGGACGATCCTCTTGCAGGTGGAGAACATGCGCGAGCGACAGCCCGCCACCGACGGGCGGGATGCCGTGGCGTTCGACGAACGTGAAGAATGCGTTCTCGTCGCGCGTCATGACCGCGAACGAGTGGTCGGTCCCGCGTTGGTCCTGCCACATCACCATCGGAGTGACCGCGCGGACGGACTCGCCGATCGCGACGACCGAGGAGTACTGGGTCGACACGCCCACCGCACCCACGGCGCGCGCGTCATCCGGCCGCGCCGCCGTCACCTCGCGTACGGCGTCGACCAGCGCCGCCCAGGTCGCGTCCGCGTCCTGTTCGGCGATCTCGCCGGCGCGGTGCATCATGAGCGGCCGCTGGGCGGAGCCGGCGGTCGTCCCGTCGGCGCGGACCAGGGCGACTTTCACGTTGGTGGTTCCGACGTCGATCCCCAGCGCGTTCGCCATCGCCCGCCATCTTGCCGGGCGTCGCCCGCGTCCTGCGCCGCCCACCCCGTAAATAGTTCGACTCTCTAATGGTTTGGTAACCTCGACAGCATGCCGGATCTCGACCCCGAACTTCCGCGCGCCGCCCGGGCGCTGGCGTTGGCGGCGCGCTCGCTGGAGCGGGCCGCGGCCGCGTGCGATCTCTCGCTGGCCCAGTTCCGCATTCTGGCCCTCGTCGCCGCCGGCGACGAGCGCTCGTCCCTGCTCGCCGAGCGCCTCGCGGTGGCGAAGCCGACGATCACAGCGGTCGTCGACGGACTGGTGGAGCGGGGCTTTGTCGCCCGCGAGGCGGTCGCCGGCGACCGCCGCTCCATTCGGGTCGCGCTCACGCCTGCGGGTGAGGTCGCACTGCGCGCGGCCGACGACGAGATGGGCGAGGCGCTGGGCCGCATCTTCGAGCACGCCGCGAACGCCGACGCGCTGCTCGCCGCGTTGCTCGATCTCGACGACGCGCTCGCGGCGCGGATGCAGGCCCGCCTTCGGGGAGAGCGCGGGCACGAGGTCGCGCGATGAAGCGCGAGGCGCGCAAGCAAGGGTGGATCCGCCGCCTCGTCGGCTACATGAAGCCGCACAAGAAGAACGCGTACGTCGCGTTCGGGGTGGCGATCGGCGGTCAGCTGATCCAATCGCTCCTGCCGGCGGTGCAGAAGGTCGTCATCGACGACGTGATCACGCACCACAAGAAACCGCTCGCGCCGTGGTTGACGTTGATGATCGTGATGGGCGTCTTCACGTTCGCGTTTGCGTACCTTCGGCGGTTCCGCGGCGGCCGGATCGCGCTCGACGTGCAGCACGACCTGCGCACCGCGATCTTCCGGCAGCTGCAACGCCTCGACTTCGCGCGTCACGACGAGATGTCGACCGGCCAGCTCGTGAGCCGCGCGTCGTCCGACGTGGCGTTGGTGCAGGGGTTCCTGCAGTTCCTGCCGATCGGCGTCGCGAACATGCTCCTGTTCGTCGTTTCGCTCACCGTGATGTTCATCCTGTCGGTGCCGTTGGCGCTCGTGATGCTCGCGGTCGCGCCCGCGTTGCTCTTCACCGCGATGAAGTTGCGAACGTCGGTGTTCCCCGCGAGTTGGGACGCGCAGCAGAAAGCCGGCGACGTCGCCAACGTCGTCGAAGAGGACGTCACCGGCGTGCGGGTCGTGAAGGGGTTCGGCCAGGAGAGCCGCGAGCTCCAGCGCCTGGCCGATCGCTCGGAGGCGATGTTCGCTTCGCGCGTCCGGCTGGTGAACATCCAGGCCCGGTTGCAGCCGGCGATGCAGACGATCCCGGCGTTCGGCCAGGTCGCGGTGCTCGCGCTCGGCGGGTGGCTCGCGCTCCACCACCACATCACGCTCGGCACCTTCTTCGCGTTCGCGTCCTACATGTTGCTCATCGCGCCGCCCGTGCGGCAGTTGGCCGCGATCCTCACGGTGGGTCAACTGGCTCGGGCCGGAGCCGAGCGCATCTACGACCTGCTCGACTCGACCCCGCACGTCCAGGACCACGCCGACGCGCGGGAGCTGCACGTCGACCACGGCGCGATCGACTTCGACCACGTGACGTTCGGCTACACGTCGACTGAGCCGGTGCTGCGCGACTTCACGCTGCACGTCGCGCCGGGCGAGACCGTTGCGCTCGTCGGGGGTTCGGGCTCGGGGAAGTCGACGGTCGGTCTCCTCCTCCCGCGGTTCTACGACGTGCATTCCGGCTCGATCTCGATCGACGGCATGGACGTGCGCGACGCGACGCTGCAGTCGCTCCGGCGCAGCATCGGCGTCGTGTTCGAGGACTCGTTCCTCTTCTCGGACTCGATCACCGCCAACATCGCGTTCGGCCGGCCCGACGCGACCGCGGCCGAGGTCGAGACCGCGGCGCGCGCGGCCGAGGCCCACGAGTTCATCATGCAGCTGCCCCACGGCTACGACACGGTCGTCGGCGAGCAGGGCCTGACCCTCTCGGGCGGTCAGCGCCAGCGCGTGGCCTTGGCGCGGGCGTTGTTGTCGGATCCCGAGATCCTGTTGCTCGACGACGCGACCTCCTCCGTCGATGCGCGGATCGAAGAGGAGATCCACGCGACGCTGCGCCGCATCGCGAGCACGCGCACCACGCTGCTCATCGCGCACCGGCGGTCGACGCTGTCGCTGGCCGACCGGATCGTCGTCGTCGACAAGGGCCAGGTCGTCGACGCGGGAACGAACGAAGAGCTGACCGCGCGGTGCCAGCTCTACCGCCTGCTCCTTTCCGGGCCGGGCGACGACGCGGAGGGCATCGACGCCATCGAGGAGCAGGTGGTCGACGACACGCGCGTCGACGGCATCACGCCCTCGGCGTGGCGCGGGCTCGAGGAGGAAGAGCTGCGCAGCGCGCTCATCGCCGACCGCACGCGTCCGACGAGCCCGGCCGCGATGCGCATGGCCGGCCCCGGCGGAGGCGGCGGCGGCGCCGGTGGCGGTGCGGCCTGGGGCGGCGCACTCGCGCCGACGCCCGAGCTCCTCGCGCAGGTCGATGCGCTCGAGCCGGCCGACGCCGATCCCCACGTCGACGTGGAGTTCGAGTCACAGCCCGCGCCCCACTTCACGTTCCTCGGGTTCCTCCGTCGCTACCGCGCCTGGTTGTTCGTGGGGATGGCCCTGGTCGCGACCGACGCCGTCTGCACCCTCGCGGGCCCGCTGCTGGTCAAGTTCGGACTCGACCACGGTGTCGCGAAGGCCGCGCCGCGCGAGCTGTGGATCGCGACCTTCATCTTCCTCGCGATCACCCTCTTCGACTGGTGGGTGATGTGGGCGGAGGCGCGCGTGATGGGGCGCATCTCGGAGCGCCTGCTGCACGCACTCCGCATCAAGGTGTTCGCGCACCTGCAACGACTCGGCGTCGACTACTACGAGAACGAGATGGCGGGCCGGATCATGACCCGCATGACAACCGACATCGACGCGTTGTCGAACCTCTTGCAGAACGGACTCGTCAACGCACTGGTCAACCTCGTCACGTTCCTCGGGGTCGGGGTCGCACTCGCGTTCATCAACCCGCGGCTGGCCTTGGTGAGCGCGGTGATCCTGCCCCCGCTCTTCGTCGCGACGGCATGGTTCCGCAAGGAGTCGACGAAGGCCTACGAGATCGCGCGCGAGCGGATGGGCGCGGTGAACGCGAATCTGCAAGAAGGTCTTTCCGGTGTCCGGGTGTCGCAGGCGTTCGTCCGGGAAGAGGTCAACCAGGACAACTTCGAGGAGATCGCGGGCGGCTACCGGGACGCGCGGGTCCGGGCCCAGCGCCTCGTCGCCGTGTACTTCCCGTTCGTCGATTTCCTGTCGGACATCGCCGTCTGCCTCGTGCTCGGGGCCGGCAGCGTGTTCGTCGCGCACCACTCGCTCAGCGCCGGCGCCCTGATCGCGTTCCTGCTGTACCTCAACCTGTTCTTCGCGCCGATCCAACAGCTCTCGCAGGTCTTCGACTCGTACCAGCAGGCGCGCGTCGCGATCGAACGAATCACCGAGCTGCTGGAGACGCCGACGTCGTTGCCGATGCCGGCCGACCCGGTGCCCGTTCCGCGATTGAGCGGCGACGTGCAATTCGACGACGTGCGGTTCCGCTACCGCAACGCGACCGAGGACGCGTTGCGGGGCGTCGATCTTCGCATCCGGCCCGGCGAGACGGTCGCGCTCGTCGGCGAGACCGGTGCGGGCAAGTCGACGGTCATCAAGCTGGTGGCGCGTTTCTACGACCCGACCTCGGGGACGGTAGAGGCCGACGGGGTCGCAGTGAACGCGTACGACCAGGTCGCGTTCCACCAGCAGCTCGGTGTCGTCCCGCAGGAGGCGTTCCTGTTCTCGGGAACGATCCGCGACAACATCGCGTACGGACGCAACGACTCGACCGACGCGGCCATCGAGACGGCGGCTCGCGCCGTGGGCGCGCACGACTTCATCTCGAGCCTGCCCGGCGGCTACCTCCAGTGGGTCAGCGAACGGGGCCGTTCGCTGTCGTCGGGGCAGCGCCAGCTCATCGCGTTGGCGCGCGCGCACCTCGTCGACCCGGCGATCCTGCTGCTCGACGAGGCGACCTCCAACCTCGACCTGCAGACCGAGGCCAAGGTGCAGGCCGCGATGGGCGTCGCCGCGCGCGGCCGGACGACGATCCTCATCGCGCATCGCCTACAGACCGCGCGGCTCGCCGACCGCATCGTCGTGATCGACCGGGGCCGCGTCGTCGAGGACGGCGCCCACGACGAGCTACTCGGCCGCCGCGGCGCCTACGCGCGCATGTGGGCGTCCGCCGAAGGCGAACCGAGCGCCGCCGCGAACTAGCGTCCGGCGAATGCCGGAGATGCCTGCGGATCGGTCGGGTCGCACGTGGTGGCGCGACGGGGTGCTCTACCAGATCTACCCGCGCTCCTACATGGACACGAACGGCGACGGTGTCGGTGATCTGCGCGGTATCACCGAGCGGCTCGATCATCTCCAGTGGCTCGGCGTCGAAGGCATCTGGCTCGACCCGATCATGGTGTCGCCGAACGACGACTGGGGTTACGACGTCGCCGACTACGTCGACGTCGACCCCGCGCTGGGAACGCTCGCCGATGCCGACACGCTCATCGCGGAAGCTGCGAAGCGGGGCATCCGCGTCATCCTCGACCTCGTGCCCAACCACACGAGCGATCGCCATCCGTGGTTCGTCGATGCCAAGTCGTCGCGCACCGCGCGTCACCGCGACTGGTACGTGTGGGCCGACCCGAAGCCCGACGGCTCGTTTCCCAACAACTGGACGATGGCGTTCGACCCCCGTCAACCGGCATGGACGTTCGACGAGCCGAGCGGCCAGTACTACCTGAACCAGTTCCTGCCGTCGCAGCCCGATCTCAACTGGTGGAACGAGGACGTGCGCGACGCGTTCGACGCGATCCTGCGGTTCTGGTTCGACCGGGGCGTCGCGGGCTTCCGCATCGACGTCGCGCATTCCGTCATCAAGGACCGCGAGCTGCGCGACAACCCGCCCGCGACCCCGGAAGACCACTGGTACGTCCGGATGATGGGGCAACGGTCGGTGTACAACGCCTGCCGGCCCGAGGTGCACGACGTGCTGCGCCGTTGGCGCAAGGTGGCCGAGAGCTACGACCCGCCGCGCGTCCTCATCGGCGAGACGTACGTGCTCGAGCCCGAGGCGTTCGCGAGCTTCTACGGCGTGGGCGACGAGCTGAACCTCGCGTTCAACTTCATGCTGTTGCACTCGGACTTCCGCGCCGCGCAATTGCGCGACGCGGTCGAGCACGCGGAGCAGCTGCTGCCCGCGCACGCGTGGCCCGTGTGGACCGGCGGGAACCACGACAACCACCGGTTCCCGACCCGCTGGTGCAACGGTGATCCGCAGCGCACCCGCGCCGCGCTGGTGATGTTGATGGGACTGCGCGGCACGCCGTTCCTCTACTACGGCGACGAGATCGGGATGATCGACACGAACGTGCCCGCGGATCGCATCCTCGATCCGGTCGGCGTGTTCCACGGCGCGCGGATGGGCCGCGACGACGAGCGCACGCCCATGCAATGGACGTCCGCGGCCGGCGCGGACTTCTCCGCCGCCGGCGTCGAGCCGTGGCTCCCGTACGGTGACTACGCGCGGTACAACGTCGCGGACCAGAAGCACGACCCCGACTCCACGCTGTCGTTGACACGCGATCTCATCGGGTTGCGCGACGCGTTGCCCGAGCTGCGCGAAGGCACCTACACCACGCTGCCCGCGCCGAACGACGACGTCTGGGCGTGGCGACGCGGCGCGCGGACCGTCGTCGCCTGCAATCTCTCCGACGTGCCCGTCGAGGTCGCGGACGTCGGACCCGGCGTGATCCGGATCTCCACGATCCGTTCGCGCGACGACGAGCGGGTCGACGGCTCGCTACGGCTGGCACCCTGGGAGGCCGCGATCGTCTGGCGCGACGCATGACCGGCGTCGCGCCGTGGATCCTGGTTCGCGACGCGGGCGAGGCGCTCGCGTTCTACCGGGCCGCGTTCGGTGCCGTCGACATCGAGCGCCACCAGGACGGAGCGGGTGTCCTGCAGGTCGCGCAGCTCTGGATCGGCGGGGCCGACTTCTGGATCCAGACCGACACCGACGTCGACCCGGAGGCGGCCGGCTCGCCGCCCGTGCACATGATCCTGTCCGTCGACGAGCCCGACATCGTGTTCGCCCGGGCGCTGGCCGCGGGGGCGAGAGAGATCAATCCGATGGACGACGCCTACGGCTGGCGGATCGGGAAGATCGCCGACCCGTTCGGTCACGTCTGGGAGATCGGGCGCCCGCTCGAGAACGGGAACGCGACATGAGAATCAGGCGGGGTGTGACGCGCACCACGCGAGCAGATCGTCCGCGCTCCACGCGTTGATCACCTGGTCCGCGGTGACCCCGCACTCGGCCGCGCGGTCGGTGCCGTACGGATGCCACTCGAGTTGCGGGGCCGCGTGCGCGTCGGTGCTGATCGCGATCTTGACGCCCGCGTCGACCGCCTTTCGCAGGATCTGCTTCGGCGGATCGAGTCGCTCCGGCCGGCAATTGATCTCGAGCGCGGTGTCGAAGACGCGGCAGGCTTCGATCACGACGTCGGCGTCGAACTCGGATTGCGGGCGCCCGCGACCGACGAGCAGGCGCCCGGTGCAGTGACCGAGCACGTCGACGTGCGGGCTCGCGACCGCCGCGACCATCCGCCGCGTCATCGGTGCCGCCTCCATCCGCAACTTGGAGTGGACGCTCGCCACCACCACGTCGACGCGCGCGAGCAGCTCTTCGGACCCGTCCAGCGCGCCGTCTTCGAGGATGTCGCATTCGATGCCCGTGAGGATGCGGAAGGGCTTCATCTCCTCGTTCAGCTCGGCGACGAGGTCGAGTTGCTCGCGCAGCCGGTCGGCCGTCAACCCGTGCGCGATCTTCAATCTCGGCGAGTGATCGGTGAGGGCGAAGTACTCGTGCCCGAGTGCTCGGGCCTTGTCGGCCATCGTGCGGATCGGATCGCCGCCGTCCGACCAGTCGGAGTGCACGTGCAGGTCACCCTTGAGCCGCGACCGCAGGGCTTCGCCGCCCGCGCTGCCGGGTTCCTCGGTGACGTTGAGCAACTTCTGCAGGTACTCCGGTGTCTTGCCGGCAAGCGCTTCCGCGATCACCGTCGCGGTCGTGTCACCGATGCCGGGGATGTCCTTGAGTCGTCCCGCTTCGGCGAGGAACCGGAGCTCGGACTCCGGCACCCGCGAGATCTCGCGCGCCGCCCGGCGGAACGCCTGCTGGCGGGGCGCGGGCGCGCGACCGCGCAGGAGGAGGTCGGCGATGCGCTCGAGAGCCTCGACCGGCGTCATGTGCCGAAAGTACCTCCGCCCCGGGTTACTCCGGGAGGTGCCCTCGTATACTCGCTGGCTCCGGAGGGCTGACCGAGTGGCCGAAGGTGCTCGCCTGCTAAGCGAGTAGGGGGTTACAAGCTCCCTCGAGGGTTCAAATCCCTCGCCCTCCGCCAATGTGCACCTTCATGTCTGATCACTCACGATGACCGACGACTACTCGGCCGCGTTCGCCGCGCTCGGCGCCGCGACGCTCGGAGAGAGTGGCGGCCGGCCGATGGCACCCCGGATGCGACCGGTGTGGCGCGGCGCGCGTGTGAGCGCGCCCGCGTTCCCGGTCACCTGCAGCACCACGGACAATCTCGCGATTCACGTCGCGGTCGCCGAGGCCCCGGCCGGTTCCGTGCTCGTCGTGAGCGTGTGGCACGAACCCGCCCGCGGCTACTGGGGCGAGGTGTTGACCACCGGCGCCGAGGCACGAGGGCTCCGGGGTCTGGTGATCGACGGTGGTGTGCGCGACGTCGACGCGCTCGAGGCACACGCGTTCCCGGTGTTCTCGACGATGATCGCGCTGCGCGGTGCGACGAAGCAGGAGCCGGGCTGGGTGGGCGCCGCGTCGATGGTCGGTGACGTCGAGGTGTCACGCGGCGACTGGATCGTCGGCGATGCCGACGGGGTCACCGTGATCCCGAACGCGCACCTCGACGACGTCTTGGCCGCGGGCCGGGCGCGGGCCGCCAAGGAAGAGCAGTTCTTCAAGGAGCTCCGCACCGGCGCGACGACGCTCCAGTTGCTCTCCCTCGACGACGCTCCCGTCGAGCGCGCCTGACGCTTCTGCTGACGCGGCGGTGTTTCAGCCGACGCGGTGCAACAGGTTGCGGTCGGTGTGCTCGACGACCGCGCCGAAGCGGGCGTGCTCCACGACCGTCAGCTCGTCGTACGCCCACGTTCCGTCGTCGTTGACCGTCACCGTGCACTTGTAGCTCGACGTGCGCGCCGCGGTCGCGAGGAAGCGGTTCGACAGCACGCCGTAGGTCTCGGAACCGCATTCGGCGTGCATCGTGAAATCGGTCGCGTCGGGCTTGGCGTCGCCACCCGCGAGAACGAGGCTGCCGCGCGGCACCACGAAGCACCGGAACACCTGTGCGTCGGCCGCGTCCCACAACCAGTAGCCGACCTCGGTGTGGAACGGGTTCTCCTCACTCCCGCGCCACGCGGCCATGCGGTAGTCGAGGCCGAACAGCACCTGGCTGCCGTTCTCGACCGGCCCGAACGGCTTCATCGACGTCTTCTCTCGGTACGGCGTGTCCTTGACCTTGCTCTCCGCGTTGGCGTAGGCGAAGTCGAGGCCCTGGTCGCCTTCCCATTCACCGATCAGCGCGGCCAGTGGTCCCCATTCGGCGTTGTCGCTCATGGCGCTCACTCTATTGGCGGTTACCCATCTGTGCGCTACAGCGTCACGACCGAGCGCAGGACTTCGCCGCGCTCCATCTTGTGGAACGCCGCTTCGACGTCGTCGAGGGAGATGGTCTCCGAGACGAACTTGTCGAGCGGGAAGCGACCCTGGAGGTAGAGGTCGATGAGCGTCGGGAAGTCGCGCGAGGGCAGGCAATCGCCGTACCAGCTGGGCTTGAGCGCGCCGCCCCGGCCGAAGAAGTCGATCATCGGGATGTCGGGCAGCGCCATGTCCGGCGTCGGCACCCCGACCTGGACGACCGTTCCGGCGAGGTCGCGAGCGTAGAAGGCCTGCTCGAGCACCTCGGGCCGGCCGACCGCCTCCACGCACAGGTCGGCGCCGTTACCGTCGGTGAGCGCGCGGACGGCCTCGACCGCGTCCTGCTTGGAGCCGTCAACGGTGTGCGTCGCCCCGAACCCGAGCGCCCATTCGAGTTTCCGGGCGTCGAGGTCGACGCCGATGATCGTGCGCGCACCCGCGAGCCGCGCGGCCGCGATCGCGGCGTTGCCGACGCCGCCGCACCCGAAGACGGCGACGGTGTCGTCGCGCGCGACTGCACCGGTGTAGGTCGCGGCGCCGAATCCGGCCATGACCCCGCAGCCGAGCAAACCCGCGGCGGCGGGGTCGGCGCGCGGGTCGACCTTGGTCGCCTGCCCCGCGGCGACGAGCGTCTTCTCCGCGAACGCGCCGATGCCGAGCGCGGGCGACAACGGCGTGCCGTCGGCGAGTGTCATCTTCTGCGTCGCGTTGTGGGTGTTGAAGCAGTACCACGAGCGGCCGCGCCGGCACGCCCGGCACTCGCCGCACACCGCGCGCCAGTTCAGCACGACGAAGTCGCCGGGCGCGACGCCGGTGACCCCCGGGCCGACCGCTTCCACGACGCCCGCGGCTTCGTGCCCGAGGAGGTACGGGTAGTCGTCGCCGATACCGCCTTCGCGGTAATGCAGATCGGTGTGGCACACGCCGCACGCCTGCACGCGCACCTTGGCCTCACCCGGGCCGGGATCGGGAACGACGATCGTCTCGACCGAGACCGGTGCCTGCTTCTTGGTGGCCACGACCGCGCGTACCCGTTCGCTCATCGCGCCGAGGCTACGCGCACGTGGTGGGGAGCGTCGATCACGCGTGTGCGCGACGGATCAGGTGCCGATCTCGACCACCGCCCCGGCGGCGGCGCGCACGACCGGATCGTGGGTGACCACGACCGCCGCCATTCCCGACGCGAGCCGGCGGTCGACCGCGGCCATGACCAAGGCGCGCGCGTCGTCGTCGAGATGACTCGTCGGTTCGTCGGCGAGGAGGAGCCGCGGCCCGCCCACCAACGCCCGGGCCACGGCGACGCGCTGGCGTTGCCCCGCCGACATCTCGCCGACGAAGCGATCCGCGAGCTCTCCCAATCCGAGCTCGGCGAGCAGCGCGCCGGCCGCGTCGTCGGCCGCTCGTCGTGGTATCCGGCGCAGGCGCAACGGTGCACTCGCGTTCTCGCGTGCGGTCAGCTCGTCGAGGAGCCCGAGCGTCTGCGGTACGACCGCGGTGTCGCTCCAGAGATCGGACCCTCCCGTGATGGTGCCCGAGTCGGGTCGGGCGAAGCCGGCGAGCAACGACAACAACGTCGTCTTCCCCGATCCCGATCGCCCGACGATCGCCACCAGCTCTCCCGCGTCGATCCGCAGCGACACGGGCTCGAGCGCGAGCTGTTCACCAAAGCGCTTGGTCACCGCGCGGGCGTCGATGACGATTGTCATCCGACCCGGCGTCCGGCTTCGAGGGTCACGATCGTGTCGGCCGCGTCGACGACGCACGGATCGTGCGAAGCGACGAGGAGCGCTCGCTGCGACGCATGACTCCGCAGGTACTCGACGGCCGTGCGTGCCGTTCGCGCGTCGAGCTCGGCAGTCGGCTCGTCGAGCACCACGAGCTGCGGATCTCCGAGCAGTGCCAGCGCGATCGCGAGTCGTTGTTGCTCCCCGCCCGAGAGCTCGGCGACCCGCGCCCGGCCACTGGTCGAAAGCGTCAGCGCCGCGAGCGAGGCGTCGATG
>Ga0265327_10003990_pt1 | contig 13460 bp, 8 predicted proteins | sample 41621metaG_FD_202089 | JGI IMG/M metagenome (GOLD analysis project Ga0265327, IMG submission 202089) | Rhizosphere microbial communities from Carex aquatilis grown in University of Washington, Seatle, WA, United States - 4-16-21 metaG | ecosystem: Host-associated > Plants > Roots > Rhizosphere >... | reverse complement strand
CCTTCTTTGGCATCCATCACCACAGCCGTTGCGTGTTCGCTGAAACAATAAAGCTTACCGTCCGCGCCCGTCGGCGACGCGCGGAACACGTGTCGAATACCAAGACTCTGCTGCCACAAAACTTTCCCACTCTCCGGTTCGAAACACGACATCATCTGTTTATCGCCATCAAGCACGAAAATTTTATCCTGATAAAACAGTGGTGTCACACAGTCCGTCGGATACTCTTTAAACGTCCACGCCAACCCGCTCTTCGTGATGTCTCCCTTGCCGCCATCTTTATAGGCAAGCACCGGCATCCGCTTCGGCCCACTGACAATCACCAGCCCTTTTGCAACTAACGGGCTCGGCACCATACGTGAATCAGGACGATGCTGTGGATTATTCAACCCGCCGCCGCGCCACAACTCCGTCCCGTCTTTCGCGTCGTGCCCGGTAACATAATCACCACCAACCACCACAATCTCCGTCTGGCCGTTCACCTCGCTCGGAATCGGCGTCGAATAGGCTTCTTGCGATTCACCCAACGCATCGGTCGGTCGCACGTGTTTCCAAATGTCCTTCCCGGTCTTCGGATCAATGCAGAGCAGGAACGATTCGCGCGTGGGTTTGCCATCGAGCACGTGCGAGTAACCGGACGGCACGGGATTTTGTTGCAGGACCTGAACATAGAGGCGGTCCTTGTAAAAAAGCGGGCTGCTTCCGTAGAGCCACATGATCGAAAATCTTCCACTCTCTTTGCAAATATTCCGCGCCCAAAGTTGCTTACCTTTGAAATCAAACGCGGCGAGATCGCCGGTGCCGAACATGAAGAAAACGGTTTTACCATCAGTCACCGGCGATGGGGTGGACATGTTATTTCGTGGACCGCTGTTTCTGTCGCCGGTGCCAACTTCTTTTTTCCAACGCACCTTGCCCGTTTTGCGATCGACGCAAAATGCCAGAAGGTTTTTGTTTTCGTCCGGGCTGGTGACGAACACGCAGTCATCCCATACAGCGGGCGTAGCATGACTCGGCCCCGGCATCGGCGTCGTCCATAAAACGTTTTCCGTCGTCGTCCACGTATCCGGCAGATTCTTCTCCGTGGTCGCACCGTTCAAAAACGGCCCACGCCACTGCGGCCAATTCTCCGCAAAAAGCGCCGGCACCAGCGCCACGGCGCAAAAAAGCAACGCGAAAAAGATTTTCCGGTTCATAGCGTATCAGCATTCAGTGACGAAGCGCATGTCCGTGCAAGAAAATAACACAGCTTCGCCCCTTCCGGAGCATGGGCCTCAACCCCTGCGCTCCGCTCCATAAACCGACTTTCCGTTTCACCCGAACTCAATATCTTACTGCTATGACTTTGGACGAGGCGTTCCGGGACGTCACTGCAAAGCACGCGCAGAAAACCGCGCTGTTTTGGGGCGACGAAGAGTTTTCCTACAACCAACTGCACGCCCAATCACTCTGGGTCGGCGAACAGTTGCGAACGAAATTTGGCGTGAAGCCCGGCGACCGCGTCGCCCTTTGGCTTAAGAACTGTCCCCAATTCGTCCCGGCCTTATTTGGAATTTGGGCCGCAGGCGCAGTCGCCGTCCCGATTAACAATTTCCTGAAACCCGCCGAAGTCGTCTACATCCTCAATGACAGTTCCATCGACGCCATCATCACCGATACGTCCATGGCTGAAGGCGTGACAAAAGTTCAAGTGGACCGCGCCACTGTCCGCGCTCTCAACATCGAAGAAATTCCATCCAACGCGCCCACCGAAAAAGCCGCCGCACGCCATCGCACCGAATCCGACCTCGCCGTCATCATCTACACTTCAGGCACAACCGGCCGTCCCAAAGGCGCGATGCTCGCCCATTCCAACTTGCTCCACAACGTCACCAGTTGCCGCAAAGTTTTGGAACTCGTTGGCGAAGATCGCATCGTCGTCCTCCTGCCGATGTTCCACAGCTTCATGCTGACCGTGGGAATACTTCTACCGGCTCTGATAGGCGGTTCCATCGTGCTGATTAAATCCGTTCATCCGCCAAAAAACATCGTCCAGGAAATCATCCGCCACCGCGCCACCATACTCCCCGCCGTTCCACAATTTTTCCGGATGTTAACTCACGGCGGACTTCCGCCCGACATGCCGTTGCGCCTGTGCATCAGCGGCGGCGCTCCGTTACCGGGAGAAATCCTGCGCGAATTCACCGCGAAGTTTCCCATTCCATTGCTTGAAGGCTACGGTCTCAGCGAAGCCAGTCCCGTTGTCTCGTTCAACCCAATCCGCGGCCCATGGAAAGCCGGTTCGATCGGCGTCCCCATACACGACGTTCAGGTTTCCATTCAAAACGATTCCGGCCAAATGCTGCCGCCCAACACCACTGGCGAAGTTTGCGTCCGTGGTGGAAACGTCATGCAAGGTTACTGGAAACAACCGCAGGAAACCGCGAGCGCCATTCGCAACGGCTGGCTTCTCACCGGCGACATCGGCCATGTCGATGAAGATGGTTATTTCTACATCACCGATCGCAAGAAAGACATGCTGCTCGTCAACGGCATCAACGTCTACCCGCGCGAAATCGAGGAAGTGCTCTACAAATTTCCCGGCGTGAAAGAAGTCGCTGTCATCGGCGTCGCCGACTCACGCAAAGGCGAGCAACCCATCGCCTTCGTCGCTCCATCCGATGGCGTCCAGCTCGATGTCGCCGCCATCCTCGCCTACCTGCGCGAACGGTTGGCCGATTACAAAACTCCAAAAAGAATCATCCTGCTCCCCTCACTCCCGCGCAATGCCACGGGAAAAATCCTCAAGACCTCCCTGCGCCAACATCCTTTGTAGCGTCGCCAATTTGAACGACGGCTCTCTCCGAATGTCCAACCCTAGCCACACCCGTTCGGCTTCGGATTGGCTTGCTTAACGTGAATGCCTCAATGCAACCTGATACTTGGATGACGACTGAAGAAACGTCAAAAAAGCACACCCTAAAACACTTTCCTTGCCTCGTCGCCGGGCTCGCTTTGTTGCTCTACGCAATCACTGTGAACCATTGGGTTACGCTCGCAAGCTTGCCCTGGGTCGCGAAAGTCACAGGATGGGATTGGCACCCAACCTTCCTGATGTGGCGCCCGACCTTCATCGCGCCGCTCTATTACGCCGTCACCTATCCATTCCGGCTCCTGCCCCTGAGCGCCCAACCAATCGCCCTCAACCTCCTTTCCGCCGTACTCGCTGCGTTCACTTTATCCACCCTCGTTCGTTCCATCCGCCTCCTTCCGCACGATCGCACCCGCGAACAGCGTCAACGCGAAGGCGGCGAATACTCGTTGTTATCCGGACGTTTCGCATGGCTGCCGCCCGTGCTCGCCGTCCTCGCGCTCGGGTTGCAAATGACCTTCTGGGAAAACGCCACCATGGCCACGAGCGAAATGCTCGACCTGCTCATCTTTGCCTACCTCATTCGTTGCCTCCTCGAATTTCGCGTCTCGCAGAAGGAATGCTGGCTTATAAAATTCGTTTTCTTCTACGGCCTCGGCATGACGAATAACTGGGCGCTCCTTGGTTTCTTCCCGTTTTTCCTCGTCGCGCTCATTTGGATTAAAGGCACCAGTTTCTTCAACCTTCGGTTCCTCGCCCGAAGCGTCGGCATCGGACTGATCGGCATGCTTCCGTATTTGATCATGGCCTGGATCGCCAGCAGCGCCTACGCGGGCGGCACCTTCTGGACTCAGCTTCACGCGCATCTCGTGCAACAAAGAAATGCCGTCTTCGGCTTTCCCCGGTCAGCGGCCATCGTTCTCTCCATCCCAACCATTTTGGCCCTGATTTTCGCCGGTATCCGTTGGCCGTCATTCCACGGTGAAGTCAGCGCCGCCGGAATCATGTTCACCAATTTCATGTTCCGGTTGGTGCACCTCGTTTTCTTCGGTTTCGCCGTCGTCTTCTTCTTCGATTTCAAATACAGCCCGCGCTCGCTCGCCCAGTTCAGCAGCATGCTGACTTTCTACTATCTCGCCGCGCTGAGCATCGGCTATTTCGCCGGTTACATCCTCCTCGTCTTCGGACAGCCTCCCGCTAAAGTCCGCGAACACACACCCGGAGCATTGCGTGGCTTGAAACTGCTGATTTTCGCGTTGCCGTGGATTGCCCTCGCCATCGTTCCTCTTGGATTGCTTTTCGGCCTCCCCTACAAAGTTCGCGAAGGCAATTGGCAACACATCCAGGCAGAACGCGCTCCGGTTGTAAAAGACTTTGCCGTCACCATGGCGAAATCAGTGCCCGCGAATAGTTCAGTCGTTCTCAGCGACGACCCGAGCCGCTTACAACTCGCTCAAGCCGGCTGGCACATGGTCAACAACACCGCAGGCCCGGTCTTCGTTGAAACCGGTTCGTTGGCCGTCGGAGATTACGTGCGCTATCTCGCCTCACATTACCCGCAGTTCAACCAAATCATTCGCGACCCCAAAGGCATTCCGAAGTACTACCGCCCTTTCGGTGAAATCCAAATTCTTCAAGCGTTGCCGCAGCCTATCTATTATCTCGAGCCAAGCTTCGGCGCATTTTTCGAACGCTTTTACCTGAAACCCTCCGGCCTGGTCTTCCAATTACTCCCGCTCACTCCACACACATTGCTCCCGCCACAGCTCACAGACTCCGATATCGCCGCAAACTTGAACGCCTGGAATCAAATTGTTGGAAGTGGGTTTGCAAACCTTCCGCGCCTCGCCAAAAACAATCAGGATGCCTCAATCATCGCGTCTCAAACCTCGCGTGCCGCGAATTACCTCGGCGTGATTTTGGAACGCGAGAAACATCTTAAAGAAGCAAACAGCGCTTTCTCTTACGCGCTGACCCTGAACCCGAAAAACGTCATGGCGCGGATAAACCAGGATTTCAACGCAAACCTCCGTGCAGGCAACACCAAAGCCATAGAAACCGGTGAAGACTTTTTAGACGCGACCAAACGCTATGGCTGGCAAGGTTTGCTCACCGTCGACGGCCCCACCGACGATCCCGATTTGGTGCTGCAATTCGGCCAACTCATCGCCAGCGGTGGATACTTGCGGCAGGCGGCAGAACTCTTCATTCGCGCCCTCGCCATCCGCCCACAAAACGTCGATGCGGAAGTGGCCCTGGCCAAAACCTATGTCGACATGGATCAACCGGATGACGCGCTTGCCATCATTCAACAGGCGCGCTCTCACGCCACTCCCGCCAATGCCGACGAACTCCTCCGCGCCGAAGCTCTCGCACACATGGCCAAACAGGATTACGCCCGCGCCGAAGACTTGCTCAAAACCAGCGCCGCAAAAAACGACAACAGCACCGGCAATCGCCTCGCCATGTTAGCTGAATTTTATCGCGTCCGCGGATACAACGAAATGCGCGCCGGCCACAAAACCGAGGGCAAAACACAGTTCGACAACGCCATGGCCGTCCTCGATCAGGAATTGCACTGGCTTGCCGCTCCCGAACGTGCCCGCACGAGCGAATCCGACACCGCCGAAGTATTGATGCGCAAATCTGAAATCCAAATGCAACTCGGCGCATACCCCGACGCCATCGCCAATTTGGATAAAGCGCTCAACCTCCAATCCGATAACCCGCGCGCGTTGTTAAATCGCGCCATCGCGAAACTGCAATCAGGCAAATACGACGACGCCAGAAGAGATTACCTGCAGCTCGAGAAAACGTTGCCCACGCCAAGTTACGCCGTCTATTACGGCCTCGGCGAAGTCGCTTCCAAAACAAACGACCGCTCCGGCGCGATCCGCAATTTCAAAAAGTATCTTAAATACGCGCCCGAAAACTCCGACGAAGCCAAGCAGGTCCGCGAACGTCTCCGGAAACTGGAGCATGGCGCATAGCCGCGACCATGCGCGTTACGCATGTCATTACCAGATTGATTGTCGGCGGCGCGCAGGAAAACACCATCGCCACCGTTCTCGGACTGAACTCTTCGGAGTGCGGACGGCCTCGTCCGCAGCAGGGCCAGTCGCCAACTGCGTCTTCAAATACCGGTGCCGTCGACCGCACAAACATCAACGCCGACCTCATCAGCGGCCCAACCACCGGGCCCGAAGGCTCCCTCGAAAACGCTTTTAAAGCCAAGCCAAACGTTCTCCGCATCGTTCCATCTCTCGTCCGCCCGATTCATCCGCTAAAAGACCTGGCCGCACTTGCTCAACTCACGAAAATCTTTCGCGAGACCAAACCCGACATCGTTCACACCCACAGCGGTAAAGCCGGCGTCCTCGGTCGCTTCGCCGCCAAACGCGCTGGAGTTCCGATCATCATCCACACGATCCACGGCCCCTCCTTCGGCGAATTCCAGGGCGCTCTCGCAAACGCCATTTTCAAAACCGCCGAGAAATCTGCTGGCCGGCACACGACGCACTTCATCACCGTCGCCAATGCGATGACCGAACAATACCTCGCGGCCGGGATCGGAACACGCGACCAATACACCCGCATCTTCAGCGGCTTTCCTCTCGAACCGTATCTAAACGCAAAACGCGACGAAGCCTTGCGCAGTAGCCTCGGAATCAAACCCACCGACTTCGTTCTCGGCAAAATCGCCCGCCTGTTCACACTCAAAGGCCATGACGACCTGCTCGACGTCGGTCCCGAATTGATCAAGCGTTGCCCAAATATAAAATTCCTGTTCGTCGGCGACGGCGCGTGGCGCGAACGGCTCCAGGCCAAAGCAAATGCGCTCGGCCTCGGTGACCGCGTCCTCTTCACCGGCCTCGTTCCCCCGACCGAAATTCCACGCTACATCGGCATCATGGACGCGCTCGTTCATTTATCGCGCCGCGAAGGTTTGCCTCGCGCTCTGCCGCAAGCACTCGCCGCCGCGCGTCCGGTAGTCGCATACGATTGCGACGGCGCACGCGAAGTCTGCATCGAAAACGAAACCGGTTTTCTCGTCAAAACCGGCGACCTGTCGGCTCTTACGAACCGAATCGTTCAACTCGCCAATGATTCACAACTACGAGAGAGATTCGGAACTCGCGGCCAACAATTCGTTGCCGCAAACTTCTCCGTCGAACACATGGTAAAACAAATCGCCGACTTATACGTGCGCCTCACTTGAAAACCTAAAAAGTGACGATCCCATTTCCCATCACTGTCTACCTGGTTGCCGCCTTTAGCGCTGCGGTTGTTACCGCTTTGTCATTACCGTTGTGGCGTCGCCGCTGTATCAGTTTCGGCCTCGTCGACGATCCCGGGCACCGCAAAATCCACGACGCTCCGATTCCTTTGGCCGGCGGCCTCGCTGTGTTCACCGGAATGTTGCTTCCGTTATTGGCCGGCATCGCTGTCGGCCTTGCCGTTCACCACTCCGACACCGTCAGCCTTTTTGAATACGGCCTCAACCGCCGCGCAATCCAACTGCTCGGAATATTCACCGGCGCACTCGGAATGTTATTACTCGGCCTCGCCGATGATTGGATGGAGCTACCGCCCGCAACCAAATTCGGCGGCCAATTCCTCGTCGCGCTCATCGTCGCCGCATGCGGTGTCCGCATCACATTATTTGTCCCGAACATCCTGTTCAGTTACGCCATTACAATTCTGTGGATCCTCACCCTCGTGAACGCCTTCAATTTCATGGACAACATGAACGGCCTCTGCGCCGGCCTCGGTGCAATCGCTGCCATTCTCTTCGCGTCAATCTCTGCCGCTTCCGGCCAATATCTCGTCGCGACAATAGCCTTCGTCGGTGCCGGTGCGTTGATTGGTTTCCTCCCCTCCAACTATCCGCGCGCGACCGCCTTCCTCGGCGACGCTGGCAGTCACCTGATTGGATTCCTCCTCGCTGTCCTCGCCATCCTGCCGCATTTCTACACCGCCAAGCACCCACACACCTGGGCCGTCTTCAAACCGCTATTGGTGCTGTCTGTGCCGCTGGGAGATTTGTGTTGGGTAGTGCTCATCCGCTGGCGCGCGGGCAAGCCATTTTACATCGGGGATAATAACCACCTCTCGCATCGTTTGGTGCGCCGGGGTCTCTCGCCGAAATCAGCCGTAGCGCTGATCTGGCTGATCGCAATCGCAATCGGATTGATTGCGCTGCTCTAACGCTTTGCGTCGAGCGCCTTCTTCACCGCCGCAACAACACGCCGCTGCGTCGACATTGGCGAACCAACGATGCGCGCACCCGCGGCAGCAGAGTGACCGCCACCGCCAAAGATCGCCGCAATCTCGTTCACGTTAATCTTCGAATCTTTCGAACGAAGGCTGATCCGCGTGACGTCCGGTTCAATTTCTTCAAACACAATCGCCACCACCACCGGCGCAATCGCGCGGATGTGATCGATCAACCCTTCCGTCTCGCTTCGGTCAGCGCCCGTGCGTGCAAAATCTTTCTGCTTCAGCCACAGATACGCGATCTGATTTTCATCCGTCAGGACGAACTTGTTGTAAACGTGCCTGAGCAAACGCACGCGCGACAACGGATACGATTGATAAACTTCATCGCAAATCAGTTCGAGGTTCGCGCCCAGCTTCACCAATTCACCCGCCGTGTGATACGTCACCGGCTTCGTTGTCGAATATTGGAAAGACCCCGTGTCAGTCGAAACCGCCGTAAATAAACAATCCGCAATCTGCGGCGTGATTTTCCAGCCGGCAACTTTCAACAAACGATAAATCAATTCACCGCTCGAAGCTTCCCGCGCCGAAATCCAATTCATGTCTCCGTAACGCGTGTTGCTCAAATGATGGTCGATATTGATCAGCAGCTTGCGTTGCGTGATCACCTTCCCCGTTTTGCCAAGCCGTTCGTAACTCGCGCAATCCGTCGCAATAACCGTATCAAACTGCTGCCCGCGCCGCGGAGCTTGCACGAGTTTATCGGGATCGAGAAAAGCGTACTTATCGGGAACCGGGTCCTGGTTCCAGCAAACAACATTCTTGCCCAGCGCGCGCAATGCCAGCGTCACAGCCAGCTGTGAGCCGATGCAATCACCGTCGGGGCGGACATGTCCAACCACACAAAGGCGGCGGCTGCTGTTAATTTGTTCGATAATCTTATCGAGAATTTGCGGATGATGAGACTTCATGGAAAGGCTACGTGCTAAAGGACAAAGGCTAAAATGAAACGGTTCCGTTCACTTCAGCCTTTAGCCTTCATCCTTTATCCTTTTCTTCGAGTTCGTCCAATATCTGCATGACGCGATTGCCTCGCTCCACCGAATCATCGAGCACAAAACGGAGTTGCGGCGTGTATTTCAAAATAACTGAATTCGCGACCATTCCCTGGATGCGCTTGCGATTTTGCTCGAGCAAATCGATCCCGCGCTTCTGCGTTTGTGCATTGCCAAAAATTCCCACGAAAACTGTCGCGCTATGAAGATCGCTCGCGACGAGGATGTCATTGACGCTGATAAGGCCAGCTTCGTTCACCGGCAATTCGCGGCGAATAATTTCACCTATCTCCCGCTTCAGCAATTCCCGAACCCGTTCCAATCTCAGGGACATAACGACCTCCGAAAAACTACAGTTTGGGCGAGACCTTTTCGATCGTGTAAGACTCAATCACGTCGCCGGGTTGATATTCACCAAAGCCATCGATGCGAATACCGCATTCCATGCCGGCGCGAACTTCGTTCACTTCGTCCTGGAAACGCCGCAGCGCTTGAATAATGCCCTCATAAACAAGGCTCTTCCGGCGCATGACTCGCGCCTTGCCTTTGACGATGCGGCCATTGGCCACCATGCAGCCGGCAATATTCCCGCCTTTGCTCAACTCAAAAACCTTTCGCACTTCAGCCGAGCCGATGACAGTCTCTCTACTGACAGGCTCAAGCAGACCCGCCATCGCGCTCTTCACCTCATCGATGAGTTCGTAAATGATCGAGTAAAGCTTGATCTGGACCCCTTCGCGCTTCGCGAGGTCAGCCACGCCGACATCAATGCGCGTATGGAACCCAAGAATAATACCGTGCGAAGCCGACCCGAGCAGAACGTCCGATTCCGTAATCGTTCCCACTGCGCTGTGAATAATTTCCAGCGAAACTTCCGTCGCCTCAATCTTCTTCAACGCTTCGACAATAGCTTCCACCGAACCTTGCGTGTCGGCTTTAACAACAACCTTCAACGATTTGGCCTGGGCCGAATCGAGGGTCTCAAAAATATTCTCCAGCGTCACAGCCTGGCGTTCCTGGTTCAAAACCGTGCGCGCTTCTTCCTTGCGATTCTCGCCCAATTCGCGCGCCGCCTTCTCGTCTTCCATCACGCTGAATTCCAAGCCCGCTTCCGGAACACCATTCAAACCAAGCACCTTCACCGCGACCGATGGACCGGCTTCCTTCTGGCGCTTGCCTTCTTCGTTAATTAAAGCGCGGACCTTGCCCCAAAATTTACCGGAAATCACCACATCACCAACCCGCAACGTTCCTTTACGCACGAGCACCGTCGCCGTCGGACCGCCGGGTTCGAGGCCCGATTCAATCACGTTGCCTTTAGCGTTACGATCTGGATTTGCCTTCAGTTCGAGCAAGTCGGCCTGCAGCAAAATCATCTCCAGCAACTTATCGACGCCTTGCTTCGTCAACGCCGAAACATCCACAAAAATTGTATCGCCACCCCACTCATCGGGAACGAGCCCTTTATCCTGGAGCTGCTGGCGCACCTTCAACGCATTCGCGTTCGGATGATCCATTTTGTTCACCGCGACCAGAATCGGCACCTTCGCCGCTTGAGCGTGGCTCAATGCTTCCAGTGTTTGCGGCATCACGCCGTCATTCGCTGCGACAACCAGCACCACGAGGTCGGTGACATTAGCGCCGCGAGCACGCATCGCGCTGAACGCAGCGTGGCCAGGTGTATCGAGGAACGTAATCTGTTGCAGTTCGTTCTTACGTTCAGGATGCGGGAAAGAAATGGTGTAAGCACCGATGTGCTGGGTGATGCCACCGGCTTCACCGGCGACGACGTTCGATTTACGAATGACATCCAGCAATGAAGTTTTTCCGTGGTCGACGTGACCCATGATCGTCACGACCGGCGCGCGCGGCTTCATCTGCTCCGGCTTGTCCTCGATGTCGATTTCAATCTTCTTGACCGGCGCATGCACGATGCCGCCGCCGCGTTCGCGTTTTTCAACCTCGAAGCGGAACCCGTACTTCGCGCAAATCTTTTGTGCCGTCACTTCGTCGATCGATTGATTGACGTTCGCGAAAATTCCCGCCTCCATCAAATCAGCAATGATCTGGAACGGCTTGCGATTCACGCGCTCAGCCAAATCACGCACGATGATCGGCGGCTTGAACGTAATGAGAGGAGCATTCGCCGGAACGGAAGGTCCAGCTTTCGGCGCAGGCCCAGCCGGTTTCCCTTGAATTTTTTGTCCAGGAAACGATGGCGATGATGGAGCAGACGTTCCACCGCGAACACTGCGGATATCTCCGCGATAACCGGAATCCTGTCTTCCACCCTGCTGCGGTTGTTGTTGCTGCTGACCACCACGTTGTGGACCACGTTCCTGACCCCGCTCTTGTGTGCGGGCACCTGGACGTTGCGGCAGCTGAATAAAACCAACCTTATCACCTAGCTTTGGCCCTGCTGGAGGAGCTGGCGGCGGCGGCGGCACAGCCGGCTTCGGCGGTTCAACTGGAGCTGGCGGTGTAACCGGTTTCGCCGGTTCAGAAATAGCATGCGCGACAACCTCAACGTGCTTCACCTCAGGCTTCGACTCCACGACAGGAGCCGTCACCTCGGGAGCAATCGAAACCGGTGCCGGCGGCGCCTCGACCACAGGCTCAGGAGCTGGAGGGGGTGCGACAGGTTCAGGAGCGGCCGGCGGCTTGGGCGCTTCGTGAATGACCTGAATTTTTGCTTCAACAACCGGCTCGGGCGCTTTAGGAGCTTCGACAGGTTTGGCCGGCGCGAGTTGTTCTTCGAGAAATTCGGCGGTGATTTTATCGAGCGAACTCGATGGCACCTTGGCGGTGGTAATGCCCAGTTCCTTGGCTTTGGCCAGCACTGCTTTGCTTTCCAAACCAAGTTTCTTTGCTAAATCGTAAATGCGAACGGGCATAAAGTTTTATCTGCCGGTGGAGCAACACGGTTTTCATACTAACGCAAACGTTGTCCGCTCCACACCCATACTAACTATTATTTGTATCTACTGCTTCAACCGGCGCTGCCCCGACTTCCGGGGTGCCTGGTTGAGCCTTGCGACGCGCTAACTCAGCTTTCGCCGCTTCCAAAATCGTTCCTGCCTGATCTTTGATTTGTTCCATTCCTTCAAGATCTCCGGCATCAAGTTCAGCCAAAGCTTCCACGGACAACAATCCGTGATGGACCAAAACATCGGCTTGTTCGCGCGTAATTCCCGGAACAGAAGCCAAAGCCTCCACCGCATGCGCGACCTGTTCGTCGAAACCAACGTGGACCACCGCTTCAGGTTCAATATCAATCTGCCAGCCGGTTAGTTTAGACGTCAATCGGGCATTTTGCCCACGTTTACCGATCGCCAGCGACAGCTGATCCTCCGCAACACTGATTTTCACACGCTTCCGCGCTTCATCAACCTCGAAACCCTTCAACTGCGCGGGCGACAATGCGTTTGCGATATAAGTCTTTGGATTCGCGTCCCACTTAATGATGTCCACCTTCTCATTGTTCAACTCGCGAACAATGTTCTTCACCCGTTGACCGCGCAGACCGACGCATGCGCCGACCGGGTCAACCTTGGCATCACGAGTATAAACAGCCAGCTTCGTGCGGAAACCGGGTTCACGCGCAATCCCTTTAACCTCAATCGTGCCGTCATTAATTTCCGACACTTCCAATTGGAACAGCTTGATGACGAACTGCGGATCGGCCCGGGACAGGATAATTTCCGGTCCATGCGGTCCATTTTCCACAGCCTTCACATAACAGCGAATGCGTTCCCCGATTTGATATTCCTCGGTCGGAACGCGTTCGCGGTTCGGTAAAAGTGCTTCGTACTTGCCCAAATCAATCGTCACATCAGAACGTTCGAACCGGCGGACCGTGCCACTAATAATATCCCCAATCCGTCCTTCGAACTCCGTGAGAATCAACTGCTTCTCTGCGCGGCGAATCTGCTGCATCAACGCCTGCTTGGCATATTGAGAAGCGATACGGCCGAAACCCGCGGGGGTGACTTCTACTTCAATTTCATCGCCCAACTTCGCATCAGCCTTAATGCGGCGAGCATCAAAAACGGTAATATGATCGTGCTTGGAAACGACTTTTTCAGAGACCATCAACTTAGCGAAAGCCTTGATATCACCTGACTTAGTATCGATGACGACCCGGAGATCGCGAGCAGCGCCGACGGCCTTTTTTGCAGCCGAAACGAGAGCTTCCTCAACAGCTTTAACGAGAGTTTCCCTGCTGATACCCTTCTCGCGTTCCCAGAACTCTAAAACTGCTAAAAAATCAGCATTCATACTCTTTTCTCCGTTTCCAGTTCCCCATCCAGGGAACAAAAAAGTCGGCAGAAACT
>Ga0265327_10003989_pt1 | contig 13462 bp, 14 predicted proteins | sample 41621metaG_FD_202089 | JGI IMG/M metagenome (GOLD analysis project Ga0265327, IMG submission 202089) | Rhizosphere microbial communities from Carex aquatilis grown in University of Washington, Seatle, WA, United States - 4-16-21 metaG | ecosystem: Host-associated > Plants > Roots > Rhizosphere... | reverse complement strand
ACGACCCATACCACAAATACCACCGATATCACCAACACCACCCACATTAGGCACGGCAAAGCCTAAGAGGACGCATGAATTCGGTCCGGTCATCGAACGCGTGGTTCAAGCGCGGGATTCGGGAACGAACATGTTTTTGGAGTTGGCTCATGGAAAGTTGTTAACACCACCGACTTCGATCGTTGACGCAATCGAACAAAATGGACGCGACGTCGATCGCACCTGGACAACGGTGGACATTGGTAACGGAGAACGAGCGTATCGTTATGTGCAATGGATCCGCGAACAGAACATCGACCTCATGTTAGCGCCACCGCACAACGAGTATGGCGCACGGGTAGTGACGTTCGATTGCACGGTAACGCCGGCACATGGCGAAAATTCGACGAATTGGGAAAACATGGACGCCGTAACTCCGAATCAGTTAAACCGCGCAATCGGCGTGTTGGATTACATGCAAGCATTCAAGAAGGCTGAGCGCTATGGCCGTCCATTGCCCCAGGCGCCGGCTGAAGGAGGAATCTACGGCTCGGCGATTCAACTGGACTCGACGAATCCAAATGGACCGAAGGTCAATGCGCTGACGTTGCAGCAATCACGATTGTGGTTTTTCGAAACGCGCACCGGTGCCAAAGGTATCCTGGAGCTTTCTGAATTCACCAGTAATCCACTAACCGTGAAGATCCGCTACAAGCTTTTGCAGGCTGCGAAGCGCGCTGACAAGGTTGATTCGACGCAAAAACGAATGACGTTTTTGCGACCAGAGATGGAGGTGACGAATGATGAGATGAAAGTTGCTGTTTCGAGCGATACGCCGATGGCCCCTGGCGAGCATTTCTCCGCGATTCTTGAGATGCCCAATGGCGAACTTCGCACGCGCATGTTTTCGATGGCGACCAACAATACGAAAACGTCCTCCCAAGGTAGCTGGGAATTTGACCCGAAGCGGGATGGATTCTGGACGGCAGCGGCGCAAGATGCAGTCTCGCAAATGAACGCCAAACTGGCGCACCCGCATACGTTCCGCGCTGGCGAGATACTCCCGGTGTTTTCAGTGACCAACCGCGCTGGCGGCGTCATGACCGGTTCGATTGAATATCACGTTCATTTGCCGCAACCTGCCCCTGTTCCGGCTGGTTCGATCGCCGGCAACAAATGACAAGCGAAGCAACAACTCAACAAACGACTGGATCCACGAACCCCGCGGCTTTTGTCACGACGCATTGGACGCGCGTGTTGCAGGCGCAGGGCGATTCGACGGATGCGAAGGCGGCGTTGAGTGATTTGTGCGCGGCATATTATGCACCGGTGTTTGCGTTCGTTCGTCGATGGACTAATGACGAGGAGACGGCGCGTGATCTGACTCAGGATTTTTTTGCGCGATTGCTGGCGAAGAATGGAATTGATAATGCGGATCCAGGGCGTGGACGGTTTCGGTCATATTTGCTCGGCGCGGTGAAGCATTTTTTGTCAGACGCGCGTGATCGTGATAAGCGGCTCAAGCGCGGAGGCGGGCAGCAAATGCAATCGCTGGATGCGTCGACGGATACTTCGACGTCTGTTCAATTGCCGGACCCGAATGCCGCGAGTCCGGATCATGAATTCGATCGAAAATGGGCGTTAACGGTGTTAGGGCATGCTCTGGGATTGCTTGCCGACGAACACAGGCTCTCTGGAAACGGGATCCAGTTCGAGATGTTGAAACCTTGGCTGACCGGCGATTCCGAAAAGCTCAGCCAGGCGGAAGCGGCGCGGAAGTTGTCGATGAATGAAGCGGCTGTAAAGGTTGCGATTCACCGGCTGCGCCGGCGATTCCGCGAGATCATCAAAAAAAAGATACGGGAAACTTTAAATGATCCCGCGCAGGTGGATCAGGAGTTGCAGCATTTGATTAGCGCTTTGGCACCGAAGTGTTAGAAGGGAATGGAAAACGGATCGCGGCGATGAGTGTGTTTCCGTATCGCTGCCAAAGTTCGTCGACTGGGATTGCGCTGACGGTTGCGTCAAACTCGACGGTGACGATTGGGATGTGGAGAGTCTCGCCAGCGAAGGAGCCGAGGGAACCATCGAGAGCGCCCACTTTATTTACTTTCAGGTCGCATGTTGATGACATGGCTTCCGCCAATGCTTTGGCGGGCCCGTCGTAGTCGATGCACTCGAGGGGTTGGTGCAACGTCACGATGCGGCCCGGTTTGTATTTTTCGATTAAGGCGTGTAAGGCTCGGCTTTCGGGTTCGGAAAGAGGTTTCGTGCCGTGATCAGTTTGTGGGTTCCAATTTTTTGCGGGGAAATTGCGATTGAGATCAACGCCGTTGACGTTGTGGCGTTGTTGGTAAAAGGCACCGTCGGGATTTGCTTCGGGTATTAGTAACACCCGGCGATTGGCCAGTAAATTCGGATGATTTCGCAGGTGCTCACTCAAACGTTGCGCGAGTGGCGTGCCGACGTGTTCGTTGCCGTGAATGCTGGCGAGGATCAGAATGGTGTCGGAATTTTTTCCGCTTTTGCCGAAGATTTCACACAGGATTGGGCGGCCTTCGACTGATTTGCCGATGACGACGTTCTTTGGAGGTTGTCCATCGTGAATGGGGAGACTCTGACAACCGGAGAGGCAGGCGGATGCGACAACCAGTCCAAGCGATGCCAGTCTTTGATTCGCGATTTTGGATTTCAAGGTTGTCCTAAACGACGCGCATCTGAACGGCATCAACGATTTGTTCGCCCGAAAGTAGCGAGCCGATGACGACGATGGTTTGGCCCTTTTTGAGATGACCCTTTTCTCGAAGAGTCGCAATCGAAGATTCGATGGTGTTCTCGGGATCAATCATGTCGAAGGGCACGACGAATGATGTGACGCCCCAGCTCAATGTGAGAGCTCCGGCAACTTCTTCGCGTGCGCACAGGGCGTAAACCGGCGTGTAATGCGGGCGCAGCCAGCCGGTGTAACGAGCCATGTGGCCGTGTCGTGTAAAGACGAGGATTGCGGCGGCTTTGAGTTCGTTTGCCATGACGACGGCGCTCTTTACGAGCTTTTGCCGCGGCGAATTGGTTTCTGCGTGTTCGAGGACGTGGACGTCGCTGTTCTGCTCGATGCGTGTGGCGATGCGATCGAAGACTTCAACGCACTTCAATGGATATTTGCCGACGGTTGTTTCGCCGCTGAGCATGATTGCATCGGCTTGTTCGTAGACGGCGTTGGCGATGTCGGTTACTTCGGCGCGGGTGGCCATGGGCGAGGAGATCATGCTCTCGAGCATGTGCGTGGCGACGATGACGGGTTTGCCGACACGCAGACAGATTTTTACAATGCGCCGTTGGACTATCGGAAGTTCCTCATAGGGAATTTCAATTCCAAGATCGCCGCGTGCTACCATGATGCCGTCGGCTTCGTTAACAATGGACTCGATGTTTTGAATCGCTTGCTGGTCTTCGATTTTCGCGATGACGAATGGTTTGCGCGTGCTGTTTTCGAACAATTCTCGGAGTTGAAGCAGATCGCGAGCTTCGCGGACGAATGAGAGGGCGATGAAATCGACGCCGACTTCGAGGCCAACTTTGACATCGGCAATGTCCTTTGCGGTAAGCGCGGGCAAACTGACTTTGACGCCCGGAAGATTGATGTGGCGACGGCTGCCGAGCTTGCCGGGAGTGAGGACTTCGCATTCGACTTTGTTGAGGGTTTTGGCGAGGACCTTCATCTCGATGTTGCCGTTGTCGATGAGCACGATGTCGCCGATGTTGATGTCGTTGACGAAATTGGCGTAATTGACGTCGACGGAATGTTCTTCCTCACGCTTTTCGCTGCGGACAGTGAGCGTGAATTTTTGGCCGGGTTTTAAATCGAGCGGGACCGAAAGATCGCCCGTGCGAATGGCGGGGCCCTGGGTGTCCATCATAATCCCGGTGAAAACATGACGCGCGGCGGAAGCGGCACGGATGTCTTTGACGACGCGACGCACCCAATCGTGGGGCGCGTGTGACATGTTGAGGCGAAAGACGTTTACGCCGGCATCGATGAGTTTGCCGAGCATTTCCGGAGAATCCGTTGCGGGACCGAGAGTAGCGATGATTTTCGTGTGGCGCATTTATTTAATATCGACGGAAGTTAAACACGTGGAGGGCAAATCACCAAACGGTTTTGTAGCGTCGGATTTTCGAGGAGATGGGTTTCGAATCGCTTTATGATTTGATCCTGCAATAAAGTGGTTGCCAAAGAGCATGCGCCGACATCTCAAACTGCTTCGATACGCTTCGCCCTATCGTGGCCGTTTTGTGGTGATTGTGGTGGGGACGCTGCTCGCTTCTGCGGTTGCAACATTTTTACCGTGGCCGATGAAACTCGTCATCGACCATCTGCTCGGTAATACTCCGCTCCCCAGCGCACTTCAAACCGTTCTTGCAACATTCAACTTCCCCACTGAACCGGCAAAATTACTGCCGCTGATTGTGCTCGCCGGATTTGCACTTTATTTGCTCAATAATCTTTTAGAGGCGGTGCTTGCATGGGGTTGGACGTCGGTGGGACGCCGGATTGTCAATGATGTTGCGCGTGATGTTTTTGCGCGATTGCAACGCCGGTCGCTCTCGTTTCACAGCCGCAGTGAAGTTGGCGACTCGATCAGCCGCGTGATGGTGGATAGTTGGTGCGTTTATCAATTTCTGCACGCGGTTTGTTCGACGTCACTGCTGGCCGCGTTGACGATGATCGGGATGATCGTGTTGATGGGGTTTTTACAGCCGATGTTGATGTTGATTTCGGTAGCGGTGGTGGTGCTGATGGTCAGTGCGTCATTTTTGTTGGGCGGCCGTTTGCGGGCGGCTGCGAAGCAGAAGCGCGAAGTTGAAACGCGCATCCAATCGCACATCCAACAAACACTCGCCGGACTGTCGGTTGTGCAAGCTTTTACCCAGGAAGAGCGAGAGCAGGAACGGTTCCGACAATTTGCGGCGCAGGCGATTGAGGCGCAGCAACGGAGCACATTTCTCGGTAGTCTTGGTGGTTTGAGTTCCGGAGTCATTACGACGCTCGGCAGCGGGGTGGTTATCTGGACCGGCGCACATTTTGTGGCGCAGGGGAATTTGACGGTCGGCGGGTTGATTGTGTTTTTGGTTTACCTGAATTCGTTGCAGGCACAAACGAAGGTTATCGCGAGCGTCTATCCTGCTGCACAAAATATCGGCGCGAGCGTGGACCGCGTTACTGAAGTGCTGGAGGCGGAGCCCGAGGTTGTTGAGAAATCAGATGCTGTCCCGATCGTCGGTGCGCGCGGTCATATAAAATTTGAAAATGTTACGATCGGTTACGATCCAGAGCGCCCCGTGCTTTCGGATATATCACTCGAGGCCCGACCAGGACAGGTGCTTGTGATTGTTGGCCCGGCCGGCGTTGGAAAAACTACGCTGGTGAATCTCATTCCGCGTTTGTTAGATCCGCTGAAGGGCAGGGTGTTGCTCGATGGACACGATCTGCGCGATTTGCAGTTGGCGTCTTTGCGATCACAGGTTGCAATAGTTCTTCAAGAGCCGTTTTTGTTTCCGTTCTCAATTGCTGAAAATATCGGGGTGGGGCGGCAAGGTGCGTCGCGCAAAGAAATTGAAGAAGCCGCGCGCATCGCGAACGCTCACGATTTTATCACCGGCCTTCCCAAAGGTTACGACACGATTCTCGGCGAGCGCGGCGCGACATTGTCCGGCGGCGAACGACAGCGGATTGCGATTGCGCGGGCTGTGCTTAAGAACGCTCCCATTCTGATTTTAGATGAACCGACGAGCGCTTTGGATTTGAAAACTGAGAATCTGTTGGTCGAAGGCCTGGCGCGATTGATGCAGGGCCGCACGACCTTCATCATCGCGCATCGTCTGAGCACCATTCGCTCAGCCGATCACATTGTTGTGTTAAAGGAGGGACGAATTTGCGAATCCGGAACACACCAGCAATTATTGGCGCGCGATGGGGTTTATGCGCAATTCCATAAGTTGCAATACCGGGGGAGTGACGCACCGGTTTCAGCGGTCGGCACATGAGCAAAGAAAAGCCAATAGTGAACGCGACGATGTCCGGACTTTCATTCTGGGCGTTGGGTTATGCGTTTCGACGCGGGCTTGCATTGGTATCTGTCGTCGCCACGATGCTTTTGAAAACCGGAATCGAATTGCTAAAGCCGTGGCCGATGGTTTTTCTTATCGATTACGTCTTGCAGCAAAAGGCAGCGCCGCAAGCGGTCAAAGTATTCATCGATTGGCTTCCTGGCACACCGACGACCAGTAATCTGATCTTATGGAGTGTTACTGCGACGTTCGTGATTTTCCTTTTGGGTTGGGTCATTGAAATGGCGGACGCGTATGCGAATATCAGTTTCGGACAACGCATCGTCTACGATTTGGCGGCGGATTTGTTTGCTCAACTTCAGCATCTTTCCCTGCAATTTCACGCCAACAAATCAGTTGGCGACAACATTCGGCGCGTCACATCGGACTGCAATTGCGTCTCGGTTATTGTTAAAGATGCGGTGCTGCCGCTGATTTCGGCGGTGGTGACTTTAGTAGTGATGTTCATCATTTTGTGGCGCATCGATCCGACGCTCACTTTGCTTTCCATCGCCATCGTTCCGTATATGGCATTGGTGTTTTTCATCTACGCGAAGCCGATGATGGAGCATGGATATGAGCAGCAGGAAATTGAAGGGCGCGGCTTCAATATCGTTGAACAAACATTCGCTGCTATCCCGATCGTCCAGGCTTTTGGTCGCGAAACTGAAAACGAACGGCGATTGCAATCCAACCTGAACGAAAACTTTGTCGCCACACTTTCACTCACCAGGGTGCAGTTGCAATTCAAGGTGCTGATGGGATTGGCGACGGCAGTTGGCACTGCGGGAGTGCTTTGGATTGGTGCACGGCATGGCTTAGCCGGGACAATGAGTGTGGGAACCATTTTGCTTTTCCTTTCTTACCTTGGATCGCTCTACACGCCGTTGCAGTCGATCATGTACACTTCAGCAATCGTGCAAAGCGCGGCAGGCAGCGCGCGGCGGGTGCTGGAGATTTTGTGCGCCGTTACGGAAATATCAGATACTCCCGGCGCGATGGTTTTGTCTCGAGTTGCCGGGCACGTCCAATTTGAGAACGTCACGGTTGGCTATGAACCCGGCCGGCCGGCGTTGAGCGCCGTTACTCTCGACGTCCGTGCCGGTGAAAGGATCGCTTTGGTAGGAGCCACCGGCGCTGGAAAAAGCACTTTGGTCAGTCTCATTCCGAGGTTTTTGGATCCAAAACAAGGGCGAGTGCTGATTGATGGCAAGGACCTGCGCGAGGTTCGTTTGAAAAGTTTGCGATCGCAAGTTGCTATTGTTTCCCAGGAGCCGTTTTTATTCCCGGGTTCGATTGCCTCCAACATCGCGTATGGCGCTCCGCATGCGTCTCGGCAGCAAATCGAAGCTGCGGCGAAAGCGGCCAACGCCGATGCGTTCGTTGCGCGCTTACCTGATAGATATGACACCGTGATTGGCGAACGCGGTGCAACGTTGTCCGGTGGGGAACGTCAGCGACTGGCGATTGCCAGGGCGTTGTTGAAAGACGCCCCGATCCTAATTTTGGACGAGCCCACCAGCGCCTTGGATGCTGAAACGGAAGATGCTCTGCTCCGTGCCCTGCGCGTGTTGATGAAAAACCGCACCACTTTCATTATCGCGCATCGCTTATCAACTGTGCGATGGGCTGATCGAATCGTGGTGTTGAACGCGGGTGAAATCGTCGAAGTCGGGACCGAACAGGAATTGCTGGGGAAAGACGGTGCTTACATGGGTTTTTACAAGGCACAAAACGAGCCACCCAAGTAGTCCCGTTGCAGAAAAGGAATGGTGCGCTTAGCAGGACTTGAATCGGCAAACGGGGTGGTTTCGTTATTACTCATAGTTGACCTTCAATCTGCATACCGGCTAAGCGATACTCGCTCAAGCCTTTTGTTTGCAGGCTTACCTTGTGTGTCTATGGGTTACAATGCATCGAAAAATGTTTGGGAACGTTTGGGGCTTGCGATGGCTTTGGGAAATGTTTGGGGCTTGGTAAATCGCCGGAATGTTTGGGGAAGTTTGGGGAGCCCCAGCCGGAATAGTTAGCAGCCTTTGCTGATAGTGCCCGGTGCCTTTTTCCGTGCGCGCTGCCGGGGGTGTTCGGGGAAGCGGCCACGAGCGCTATTGGCAGGGAGGGATGTGGCTTTTCTCAACTTTCTGAAAAACTCGCAGCAGATCGAAAGCGTGCGCTTAGGACGCCGCGTATTAGCGGCAATCCGAATGAAGCCGGGAAGGTTCACATCTCGCGCTTCTATCCGTCCGTCCATTGGTGCGGCCCGCTGGCGCAGTTAAGTTGACTGCGCAGTTACTAAAGGCTTGCCGTAGCAGAGTTTTTCGCCGATAGCTTCACCACGAAATGCTGAAATTGTGGCGTTGCGTGGTGTCCTGTGGTGTCGTTGGTGGTGTTATGCGTGGTGTAAATTCAAATCGAGTGAGGTTCCGCGAGATGGACAAGGCATTGCGCCTTGTGCATGGAAGTTTCATTGCTGCCGCGAAGTTGCTCGATATGGAGCCGCAACGGTTCCGCAATCTCGTGAACTATCATCCGTGCCTGGCACAGTGGCGACAGCGTCGGCGCGGGCGACCGTCGCTTGAAATTGGTTTTCAGATCCGCACGCGCGACGAAAGCGCGGCAACTATCCCCATTAGCGTCGAATTGCTGAAACACGTTTGGAAAGGGCTAACGGTCACGGAGCGATTGCAGTTCCAAGAGTGGGTTGCCCTGCAAACCTCACTGGCTGATGGTCTCGCCAAATAACCACGCGACCGACACTTTTAGGCATTTGGCGATGGCAGCTACTTCGTAATCCATGAGATACCGCGTTTGGTTCTCCACCCGTGACACGGCTGTCTGGTCCATGCTGATGCCTTTCGCTGCAAGCCGTCCCGCTAGATCATCTTGAGAGACGTGCGGCTGACAGCGCAGCCGGGCTTCTCGCACGCGCTTACCGATAAGGTTTCTGGCTGCGGGGCCGCGTGTTTTCTTCATCAGTCATGTGAATTCCACATGCTTGACTTGTAAGAGATAGCGGGGCCGAATGTATGTGAACCTCGCATAACGAAAGCCCATGAAAAAACTAACCGTGCTATTGTTCATTGCGGCGCTGTGCGGATGTAAAGACCCCGGCGCATGGATGGCATTTAGCAATGGCTTCCAACAAGGCGTCAACAATCAGCAGCAAGTGAACTACGGCGTTTACCAACCGCCTGCCATCGCCGCTCCAACTGCACCCACGACGGTATATACTGAACGAGCATTTGAAACTTACATTTCTGGTGACTTCAATGGCTGGGACGGAGAAACGGTTTGGAAGATGGACAACGATCAAATCTGGCAGCAAGCGCAATACTCATATCATTACGCTTATCGTTACCACCCAAAGGTGCTGATTTGGTACACCTCGTCAGGGTGGAAAATGCGCGTCGAGGGTGAGACAACTGACCTCTTGGTGAAACGAATCCGATAGATTTATGAAGGAAGTTGCCGAAGGATGGTTAGAGGAGGTCATGCTCACGGATAAGCTTGGGCAGACAGGCTTCTACACAGTGTTGGCAACCCATGAAGGCGACATCTATTGTGGCCACGCTTCGGGGCGAGTGCTGACGATGATGCCGATTGAAATGAGCAAGTGGAAAGAGCACTTCTATCTTGAGTTCAAAAAGATTGGGTTGATGCGGTATCAGTTTCGAATTATCAACCGGCTAACCGGACATGCATGTACATTGTTCGCTTGGCGCGGGTTTGGAAAGGTGCTTCTGAACATCATTAACGCCCAACAGCAATCAACCGTGAACCAAAAATGAACAGAATTTTAATCGCAATCGTGGCTGGTATGGCACTATCAGCTGGAGCTCAAACAGTAACCATTTTTGCGTCGTACACGAACAAGACGGTGAGCATCGAAAGCAACCAAGTTGCGAGGGTTTTAAGCTGGTCTGTTAATCAGGGCACGGGTCCTTACACAGACGTGCAGCTTTCGGTCTATCAGTCCGTTGGTCCGGGTTCGTTCCAGTACAGGTTCTACACGAACCTGATTACATCGACTCCGTACACGTTCACGCCAATACCAAACGCGCTGCCGGTTGTAGCCGGCCCAGCTCAACTAAGAGTAAGTTCGGTGCTGAACGAATCGCTGATGACAATTCAAATAACCACAGACCCGGCGTCGTGCGCTGCCTGCGCCCCCTCGGGTGTAGCGGTTGTTCCGACTGACGCAACCGGGCCGGTACAGATCGTTATGGAGTCGTCTCAAGACTTGGTGAATTGGGTTCCGTCTTTGCCGGGAACATACGGAGCAAACTCAACGAATCGATTTTTTCGGGTAAGAGCAGTTCGACAATAGCAGGCAAACTGATTGAGGTGGTTTTCTGTCCATCGGCGGCGGCGCTCATGCGGGTAGCGTGGCGAGCATTTTCAGAATATTTGCGCGTTCGGCTTTAAACTGCCGGTATTCCATTTTCGCATCCGGTGTACAAAGACGCCCATAACACGCAGCTTCCGGGTTACAGGGGTGTCCTGCAAGAACTTCCTCGATACTTTCTTTTTTCTGCTGCAAACCCCATCGCATAGAAGCTGAACTTCGCTCCTTCGTGATCGGTTCTCTTTTATTCGGTTCCTTTGAATTGGTTTCGTTACTGGTTTTCGTAACGGTCGGCGTTACTGGTTTGTGTAACGGTAACGCGCACGAACTGATAACAGCGGCGCTTTGACTGTTACTGGTTTCCGTAACGGTGTCGAACAGCGGAAAATAAACAAAACCATCATGCTTGCCCGTAACCTGTGGATGTTTTTCCTTGTCGTAGTTTTCAACGCGCAGATACCCGGCGGCCGTGAGTTGGTGCGTCCACTTCTTTATCGAATTGAGCGAGCAACCTATTTTGCGCCGGATGTATCGCTGGCCCGGCCAGCAACAGCCTTTGCTCGCCGCCATGTCACGTAACAAGTGCCACTGACGATAGGCTCCGTGTGCTACAGTTCGATCAAGGAGAATACGCGTGTAAACCCTTGCCGCGCGTGCCGGTTTTGGTAGGCTTTCACTCATAGAGAATCACTTGTTTGCCGCGCTTGTTTCGTGATGGGCGCGGCGAACTTTCTTTAGTGGGTGGTGTTCCGCTGCATCCGAAGAAGCGCTGCGTGAACAGTGGGCCAATCGTAGAGGCATCGGCGTCCGATTTTGATGTAAGGGATAAGACCGTCGGCCTTCCATTTTCCCCAGGTCTTACGCGAGACGGGGACGTTCTGTAGGACTTGCTTTTCGTCGATTAAAGCCGCTCTCACGGCTTCGGCGGATAAGGTTGTTTGTTTAAGCATCTTGCCGTCGAGTGTCGCGCACTGACGGAACTATTACTGAGACAAAGTGCGGGGCTGGCTGTGTCTCACTTATTGCACAGACCGCTGATTTTCTGCCGAATATCGCGTGTCATTCGGCGATAGATTTTACCTTTGATAAGGCCTAACCGTTCCCACGTTTTTCTGATGCTTTTGCTCGTGATGGATTGGTTGACATGGGATTGGAACCACCCTTCCAAAACAGCGTCGTTGCAGTGGCAGAACCCAACAGCCAGCACGTGAGAAAAATCAGAGAGGCTTCCACTGAGGAGCGCAGGCTCTGCATCACGTTTGAACCAGTGCGTTAGAAGCAGCTCTTCGACCTTGTTTTGGTGGCTTTGTGCGTCTCGTGGTTCTGTTGCGAGAGCTTTGGCGAGCTTCTTGAAAAACTCATGGTCATTGCGTGCCGTCGCCTCAGAAATCATTCGGACATTTTCAGGGATGGTCAAGTCGCGGTATTCTTTGAATGACAAGCGCCAGAAAAAAATTGCTTCGGGTCGCTTTTCTTCCGCAATCAAATCGAGTTCACGATCGTAGCCGTTGACTTTGTCTGTATATCGTCTCAACGCTTGCGCTACCGAACGCTGAACTTCGTCTGGTGTCGGTGGTACTTTCATCGTTCATGCGGCCTTCGCCGGGAGTGAAACCACATTCGCAGTTTTGGCGGATTTAACGGCAAACCACTTTCGCGCCTCGGCCCTTGTTGCCAGTCCTTTGTAGTGGCCGTGAACCATTGCAGGCGAGTTGCCCGCTTGTTGTGCCGTCAGGTTTTCGTTGCCGTGAAACGCGAAGTGATAGCTGCAAAAGGCGTGGCGAAGTCCATTGGCCTTGCGCGTGATTTTCGCATCTTCGCAGAGTTCTAGGAATTGTTGTTGCCAGATTACCTCCGCGCTTTTGGCGGTGATGGTGCAGAGCTTGCCGGACGTGCAGTTGCGGAAGGGACGCAGCCACGATGCCAGAGCTGGGCAGACTGGCACGAGGCGACGCTGGCGGGTCTTGGCTTTGCCGGCTGTGACTTCGATATGCCCGCGCACGCGCCAAACATCTTCCCATGTTAGCCGAATCAGTTCGGCGGTTCTCAGTCCTGCCAGTCCGCCAATGGCTGTCATGGCTTGCATTGAGCCTTTCGCCGTGTCCAGTAGCTTCCGCAATTCGCTTGGAGTGTAGAAGTGGACTTCGCCAGTGTTCGCGTGCTCCGGGCGCATTGAATCAGCCTCAAACAGCCGGTGCGTTATCGGCAGGTAATCTTTGCGCACGCACCATAGCAGGAGTTGTTTGACTGCGGCGCGATGGTGATTGCGGCTCTTGGCTGAGAACTTGGAAACAACTTCACTGCTGATGAAAGTATCGAGACTTTCCTTTGCCAGATCGCAAACTGCGTAGCCGGGGAACGTCTCGGCAAAGCGGCGTAGCATGATTCCCCGGTTGTAGTGGTATTTCTCGGAGAGTTGCGCCCGGTCGCCATTGTTGGACTTTGTGCGTGGTTCTTCAACTGCGTTGAAATCTTTGACTGCTTGCGCAAGATCGTAGCGCGTCACGCTCGCCACACTCCCTAAATAGCCGTCGATGGCTTCCGGCACCGTGCGCCCGTTCGTTTTGATGTGCAGCTTTGCCGAAGAATCGCACCACTCGGAAACAACTCGCAGCAGCGAGACATTGCGCCCGGTTTGCTGATAGAAGGCGTGCAAGCGTTCAAGTGCGCCGAGGGTGTCATTGACTTGGCCGGGCGTTAAATTGGCCGCCCGCGTGCCTTTGGCGAGTTCCGTCACGATTGCGTCGGCTTTTTTCTTCGCGGCGCTGTAGGTGGGAAAGTCCATCATCCGGCTGCGTGGCTTGCCGCTGGCGTCCCGCGCACGCCAGTAGAGGCGATAGTAGGGCCTTCCCGGCTGTTTGCCGTAGATCGTGGCTAAGACTTTGCCTTTGCCGTTGTGTCGAAGTCGTTTGGGGAACTTCACGTCTTGGCTGATTTCTTCACCTAAATCCCCGGAAATGTTTGGGGAATCTTTGGGAACCGATGCGTTTTCCTCATTTTGCTGAGGAAAAATGGTGCGCTTAGCAGGAC
>Ga0265327_10003988_pt1 | contig 13464 bp, 13 predicted proteins | sample 41621metaG_FD_202089 | JGI IMG/M metagenome (GOLD analysis project Ga0265327, IMG submission 202089) | Rhizosphere microbial communities from Carex aquatilis grown in University of Washington, Seatle, WA, United States - 4-16-21 metaG | ecosystem: Host-associated > Plants > Roots > Rhizosphere... | reverse complement strand
ATCGGTGCCTCCAACCGGGAGGACCTGATCGACCCGGCCATCCTGCGGCCGGGGCGGCTCGACGTGAAGATCAAGGTGGAGCGACCCGACGAGGAGGCCGCTGCACAGATCTTCTCGCGCTACCTGACGTCGGGGTTGCCGCTCGATCAGACCGAGGTCGACCGCCTCGGCGGGGGTGACACCGCGAAGGCCACCCAGGCCATGATCGAGTCCACGGTGGCCGAGATGTACCGGGCGGACGACGAGAACCGGTTCTTGGAGGTCACCTACCAGAACGGCGACAAGGAGATCCTCTTCTACCGCGACTTCGCCTCAGGGGCGATGATCGAGAACATCGTCCGGCGGGCCAAGAAGCTGGCCATCAAGCGCGAGATCGCCGGCGAGGGCAAGGGGATCTGCACCGATGACCTCCTCGAGTCCATTCGACAGGAGTACAAGGAGAACGAGGACCTTCCCAACACGACCAACCCCGACGACTGGGCGCGGATCTCGGGCAAGAAGGGCGAGCGCATCGTTTACGTCCGAACCCTGCTCAGCGAGGACCGCGACATCAGAGGCGGGCGGTCGATCGAGCGGGTGGGGACGGGTCAGTACCTCTGAGGAGGGGCGGGGGGTAGGGTCGGCGCATGGCCATCCCCAAGGTCTGCGGGATCGAGACCGAGTACGGCATCCACACCGTCGGCGGCGACGGCAATCCCATCGCCGCCTCCTCGGTCCTGGTGAACGCGTACATCGCGCACGCCGATCGCCGCACGAGTTGGGACTTCGAGGACGAAAGCCCAGGCAAGGACGCGCGGGGCTTCGCCCGCGAGGACGCCATGCCCCCCTTGGTCGAGACTCATTTGGCCAACACGGTGCTCACGAACGGGGCCCGCTTCTACGTCGACCACGCCCATCCGGAGTACTCCACCCCCGAGTGCGGATCGCCGCTCGAGCTCGTCCTCCACGACAAGGCCGGCGAAGAGGTGCTTCGCCGTTCCATGACCGCGGCCAGTGCGATGTTCCCCGACAACCCCCAAGTGGTCGTCTACAAGAACAACTCCGACGGCAAGGGCAACTCCTACGGCTGCCATGAGAACTACCTCATGGACCGATCGGTGCCCTTCGCTCAGGTGGTGAGCGGTGTCGTCCCGCACTTCGTCACGCGCATCGTCTACTGCGGTGCCGGGAAGGTGGGCACCGAGACCGGAGCGCTCGACCGCGACCAGGTGGCCTTCCAAATCTCCCAGCGGGCCGAGTTCTTCGAGGAGACGGTGGGCCTGGAGACCACCCTCAAGCGACCTATCGTCAATACCCGGGATGAGCCGCACGCCGACCCCGGCCGCTTCCGGCGCCTCCACGTGATCGTGGGTGACGCCAACCTCTCGGAAGTGGCCACGCTGCTCAAGGTCGGCACCACCGCCATCGTGCTGGCCATGGTGGAAGACGGCATGCTGCCGCCGCGCGACCTGTCGCTGGCCGACCCCGTCCGAGCCCTTCACCGCGTGTCGGCCGATCTCGACCTGACCCGACCGCTCGAACTGTCCGATGGCTCCACGGCCACCGCGCTCGAGATCCAGTGGGACCTGCTCAGTGCGGCCCGAAAGTACGCCGAGGTGCAGGGACTGGCGGTACTGGGGGACGAAGCCCAGGGCCCGATGGTGCTCGACCGCTGGGAGCAGGTACTCCACGCCCTCGAGACCGATCCGGCCTCGCTCTCCCATCAGCTCGACTGGGTGGCCAAGCGGCAACTGATCGAGGCCTATCAGGAACGGCACGGCTGCGGCTACGACGACGACCGCATCGCCGCCCTCGACCTGCAGTACCACGACCTGCGGCCCGAGCGCTCCTTGTACGCGCGGCTGGGGATGGAGCGACTGGTCGACGACGACGCCGTCGCCCGAGCGGTGACGTCTCCACCCCGTGACACCCGAGCGTGGTTCAGGGGTCAGTGCCTGGCGCGGTGGCCCGAGGCAGTGGTGACCGCCAATTGGGACTCACTCGTCTTCGACCTGGGTACGGACCCCTTGCGTCGCGTCCCTATGATGGATCCGCTGAAGGGGACGGCCGAGCACACCGAGGCCCTGCTGGACGCAAGCGCCAGCCCGACGGACCTCCTTGAGCGGCTGGTCTCATGAAGGAAAGAGGACATGGCAGAACGTGAGCTGAAGAAAAAGGGCAGCGCCGAGCGGACGGAAGAGCCGGTTGCCGAAGAGGTGCCGGCCGGGACCGAGCGCGGCGACAAGCTCAAGGCTGAGCTGGACGATCTGCTGGACGAGATCGACGAGGTGCTGGAGGACAACGCGGAGGAGTTCGTCCGCAACTATGTCCAAAAGGGCGGTCAGTAACCCCCGCCGTGGCTCTACCCATCTTTCCTCCGACTGAGGATCCCGGACCCGACTTCGTCAGCCTGCTGCGCCGATCAGGGCTGCCCACGGTGAATCTGGAGTCGGTCCCGTCCGTGCCTCACGCCACCACCGTGGTTGCCCTGCGCTTCGCCGACGGGGTCGTGATGGCCGGCGACCGACGGGCCACCGAAGGCCATGCCATCGCCCACCGGGCCATGGAGAAGGTGTTTCCCGCCGACCGGTATTCGGCCGTGGCCATCGCCGGCGCGGCCGGCTTCGCAGTGGAAATGGTGCGCCTCTTTCAGGTGCAGCTCGAGCACTACGAGAAGGTCGAGGGCGTCACGCTCTCACTCGAAGGGAAGGCCAATCAGCTGGCTCAGATGGTGCGCCAGCACCTGCCGCTGGCCATGCAGGGGCTGGCCGTCGTGCCCCTGTTCGCCGGCTACGACCTGCGCCGGGGCGGCGGTCGGATCTTCACCTACGACGTCACCGGGGGCCACTACGAAGAGGCTGACTTCCAGGCGACGGGCTCGGGTGGCCGTGATGCCCGCAACACCGTGAAGCTCGGCTTCCGGGAGGGGATGTCGCGCACTGAGGCGGTCGAGCTTGCCATCGCCGCCCTCTACGAGGCGGCCGACGAGGACTCGGGGACCGGCGGACCCGACCTGGTGAGGGGCATCTACCCACTGGTGGCCGTGGTCACCGCCGACGGGTACACCCAGGCCGCCGAGAGCGAGGTTGCCGAGCGGTTCGCCGCCCTGATCGAGCGCAAGCGGGCGGCGATCGAGAACGGGGGAGGTGCGGCGCGATGACCATGCCGTTCTACGTGGCCCCCGAACAGGTCATGAAGGATCGGGCCGAGTACGCCCAGAAGGGCATCGCCCGGGGTCGCTCGCTGGTGGCGACCGTCTACACCGAGGGCGTGCTCATCGTGGCCGACAACCCCTCTCGGTCGCTCCACAAGATCAGCGAGATCTACGACCGCATCGCCTTCGCCGGCGTCGGCAAGTACAACGAGTACGACCAGCTCCGCGTGGCCGGCGTGCGACACGCCGACACCAAGGGGTTCGCCTTCAGCCGAGAGGACGTCGACGCCCGGTCGCTCGCCAACCTCTACGCCCAGTTCTTGGGCAACGTCTTCACCCACGAGCTGAAGCCGCTGGAAGTCGAAATCCTCGTGGCCGAGCTGGGCGCCGACGGCCGGCCCAACCAGCTGTACCACATCGCCTACGAGGGGACGATCACCGACCAAGACCGGTTCGCGGTGCTCGGCGGGGAAGCCGAGATCATCGCCGAGCGGGTGGGGGAGGGGTGGGCTCCTGACCGCGACCTTTCCGCCGCCCTGCGCGCCAGTGTGGCGGCGCTGGCCGGACCCGAGCGCACCCTCGAATCGGGTGACCTCGAGGTGGCCGTGCTGAGCCGGGCCAACGGTCGACGCAGTTTCCGCCGGGTATCCAACGATGAGATCGAGTCGCTGCTCACGGCGGCACCTGCCCGCAGCCGACGCCGCCCCGCAGGTCAACAGGAGAACAGCGGGGCCAGTGCCTCCACCGATGCCGGCGGGACCGGGGACCCCGGCGAGAAGGGGTAACCGGAATTCTTCCCGCGCCGCACTACGGTGGCGCGCATGGACCGTCGCATCTTCGGTCTGGAGAACGAATACGGGGTGACCTTTACCCTGCGCGGCCAGCGCCGGCTCAGCCCCGACGAGGTCGCCCGCTACCTCTTCCGCCGGGTCGTCAGCTGGGGACGCTCCTCCAACGTCTTCTTGGAGAACGGAGCCCGCCTCTACCTCGACGTGGGGAGCCACCCCGAATACGCCACGCCCGAGTGCGACAAGATCACCGATCTCGTAACCCACGACAAGGCGGGGGAGTGGATCCTCTCGCAACTGGTAACCGGAGCCCAGGCCCGTTTGCGCGAGGAAGGCATCCGTGGGGACGTCTACCTCTTCAAGAACAACACCGACTCGGCCGGTAACTCCTATGGGTGTCACGAGAATTATCTGACCGAGCGGCATGACGACTTCAACCGTTACACCGAGGTCCTCATCCCGTTCCTGGTGAGCCGCCAGATCTACTCGGGGGCCGGCAAGGTGCTCCAGACGGCCCGGGGGGCGGTCTACTGCATCAGCCAGCGGGCCGAACACATCTGGGAGGGGGTCTCCTCGGCCACCACCAGGAGTCGGCCCATCATCAACACCCGTGACGAGCCACACGCCGACGCCGAGCGGTTCCGGCGCCTGCACGTCATCGTCGGAGACTCCAACATGAGCGAGTACGCCACCTTCTTGAAGGTGGGGGCGACCAGCATCCTGCTGGCCATGCTGGAGGACACCTCGACGGTGCTGCGCGACCTCACCTTGGAGAATCCGATCCGGGCGATTCGCGAGATCAGCCACGACATCACCTGCCAGCGACGGGTGCGGCTGGCCAACGGAAGGGAGATGCGGGCCCTCGACATCCAGAGCGAGTACCTCGAGCGGGCCATGAAGTTCCGGGACCGCCACGGGCTCAGTCCCGAGGAGGATCGGGCGCTCGACATGTGGGAGCACTGCCTGAAGGGGCTCGAGAGCGATCCCCTCTCGCTGTGGCGCGAGTGCGACTGGGTGGCCAAGCACCGCATCGTCGAAGAGGTCCGCAAGCGTCACGACGTGCCGCTGGCCCACCCGAAGGTGGCGATGGTCGACCTCATGTACCACGACGTCGACCGCAGCCGCGGCCTCTTCTACAAACTCCAGCGACGGGACCAGGTCGAGCGCACCTGTACCGATGCCGACATCGCCACCGCCATGACCCAGGCCCCCCAGACCACCCGGGCGCGCCTGCGAGGCGCCTTCGTCCGACGAGCCAAGGAGCGCCGCCGGGACTTCACCGTGGACTGGGTCCACCTGAAGTTGAACGACCAGGCGCAGCGCACGGTGCTCTTGAAGGACCCCTTCAAATCGCGGGACGACCGGGTGGAGCGCCTGATCGCGTCGCTCTGAGGACCTCGGCTAGCCTTCTGCTCCCGTGACCTCGGACCTCTCACCCCCCACCGCGTCGGAGGATCCGCCGGCCCCGCCACCACCCGCACAGGACCCGGCCGTGCCCGCGCAAGGCCCTCCCAAGCGCAATCACCGGCGTTGGGCGATCGAGTGGGGCGTGATCATCCTGGCCGCCGTCTTGGTGGCGGTCCTAGTGCGGGCGTTCGTCTTCCAGACCTTCTTCATCCCGTCGACATCGATGTACCCGACGCTGAAGCCGGGTGACCGCATCGTGGTCTACAAGCTGGACACCACGCCGAGCACCGGGCAGATCGTGGTGTTCAAGCGACCGCCGGCGGAGAACTGTGGCGGGGCGCCCGTGCCCGACCTCGTGAAGCGGGTCATCGGCCTACCGGGCCAGACCATCCAGGGCGAGCACGGCGTCGTATACATCAACGGGAAGCTCTTGAAGGAGCCTTGGCTGCCGGCCAAGACCACAAACAGCAGCCCCTATACGGCCACATTCGGACCGGACAAGATCCCCAAGGGCGACTACTTCATGATGGGCGACAACCGCACCGACTCCTGTGACAGCCGTGACTGGGGGCCCCTACCCGGCTCCTACGTCGTGGGGCGCGCCGTCATGCTCATCTGGCCGTTCAGCCGCCTCACCTTCTTCTGACCGAGCCCTGCGCCGGTAGGATGACCGTCGCATGCTGGACCTAAGCCCGGTCAAGCTTCTGCTCGTCGCCATCGTGGCCATCCTCTTGGTGGGGCCGGACAAGCTCCCCCAGGTGGCCCGACAGCTCGGTTCGGGGTGGCGCAAGCTTCGCCAGTTCCACGAGCAGGTGGATCGGGAAGTGCGCCAGAACATCCCGGACCTCCCCTCCACGTCTGAGATCGCCCGCTTCGCCCGCTCTCCGGTCGCCCTTCTGAACGAGCTGGCCAAGACCTCGGCCGACGATCTGGTGGAGGACCCCGCCGCCACCAACGGCACGTCGGCCCAGGCCGAGGAAGCCGCCCCCTGGCCCGAAGACCGCGAGGCGACCGTGGCACCCACCTTCGGCGCCCACGACGAACCGGCCGCCACCATCGGAGGGCTCGGCGAGGTCCCCGACGACCCCACCCTCAACTAGATGACCATTCCGCTCCTCGACCGCGCCCGGTCGGCCCGTCGGGGCCGCCCCACGCCCGACGCCATGACGCTGGCTGAGCACCTGGCCGAGTTGCGACGCCGGCTCATCACCGCCGTACTGGCTTTCGTGGTGGCCGCCACCCTGGCCGCGGTCTTCTACAACAAGATGTTGTCGTTCCTCCAGCGCCCGTACTGCAAGGCCAGTCCCCACAACTGCAACTTCTTCGTGACCGGCCCTCTCGACCCGCTGACCCTGCGGGTGGAGATGGCGGCCTTCGGAGGCCTGATCCTGGCGTCGCCGTTCATCTTGTGGCAGGTGTGGCGGTTCATCACCCCGGGCCTCAATGCCAACGAGCGGCGCTATGCCATCCCGTTCGTCATGGCCGCGGTCGTGCTGTTCTGTGCCGGGTGCGCCACGGCGTACGTCATCTTCCCCCACGCCCTGAAGTTCCTGAAGGCCGTCGGCGGTCCCCACCTCTACCAGCTGCTCAGCCCCAACAGTTACCTCAGCCTGATCATGTGGATGATGGTGCTCTTCGGGCTGGCCTTCTTGTTCCCGGTGGTGCTGGTGGCCCTGGAACTGGTGCGGGTTGTCACCCCGGCCCAGCTCCTTCACGTGTGGCGGTGGGCGGTGATCGGGATCACGGCGGTGGCGGCCATCTTCACGCCGAGCTCGGACCCGTTCTCGATGCTGGCCCTGGCCGTGCCGCTGGTGGTGTTCTATTTCGTGTCCATCGGGATCGGGAAGCTGCTCGGGCGTTGAGCGACCGTGCCGCGCCGCCCCGTGGCGGCGAGGCAGCCGTGCGCCGCCGCTTCCTCGCCGACCTGCCCTTCCCACCAGACGAATTCCAGCTGGCGGCGATCGACTCGCTCGACGCCGGCCGGTCGGTACTGGTGTCGGCCCCCACGGGCTCGGGGAAGACCCTGGTCGCCGCCTACGGCGTCCACCGAGCCCTGGCCCAGGGCGGGAAGGCCTTCTACACGACGCCCTTGAAGGCCCTCTCCAACCAGAAGTTCGCCGAATTGGTGGCCGAGCACGGCGCCGGTCGGGTCGGGCTGCTCACCGGGGACACGGCCGTGCGGCCGCGGGCCCCGGTGGTGGTCATGACGACCGAGGTGCTGCGCAACATGCTGCTGGCGGGCTCCGAGCTCCTGACCGGGCTGCGCGCCGTCGTCCTCGACGAGGTCCATTACCTCCAAGACCCCTACCGCGGCGGGGTGTGGGAGGAGGTCCTCGTCCTCTCACCACCCGAGGTGGCCTTCATCTGCCTTTCGGCCACGGTGGCCAACGCCACCGAGCTGGGGGAGTGGCTGCGCTCGGTACGAGGCGAGACCGACGTGGTGGTGGAGCGGCGCCGACCGGTCGTCCTGCGCCATCACTTCGCCGTCAACCGCAGGGAGGGGTCCTCCGAGGACGCCGGGACCACACTGTTTGCTCTCCTCGACGGCGGCCGGCCGGGCGCCGAGGGGCTGCGGGTGGATCAGGCGGTCAGGCGGTCGCTGCACGGACGGCCCCCGCCCCCGCGCTGGCGCGGCGGTGGGCGAAAGCACTGGGCCGCCCACCCGTATCGCACGCCTCGGCGCACCGAGATCATCGAGCTCTTGGAGGAGGAGGACCTCCTGCCCGCCATCGTCTTCATCTTTTCTCGGGCGGCCTGCGACGACGCCGTCCGCCAATGCCTCCGCCACGGGATGCGCCTCACCGACCACCGCCAGCGCCAGGCCATCCGCCGGGTGGCCGAGGACCGCACCGAGGGGCTGGGGGACGAGGACCTGGCGGTCCTCGGCTACGCCGAGTGGCTGGAAGGCCTGGAGGCCGGGGTGGCCGCTCACCACGCAGGTCTGGTGCCGGCCTTCCGGGAGACGGTGGAGGCCTGCTTCTCGGCCGGTCTCCTCCAGGTGGTCTTCGCCACCGAGACGCTGTCGCTCGGCATCAACATGCCGGCCCGGACGGTGGTGATCGAGCGGTTCGACAAGTTCGGGGGCGCGGGGCGGGCCACCCTCACCTCGGGGGAGTACGCCCAACTGACCGGGAGGGCCGGGCGCCGGGGGCTCGACGACGAAGGTCACGCCGTGGTCCTGTGGTCGGCGGACGTGAGTTTCGCCGAGGCGGCCCGGGTGGCCCAGGCGCCGCCACCCGACCTGCGCTCGTCCTTCCGGCCCACCTACAACCTGGCGGTCAATCTCGTCCAGCGGTTCGACCGGCCCTCGGCCCTGGCGGTGCTGCGCCGGTCGTTCGCCGAGTGGCAGGCCGAGGCCCGACGGCGCGCCGGCGCGGGCAAAACGGAGGGGCTCGTCGAGCACTTGGGCCGCCGGATGGCCGTCTTGGAGGAGCTCGGTTATGTGGACGGCTGGGCGGCCACCGATCGCGGCCGCCGCCTCGCTCGGGTGTACCACGACGCCGACCTCCTGATGGCCGAGGCTCTGCTCGGCGAGACCTTGGAGGGGGCCGAGCCGTCGGTGGTGGCGGGGGTGCTCTCCGCCTTTGTCTTCGAGCGACGCCGGGCGCGCCGGGTCCTCGGCCACGGCGAGGGTCGTGGGTCACGGCCCCCACGCCGGAAGGGCTCGAGCGGAGACCGGCTGGGCGAGAAGCGCCGCGCCGACCTCGCCTCGCGCCTGGCCCTCTTGACCCGTCACGGGGAGGAGGTGCGGGCCCTGGAGGAGGTCCATCTCGTCCCCCGGACCCGTGCCCCAGAACCGGGGCTGGCCGGGGCGGTGGCCGCCTGGGCCCGCGGAGCGCCGTTCAAGACGGTGCTCGAGGTGGCGGCGACCGACGTGGGCGAGGTGGCCCCCGGGGACTTCGTGCGCACGGTGCGCCAGGTCGCTGACCTGGCCGAACAGACGGCCCTGGTGGCCCCGGACCCGGCTACGCGGGCGGCGGCGGCGGCTGCGGCCGGCCAATTGCTCCGAGACGTGGTGGCCGCCGGGTCGCTCTTGGCATCCGCCACCGGCGACCCGCCCCAGTTCTAGTCTTGCCCGGGCATGTTCCCCTATGCCGAGGAGCGGTTCACCGACGACGAGGAGGCCATCCTCCGGCGTTACGTGACCAACATCGACCAGCCGGTCTTCGCCCTGGTGAACCTGCCCGAGGTGGTCAAGGGCGCCCTCTTCGCCCGCTACTCGCGCTCGGCCAAGAGCCTGCGGCGGCTCTTCCTCGACGAGTTCGTGGGCGACCTCGACGTCTCCGGTGACGCCACCGTCGACGCCACGGTGGGGCTGGCCCGGGCCGAACAGCTCTACGAGCGGGTCTTCTTCGAATACGGCGACGACTCGGTGGCCCAGCTGGGTGGCGTGCATCTCGCCTGCGAGCAGGCCTCCAACCTCTTGACCAAGATCCTCGAACGCGGCCGGCTCATGGCCTACCTCGAGCAGTCGACCCGCTACATCGGCTACGACGCCCGTTTGCCGAGCGGCCACTACCGCTACCACCGGCCACCCGAAATCCTCGACTCGCCCCTCGGGGCCCGCTACGTGGGCGACATGGACCGGATGTTCGACGCCTACGCCGACCTCCTCCCCAAGATGGTCTCGTGGATCGGTGCCCGCTATCCCCGCCAGCCGGAGGACTCGGACTTCGTCCACCGCCAGGCCGTCAAAGCCAAGGCCCTCGACGAGCTGCGCGGGCTCCTGCCGGCGGCCTCCCTCTCCAACGTCGGCATCTACGGCACCGGCCAGTCCTACGAGCAGCTCCTCTTGCGCATGCGGGCCGATCCGCTGCCCGAGGCCCGTGCCTACGCCGAGATGATGCTCACCGAGCTGCGCAAGGTGATCCCCTCCTTCCTCCAGCGGGTCGACCTGGCCGAGCGGGGAGGGGAGTGGTCCGCCTACCTGGCCTCCACCCGCCACGACACGGCCCGGCTGGTCGAGCGGTTCTGGCCGGACGAGGCCGCGGAGACCCCCGAGATCCCGGCCCAGGTCACCCTCCTCGACTTCGACCCCGAAGGGGAGGACAAGGTGCTGGCGGCGGCCTGCTTCGCCCACGGGACCACCTCGGACGCCGAGGCCCTCCGGCGGGTGCGGGCCCTCGGGGCCGAGGAGCGACGAGCCCTGTTGGCCGCCTACGTGGGGGGACGCACCAACCGCCGGCACCGCCCCGGCCGGGCCTTCGAGCGGACCGACTACCGGTTCGAGGTGGTCTCGGACTACGGGGCCTTCCGGGATCTCCAGCGCCACCGGATGCTGACGGCGGAGTGGCAGCCGCTCACCACCGCCCTCGGCTACGACGTCCCCGAGTTGGTGGACGAGGCGGGGCTGGCCGAGACCTACACCGAGTCGATGGAGCGCTCGGCCGAGCTCTACGCGCTCATGGCCGCCGACGTTCCGGCCCAGGCGGCCTACGCCGTCGCCCTGGCCTTCCGTATCCGCTACGTGCTGCAGATGAACGCCCGCGAGGCCATGCACGTCATCGAGCTGCGCTCGGGGCCCCAGGGCCACACCACCTACCGCCGGGTGGCCCAGGACATGCACCGCGCCATCGACTCGGTGGCCGGCCACCACGCCATCGCCGCGGCGATGTCGTACGTCGACTTCACCACGACCCCCCTCGAGCGGCTTGACGCCGAGCGCCGCGCCGAGGTCCGACGGACCGGCCGACAACGAAAAGAGACGCCTGAGAAATCCGTAACGTCATGACCAGGGACGATAGAAAACGCTCCAGGTCAGAGGGGGTGCACGTCCCTTGAGAGGGCAGCACCGGTCTGCCTAGGGTACGGCGCAGTCCCAGACGCCCCGGGGGAAGTGGCGCCGGAAACGGTCAGCTACCTGCCAACGGGGGGGATGTTGTGAGAGGCGGTGGGAGGCCCGAGGGGTCGAGTAGAGAACTTCCCGCCCGCGAGGGTCATTCCTCGCGAGTGGCGAGATGGCCCCAAAGACCCCCGGGCCCGGCCGCCTGTCACACCTGCAGACGCCGCATAAATCCTCGCTAAGAGCGGTCGCGCTCGCGACGGAAACGTCTATGCTCCCGCGGCAGTTCACCACGGGAAGGCAGATATGGCAGACGATCTCGACGAAGTTGCGGTACCCGACGACCTCGATGACGACGCCCTCGACATCGACGCCGCCGAGGCCGACGACCTCGATGACGACGCCCTCGAGGATGATCTGGAGGACGACCTCGACACCGAGGTCGAGGACGACGATCTGGAGACGCCCGAGGCCGAGGCGGCCCCCACCGAGATCGTGGTCGCTTCGCCCGAGCGCGTGGCCGAGGAGAGCGAAGAGGAAGAGGAGGAGGAGCCCGACGACGAGGACGTCGAGGCCAGCCTCGACGTGATCTTGAAGGAACGCCTGGTCGTCGAGGACGAGCCCGAGGACGATGAAGTGGCCGACGTCGAGGACCGCACGGAGCTCACCGAGCGGGTCCTGCCCAAGCAACCCGACGAATTCGTCTGCCGGTCGTGCTTCTTGGTGAAGCACCCAAGCCAGCTGGCCGACAAGAAGAAGATGCTCTGCAGGGACTGTGTCTGACGAGCCGCCCCAGGCCGACGAGGCCAACGCGCAGGACCACTCTTTCGCAGAGAGGGTCCTGGACACCTTTGTGTACGCACCGACCGGCCTGGTGCTGACGGCTGTCGAGGACATGCCCGAGCTCGTGGCCAAGGGCCGCGCCCGGATCGAGCTCCAGGTACGCAACGCGCGCTTCCTCGGGCGCTTCGTCGTCGATCACGGCAAGCGTGACCTCGATCGGCGGCTGGGTCGTTTCCGTACAGAGGGGGCACCCAGCGCCCCGGTCGACGTCGTCGCCTCGGTGCCCGAGCCCACCGAGAGCCGGCCTCACGTCGTCGCCCCACCGAACGCCTACGCGCCGGCACCGCCGGACCTGGCCATCCCCGACTACGACACGCTGTCGGCCTCTCAGGTGGTGCGCCGACTCGACGGTCTAGGCCCCGCTGAGCTCGACGCCGTCTACCGCCACGAAGCCGCCACCCGCAGTCGGCGGACGATCCTCCACCGGGCCCAGCAGCTCCTCGGCACCGAAGACCTCCCAGGACACTGAACCGTGGACGCCGTCCGCCGGGCCGGGCCCGGTGACCTGCCCCGCTGCGCGGAGCTCCTGGCCGAAGCGGCCGACGAGGCGAACAGCTCGCGCGGCGGTGAGCTGGCCGAGGGTCTCAGCGAGCGCCGCTCTACCGTCGAGGAGTGGGCCGAGACCGGGATCCTGCTGGTGGGGGAGTACGAGGGGACGACCGTGGGCCTGGGAGCCGGCACCGTGGCCGACCCGGTCCTAGGAGACGGCCTGCGACTCGGCAGGATCGAGTGCTGCTACGTCGAGGCTGACGCCCGTGAGGTGGGGGTGGGGGAGGCGCTCGTCGATGAGTTGCTCGCCTGGTTCACCAGTCAGGGATGTACCGACGTCGACGCCCTTGCGCTCCCGGGGGACCGCCGCACCAAGCAGCTCTACGAGCGCTCCGGCTTCAAGGCCCGGCTGCTCACGCTCCACCGACCGCTGGGGTGAGGCGGTAGGCGGTCCGCTTCGGCGGGGGAGGGGGAATCCGCAGCCCCAACAACTTGGCCAGTTCGGGTACCAGGCCGGCCGCATGGCGCGCCGCTTCTTGTGCCTCGGGGGCGGCGGGAATGCCGGCCGGCTTCACCGTCCGTCGCACCGGGCAGTCGATGACGGCCTCGAGCAGGGCGGTCCACTCGGCCGGATCGAGCTCTGCGGTCATGGCCGCGCTGGCGCTCTCGGCCATCTTGACGGCGAGCTCGGCCGGCAGACGCGTCCCGTGATCGGGCGGACGGCTGCCGGTGTGCAGGGCGTCGAGGACACGACCGCTGTCGAGGGCCTTGGTGATCCGCGAGACCCAGTCCTCGCGCAGCGCCGTCACGCGGTGGTCGAGTGACTCACGCAGGCCCCTGGCCATCTCCTTGCCCTCGTCGTCGAGGGTGACCGTCCTCGAGGCGGCCACGACGGCCCGGAGCTCGCGGAGTCGGAGCTCCTTGCCCTGAGCCTGGGCACTCATCGCACGGTCCTTCCAGGTGGCCAGGTTCACGGCCGGCAGCAGCTCCTCGGCGATGGCGAGGAGCTGATCGGCGTTGGT
>Ga0265327_10003987_pt1 | contig 13464 bp, 10 predicted proteins | sample 41621metaG_FD_202089 | JGI IMG/M metagenome (GOLD analysis project Ga0265327, IMG submission 202089) | Rhizosphere microbial communities from Carex aquatilis grown in University of Washington, Seatle, WA, United States - 4-16-21 metaG | ecosystem: Host-associated > Plants > Roots > Rhizosphere... | reverse complement strand
AAAAATAAATAAGTTATCACACAAAGCAGGAAAGGAGGCTCCAATTGGTACTCCTTTTTTCGTTTCTTTTTGAAAATCCGCTTCAAATGCTGAATTTCCCGGCCAAGTTGGATAAAAAGCAGCTATTACACCTCCATTCGCTTTTTTATCTATTTTTCTGTTATTTTTGTGTCTTATTATATAATGGCCATGGGTAAAACTGCTACAGAGAAAAAACTAAAGTTCACAAAAGAAAACTATCTGCAATGGTATGAGTCGATGTTACTCATGCGTAAGTTTGAAGAAAAAACCGGGCAGGTTTATGTACAACAAAAAATTAAAGGGTTTTGCCACCTATACATCGGTCAGGAAGCAATTGTAGCCGGTACTGTAAGCGCTACAAAAAAAGGTGACAAACACATAACAGCTTACCGCGATCATGCACATCCCATTGGTTTGGGATTACATCCTAAATACGTAATGGCAGAAATGTATGCCAAAATCACAGGCTGCAGTAAGGGTAAGGGAGGAAGTATGCACATTTTCAGCAAAGAACATGGCTTCGTAGGAGGTCATGGAATTGTAGGCGGCCAGATTCCGCTTGGTGCTGGTATTGCTTTTGCGGAAAAATACAACGGAACCGATAATGTATGTGTTTGCTCAATGGGAGATGGTGCGGTTCGTCAGGGTGCCTTACACGAAGCTTTTAACATGGCCATGACCTGGAAACTTCCGGTGGTGTTTATTGTGGAAAATAATATGTATGCGATGGGAACTTCAGTAGAACGTACCAGCAATGTTCATGATCTTTGGAAATTAGGATTAGCTTACGACATGCCTGCAAAACCGGTTGACGGGTTAACTGTAGAAGCGGTGCACGAAGCCATGGAAGAAGCTGTTGCCCGTGCACGCCGTGGCGATGGTCCTACATTTTTAGAAATGAAAACCTACCGTTACAAAGGACATAGTATGAGTGATGCACAAACATACCGTACCAAAGACGAGGTAAAAGAATACCAATCGCAGGATCCAATAGAAAAAGTTCTTATCACCTTAAAGAAAAACAACTGGATTGATGACGCCGGTGTTGAAGCCGCTGAAGAACGTGTGAAAGCTCTGGTAAATGAGTCGGTGCAGTTTGCAGAAGATAGTCCCTACCCTGAACCGGAAGAACTTTTTAAGGACGTTTATTCGGAACCGAATTATCCATTCATTAAAGAGTAATTTTGAATTATAAATCTTAAATGCTAAATGAGCCAAAAACCAAACTTAATACGCGACAAAACATTTGAATTTGCGGTTCACATAGCGACATTGTATAAAAAACTTAAGCAAGAAAGAGAATATCAAATTGGAAATCAACTTTTTAGATCAGCAGGTAGTATCGGAGCCAATGTGGAAGAGGCCCAGGCCGCTCAGTCAAGAAAAGATTTCATCTCGAAAATATCAATAGCGTCAAAGGAGGCCAGAGAAACACGGTTCTGGTTAAGAGTGATAGAAAAATCTGAATTAATAGACTTGGATTTAAGCTCCTTTTTAAACGAAATTGAAGATATAATAAACATTATTACAAAAATAATTAAGACAACTTCAGAACCAGTTGCCGCAAAATAATTCAAAATTCAAAATTTACAATTCAAAATTTCTAAAATATGGCCGAAGTAGTAAGAATGCCCAAATTAAGTGATACCATGACTGATGGTGTAATTGCTAAATGGCATAAAAAAGTTGGCGACAAAGTTAAGAGCGGCGAATTATTAGCCGACATTGAAACAGACAAAGCCACCATGGAATTTGAATCGTTTCAGGATGGAGTTCTATTACATATTGGAGTGCAGGAAAAACAAGCCGTTCCCGTTGATTCAATCATTGCCATTTTAGGAAAAGAAGGAGAAGATATTTCGGGACTTTTAAGTGGTGATTCGGGTGGCAGTCAGCAGAAAACAGAAAGCAGTAAAGATTCGTCAGCCGCCAGCAAGCAGTCAACACCGGATAGCAAACAAGACACAAAAAAAGAATCTTCTTCAAATGGTGTCGAGAAAAAAGAAAGCGACGAGCAAAAACCAGAAGGTAAACCAACCGCATTACCAGCGGGAGTTGAAGTGGTGCGTATGCCAAAGCTTAGTGATACTATGACCGAGGGTGTTCTTGCCAAATGGCATAAAAAAGTTGGCGACAAAGTAAAGAGTGGAGAATTATTGGCAGACATTGAAACAGATAAAGCCACGATGGAATTTGAATCGTTCCAGGATGGTGTTTTAATTTACCAGGGAATTGAAGAAGGCAAAGGTGCTCCGGTAGATAGTATTATCGGTATTTTAGGAAAAGGCGGCGAAGATGTAAAAGCTATTCTTGCATCAGTGGGGACTCAGTCTACAGGAGGCAGTAAGCAGGAGGCGGTAACCGCTAAACAAGAAGTAGTGGGCAGCGATCAATCTGCAGGAAGCAGCAAGCAGGAAACCGTTAGCAACGAAAAATGGGAAACTGTTGAGCATACTGACGGAAGAATAAAAGCTTCTCCTTTGGCAAAGGCTTTAGCAAAAGAAAAAGGAATTGATCTTAGTAAAGTAAAAGGAACAGCCGAAAACGGACGCATTACTAAATCAGATATTGAAAATTATAAACCTACACCTACAACCTCGGGAACAAAACCAGCTGCAAGTCTAGCACCGTTAGGTAAAGAAGAATATAGAGACGAACCGGCTTCGCAAATGCGTAAAACAATGGCACGTCGTTTACTGGAGTCCACGAGCAGTGCCCCTGTATTTATTTTGAATATCGAAGTGGATATGGACAATGCAATGGCAGCACGTACGGCCATGAATACCATTCCGGATACAAAGATTTCATTTAACGACCTGGTTATAAAAGCCTGCGCAGCAGCGTTACGCAAACATCCACAGGTAAATACAACCTGGATGGGCGACAAAACACGTTATTATTCTCATATCCACATCGGTATGGCAGTAGCTGTGGAAGACGGCCTGCTTGTTCCTGTAATTCGTTTTGCCGATCAAAAATCATTGTCACAAATTTCAGCGGAAGCAAAAGATTTTGGTAAACGCGCAAAAGATAAAAAATTACAACCTGCTGAATGGGAAGGAAATACTTTCACTGTTTCTAATCTTGGTATGTTTGGTATTGAGTCTTTTACTTCTATTATTAATGCCCCGGCATCCTGTATACTTTCTGTAGGAGCAATAAGACAAGTTCCTGTTGTGAAAAATAATATGGTTGTTCCGGGAAACACGATGATGTTAAGTTTGGCATGCGATCACCGTACAGTGGATGGCGCAACCGGTGCAGCGTTTTTACAAACTCTCAAAATATTTATTGAGAACCCAGTTACTATGCTTGTCTAAATTTTCTTACTCATGTCAAGCTTTAAATCTTTGGTTTTATTAGTATCCATGGCTGGCATTGACTTCGGGTATTCACAGTCTCCCGCTTGTTTCACCCTTTCTGAAGGTTCACATGTTCATGCCGCTATATTTTCCGGTAACACTTTACTAACAGGCGACATAAATAATGATGGCAACCTTGATATTTTCGCAACCGGCTCTAATCTCGCACCCAATACCCATGTTTTACTCGGCACAGGCAACGCAACATTTCCCAACACAATTAATTTCTTTTACCCCGGCTCCGGTGCTGTAGGAGGCGTTTCCGGTGATTTTAACGCCGATGGTAATCTCGATTTTGTTGTAAGCGATTTTGGAAATAGAGTTTATTCACTGTTGGGTCAGGGTAATGGAACTCTGATTGTTTCATACTCCACAGCAGTTGCGTCACCGGCAGGTATCTGTTCCGCCGATTTTAATCAGGATGCAGTATTAGACCTGGCGGTTGCCTCTATCGGCACGAATAGCATCAATGTCTTACTCGGCACAGGTACAGGAAGTTTCATTAGCGCGGGCTCATATTCCGTAAAATCAAATTCTTTTAAAATACGATCTGCAAAACTTAACAACGATAATTTTCCTGACCTTGCTGTAATAAATCTTGATTCAACTTATCTGTCCATTTTGCCCGGTACAGCCACAGGAGGTTTTTTAGGGGCTTCGCACTTCTCGCTTAGCGGCGTTCCCCGTGATCTTGTATTAGACGATCTTAATGGAGATGGTCTGGCTGATCTCGCAATTACCTATGGCAATAACCTCATCAGTATTTCACTTGGCACAGGCAACGGAAGCTTCATTGCGACAAGCACATATTCGACAGGTTATTGGTCGGATGCGATTATCGCAGGATATTTCAACAATGATGGGGTGATCGACCTCGCAACCACAAACTCTTATGGTAATACGATGTCGGTATTTATTGGACACGGCAATGGTACATTTTATCCAATGAAGGACTTCATTACCACCCAGGGCCCAGAAAACCTTGTAAAAGGAGATTTTAATATGGACGGAAAAACGGATCTTGCGACGCTGAATTCAGGGTCTGGAGATATTTCGGTATTTGTTCAAACGACATTACCTCCCCTTTTTATTACAAGTTCGAATTCGCTCATCTGTGCTGGAAATACAGTGACACTAACTGCCAGCGGCGCACCCACTTACGAATGGAATAATCAGCAGCAAGATTCTGCTACGGTGGTAAATCCCGTAACGACAACAATATATACCGTTACTGGATTTTTTGCCAATGGCTGCGAGAACACAGCGATGTATACACAAAATGTAAGTAATTGTACTATTGTTGAACACAACACAATGGATAATTCAACTTTGATCTATCCTAATCCAACCAATAGAGTGTTTAGGTTTGAACTAAACTCAGCTTCCCAAATTCTTATTACTACCGTCACCGGACAAAAGATCTTGAACAGCATTTATAGCGAAGGAATTAACGAAATTGACCTTGTCGGCTACCCCAATGGCATTTATTTTATTCAAATTATTGGCGCCAATAATCGATACTTAAATAAATTAATTAAAAACTAAATGGAAGCCTTCGTAAAATCAGAAATAAAAAACGGGATAGGAACAATTACTTTTTTTCATCCGCAAAGTAATTCGATGCCCGGAACACAACTACGCAATCTCGCAGCGGAGATTGAAAAAGTTGGAAAAGACGATTCTGCAAAAGTAATTGTATTAAAAAGTGAAGGTGATAAAACTTTTTGTGCCGGCGCCAGTTTTGATGAATTGATAGCTATCAAAGATCTGGAAACGGGAACAAAATTCTTTTCAGGTTTCGCGCTTGTTATAAATGCCATGCGTAAAGCTCCTAAATTTGTAATCGCACGGATTCAGGGTAAAGCCGTTGGTGGAGGCGTAGGCATTGCCTCCAGCGCCGATTATACTTTTGCAACTGAAGCTGCATTGGTAAAATTAAGTGAACTCGCTGTAGGTATTGGTCCCTTTGTAGTCGGACCTGCCGTTGAACGTAAAGTTGGCACTGCCGCCTTTTGTCAATTGACCATTAATGCCACGGAATGGCAAACTGCGCAATGGGCTAAAGAAAAAAACCTGTTTGCTGAATTATTTCCTACCATCGAAGAAATGGATAAAGGAATTGACACACTGGCAACCAAACTGGCAGCAAGCAATCCCGAAGCGATGAACATGCTCAAAAAAATTATGTGGGAAGGTACAGAAAACTGGGATCAGCTTTTAATTGAACGTGCGGCAATGAGCGGTAAGTTAGTGCTAAGTGATTTCACAGTAAACGCTATTAATAAGTTTAAACAGAAATCCTAATTTAGCTATTTTCTGATCCATGGGAACCTGTCAATTTGATGGCCTATTTGTGATTTAGAGCACGACTTAAATGGCCTGAAGAAAGTTGCAAAATAAATACTGTTTAACAAAATTCTTAACGTTTGTACTGTTTATAAATTATCTCATAAAATTATAATTTAATAACATGTGTCTGTGTAAGCATTGAATAATTTTGAAACATGCAAAACACACAAACACCTCCGCCAAATAGCAACTTTATTAAGTCGCTTATTAAAATAGCCAACCCAGAATGGACACCCGAACAAATTGAAGCCGAAGCTCAAAAAAAAATGCTTGAGATGGCCAATGATACAAGTGACGATAATTGTGAATACTGTTCGAGTTAATCACATGTCAAAAACCTTTAAAAGTCGCTTCTTTGCGGCTTTTTTTGTTAGAAGATCTGTATGTTATTCGATTACTTTGACATTACATATACCACTTAACAATCCAAACTAATCAAACGACTTTATAAACAAATAGACGCTAAAAACAAAAAGGGCCTAACAAAAAAGTAGTAGCAGCTTTTTGTTTTTTTAAATTAAATTTACTGATAAATATACGTTACAGTAACGTTTAGATAAAACCTAAAAAACACATCATGAAGACAAACAAACTTTTATTTTTTGCTACATTGCTTTGGACTTTAAATTCTAATGCGCAATTAACTCTCACAAAAACAGCGAATGAACCCGTAGCTGGAGATGTGCAAACGGAACAAACATTTGATTCAACGGGAGTGCTTCCAAAAAACATCGGGTTAAATCAAAGCTGGAATTTTTCATCTATTGTGCAAACTACTGATGCCGTGAGCAGCCAGAGTTTTGTGGCGGCCTCTTCCATTCCAGCTTCATCCCTTTTTCCGGGCGCGACGTTGGCTGCACTCTATAGTTCAAATTATTTTGAATTTTACAAATCTAATGGTTCTCAATTTGAAGATTTGGGTTACGACGACGTTGGAGCAATCATGAACTACACCAATACTCAAGTTCAATTTATGTGGCCGGTTTCTTATGGCTATTCTCAAACAGATACTTATTCAGGCCAAGGCTCTGGTGTATCTGCATCTACAGATGTAAGAACGGGTTCGCTGACCACACTAGCAAGTGGAACAGGGACACTCACTTTACCAGGTGGGTTGATATTTACAAATGTTCTTCAGGTTAAAATTTCGGGAACAGATATGCAGATTGACAACGCCTCAACTCCTGCATCCACACTTATCATAAACGAAACAGCTTATAATTATTATCATGCAAGCCAGAAATTTCCGCTGCTAACCATTACCTATGCCTCTATCACATCGGGAACAGTCAGTGCTTATTTTGCAGGAATTGGTGTGAATCACGCACTGGCCACGGTTGGGATTAAAAACGAAACGAAAGAAAATCTCTTTTCCATTTTCCCAAATCCTGCAAACGATAATATTACTTTGAGCCTCAGTAATCCTGACAATCAAAAATGTTTTGTTTCTATTTCTAACGCGCTTGGCCAGGAATTAAAATCTATAGATCTTGGAAGCTCTGCAAACATTAAAGAGCAGATAAATGTTTTAGAATTTGCGCCCGGCATTTATTTTATAAAAACTAATTTGGGCAAAAACACTGAAGTGAAAAAAATAGTAATAGAATAATTTTATTTAAAAAACGATTTAAAAAAATCCAGGTGTAAAACATCTGGATTTTTTTTTGCAATTTATTAATTCATCTGTCTGAATAAAATTAAGTCGTTCATCGCTTGTATTTACAGATATTTTTATATCTTTAACTAAAGAGACTAAAATCAAAATTTAATTTAAATAGCTGCACATGAAAAAAATTTACCTGGTATTATTTTTAATAACAATTGTAAAGTTCAATGCACAAACCATAACACAGGCATTTAACGAACCTGTAATTGGCGATATAGATAAAAATTACCGGCTCGACTCCAGCGCTTACATTCACGGATTACCCATAGCTACTACCGGAAGTAATTGCGTATGGAATTATTCAAATCTCACAGGAATTTTTCCAATGGTAGTTGATTCCTTTATAGCTCCTAGCGCAGCGACTGGGGCAACTGCTGTACCCAGTATTTCGTATGCACAGCATCGGGATCTTTTATATACCTTTTATAAATCCACTGCAAGCCCGCAACAAACTGAACTGCTAGGCGCATACTCCCCTTCTTTAAGTTTAACTTTTACCAATTCTGCTATCATAGCCAGTTACCCGGTTGCCTATGGTTATAATTTAGCAGACCCTGTCAGCGGAAGTTTTAAGTACAGCACCAACAATGGAGCCTGCAATGGAAATATAACAATCTCCGCAGACGGTTTAGGTACAGTGAATCTTCCTAATAACGTCTCCATTCAAAATGTGTTGTGCTTAAAAAGTGTAGAAATACTAACCTTGAGTATTGGTATTCTTCCCGTTGGAACATTTAACCAGATCATTTATAATTATTATATGCCCGGAAAAAAATTTCCGATTTTAAATATTAATTATACTACTTACCAATTTATAACCACCGGCACTCCCACTACTACCGCTTATATTTATGGCAGTGACAATTATTATACGGTAGTCGGATTAAATGAATCCAAACTGGACAATAAAAACTATAGCGTGTTTCCAAATCCTTTTCACGATCATTTATTTGTGAATACTGAAAATACAAACGAGGAAAATGATTATTTGTTTTATGACATAAAAGGAACGCTCATCTTAAAAACAAAATCCTTGACCAATTACGAAATCGAAAAATTAACTCCAGGAATTTATATTCTGGAAACAAAAAATAAGTCGGGGGATTTTCATCAGAAAATTATTAAGGAATAAGTTTTATAACCCTGACAGGGTTATACAGAAAATCCGGAAACCCTGTCAGGGTTGACGCGTTGAACAGCAAAACTACTCGGCCCTCATCGACACCGTCATCTCCACCCTTCGGTTTTTTCTCTTTCCTTCTTTCGTTGCGTTGTTTGCAATGGGCTTGTTTTGTCCAAACCACTCTCCTTTAACGTTTTCTTTCGGTGCGCCTTTTTTAACTAAATATTTTTGCACCGCCGCTACCCGTTTTTCTGACAAAATTAAATTGCTTGCCTCAGTCCCCTCATTATCCGTATGCCCGCTCAATTTTAATGTCCAATCACTCGTATGTTTTAATAATAACTTAGCCAAAGCATTTAAAGAAGCGAAGGATGCAGGTTTGATGATATCTTTTCCGCTCTCAAATTCAAGACTCGAAAACGCTTTTTGCAAAACTCGTTTTTCTACCGGAGTTAATATTACTGGTGCCGGACAGCCATTAAATGCCACTACTCCTGGAATGTTAATACAGGAATCCTTTTTATCAATAATTCCATCTTTGTCTGTATCGGGCCACGGGCAGCCAAAATAATCTACTGCGCCCACTTCATCTTTACATATATCAATACCATCGTGAACTAAATCACCGTCCGTATCAGGGCAACCTTTGTATTTCAGAGGTCCTTTCGCATTCGGGCACAGATCTTCACTATCTACAATCCCATCATTGTCAGTGTCAGGACATCCTTTAAATTGTTTTAATCCAGGCACTGTGGGACACATATCTATCTTATCAATGATAGAATCTCCATCTGCATCGGGACAACCTTTTAAGGCGACACTTCCTTTGTCAAACGGACATGCATCTTCACCATCTTTGATTCCATCACCATCGGTGTCTGGGCACCCTTTAAATTCAACCAATCCAGCCTGGTGGGGACATAAATCTATTTTGTCGGGAATTTTATCATGATCAAGATCAGGACAACCTTTTAAGGTGGGATCACCATATTCGTCAGGACATTCATCTTTCCTGTCAATTACACCATCACCATCCTGATCATTAATGAGTTTATAAGGGATGGCTACTTTTAAAATTGCATAAAAATTATACGAAGAAATATCGCCTTTAAAAATGGGGCCAAGGTTGTTTGTTCCAATACACAAGGGTCCCAGCCTTAGATTTAAACCTGTCATAAGATATTGATACCGTTGAACGGAAAGCGCATTAAAAGTAAATGGAAGAGAAACATCAAACCAATAATGTTCTACACGTGGCGCAAAACAAACGGCCGAATAATTATGTACTCTGTAAAAATTGGAACTTGAAAAATTAGTGATGTGCGCACTCAGGTTTAAATAAAAAAAACGGTTAAGGGCAAAATCCAGTTGTGTATTGACTGCAGTAGGAAGCATGATAGAATACTCGCTTGTTTGATTCTGGCTCGAATAGTTCTTTGTTACCAGAGAATCGAACATGCCAACATTTTTAACATCGGTAAACGAAAGAAAATCGGCTCGTCTCACATTCACGTTCAGGTCGTAATAAGATCCCTCTTTTTGATATTTTATTTTTCCAACATCTACCAGGGATGCGCCAAATTTAATTTTGTATTTATTCAGATCTTTTCTCCAGGTTAACTTTTGGCCTTTTGGTTTGTATTTGTACATTTTATAATTGGGACGCCATTCGTAGATAATACCCAGGTCAAGTCCCAGCGTGGGCTTGGCAACAAAACGGTAGACTTCTTTAATCGGGTGATCACTTTTAGGGGGATCGAAACCACCGGAATGTGCATAAGAAAAATTAGCGTTAAAATAACTCGAAGTGTCTTTGGTGCTGAATAAAAAGTCAAGATCCTTTACAACCAGGTAAGCGCTTTCAAGTCCCTGCAATAATTTAGGCGTGATACCGGCTTTAAAAAAATGTTCCTTCTTATCTTGTAAAACACGCGCATAAGTAAAGCCATATTCGGCCCAGGTCATTTGCACGGCGCTTAAATTTTTATTCTGGATTCTGTTATTTTGTGTGACATTAAGATCGAGCTCCTTTTCAAACAAGTTACCTAATTGCGGGGAGATCCCGTCAATATTGGCCATTTGACGAACACTCCAGGTAAAGGCGATAGAGTTTTTTGCATTTATCTGGTACATTACGGAAGGCAATAAAATCCTGTTTTCAAGAATCATAGAATAATTTTTTCCTGAGCTAATTTTAGTGAAATTCTTAAATACGTTATCCGCAACATTGGGTGTGATGTTTTGCCAGGTTGTTGGAAATACAGGATGGGTAAGACTTCCACTATTTTTAGTGGCTTCCCGTTTAATAGCAAACCAGGTATTATTAAAATTAAAATCTAACCCTGTTAAAATTACATCTAGCTTTAAGCGATTATCAGCAGCAGCAGCTGGATTTGCGATGACCTGGTTTAAACCAGAAAAATTGTCGCCACCATAAGAAAAATAATCCTGGGAAAAATTTTTCGTATGAAAAAAAAATAAAAAGCTACTAAAAATAAGCACTCTGAGGCTCATACTTTATAAATATAGCAAAATTTAAAATGAACTATTAGAAGTTGTCCAAAAATGATTTCAAAGGTATTCCAATAGAACCTGCCGGGAAAATAGGCACAGGCCGTTTTATTTTTCAGTTAGCTGACTTATCTCTTTTTCATTACTTACCAATATCCCATTTGCGAAATAATTTGAATTATTCTTTAGCCCCGAAATATTATAAGTCATCCTGGTTTCTTTTATTCGTCTTATAGAATGAATCTTAGTCCGTATTAGGTGGCTGTTAAAATAAACATAACAATAATCATTCCATTTTAATTCTTGTGTTTTGATTCCGTAATTTGTCATTGTACTTTTTGCATCGAACGAACACCAGCCTTTTCCCTGAACATAATAAGGATGGTCGGTTGTACTGGTTATTACGACTTCATTTTGTAATACAAGTTCGATCAGGTTATTATGAATAACCGAATCAATTGCATATACAGTATCGGTTTGAACCTTAAAATTTTCCAGGTTGGTATTTAATATAAGGTCTCCGGGTTTTATTTGCTCTATATTTTTTTCGAGTCCGTTATTTAATAAAATTTTTGTTCCCTTAATAAAGCAACAAGCGCAGTAAGGATTACTTGGTGGACAGCCTGTTCTTTTCACTCCGCTGAATAATTTCAATTTTTTTCGCGGTGCTTTTTCAAGACTTACGGTTATTGGTTTTGATCCATTAATTAAAATAGTTTTTGAAATATATCCTTTTTTACTTATTAAGAGCTGATCTCCTTTGCCCTTCGTTTCAATTTCAAAATCGCCGGAGCCACTGCTACGAATGGGTGAGAATAGTTTAACAGTTGACAAAGCTGAGATTTTCGCACCCTTTAACTTTTTTCCTTTGTGAAATATTTTTCCTTGAATGACAACCTGGCTGACAGATAATAAAGAAGTCAGAAAACAAAACAGAATAAAAGCGACTCTTATCATCTGGAAAATTATTCTTTTTTTAAAGAGTTTCATGTACTTATGTTTTAGCTTTTATAAATAATTTTCAAATTACTCTTTTATGATCTTTTCCATTTTGATCAAAGAATTATTTTGATAAATATTGATATGATAAATCCCATTTATTAATTCAGAAACATTTATTGAATTATTTAGCGAGTCTAATTTTTGTTTCCACATAAGTTGTCCAAGCGAATTATGAACTTCCATTAAAACATCTTCGAAGTAGTTGTTACATTTAATACTAAATTCTCCATTGTTAGGATTTGGATAAATCTCAATTTCACCGTTCGACAAATACTGCCTGATTCCTGTACAAAGATTAACCGTTATTGAAACTGAGGAAGTTCCCAAACAACCATATGCACTTGCACCTAATACCGTATAAGTAGTTGATAAAGTTGGAGTGAATATGCTTGCAGGCCCAACACTTGTTCCTGGACTCCAACTGTAGGTATTAGCACCGCTTCCCACTAATTTAACAAACTCGCCAACACAAATATTATTAGTTGAAGCAAGAATAAATACAATCGGTAATGGATATACCGAGATCTCTATTGTAGCAGAACCTGAACATCCATTCGGTGCTGTAGCAGACACCGTATAAATATTTGTTGAATCAGGGGTAAATGAAACATTATTGATAACACCGCCAGACCATACATACGAGGTAGCGCCGCCTCCAGTTAAGATGACTGAATTTCCAATACAAATACCAGCTGTACTTGAATTAGCTGTAATGCCTGCAACGTTCACAGTAACTAATGCTGTAGTGGTATTTGAGCAACCTGCCGAATTTGTGCCGGTAATTGTATAAGAGGTGGTGGAGTTTGGACTTATCACAGAAGAACCTCCGGAGTACATATAAGAAAGCGCGCCGGATGGTGTTAATGTATACGACTGGCCTAAACAAATACTGCCACTGTTAACAGATACTGTAGGTGAAGTTAAAACTGTAACATTTATTGTAACGGTATTCGTGGAAGGACAACCCTCAGAACTAAATCCAGTTACAGAATAATTAGCGCTGGATGCCGGACTTACTGTTGCAGTGCCGCTTGAGTAGGTATAACTAAATGCTCCGGTTGGCGTAATAACAAAACTTTGCCCGGAGCAGATGGTGGCGTTGCTGGCACTTATAGTTGGATAATTTTGGAGAGTATAATTATTTGCCGGCACAGGTGGAATGATAATCGTATTAACATCCGATGCTGAAGAACCCGTAGATGGAGATATTGCCAGATTGTTTACATACGATTGATCTTGTAGGGCGAAAAAATAATAGATCACATCGCCAATACTTGCAGCGTAAGATAAGTTAAAAGTCCATACACCATTTGTAAGAGTCCCGGCTGTTAGCACACCCTGAGCACTATTATACAATCCGAAATTTACTCTATAATAAATACGTGGCGCTAAAGATCCGGTTGCAACACCCGAAATATCGCTAATTGAAA
>Ga0265327_10003986_pt1 | contig 13464 bp, 8 predicted proteins | sample 41621metaG_FD_202089 | JGI IMG/M metagenome (GOLD analysis project Ga0265327, IMG submission 202089) | Rhizosphere microbial communities from Carex aquatilis grown in University of Washington, Seatle, WA, United States - 4-16-21 metaG | ecosystem: Host-associated > Plants > Roots > Rhizosphere >... | reverse complement strand
CACGCCCTCGTCGACAACACCCTGCGCCCCGGCGTGGAGGCGCAGCAGGCCGAGGCGGCCGAGGGACTGGCCGAGACCGCCCTGATCCAGGCGCGGGCCAACGTCGAGAACCAGAAGGCCGTGCTCGCCGTGCTGGTAGGCAGGCAGCCCCAGACCGTGGCGATCGACGCCGCGCCCCTCCAGGCCTTGCCGCCGGAAACGGCCCGCGCGGAGCCCGGGAGCATGAACAGCCATCCCGCCGCCCAGGCGGCAGCCGCGCGGGTGCGGCAGCAGTCCGCCGAGGTCAGCGCCGCCGGCAGCCAGTACGCGCCCCAGTTCGACGTGATCGGCAGCGCCTACAGCCGCGGCAGCGGCAAGACCCCGGCCGGGGCCTACGCCGGCGGCGACGCCGGCCTCGCCCCGGGGGTGAGCAACTGGGCGGTGGGGCTGCAGGTCACCGTGCCGCTCGGCAGCTTCCCGGCCCTGCGCGCCCAGCAGGCCGGACAGAAGGCTCGGCTCGACGCCGAACAGGCGCGCTACCAGCAGACCCTCGACGACCTCGCCGTTCGCCTCGCCCAGGCGCGCACCGGCCTCGACAGCGCAAGGGCGATCGCCAGGGTGACTCCGGTGGCGCTGGAGGCGGCCCGGCAAAGCGAGGCGCAGCAGCGCGCGCGCTTCCAGTCGGGACTGGCGACGGTCGTCGACGTGACCACGGCCGAGGCGGCCCTGGCCCAGGCCGAGAGCCAGGACTCCATCGCCCGGCTGAACGTCTGGCGGGCGCTGGCGGGACTGGCCGCCGCGGAGGGGGATATGGGCCCCTTCCGCAAGATCCTTTCACCCCAGTAGCCGCAGCGAGGACCTACACCCATGTGGCTCATCCGCGTCGCGCTTCGCCGGCCGGTCATGATGATGGTGCTGGCGGTCTCGCTGGCCCTGTGCTCGATCCTGGCGGTCAGCCGCAGCCGGATCGATATCTTCCCCGACCTGAACGCGCCCGTGGTCTACGTCGCCCAGCCCTACGGCGGCATGAGCCCGGCCCAGATGGAGGGGTATGTCTCGTACTACTACGAGTACCATTTCCTCTACATCAACGGCGTCGAGAAGGTCGAAGCCAAGTCGATCCAGGGCGCCTCGCTCCTGCGGATCACCTTCCACCCCGGCACCAACATGAGCCAGGCGCTGGCGGAGACCATCTCCTACGTCAACCGCGCCCGCGCCTTCATGCCGCCGGGCACGGTGTCGCCCTTCGTGGTGCGCTACGACGCCGGCACCCTGCCTGTGGGCTATCTGGTTTTCTCCAGCCCCACCAAGACCCTGGGCGAGATCCAGGACGCGGCGCTGAACCGGGTGAGGCCGGTGTTCGCCACCCTGCCCGGCGTATCTTCGCCGCCGCCTTTCGGCGGCAACCAGCGCACCATCGTGGTCAGCGTCAATCCCGACCGCCTGCAGGGATTCGGTCTCTCGGCCGACGACGTGCTGCAATCCATCGTCAGCGGCAACAGTATCCAGCCGGCCGGCGTAGCCGACATCGGCTCGACCCAGACCCTGGTGACCACCGACGCCACGGTGACCAACGCCGCGGGCCTGCTCGACATCCCCGTGAGGGCCGGCCCCAACGCCCAGGTCTATCTGCGCGACGTGGCCACGGTGACCGACAGCTCCGACATTCCCGCCGGCTACGCCCTGATCAACGGCAAGCGCACTGTTTACATCCCGGTCACCAAGAAGCCCGACGCCTCGACCATCAGCGTCGTCAACGACGTCAAGAAGAACCTGCCGCGGTTCCAGGGCCTGCTGCCCGACGACATCACCATCGCCTACCAGCTCGACCAGTCGCGCGCGGTCACCGACTCCTTGTGGTCGGTGGTGCGCGAGGGCCTGCTCGGCGCGGCGCTGGTGGGCCTGATGCTGCTGCTGTTCCTGCGCGACTGGCGCAGCTCGCTGATCGTGGTCGCCATCATTCCGCTGTGCCTGCTGAGCGCGGTGGTGGCCCTGTGGACGGCGGGCCAGACCATCAACATCATGACCCTGGGCGGCCTGGCCCTGGCCATCGGCATCCTGGTCGACGAGGGCGTGGTGCTGCTGGAGAACATCGACGTGCATATGGCCAAGGGCGGGCCGGTCGCCCGGGCCGTGCTCGACGCCTCCGCCGAGGTGATGGCGCCGCGCCTGCTGGCGATGGCCTGCATCATCGCGGTGTTCGTGCCGTCGTTCTTCATGACCGGCCCGGCCGGCGCCCTGTTCGCGCCCCTGTCCCTGGCGGTCGGCTTCTCCATGGCGGCGGCCTATCTGCTGTTCACCTGCCTGCTGCCGATCCTGTCGATCTGGTTCCTCAAGCCGGCCGGGACGGGGCGCGACGACCGGCTGCACGCCGCTGGGGCCGACGCCCGGTTCGAACCGGTGCGCGCGCGGTTCCGAAAGATGCAGACCTGGATCGGCCGGCGGCAAGGGGCGGCGCTGCTCGTCTACGCCGTGGTCGTACCCGTCCTGCTGGTGGTGATGGCCCTGGCGCTCAGGACCGAGATCTTCCCGTCGGCGGGCGGTCCCCTGCGGGTGCGCATCGACGCGCCGGAGGGCTCGCGCATCGCCGCGACCGAGGCCCTGACCCAGCAGGTGGTCACGACCATCGAACGGGAGGCGGGGCCGGGCGCCGTCGACACCAGCCTGGCCTATGTCGGGACCCAGGGATCGTCCTATCCGATCAACACCGTGTTCCTGTGGACCGGCGGCCCGCACGAGGCGGTGCTCACCGTGGCTCTCAAGCACGGCTCGGTCGCCCGCCTGACCCAGCGCCTGCGCGAGGTCCTGCCCCAGCGCTTCCCCGGCGCCCAGTTCTCGTTCGAGCCGGGCGACCTGATCGGCCAGGTGCTGAACTATGGGACGGCGTCGATCGTCGACGTGGCGGTGACCGGCCCGAGCTTCGCGGACGTGCGCGCCTACGCCGGCAAGCTGAAGGAGGCGATGACCGGCGCGCCGGGCCTGGCCGACCTGAAATACGGCCAGTCGCTGGCCTATCCGAACCTCGACGTGCGCATCAACCGGGTCCTGGCCGGAGAGTTGGGGACCACCGCGGAGAAGGTCGGCCAGGCGGTGGTGGCCGGCACGGCCTCGACCCGTTTCGTCACGCCCAACTATTGGCGCGACCCCCGCTCGGGCATCAGCTACCAGGTGCAGGTCCAGGTCCCGCAGCAGGCCATGGGCTCGTCCGCCGCCATCGCCGCCATTCCGGTGCCGGTGACCGGGGGCCTCGCCCCGCTCGGCCAGCTGGCCGACATCCGCTCTCAGACCACCCCCGGCGAACTCGACCGCGAGAACGGCCAGTGGCTGGTCAGCCTCACCGCCAACCTGGCCAAACCCGACCTCGGCCTCGCCTCGCGCTCGCTCGACAAGGCCATAGCCCGCGCCGGCCAGCCGCCCAAGGGCGTGGCGGTGGAGATCCGCGGCCAGATCACGGTGATGCGTGAGATCTTCGCCAACCTGGCCGGCGGCCTGGCGGTGGCGGTGCTGGTGATGCTGCTGCTGCTGACCGCCAATTTCCAGTCGTGGCGCCTGGCGCTTGTGGCCCTGTCGACCGTGCCGGCCGTGCTCGGCGGCGGCCTCCTGGCCCTGCTGGCGACAGGCACCAGCCTGGACCTGGAAAGCTTCATGGGCCTGATCATGGGCGTGGGCGTGGCCCTGGCCAACGCCATCCTCCTGATCACCTTCGCCGAGCGCAACCGCAAGGCCGGCCAGGGCGCCATGGACGCCGCGCGCAACGCCGCCGCCGAGCGCCTGCGCCCGGTGCTGATGACCAGCCTGGCCATGGTCGCCGGCATGCTGCCGATGGCGCTGGCCCTGGGCCAGGGCGCCGAGGAGACCGCGCCCCTCGGCCGCGCCGTGATCGGCGCCGTGATCGTCGCCACAGCCGTCACCCTGCTCATTCTGCCGATCCTGTTCGGCCTCATCCAGAAGTCGGCGCCCGTCGCCTCCGTGTCCTTGGACCCGGACGATCCGGCCAGCGCCTTCGCTCAAGCCGTGGACACGCCCCGATGAACAAGGCGCCCGCCCTGGTCCCCGTCTCGCAGGTTCTCGCCTGCCTGGCCCTGGCCGCCTGCAACCAGACCCCGGCCCCACAGGCCGCCGCCGGCCCGCTGAGCGTCGAGGTCGCGCCGGTCAAGAGCCAGCTGCTGTCGACCAGGCTCGCCCTCCCCGGCCAGCTCCTGCCCTTCGAGAGCGTCGACCTCTATCCCAAGGTCCCTGGCTTCATCGAGGACATCCGCGTCGATCGCGGCTCTCAGGTCAGGAAGGGCGATCTGCTGGTGCGGCTGTCCGCGCCGGAAGTAGTCGCCCAGCAGCAACAGGCGGCGGCGGGCCAGACGGCGGCCGAAGCCAGGCTCGCCTCCGATCGCGCCACCTACGACCGCCTGGCCAATGCGGCCAAGACGCCGGGGGCCGTGGCCCAGAACGACCTCAACGTGGCCAAGCAGCTGGCGGCCTCCGACGCCGCCCAGGCCGAATCCGCCGCCAAGGCCGCCCAGGCGGCCAAGGTCATGGGGACCTACCTCGAAGTCCGGGCGCCGTTCGACGGAGTGATCACGACGCGCAACCTGCACCCGGGCGCGCTGGTGGGACCGGCGAGCAGCGGCGGCCAGCCGATCCTGCAGCTGGTGACCAACCGCCGCCTGCGCCTGGTCGTGGCCGTGCCGGAAGACAACATCCAGGCGGCCCAGGCCGGTCAGGAGCTGGCCTTCACCGTACCGTCGCTGCCCGGGCAGACCTTCCACGGCAAGATCGCCCGCATGGCCGGCGCAGTCGACCCCCGCACCCGGACCCAGACCATAGAGGCGGATCTCGACAACGCCGACGGCCGGCTCACCCCGGGGGCGTTCGCCACCATCCAGTGGCCGATCCAGAGGTCGCAGCCCAGCCTGCGGGTCCCCCCGTCGGCGGTGGCCAATGACCAGGAGCGCAACTTCGTCATCCGGGTCGAGAATGGCAAGGCGCACTGGGTCGACGTCAAGACCGGCATGACGGCGGACGGGACCATCGAGGTGTTCGGCGCCCTGAAGGCCGGCGATCAGGTCGTTCGGCGCGGGACCGACGGCATCAAGGACGGCGCGCCGGTCCAGGCCGTCGCCGCCAAATAGGCGGCGCTCAAACGCAGAACGCCGGCTGACGGGCCGCCGGCGTTCGCAGTTCAGATCGATCCGTCCGGCTTAGAACGGATAGAACCGGAAGCTGGTGAACAGCATGTTCTCCGTGGCCTTTGGCGCGACGCCCACGGCGTCGGCGAAGGCCTTGCGCTCGGTGTAGGAGTACTGGATGCCCCATTGGGCGCGGCCGTAGGAGCCCTGGTAGAACTTCCAGGTGAAGCCGCCGGTGTACTGGTCGATGCTGCGGTTGAGCGCCGAACAGGCGCCGCCTTCGGTCAGGCAGCCCGCGTTGCTGGAGCCCGGCAGGATGCCGAAGCCCACGCCCGAGGTGGCCGAAAGGGAGTAGGTCTTGGCGCGCACGTCTTCAGAGCCGGCGAAGCCGTAGAAGTCCCAGTCCTTGTTGGCGTGGAAGGTGCCGCCGGCCAGCCACATGGTTTCCGGAACGGCCTCAAGCGTGCCGTCCTGACGGGAGGTCACGTCGGGCATCTGGGTCGAACCGTAGCGCCCGATGCCGTTGCCGGCCGTGTACGAGGCCTGCAGGTCGAGGTGCTTGGGCACCACGTCGTAGATGGCGATCGTGCCGCCGCCGCCGCCGCCGGTCGAGTTGAGGGTGTAGTTGCCGGCCGACGAGCCGAGCGCCGCGGCAGCCGCCGCGTTGTAGGTCACGCGGGCGGTGAAGTTGCGGTAGATGCCGAAGCCTTCGATGTGGAACTTCTGGTCGCCGATCTTCTTCTCCCAGGCCACCTTGCCGATCACGTCGGGCGCGGAGTTCAGCGAGTAGTTGGTGCCGTTGAAGAACTGGCTGGTCGGGGCCTGGTTGACCGTCTGGGTCACGCCGGTGAGCACGCCGCCGGTCTGCAAGCCGCCCGTGCCGTTGGTGCTGATCAGGGTCTGCGGGCTTTCCACCGAGACCGCCAGCCACCATTCCTTGTTCCAGTCCTTCGTGATCCGGAACTGAGGATTGCGGGTCCAGGCGAAGCCCGGGACGTACTGGGCGTCGATCACCGACGGCGGCGCTTCGCTGCGCGGCATCAGGCCGTTGTTGGTCAGGGTCACCAGCGACCAGTTCTGGCCGGCCAGCAGGTGCCAGCCCGAGCCGTTCCAGTCGACCTGGCCGTACACGTGGCGGATACGCGGCTGGTAGGAGTTGGACTCGTTGGAGTTGGCGGTCTGGGCGGCGCCGAGGAAGTCGAACTCGCCGTAGAAGGCGGCCGTGGTGTCCTTGTTCACGTCGCCCTGGGCCAGGATCGAGTAGCGGCTCTGACGGGCGGTGAAGCGGGTTTCGCCGGTGTGGCCGGCGCGGTCGTTGGCGAAGGGGATCTTGGCGTAGCTCGAGCCGATGTCAGCGGTCTCGTCGTGGTCGCGGTAGACCGAGGCCGCTTCCAGGAAGCCGCCCATCGTGATCGAGATGCCCTTGTAGTAGATCTTGTCGGTCTTGGGCTTGTTGGCCGCGACCGCGGTATTCACCTGGGTGGTGATCTGGGCCGGGATGGTCTGGATGATCTGGGCCTGGGCCGTCTTCAGGTCGGCTTGGCTCTTGGCGGCCTCGGCCTTGGCGGCGGCGGCGTCGGCCTGCGCGGCCTTGAGGTCGGTGTTGGCCTTCATCGAAACCTGAGCCTGCTCGTCGAGCCGGTCCTTCAGGAACTGCAGCTGCTCGCGCAGATCGTCGATCTGCTTCTGCGTCTCGCTGGCCTCGGTCGCCGCCTTGGCGGTCTTGGCCTGCACCGGGGCCGCGGCGATGGCCGCGAGCATGACGCCGACGGCGACGCCGCCCAGCAGAGAAGTCTTTGTACGCATATGGAGCGCCCCCTTGTTGCGCTTTCCCGTCGAGGAAGGCGTGCGGACCGCTTACGGCCCGGTCATGACATCGGGGCTAAGGTTCCGCGACGGTTTTGCGACGTTGCATTTTTGCCCCTGCCGCTCGGTTAACGCCGGCTCGCCGCTTCCCGCCGGAGGGCGCCGGAACGGGGGACGTAGCGCATGGGTCGGCTCGGACGGGCGCTGGGGCGGAATGCCTTGCCGGACAAGGGGATGGCGCGGTCGCCTTAACCGGATGGCAAGCACGCGGGAACAGAGTGCGCCTCGTGCGCCCCCGCGCACGGAGTTCTACCCATGGTCGATTCGGTGTCGACGAGCGCCCTATCCCTTTTTCAGGGCCAGACCGCCTTGACCCTGCTGTCGGGCGCCAACGATCCCAACACCGCGATCTCGGACGCGATTCTCAGCGCCTACCAGACTCAGTTCACGTCGGCCGGATCGAGCTTCGGCTCTGCCGTCAACGTGACCCCGCCCACCGCGCCCTGGAACTCCGGCAACGGAACCCCGGCCATCTCCGACGCCGTGCAGAACGCGGTCAACGGCCAGCAGATCGTCGATCCTGGCTCGGCTAAGCTCGACGCCCCCGCCGGCGTATCGAGCCAGGACTACAAGAACCTGTTCGGCCTCTACCAGGGCCTGAACACCCTGTACGACCTGGCCACCACGGCGGCGCAGGCGGGCACGTCGAGCGCCGACCCCACCCTGTCGTACATCAGCCCCAGCCAGTTGCAGTCGGCCTTCTCCTCGGGGATGAGCCAGGTTGAGAACTTCCTCAGCAACAACCCGTTCAACGCCTTCAATCTCGTGGCGGGCAAGGTGCAGACCGAGGCCCAGTCGAGCGTCGGCATCCCCAACGGGACCTATCAGACCTACACCACCGGCGTGATCGCCACGGGCGACGAGGGTCAGCCGCTGTCGGTATTCCAGGGCGACGTGCAGTTCGGCATCAGCGTCGCCAGCAAGTACGGCACGACCGCCATCACCAACCCGGACGGCTCCAAGAAGACCGTCACCGCCACGCCGACGGTCGTGCCCATCGACCTGTCCGGCATGACCTCGGCCCGGACCATCGACAACGTGGTCAACTACATCAACGCCCAGCTCAAGGCGGCCAAGGTCACCACCCGGTTCTCCGCGGCCAACCTGGGCACCACCGCCTCGACCACCACCCTGCCCAACGGCCAGACCGAGACCAACAAGGGCACGACCCAGTGGGGGCTGACCATCAACGGCTCCTCCACGGAAGTGGTGAGCTTCTCCGCCCCGTCCACGGCCGCCGCGGTCTATGTGTCGAGCGCCACCGGCGGAGCCCAGACCTTCCATGGACCGGGCACAGACCCGATCACCGGTCTGCCCACGCCCGGAGGCGACGCCGCCACGCCCACCGGCCAGCAGTTGATGAAGCTGCAGACCGGCAACGACGTCTCCGGCACGGCCCCGCCGACCATCTCCAACGCCGGCTCCACATCCAGCCTGCCCGTGGGCGGGGTGTTCGCAAAGAAGCTGCCGGACGGCGTCAGCGGGGTGGCCGCCAGCGCCACCGCCTCCGACGGGTCGGTCTATCTGCTGGCCAACGCCACCGGCTCGGTGAACAGCGCGCCGGTGCAGGGCGCCGAGGGCGTGGTGCTGCTCAAGTACGACTCCGCGGGCAAGCTCGTGTCGAGCAAGATGGTGCCGGGACTGCAGACCGCCAGCGGCGCCTCGATCGCCGTGGGGGCCGACGGCACTGTCGCAGTGGCCGGAACGAACACCACCAACGCCACCACCGCCTCCAGCGGCCTGACCACCGCCGCGTCGACCTCGGCCTTTGTCCAGGTCTACGACCCGACCGGCGCGGCGTCCTGGAACCAGACCGTGCCGGCGCTGGCCGGAACCTCGACGGCCACGGGCGTGGCGATCGGCGCTGACGGGTCGGTCTATCTCAGCGGCCAGACCGACGGCTCGGTGGGCAACCAGATCATCCAGGGCAGCCAGGACGAGTTCATCCAGGGCTTCGACAAGAGCGGCGCCGCCACCTTCACCAAGCAGTTCGGCTCGCACGGAACCAACACCTCGGCCGGCCTGACCTACGACGCCGCCAGCAACACCCTCTATTCGGCGGGCCTGGAGGACTCCGAGGCGGTGGTCCGCAGCTTCACCCTGAACACCGTGACCAGCGGCAAGGCCAGCACCACCACCGCAACCGCGGGCGCCGCCCGCAACCTCGGCTTCGCCACCAGCCTGGCCGGCATCGGCATGTCCGGAAGCCAGGTGGTGGTGGGCGGCACCGCCGGCGCCTCGACGATCAAGGCTGGGACGGTGACGCGGGCCTACGCCGGCGTATCGGACGGCTTCCTGGCCTCGATCGACGCCAGCCTGAATCCGTCGGCGGGCGACTCCGTCGCCTATCTCGGCCAGCCCGGCGTGACTCAGGTCGCCACCGCCATGACCGTGGCGGGCGGCCAGGCCTACCTGACCGGCACCATGGCCGACGATCCGTCCAGCCTGGCGGCCATGAACGCCACCGAGGGCTTCGTCTCGGGGGTGGACGCCGCCACCGGCGCGATCACCTATTCGAGCAAGTTCGCCGGCGCCAACGGCCAGGACATTCCGAAATCGATCACGGTGGCGACCAGCGGCTCGTCGATCCTCGACCAGCTCGGCCTGCCGCAGGGCACGATCAACGCGGCGGCCTCCAACCTGATCACCGCCTCGACGGCTATCCGGGCCGGCCAGAGTTTCTGGGTGCGCACCTCGCCCAACGGGCCGCAGAGCCAGATCACCATCACCGCCACCGACACCCTGCAGACCCTCGCCGACAAGCTGAACTTCGCCATCGGCGGCCAGGGCCAGGCCAAGGTGCTGGCCCTGGGCTCAAACAGCCAGTTGCAGATCAATCCCAACGACCCCAGCTCCTTCATCGAACTGGATTCCCAGCAGGCGTCGAACGGCAATCCGGGAGCGACCGCCTCCAGCCTCAAGACCGACGTGCTGTCCGCGCTCGGCCTGCCGTCCGGCGTGATCCGCCAAGTGCGCCAGATCAACGGCCTGACGGACGTGAGCCAGACCCGCGAATACGGCCTCAACCTGCCGACCAACCTCGACATCTCGAACGCGACCAGCGCCCAGCACGCGGCCAACGCCTTGCAGGCGGCGATGTCGGCGGTGATGAAGGCCTACCAGGACCTGGCCAGCCCTCCGACCATGGCGGGCGAGGCTCTGGCGGCGGCGCAGAACACCTCGGGCTCCGTGCCCACCTACCTGACCAACGAGATCGCCAACCTGCAGGCCGGGCTCAACCGCCTGACCGGCGGCAGCTGATCTAGCGTTTGCGCTTCGGCGGCTCGGCGGCCTGCATTGCGCAGGCGTCCGCCAGCAGGGCCGCCAGCTCGTCCTCGCCGATCGCCGCGATCCGCACCAGCACGGCGGCGTAGCCGCGGTAATGGTCGTCGTCGAAGTAGATCTCCGGCGCGGCCTCGATCAGCATCTCCTTTCGCTCGATCGGGCAATAGACCGCCATATCCTCCAGCGACGGGACCCGCGGCTTTTTGGGGTGCAGGCGCACCAGGCGGCTCCAGGCGAAGAGCTTGCCCCCGACCCTGTACACCAGCCCCTCGGCGGTGGAGGCGTCCTGCACGCCAGGCAGGGCGGCGGCGATCCGCCGGACAGTGGCCACGTCGACCATGGTTCAGCGCTCCGCCAGCTGGTCGGCCAGCAGGCGCCAGCCCTGGGGCGTGGCCCGCCACACACGCACATAGTAGCCGGTGTGCGGCCCGGCCGGGCCCGACCAGCGGGCGCGGCCGTAGGTGTAGCCGAAGGCGCCATCCATCGAGCGGCTGCCGCCAAGGGTGAAGGCCTCCAGGATCGGCGGGGTGTCCGACGCCAGGGCCTGGGCGCGGCGACGGCCCTGGGCCACCGGGCGATTGGCGCGGACCAGGATCGCCTGGTCGTCAAGGCGCTCGGCGAAGGCCATGGCCCCGCGGCTGGGCAGGGCCACGTTGAGCGCGCCGTCGGCCTCGCGCATGCCTTCGTTGGAGGCGGGGCCCGGCGGCGGATCGGCGTTGAGCACCTCCAGCGGCCGGCCGAGCGCGCTGAAGATCGAGGGCGGCATGTCCGCCCCCTGGTCGAGCACGAACTTCCAGCCGCCGTCGGCCTGGCGCTTCCAGATGGTCACATAGAACCCGCCCGACGGGCGCCCCGACCCGCGCAGCAGCGACGGCCCGGCGGAAAAGGCCAGATCGCCTGAAGGGGCCACGCCGATGTATTGCGCCCGCCACAGAAGCTCGCCCGGCCAGCGCGCGCCGGCCAGTTCGGCCGTGGCGGACACCGGGTCCGGCAGGAACATCACCGCGTCGGGGGCGGCATACTGGCGGAAGCCGGCGGCGATGCCCGACTGCGCGACCGCCTGGGCGAAGGCCCGCTCGGTGTCGTCGATCTGCTGCACCGCCGGGGGCAGGGCGCCGGGCGGCGGGGGCGCCAAGGCGGCAGGCCTGAACGGCTTGGCCGGGGCCGGAGATGCGGCCGCCGCCAGCATGGCGAGACCCAGGGCGAGGCGGGCCACAAGCAGACGCGCGCCGGACCGCCTCGTCTCGCCGCGGACGCGATATGGCCTCGTCGTCACCTGTCAGACGCCCTCGCTCGACTCGCCCTACAGAAGCTAGCGAATCCTGGCGGCGGCGCGCACAGAAACTTAATCATTCTTGTGGACTGCGACCACAGCACCGCTTCGGGTCAGGGGGGAATCAGGGTGTCCTGCACTCAGGCTGTTCTTGCATGGAGAAAACCGCCGTGTCGGAAGCGACCTTCGTCTCCTTCGTACCCAAGACCAAGACGGCGAAGCTGCGCCGGACCCTGCAGACCGAGGACACCGGCGAGCTGCGCTGGCGCGAGCAGAAGACCTTCTTCGGCAGCGAGTTCTACTTCTCGGGCCCTGCCGAGCTGGCCCGGCGCACGCACGAGTACGTCACCCTGTGGCTGGCGAACGCGCGCTGAGCCAAGGGTGAGGTGAACCGGCGACCGGGGCCGGCGTTCCGGAGGGATGCCCTTGAGCCCTGTCGTCCAACGCGCGCCCTCCGCGCCGATCCACGCCGCTGCGAGCATTGACGGCCGCGCGCGGGAGATCGTCCTCCGCCAGGACGGCCGGGAGCGCCGCTACCGGCTGGCGGACCAGAGTCAGGACAGCTATCTCGACTTCCACGCCAGCGCGTCGCGCGACTTCGGCCTGCGCGCGCCGCTCAACCGCACCGCCTTCGAGGCGCCGCCCGCGCACCCGGCGCTGAGGCCGCAGCTGACCCGGCCGGTGTCTGCGGACATCCTATACGGCTACGGCGACCCGTGCGTGACCCGGGCGCCGGATCCGGAGACCGGCCGTGAGGCCTGGTGGCTGGTGGCGACCTCCAACGACGCGCCGGACGCCTTCCCCATCCTGAGGTCGGACGATCTGGAGACCTGGCGCCTGTGCGGCTTCGTGTTCCCCCGCGGCCAGACCCCGGACTGGGCCCTGACCGGCGAGGGCCAGGCCGACTTCTGGGCGCCGGAGCTGCACCGGATCGGCGAGGGCTACTGGCTGTGCTTCACGGCGCGGCGGAGCGACCGCGAACTGGCCATCGGCCTGGCCCGCTCGGCCTCCCCGCACGGCCCGTTCGTCGCCGATCCCCAGCCCCTGCTCAGCGGCGGGGTGATCGACCCGCACATCCTGGTGGTCTCGGACGGGCGGCGGCTGCTGTTCTGGAAGGAGGACACCAACGGCGTCTGGCCGAGGCTGCTGGTGGAGCTGCTGGCCGAGGATCCGGCGCTGGTCGAGATCCTGTTCCCCGCCGAAGCGGACCGGCGCACGGCGCAGGTGGCGGCGGGCTTGTGGCCGTGGGCCCGGACCCTGGAGCCGATGGAGCAGTTCTGCCTGCTGCAGCCCATGATGGAGGCCGTGACCGAGGACTACGCCGCCTTCACCGGCCGGCTGACCGGCGCGAGCCTGTCGAGCCCCGAACGGGCCGTGGCCCTGGCGCCGGCCATCGCCGCCCTGAAGACCCGGGTGTTCGCCCAGGCCCTGTCCGCCGACGGCCGGCGGCTGGAGGGCGAGCGCACCCTGATCGTCGAGAACGACCAGACGTGGGAGGCGCACCTGATCGAGGGCGTCTGGGTCCACGAGCACGCCGGGCGCTTCTATCTGTTCTACTCGGGCAACGACTTCTCGACCCGCCACTACGGCATCGGCGCCGCCGTGGCCTCGGACCCGCTCGGGCCCTACGTGAAGACCGAGCCCCTGCTCAGGTCGTCGGCGGAATGGGTGGGGCCGGGGCATCCGTCGGTGGCGCCGGGGCCGGACGGCGAGCCGTGGCTGTATCTGCACGCCTTCCCACCCGGGAGGCAGGGCTACAAGGCGTTTCGCGCCGTGCTCGCGGCGCGGCTGGCGTTTGGGCCGGAGGGGCCTTCGCTCGTCGAGGCACTCAAGTAGCCGTCAGGCGATAGCGCTAGAAAACCCTTAATTGGCCTGATTGTAGCCGATCACGGTGGCGCAGACGGCCCAGCTCTCCACGAAGCTGCGTTGTTCGATGAC
>Ga0265327_10003985_pt1 | contig 13468 bp, 9 predicted proteins | sample 41621metaG_FD_202089 | JGI IMG/M metagenome (GOLD analysis project Ga0265327, IMG submission 202089) | Rhizosphere microbial communities from Carex aquatilis grown in University of Washington, Seatle, WA, United States - 4-16-21 metaG | ecosystem: Host-associated > Plants > Roots > Rhizosphere >... | reverse complement strand
CTGGACCGGACGTTTATCCGATCATGCCAGCAGGCCAGCAATCGGCAAGTGGGCCACCCGGGCAATCGCCGGGCGCGTCATAGCCGGAGACGGGGCGGCGACTCCGTGTCATATTTCAGGGGCAGTTCAAACCGGGTCCGCGGACCGGCGCGGCGGTCCTCCAGCGGGCGCAGCGGTGCCGCGCGAAATTCCGCCGTCGCCGAGGCGCGGCCCCGGAAATCCCGGCCAACAGAAAGGCGCGGCCGTTAAGCCGCGCCTTTCCGGTTCGTAGTTGGCAGGCCGGGGCGGACCCCGCCGCCGAAAATCACGCGATCATGTCGGGCGGCACGTTGGCGAGCGCCTCCTCCATCGTGGTCAGGCCCATCTTGACCTTGAGCATCGAGTCCTGGTGCAGCGTCTGCATGCCATTCTTCATGGCGACACGCTTGAGGTCGGCGACCTCGACCTCCTTGTTGATCGCCTCGGTGAGTTCCTCCGAGTTGACCATGAGTTCGTGGATGCCCACGCGGCCCTTGTAGCCGTTGCCGCTGCAGATGTGGCAGCCGCCCGGCGCGGCCTTGAAGATTTCGCCGGACCAGCCGATTGCCTTCTCAAGCAGCATCTTTTCCCGGCCCTCGGGCACATACTTGACCTTGCAGTTCTTGCACACGCGCCGGAGCAGGCGCTGGGCGCACACGCAGACCATCGAGGCGGAGATGTTGAAGGGCTCGATGCCCATCTCACCCATGCGGGAGATCGTCGAAGGCGCGTCGTTGGTGTGGAGGGTGGAGACGAGCAAGTGACCGGTGAGTGCCGCCTCGCAGGCGATGGCGGCGGTTTCCTTGTCGCGGATTTCGCCCACGAGGATGATGTCCGGATCCATGCGCAGGTAGCAGCGCAGCGCCCGCTCGAAGGTCAGCCCGATCTGCCGGTTCATCTGCATCTGGTTGATGCCGGGCAGCGTGTATTCGATCGGATCCTCGGCCGTCTGGATGTTGACGTCCGGCGTGTTCACCTCGCCCAGCGCGGAGTAGAGGGTCATCGACTTGCCGGAACCCGTCGGGCCGCAGTGCAAGATCATCCCGTACGGCTGGCGGACGCATTCGCGATACTTGGCCAGGTTCTCCTCCGAAAAACCCAGCGCGGGGAGGGGCAGGGTGCTCTTCTGCTTGTCCAGAATACGCATGACCACCTTCTCGCCGAAATTCATCGGCCCGGTGGCCACGCGCAGGTCGATGTCGATATTCTTCTTGGTGTATTTCTTGAACACGATGCGTCCGTCCTGCGGCAGGCGGCGCTCGGAAATGTCCAGATTGCACATGATCTTGATGCGCGTGACCATGGCGTTGGCGACCTGCTTCGGGAGGCGGAGCTTCTCCGCGCACATGCCGTCGATGCGGTACCGCACGAGCAACTCCTTTTCCAGCGGCTCGACGTGGATGTCCGACGCCCCGGAGATATAGGCGTCCTCGATGATGCGATTGGTCAGCTGGATGATCGGCGCGGAGTCCTCGCTCTCGAGGTCGGCGGCCTTGACCTCGCCGCCCTCGCCCGTGTAGGCGCTCCCGATGAGGTCCGCGACCTCGTCGATGTCGACGTCGCCCGCCTCGGGGGACTTGGCGGCCTGCTTGGAGTCCTTGAAATAGCGCTTGAGCAGTTCCTCGAGGAAGGTCGCGGGGATGACGCGCACCTCCTCGATGTGCAGTTCGGTGGCCTGCTGGAACGATTCCCGCTTCGCGTAATCGAGCGGATTGACCATCAGCACGGAAGCGCCGTTGTTGCCGACCTTCTTGACGGGGAAGACCTGTTCGCGGCGGATGACGGCGTCGCCCGTGATCTCGACCAGCTTCTCGTCAATCTCGCCCTCGTCGAGTTTGGTGACGAGCGCGAGGTCGGTGAACTTGGAGATGAACTTGGCGGTGTCCTCGGCGCTGAGCTGGAATTTCGGATCCAGCATGCGCTGGATGAGGGACGAGGAGTACTCGGCGACCTCCTTCAGCACGGCCAGATCCTTCTGGGTGAACTGCCCGCCGGTGCCCGCCGACGGCTCCTTGTTCAGCACCTGGATCGCACCGATCACGATATTGGTCTTGAGGGGGACCGTGAGCATCGAGTGGACCTCGAAGCCGACATTCATGCTCTTCAGCGACGCGGCCTCGGCGCCCTTGTTGCTGAAGAAGAGCGGTTCGCCAGTCTGGATGACCTTGCCGACGTTGCCGGTTCCGGCCGGGAGCTTCAGGGCCAGCAGCTTCTTGGTCGTGTCCTTGAACTGGATCTCCTTGTCCTTGTCCTGCCCCCACAGGGTCGGCGAGTAGTAGACGTGGCGAAAGGCAATCTCACCGCCCTCGACCAGGTAAAGGGTCATCGACTGGGCCTGGAGCGCCTCCACTACCTTGCTGGCGGTGAGCTCGATGACGGAATTGACGTCCTCGCGGCTCGGCGCCGGCTTCGAGATGATCTTGATGAGAAGCGAGCGGCGCAGGGCACCGGTAAGATTGCTTTGGGAGGCCATGGAGAAAGTAATTGGCGCGGGGATTCCGCGCGCGTGGGCACCGACTGGGTTACTGCGGCTGTCTCAAAAACGTCTTGCATGTAGCCAATAAATTCAGCGTGGTCGAGGGCGAACTTTCTGACGCATGCTCGCTTGGCTCAAAGACGTATGGCACCGCCTCCGCCCCTCCCCGGGCCGGTCCGGGCAGGGGGTGGCTGGCGCCCGGGGCGAGGCGGCGGCGGCCGATTTCCTGCAGCGACGCCATGGCTTTGCAATCGTGACCCGGAATTGGCACAGCCCCCGCGACCGGCGGGATGAAATCGACCTGGTGGCCCGCGATGGCGACGTCCTGGTCTTTGTCGAGGTCAAGGCCCGCGACGCCGGGGCCCTGGTGCCCGGTTATCATTCGATCGACGAGCGCAAGCGCCGCGCCGTGCGCCGGGCGGTGCACGCCTACCTGTCCGCATTGACGGAGCCGCCCCGGACCTTCCGGTTCGACGTGGTCGAGGTGTCGCTCAGCGACCGCCTGCCGTCGCAATGCCTGCATTTCGAAAACGTGCCGCTTTTCCCCAAGGGCTACCATGTGGCGCGGACCAGCGGGTCGCTGGCGCCGTTTGCGGGTGGGGAATGAACGGGCGCGAGCGGTGCGCGGGAATTAATTTCTTGCTGACTCCTCTGGCGCCAAGGACACTCGGCGGTCATGGCTGAATCCACGCGCCATCCTTTCCTGCATGGCCTGAGCAAACACCGCGGCTCGCCGCCGACGGGCATCGTGATCTTCGGGGCGTCGGGGGACCTGACCGCCCGCAAGCTGATTCCGGCGATCTACAACCTGGCCTACGACGGCCTGCTCCCGGCCGACTTTTACCTCATCGGTTTCGGCCGCAAGGCGATTCCCGATTCCGAGTTCCAGAAGATGGCGGCCGACGCCATCCGGGAGTTCTCGCGCCGCGAGCTCAAGGACGACGTCTGGGCCCGCCTTGCCGAGCGAACGGTGTACGTCAGCGGCGGCTACGACGAGAAGCCCGCCTTTGACCGTCTCGCCGAACGCATCGCCAGCCTCGAGAAGCAGATCGGCCAGCAGATGCAGACCCTGTTCTACATCTCGACGCCCCCGACCGTGTTCGCGCCGATCATCCAGAACCTCGGAGCGAGCGGGCTGGCCGCGCGGTACGTCCGCCAGGCGCACCAGTCGAAGGTGATCATCGAGAAGCCGTTTGGCCGCAACCTGGCGAGCGCCCAGGCTCTGAACCAGGAGCTGACCTCGGTGTTCACCGAGGAGCAGGTCTTCCGGATCGACCACTATCTTGGCAAGGAGACCGTGCAGGATCTCCTCGTGCAGCGCTTTGCCAACTCGATCTTCGAGCCGTTGTGGAACCGCAACTTCATCGACTCGGTGCAGATCACGGTGGCGGAGCAGGTGGGCGTCGAGGCGCGGGCCGGGTACTACGAGCAAAGCGGCTGCCTGCGCGACATGATCCAGAACCACACGATGCAGCTCCTCGCCCTCACGGCCATGGAGCCGCCCGTCTCGATGGACGCCGAATCCGTCCGCGACGAGAAGGTCAAGGTGCTCAAGGCCATCCAGCCGCTGAAACTTGGGACCGGCGGCGATGCGGCGCGCGCGCAATACACCGCGGGCGTCCTGGCGGGCAAGGAGGTCCCGGGCTACCTGCAGGAGAACGGCGTCGCCCCCGATTCGGCGACCGAGACCTACGCCGCACTGCGGCTGAGCATCAACAACTGGCGCTGGCAGGGCGTCCCGTTCTACCTGCGCTCGGGAAAGCGGCTCGCCCGCCGCGTCAGCGAGATCGCCATCCGCTTCAAGCCGACCCCCGGCAACCTCTTCGCGGAGTCCGAGCGGTTTCTCATCGCCGCCAACACCCTGGCGTTCCAGATCCAGCCGGACGAGGGCCTGAGCATGGTCCTGAACGCGAAGATTCCTGGGCTGGAGACGCGCACGCAGCCGGTGAAGATGGATTTCAAGTACGCGACCACCTTCGGCTCCAACACCCCGGAGGCCTATGAGCGGCTGGTCCTCGACGCGATGATCGGGGACAGCACGCTGTTCATCCGCGGCGACGAAACCGAGCGGTCCTGGCAACTGGTCTCGCCCGTCCTCGACCACTGGCAGCAGCAGGGCCGGAGCGGCCTCGACACCTACGTGGCCGGTGGCTGGGGACCGGCCTCGTCGGCCGCCCTCCTCGAGGCCGCGGGGCATTGCTGGCGGGAACCATGAGCCGCGCCTGGCGCGGCAAAAGTCCAAATCCCAAGTGCCAAACTCCAAATAATACCGATGAAGCAAATCGGCGATGGCCTTGCCTCCCGGCAAATCAAAGGTGGCGGCCCGAATAGAGTTTTGGGCGTGGATTTTGTTTGGAGTTTGGCCGTTGGGATCTGGAGTCTTCCCTGAGCCATGCCCACGGTCTTTGATTGCCTGCCCGGTCAGGAGGTGCCCGTCGGCTCGATCGGCGCGGGCTTCGAAAAGCTCTGGGCCGACACGCCGGCCAAGGACAGCCGGGCGGTCCAGCTCAACCTTGTGCTGCACTTGGGCCGCAACACCACGTCCGACGACGCGCGGGTCCAGTTCAACAACACGCTGCAGTTCGCCCACCGCTATCCCTGCCGCGTGGTCGTGCTTTGCCCCGACTACGACCCGGCGGCCGCGACCGAGATCCGGGCCAAGATCTACGGCGAATGCTTCCTCGGCAAGTCGCCGAGCGACATGCGGTGCGTCGAGTTTGTCCTGCTGCATTACACGATGCCGGCGCGGCTGCACCTCGAGAGCCAGGTGTCGGTCTGCCTCTCCACGGACATGCCGCTCTACTACTGGGCGCACCGCTTCGTGGACGTCCGGCGCCTGGCGGACTACGGGTACCTGCTCACGCGATCGAAGCGCATCCTCTTTGATGGCGCCACGGCGCCGCCGGAGACATTCAGCTATCCCTGGCCGAACATTGCCGCGGTGCGCGACCTGGCCTACACGCGGACGCTGCCGCTGCGCCAGAATCTCGGCCAGTTCCTCAGCCGCTATTCGCCGGCGCTCATCACCGCCGGATTGCGGAGGATCACCCTGCGGCATCGTGATCCGCTGGCGGCGGAGGCCAATTCGTTGCTGGGCTGGACGCGCAAGGGCCTGGCCCGGTGCGGCGCTGACCTGACTGCGGTCGACTTCCAGGCTTCGCCGGAGAAATGCCCGGGCTGTTTCGAGCTGACGTTTGCCTATGCCGATTCCAAGAAGATGTTCCACTGGCAGGCCGACCTGGAAAAGAACGAGGCCCGATTCACCGGCGACCTCGGCACCGGTCGGACCACGCTGACGGTCGGGGCGCACCTCCTGTCGCCGGAGCTGACGCTCGCCGAAGCGATGTTTTTCTGAGCGGGCGCGGCGCGCCACCCGCAGGCGGATATTATTTGTCGCCGGGATCGCCGACCCCGGCCCTCAGACCGGGCGCCGGAGCCGGACTCAGGCGATTGAACCCAAATCCGGCTCGGCAGCAGCGGCACCAAAGGGCGGCCGCCGGTTTCCATTCCGCGAAGGGCGGGGCTGGCGACACCGCCGCCCGCCCGAACGCCTGATCCCGCCGGAGAAATGCCTGACCGGGGTCAGCGACCCCGGCCACAGATTTGTCTGCTGTGCTCTACGACAGAACCCGCAGGCCGAGCAGGGCGTCCTCCGTCCGAGCGAATACCGGCAGGCCGGCCGCGGCGAACTCGGCCCGGAAGCCCGCATAGGCATCGCCCGCATCGACCGCCACCGCCAGCGGCTTTCCCTGCCGCCGGGCGAGGTCGGCCAGGGCTCCCGCCAGCGCGCGACCTCCGTCACGGTCGGTTCGCAGCCGGCGGGTGAATGGCACCAGGCCCACCACGACGACCGCGGCATGGGCAAGCAGCAGGTCGGCCGCGTCCAGAAATGCGGCCTCATCCGCCATCGGTGTCAGGTCGAGCGGCAGACGCGGGGACACGAGGCCGGACAACTCATGGCGCCCGAGAATGGCCGCGAGCAACGCCGCGCTCTCCGGGTTCAACTTGGCGGCCGGGAACGTCGAGCCGAACAGGTCGCCGCCGTTGACGCTTTCGAAGCCGGCGTTGGTCAACAGTGCGACCGGTCCGGTGGCGAGGTGCGGGTAGGCGTCGAGCCAGGCCAGGGCCGCGTCGAATTCGGCGATCGAGTCGGTGAGGCTCGCGCCGGCGCGGGTGAGCAGATTCTTCTCGAGAACGAGGTCGCTGGCCATCGCGCCCGTGTGGCTGGCGGCGGCCGCCTGGCCCTCGTTCGTGCGGCCAGCCCGGTGAATCAACACCCGGCGCTGGTTCGCGCGCAGCCGGACAATCGCGGCGGCGGCCGTTTCCAGTTGTCCCGGTCCGAAACCCTCGAGGTACGCGGCGATGGGCCCGCCGGGGCCTTCCGCGGCGAGGGCGGACAGCACGTCGGCGAAGCAGACATCCGTTTGGTTGCCGAGGGCGAGGGCCAGGCCGAACCGCAGCTCCGGTAGGTGGGAACGGCGGCTGAGCAGGAAAGCCCCGCTCTGGCTCAGCAGGATTGGCTCGCCACTTGCCGGGTTGGGGCCGCCGAGTTTTTCGGTTGGAATGAACGACGTGTCGAGACAGGCGGCGGGCGCCCAGTGTCCGAGAAAATTCGGCCCGAGCAGGGCGGGCGTCCAGCGGCCGGCCGCCCGGGTCGACTGCAGCTCGCGCTGAAGTCTGGCGCCCAATCCCGTGGTGTCGGCACCGTCGCCGATGCCTCCGGACACCAGCGCAACAACCGCGGCGCCGCCGCCCTGCGCCAGGAGCTGCAAAACCATCTCGATGGCGGCCGCCGCCGGCACGGCGAGAATCAGCAGGTCGACCGGCTGGCCGCGAAGTGCGGCCACATCGTTGACGCAGGGCAGGCCGAGAAAGGCGTCGTGTCCGGGTTTGATCAGCAGCAACCCGCCATCCTTCGGAAGCGCGTAGCGCCGGAGGTTTTCCAGGATCGTGCGGCCGGGGCTGCCGGGCTTGGCCGACACCCCCGCGAGTGCGATGCGGCCGGGTGCGCGCAAGGTGGCCAGAAAGCCGGCGGGCGGACCGAGGCGGATCGGCGCCGGCGTGGTGCGCCGTCCCACGGCGTCGAGCGGCCGGGGCTCGCCGGCTGCGTCGAGCACCACCGGATTCATTTCCAATAACTCCAGGCCTTCCTCCCGCGCACGATCGACCAGCCGCCAGATGTTCTGGAAAAAAGCGGCGAGCTTGGCGGGCTCGGTCAGCGGCCGGGTGCCCCGCAGCGCGCCCAGCCAGATGCGGCCGAGCAGGTGCGATCGGAACTCCGCGCAGGCCCGGGCCGGATCCACCCGGGCCACCGGCCAGCGCAACGGCGGGATGGGCCCGGCCAGCGCCTCGGCCTGCAGTCCGCCGACCCCGCAGACCACGGTCCAGCCGGCGGCCCCGTTCACGAGCGAAACCATGGCCTCGGAGGGCAGACCCTCGTTGCGCCGGATGGCGATTCGCTCGCAGACGAGTCCACCCAGCCACCGGTGGCCGCCGGCCTCGACCCGGGCGCGCATGGCGGCGACCGCCGCGGCCACGGCGGCCGGCTCAAAGGCGCAGAAATGGACGGCCCCGAGCTCCGACTTGTGCCACAAGTCCTCGCCGAGTCCTTTCACGACCACGGGCTCGCCCGCGGCGAAAGGCAGGGGCCCGCCCGCCAGCCCGTGTCGCGGCGGCCTCAGCCCCGCGCTCGCGAGCAACGGATAGGCGTCGGCCTCGCCGAGAAACGGGTTCCGGCTCACGCGGGCACGGGGGCCGCGGCCTCGCGGCCGGCGGCAAAGGCGGCCTCGTTGAGGGAGAGCGCCGACGGCTTGTCCTTGAGCACGGAGCGGATCGTCGCGAGCAGCCGGTCATCGGGCACCACCGGGCAGAGGGCCTGCAGCGCCCCGAGGGCGACGACGTTCTTCACGACCGCGCGTCCGAGCTCGGAGGCGATCTGCGTGAACGGAATCGGCACCACCCGGCGGCCCGCCGGCAGCCCGCGGGGAAGCGGGATCACCGTGCTGTCGTAAAGGATCAGGCCACCTTCCCGCACGGTCGGGGCGAATTTTGACAGGCTCGGGGCGTTGAACGCGACGAGCACATCCGGTGCGGGCGCGGATGGATTCAATACTTCCGCCGTGGCGATCTGCACATCGGCGTAGGAGGTGCCGCCGCGGCTCTCCGGGCCGTAGCTGGGAATGTGGGTGGCGTCGAAGCCCTCGGAAATCGCGGCCCGCGTGAGCAGCAAGGCCGCGGTCTGGGCGCCATCGCCGCCCGCGCCGGCGAGCTTGAAGCTGAAGTTGCGGGGTTCGGCGGACGCCGGAGCGGCGTCGGGATGGGCGGCGGGATCAACGGGCTCCGCGCCACTCAGGCCGAGGACGGCCTCGGGTGCGAAGACCGGCGCCATCGGTCGGAATGAGGTGTCGACGGTGAGGTCCTTCTTCACTCCGAGGGGGAAGACCGGCTCCATGTGCTCGCGGATCCACTGCGAGGCGTCGGCCGGCGAGAGCTTGAGGTGCACGGGGCACTCCGAGAGGATTTCGACAAAGGAATAGCCCCGGCCCTCGATCTGCAGCCGGATCGCCTTCTCGATCGCCTTGCGCGCGCGGACGCGCTGGCGGGCGTCGTACAGGGCCACCCGCTCGACATAGACCGGCCCGTCGAGCTGGGCGATCAGCTCCGCCATCTTCAGCGGACGCCCCATGGCCGCCGTGCGGCCCTCGGGGCTCGTCGTCGTCTTCTGGCCAATAAGCGTGGTCGGCGCGAGCTGCCCGCCGGTCATTCCATAGACGGAATTGTTCACAAAGATGACTGTGAGCGGCAGGCCCATCTGGGCCGTCGAGATCGTCTCGGCGAGGCCGATCGACGCGAGGTCGCCGTCTCCCTGGTAGCTGATCACGACGGCGCCCGGATCGGCGAGCTTGTGGCCGAGGGCCACCGCCGGCGCGCGGCCGTGCGCGGCCTGCGTGTTGCCGACGTTGAAGTAGTAGTACGCGAAGACGGCGCAGCCGACGGGGCTGACCAGGATGGTGCGATCCTGGATCCCGAGGTGCTCGATGGCGTCAGCGAGGTCCCGGTGGATGACCCCGTGGCCGCAGCCGGGACAGTAGTGGGTGCTGTGGGCCTTGAGGCCCTCGCCGTTGGAGTGACGTTTGAAGTTGGAATAGAACACGCTCATGAGTGCACCTCGTGGGGGGAAAGAATGGCGTCGAGAATCTCGTTTTCGGAGGGCAGAACGCCGCCGTAATGTTGCACCGTCTGGATGGGTGGCGGCACGAGGCCCGCGTGGCTGAGCGCCAGGCGGAGTTCGTTCTCGAGCTGTCCCGGGCTCCCCTCGACAATGATCAGGCGTTGGGTGGCCGGCAGGAGCGGCCGCAGCGCATCGATTGGGAACGGCCAGATCGTGCGCGGTCGGAACAGTCCGGCGCGCACCCCCCGCGAGCGGGCCTGCGCCACGGCGCCCTTGGCCATGCGCGCCGGGGTGTTGCAGGCCAGGACAAGCACTTCGGCATCGTCGCAGCGATACGTGTCGGACCGCTGCTCGTGGCGGACCATCCTGGCGTATTTGGCGTTGAGGCGGCGGTTGTGCTCTTCGAGGTCGGTTTCGGAAAGCTGGATCGACGAGATCAGGTTCTGGCGGTGGGCGCGGTCGCCGCAGACGGCCCAGGCCGGCCGCCCGGGCTTCCGCATCGTGCCGGGCAGGACGACGCGGCCGGTCATCTGGCCGAGGAAGCCGTCGCCGAGGATGATCACGGGGTTGCGGTACCGGAAGCTGAGCGCGAAGGCCTCGATGGTCAGGTCGAGCATCTCCTGCGGCGTGCAGGGCGCGAGGACGATGGCGCGGGTGTTGCCGTGGCCGAGGCCGTGGCAGACCAGCTTGATGTCGGCCTGCTCGGGCCCGAGGTTGCCGAGGCCCGGTCCGCCGCGCATGATGTTGACGAACACGCCGGGCAGCTCCGCGCCGATCATGTAGCTGATGCCCTCGAGCATCAGGCTGAAGCCGGGTCCGCTGGTGAAGGTCATGCACGGCACGCCGGCGCCGCCGGCGCCGTACATCATGTTGACCGCGGCGGTCTCGCTGACGGCCTGGACGAAGGAGCCGCCGAGCTTCGGCAGGATCTTGGCCATCAGCTCGGCGCCCTCGGTGCTGGGCGTGATGGGATAGCCGAAGACATGGCGGCAGCCCGCCAGCAATCCGCCGATCGCGGCGGCGTACGTGCCTTTAAGCACCATCGGCTCGCACCCGGGCAGGGCGATGGTCTCGTCCGGCTGGTCGAGGACTTCCGGTCGGGAACCCTCCTTCGGGCCGAACAGCTTGGCCGGATCCTGGAGGTCGAAATCGGTGGGGCGCCCGACATGGGCGTTCGAGGGCCGCAGGCCGTAGGGCTCGGGGCAGGCCTGGATGCACAGCCCGCAGCCGTTGCAGTTCTCCAGGTGAAGGACGACGGGGACGAGGCCGGTGACGGGATTGATCGTGTCACCCGCGGCGATGCACTCGCGGGGGCAGGCGGTGACGCAGCGGAGGCAGCCTTTGCAGTACTCGGCCTCGAGGTAGGGAGGGGGGCGGGACGGGATGGACATGGGGTGGGGCGGCGGGTGGCCGCCAGCCCCGGGGGCCGACGACCCTGGCACGTGGTTTGGTTAAGCAAATGGTACCCGGTCGGCGGGGGACTGCTCCGCATGACTTGGTTCACACTGCGCGTGGCTTGGGACACCCATTTACTCCAAAATGAGTAAGTCCCCGGTGCGGGCGGAACCGCCCCCGCGAGGTGCCGGCTTCCGTCGAATCCGGTCGCGCCGCCGGCAGGGTCAGGCGATGTCCGGCTGAGGTGGCGGGTTGCCTGGCCGAATGATTTGAGGGTGGTTGTTTTATCCGTGAACATCCGCGAAATCCGTGATTAAACGCGTCCATGAAAAAGACCACGCGCGTGACGGGTTTCGGCGGCATTTTCTTCAAGGCGAAAAACGACAAGAAGCTGCGGGCCTGGTATGAGAAACATCTTGGCCTGCCGCTGGACCCGGCGTGGGGCGGCTGGTCGATTCCCTGGCGTGATCCGAAAAACCCGCGCAAGAAGGGCTATTCGGTGTGGAGCGTGTTCCCGAAGGACAGCGAGTATTTCGGTTCCACCAAGCAGCCGTTCATGATCAACTACCGGGTGAAGGACCTCAAGAAGCTGCTCGCGGTCTTGAAGAAAGAAGGAGTCGGGGTGGACCCGAAGGTCGAGGATACCGAGTTCGGGAAATTCGGCTGGGTCCGCGACAGCGAGGGCAACCGGATCGAACTGTGGGAACCAGTAAGACCTCCCAACAGGAGGCAGAAGAGGCGAAAGTCGAAATGAGTATATGATTCGACGCGGAATCCGGTTACCTTGCGGATGGGCTTGTCCGGCATTTGCCGTTTTGTTCTTTGTAGTTACTTTCGCTCCCGACTTGGCGAGAGGCGACATTTCGGTGTTGGGTGTCACGGGTCCCCATTCAGGAACGGGTTTCGCGAATCTTGGTGCGGTGACAAAAGATACTGTGACCACAACGATGGCCAATGCCGAGGTGTTGATTGAGATTCAGGGAAGGAAAGGCGACGACCTGACTGCGACGTGCACAGCAATTTTCGATTTCGAAACAGAAGCTGCCCAAGCCGGGCAAACCTTATTGGTGGCCTTCCCTGTGACTGGCTTTGGTGATGAGGCCGTGAAGATATCTCAGTTTGAAGTGGTGGTGGATGGCGTGCGGAAGCCTGAACTCCACGGGCGTGCGATTCAGCTCTTTTCAGGAGAAAATGGACCGAATATATTTAAGGATTACTCTCCGGTTGAGGCAAATCCGGATGCATTTAAATACCTAGGCTTTCGTCTGTACGGAGGTGTTTCGTCCACGAGCACTTTGCTGCAAGCCTACGTCTGGTCTCAGGACTTTTTGCCCGGAAAACATTGCCGGGCAGAGATAAAATACGGTCTGACTCTTCGTGCTCAGTCATTGGCATATGCGAAGAAGCTCCTTCATGGGGAGAGTCCAAATGTTGTTCCATTTGACGCGATGTGGGCAGGCGAGTCGGGCCAAAAGGCTTTCTTCCTGGACTATATACTACGCTCAGGTGCGACGTGGAAGGGGCCAATAGGTCACGAGAAGGTGACGCTGAGGGTCGCTCGGTCGTCGGGCATCACATTCAATTTCGATGAAGTGGTGACGTTTGGTCGCCATGTTTTTACGTACCCTGATGATCTGCGGGACGGGGTTGAGCGGATGCGAGTTGGGGTTGGTGCCGACGGCGTCAAACAGGCCGAAGGAATCGTTTGGGAAATCGATCACGAAAAACCCCAGCAGGATATTCTGGTGGAAATCCCGGATCTCGCGTTCAAGAGCGAGGGCGACGCAAAGGCTCCATCCGCGACCAAGGCCACGGTGCAATCACATTGAGCTGTGGGAGCCGCCGAAGGGAGGATAAGCCTCCGGTCAGGGCTTCGCGGGGTGGAGGTGGCAGGGCCGGTTCGAATTCTCCCGGGAGCATCTTCGATGCGAAAAGGCCCCGGCCAAAACATTCTTTGCCACAAAAGGGCACAAGAAACCCGGGGCCCTTGGCAACTGCGCCGCGCGCCCAGCCGTGTATTCCGTGTGATCCATGGTTCCAAACGCATGGTTCCGGCTGAGCAACCTCAAACCGGGGTCAGCGACCCCGGCTACCCTTCCGTCAAATTCGCCCTAAAGGAAACGGTGAAAGGCCATCTTTGCGCCGGGCAGGTCGCCGGAAAGCAGATAGCGGCCGAGCTCCTTGATCGCGCGGAGGTGGGGCGTGTCGCTGGGAAAGGGGTGGTTCGACACCGCCTCGGCCAGTACGGAAGAATCCTCCTGCAACCGCGCAAACGCGTCGCGGGCGGCGTCGAGGTCGTCGGAGACCAGCGCGCGGTCGAGCGCGCGAAAATCGGAGTACGTCCAACGGTAGTCACGCGGGCTGCCTCCAAACGGGTTGGCGCTCTGCACGGGCTGGCGGATGGCGGT